>Ga0209067_10002708_pt1 | contig 10436 bp, 2 predicted proteins | sample ColStrG_CSR_2013_FD_187199 | JGI IMG/M metagenome (GOLD analysis project Ga0209067, IMG submission 187199) | Freshwater sediment microbial communities in response to fracking from Pennsylvania, USA - Cold Stream Run_MetaG_CSR_2013 (SPAdes)... | ecosystem: Environmental > Aquatic > Freshwater >... | reverse complement strand
ACAAATGATAGTCCAAAGCAAACCAATGGCTTCTTCCTTTTTTTGGTTTTCTACCTTGATTGCAAAATCAGCTCATCTTAAAAGCATTTATGCCGTCTTAAAAAAGGAGCAAGCCAGAGAAGTGAAAACGATTCCCATGAGCCAGGGGAACAAATCAAGCCGCATCGTGGCATGGACATACCTTGATCCCGAACAACAGAAAAAGTGGATGGATACACGGTGGCACTAGAGGGCTCTCAACAACTCACACAGAAAGCGCGCCATGTAACGATTGCCAAATCCGAGCCGTTGTCCGTTTATCACCCTGCCTTGCCGAGGCTGCATCGTTGAAAGTTCTTTTCGTAATTTAGTTAACCTAAAAAGTAAAAACCTCATGATGTACAAATTCTTCTTGCCTACCTGCGTAGTCATTACTGTTGGCCTCATCGCTTGTACCCTGGCCGCGTATTCACAGAATACCTCCCTGGTAAAAAATGATTCGGTGATTATTTACACCAGCAAAGAAATGGACCAATCCATAAAGGAGATTCTCGATAAAGCGTTGAAAGCAAATACCAATTCTGCAGTTGCCCAGCTGGGAATGAGTAAGGATAGTGCACCCTATCTGGTGGTCGCCAGAACAAAACCAGGGATCGTAGAAATTCATGAGCAATGGGACGATGTTGCAATTATTCGTTCAGGCCACGGAACACTTAAGACGGGCTACCGGGTTAGCGGAGAAAAAAAAATAACCAACACACCGCCCGACCGAGAATGGCGAGGTGGAGCAATCGAAAGTGCCGAAGTAAGGAACCTGGCACCAGGGGATTTCATTATTATTCCAGCTATGATTGCCCATCAATACGTGCCTACTACCGGTGACACATTAACTTACTGGACAATAAAGGTAAGACGGCCTAGGAACGATTCCGAAAAAAGTAAAAAGTAACACCTAATTTACTCCTCTAAAGGTTGGCCCGCTTCAAATTATCATCCTGTTCCCCATTCCATTTGCTTGCTTTTAAGAATGGGTTAAAGATGCTATCTCGAAGATTATTTTTTTAATTTCCATTAAAATGGCAACAAAATAGAAGGGTACCAAACTAAGGTAAAGTAATGCTAATCACCAACCCATCCTTTTCCTCAACACATGGATGTGGGCCAGATGATGATCGCCATGCCAGGCATAGGTGGCAATTAGTTTTGCGATAGAAATGTGCCTTTGGGTATCGGGATGGATAAATTCCCTGGTGAGCTCCTCCGGCCTGAGGGCCTTAAGAATCTTTGTCCATTTGGTATGCAATGCCAGAAGCAGGTTAATAGAAATGGCCACTTTAAGTTTATTATCCGAAGTCTGCGCCCAACTCTTTTCATTGTAAGCCTTAATGACGGGATCCTTTTCGGTGAGCGTCCACTTCAATCGAATGTAGGCGTTGAGGTGACTATCAGAGACGTGATGGACCACCTGCCGCACCGTCCATCCGCCTTCCCGATAGGGCGTGTCTAATTGTTCATCGGACAAATCATTTACGGCGGCTTCCAACTTCAAAGGCAATCGTTCGATTCGTGAAATTAAAACCTTTAGCTCTTCGGCGGAGTAACTATCCTTTCCCTCAAATTTTCCAATAGGATAACTGGGGTCATTGGTATAAACTGGCTCCTCCTCTACATGCCCAATCGCTTCTTCAATTTCTTCTTCGTTGAAGGGTTTATGCAGCTTGACCGGATCCGTTTTTCTTTTTGTAACTACCCTGATGTTAGTCAATTCGATCAATAGGGCGAAGGCAACGGCAAAATAGATGTACCCTTTGGGGACCGGGTAATGCAAGGCTTCAATAAACAGCATGAATCCGATGAGGATCAAAAAGCCAAGGGCAAGCACTTCCATCGAGGGATGTTTTTGGATAAATTTGCTAATCGCTCCGGAGAAGAACATCATCACTCCAATGGATACAATCACGGCCATGATCATAATGATCACTTCGTTGACAATACCGACAGCGGTTAGGATGGAGTCAAAAGAAAAAATAATATCCAGAAGGATGATTTGAAGAATGGTTGCCGTCAGCGTGGGTGTGACCGATTTTTTGGCTCCGCCTTTACCCTCCTCTCCTTCCATTTCGTGATTGATTTCCATGGTACTTTTGGCAATGAGGAAAAGCCCGCCAAAGCCAAGGATCAAATCACGCCCGCTGAAATCATGATCGCCATTAAAACCCATAAACTTGATAATCCAATCGGGAAGAAAATCATTCACTTCAAACAACGGCTCTTTAAAACCAATAATCCAGGTAATGCCAAGTAGAAAGCCGATGCGCACAAACATGGCCAGGAACAGACCCGTGTTGCGGGCCCTCTGACGCAGCTCCTCGGGGAGTTTGTTGGAGACAATGGAGATAAAAATAATATTGTCAATGCCCAGTACGATCTCCAGGAAACAGAGGGTGAGAAGGGCAAGCCAGGTATCGGCTTTTAGAAATATATCCATACAGATTAGGCCTGGTTGGTTATCGGGTTTGGGTGCTGAAAATTAAGTAAGGTTTCAACATAAAAAAAACAAATTAGCAAAAAGAAAAGCCTCTTCCTTTAAAAAAAGAGGCTTTATGAGTCGTTAGCGGAAATAATTCCAATGTAATGTTTATCCTACTTATGTAGCACCACCACCTTAGTTCGAAGTGCTGTTCCATTGCTTCCTAGCTGCAAAATATACACCCCATCAGCCAGCCCCAAGGTGCTAATTTTCTTGCTTTGTTCGCCCTCGTTAATGGCGCCAACTTCAGTAAACTGGCCCAGTTGGTTGGCCAGGGTTAGTTTCATGCTTTGCTGAGCAGGTGAAGGCAGCTGGATCGTAAATTCCTGATCGGAGGGATTAGGATAAACTTTAGTGATCTCAAAGATATTTTCTGTACCCGTTACCGGTAGCGTGAAAGGAATCGCGGTCAACGCACTGGATTGCAACACATCGAAATTATTCTGAACATCCTGAACGAAGACAATGGCATAAAGATAACTTGGATCGATATTCGACAGGGAATCTATTTTCCAGGTTAGCGTATCCAAAACCTGATCCTGGTTTTTGGTCTTAATCGTCAGTGGTATACCGGAAGCATCAGGAAGCAATTTCCTGAGCACATAGGAACTCGAATCGGCATACGGCGCAAATATTTTGTTGACGAGTTGTTCGACTACCGCTACTTGAATAACATATTTGCCTTTTGGATTCAAATCTTGGGTAGAGTGTATTTTGCCAAAAATTCGGAAGCTCCCTTTGTGTTTTGACGTCGGCGTCAAAGCTTGAACTCCAATATCAATGGGGGAAGTCACCAGCGACCTTGAATCAAACCGACTATCAGCCCAGTGTGCCGCCAAGGTATCAATTTGAATCGTCCCTTTGTCATTTGCCCCTTTCGAGGTGCCATCCAAAAATCCCTGATAGGCGCTGGTCACCCCATAAAAAGCTGCTCTGGCAGCCGGATCGGCCGGGTCTTGTTTGTTAATCGCATCCACAGCGGCCGAAGCGCCGTTGCCAATGGTGGTATGATACTCGATCTTAACGATCTCCTTTGGCGTTTGGGCAGCTCTAAAATTGACAAAATCAATTTGATTTATAAACGGAACCGGCGCTTGTAAACCAGCCGCATTATCGTTGGTAAAATTCTCAGCCAAAATGATACGGTTACGATCTTCAATGTGAATATTATCAATCGCAAAACCGTCATATCCAAGATTGTAAGAAAGGGGGTCAGAGGGAACGGCAGGCCTGTAAGGATCATTACCATTTGACCCAAACTGGAAGCGCACGCGAAGGCGGGTTTGATTGATGTAATTATCCAATTGAAACTTGCCGGTTGTCCAGCCCGTGCCAGCCAGTGAGTCATAAGAATCACCTGTAAAACCAATCTGCCCAATGGCTTGTCCAATGGATTGGCCAGTCGCTGACGTGATGGCAGGATTAATCGCTAATCCCGAAATGCCTCCCTTATTATACCAATTCAATCCACGATTGAGCCTTCCTAACACAACCCAATTAGCACCATCATCTTTAGAGACTTCAACGGAAACACCATCATTACCCAATTCCGTTTCATCCCAATAATCCAATGAAAACACAGGGCGCTGTAACTGAGTGACATCAATGCAAGGCCCGTACAAAACAGATCTTTCATTTGGGAAGTAGGATGAGCCGTAAAGCAGATTCGCATCCGGTGAATTTGTGATCCAGACCATTGACCCCTGTGATGCGGTGGTGATTTGTGTCGTTCGTTGTGCCGCATAAAGTGAGCTAGGGCTAGCCAGTTGCCAGCTCGTGCTGTCTCCTATCGTTTGCGAAATTGGATTTTGATAAAATCCGTCTGGCACCCAACCTGCATTTCCTGCTTCAAAACTTTCAATATAGGGGAACGATGCGGAAGAATTTAAGTACGGCAATATGGGAACGTTTCTAACCAAATTTCTTATACATCCTCGGTTGGTAGTAATGGTGAGATTAGCAGGATATATTCCCGCGGCGGCATAGGTGTTTGTTATCGTGGTCGTCGTTGAGCCTGTCGCCGATAACTGGGTTGGGCTTCCATCGCCAAAATCCCATAGCCATGCGTTCACGTTTTTATTTGAATTGGTGCTCAAGTCTTTCCCCGTGAACTGGGTCGCATCACTTAGGCACTGCTTAATCACATCGATTTCAGGGATGGGGTAAGGCCCGATAATGACGGCTGAATTTACCGGCAAATTTGGATTGACCTGCGCCGGAATCAGACTCGATTGAACGGAGCTAAAGCAATTCTTGTCCGACAATGCTTTGATGATTACGTCATGGGTTCCAATTACTTGCAGGTGACCATTAACTATTGATTGACTGCCCGACGCCGTATTTATTGCCAGCGATGTGCCATCGGCAAAGTCCCAACCGAAATAGGTAACGGAAGATGAAGGAAACACGGAGGTACTAATGGTACTGGAAGTAGCATTGTAGGTTGCCAAATCCCCTTCGCAAATCTTATCAACGGTGAATCGTAGTTGAGGCCGCGGATACACATTCACCGTAAATTTAGTAGCCATCGCGCCAGGATATTGGTCTAGGCTCTCACATCCCGCTGAGGAAATTTGGGTAACATAGTACGTGGCCGTGTTATCCGTGGAGGTAGGAATGGGCGGTGAAAAGAGCGGGTTATTGGCCGTGATTTTGGTCGTCAAACTGGCGTCTGAATACCAGTTTACCTGAGCCCCTGATAAGACGCCGGAAGCAGCATAAGAGTTGGCCGGGATGACATCTCCTGCACACCATTCCGTTTGGGTGAATCCCTGCACCACAGGGTATTGGGGCGTAACCACCGAGGGAGCCGCTGGTATCGGATTTACAGCAACGGAAACAGAAAGGCTGACAACAGGACATGGACCCGCTCCATCGGGATCATCTGTAGCTACCTTAAAATCGAGATGTTGAACATTAGTATTAACAAGCTCAGTAGCGGGGTCAAGGGTATATAAAGTATTTGCGAAATTACCAGGCTGTGATAAAGGAGTGCCAAAAGGACCGGGCGTGATGTTACCTAATCCATTGGAGGTGGTCCATGTTGCATTGGATGCCCCTCCCGAAAAGCTAGCGTTAAGAGCGATCTTTTGGTCTGCGCAAACCTGGTATGGAATCACACCTAAGGCCAATAACGCTTGCTTGTTTATGGTAATGGAAACGGGAGCGGACGCGGCAAGACAAGGTCCGGGTCCATCCGGGTCGGCCGTGGTTAAGGTAACGGTCAGCGGAGCAATTCCATTATCTATTTCAGATAGCGTTGGCATATACACCGCACCATTGAGCTGGCCGGCATTGCTAATGGTGCCTCCCCCATTGGAAGTCCAAGTGACACCGAGGGTCGGCGGTGTAACTTGTATGGTATTGTCAAGGTTCGATAGATAGTCTCTATCCAAAGTGATGCCTGTTCCTCCCGGTAATGCGGCAGATGCACAGAAGGTCTTCGCTACACCGGCATTTACTGAGGCCGCTTGGTTGATGGTAATTTGAACTTGACTCGTCGCAATAGGACATGGCCCAGACCCATCCGGATCATCGGTTGTAAGCGTGAAGGTTAAGAAGGGGGCACTATTGTCGGCTAGACTCAAATTATAAACCGCCAAGGCAGGGGTGCCCGTATTGGATGTAAAATTTCCCGTTCCGGAAGAGGACCAAAACCCCTGGGAGGCCGTTCCCCCAATAGTTGGAGATGTGGAACTCATCGAAATACTTGTGCCTGTGCAGGTGGAGGCCGGTGTGCCTGCATTCGCCGTCGCCGGAGAATTCGTACTGACCGTGGCATTGGCGGATGCCTGGCACGTAAATTTATCGGTAACCGTTAGTGTATAAATTGTACTCGCCGTAGGTGTTGCATTCGGATTCGGAACGGTCGGGTCACTGATGAACGCCGGATTGTTAGCTGAATTTGTCCATGCATAGGTGAAAGGTGAATTACCAGACGCGCTTGGTGCGCCACCCAAAACTAAAGAGGTAATACCTTTGCAAATTACTCCACCAGCGCCAGCGCTTACAACAGGCAACGCGTGCACGGTAGTATTTTGCGTAAAAGTATTGGTGCATTGATTGGCATCAGTGTAAGTAAGGGTAACTGGAATAAGTGTTTCCGGGGTTATCCCCATGGTAGCAGGATTAAATGTCGCCGTAGAATTATTCGGTCCGCCATCAATTATCCCTGTCCCCATGAAAGTTCCATCCAGCCCTCCAGTGGATTGTAAGATGGCCACCGGTGCATTGATACAGTAATCTGAATTCAGCCCAGAAAAATTGATCGTCGGTGGCGCCAGCAAAGTAACAGGAACATAACCATATGCCGACTCACCCCAGGTCGGCTGAACCGTGTTGATTACATAAAAGGCTACCGATACATCGGAAATAACCCCAAAATATTTATTCCATATCTGAATATCAGAAGGTTTGAAATTGTTCGCCACCCGGTAGTCAAAGACATCAATGTACGCACTCGTATAGCTGCCCGTAACAGTAGCCGGCACGGTGATGGTAAAAGTATTGGCATCTACCACTGTGACAGGGTACCAATCGTAGATAAATGAATCGCCATAGTAAAGCGAAGCTGGATTAGTATCAGTAAACCCATCCAACTCGATATGCATTTTATATCCACCACTAAGACCGTGCCCAGGCATAGTGACCGTAATGGTCGTTCCCGATAGGACCGCACCCGTAATGGTTTGAGGAACCTTTACGATATCAGAATAAACGTAGGTGGTTGCGTTATACGTCCAGGAGCCGGCAACGGGTGGAGAGCTTGGACTGTAAACAACGGTGAATGTATTGGTGGTGACAGCACTTATGGTATAATTTCCATAAAAATAAAGGAGGTACGTGTAGGTATTGTAGTCATAAACATAGGCATCAAGATAGATACTTGATCCAAGAGTTAAACCATGATTAGCTAAAGTAAAGGTGATGTTTCCGGCTCCATCACTATCAATTTGCGTAGGATATCCGTAGGCGTTAGAATAGGGTAACGTTACCTGGAAATCATTAGTGCTTAAAGCATATTTAACATAGGGATACCAGTAAGTTTGCCAACCTACCGTTACATTGGGCTCAATTCCTACATTAGGGAGTAATGAATAATAAACTGTTCCACCATCACTTACATAATCGTAATAGCCATAGGCTGTCAACGAATTCCAAGGCTGAAAATTGATTGAATAATCGTAGCTCTGAGAGGGAACAGTAAGCATCGGTGGGCTGCCGCTGCCAACAGGATTATTGTCATTCTGGCAATACTGTTTGTTTAACCCTGTGATCGCCGAGTTAGCAACGACAAATTGTTTTTGAACCGTTACCGTGCACCCTGAAGTAGTTCCGGAAAAGGTAACGTTATAATTACCAAAGCCGACCACCGAAGGGCTAAAAATAAAAGCGTTTTGGCTCGGTGAAAATGACACACCGGTTCCGGAAAAAACCTGATTCGTTAATACCGTAGGGTTAGACGGGTCGGCTATTAAAATAACCTGATTAACGGAGGTGGCAAAAACGGTTTGCGTTGGCGGGATGGTTTGTCCTGTGATTTTCGCATCGAAAGTATAGTTCGTGTTAGGAAAAACAACACCATTTAAATCTCCGTGATCTTTATTGTCCGCCTCGGCATCCCCCTTAATTTTAGCAGACGCATCAATGGTTAAAATCTGACCCGGAGAGGATGTGGCTGCTGTGCCAATGTATTTAACGGACAGGCCGTTAATTGTAAAATCATCCAGCAGGTTGGTGGCACCGATGTCATAATGGAATCTGACAATCGTATTTCCAATATAGGAAAGGTTACTCATGTTGGCTAAATTCCGGGAGGCGGTGAAGGTAGGTGCCGTTGTTATAGAAGTGTCAAATATGAAGTCGGTCGGCAGCTCGAGGTAGAAATATTGATTTGTCCCTATCCCAAAGTCCGAAGGGTCACTTTCTGCAATTTTTATCCCCGTAAGCGTCTGAAAACTTCCACCCACACAAGCATTGATTGCAGTGGCCGGCGTAATTGTTACTCCTAAGCTATTAATATTGAAAGTAACCGATCCGGTTGTTAGACCCCCATAAGTTGCATCTAGCTTGTAACTTCCTGCCAGATTTATTTGAAGATCTGACCACGTGTAAGACCCATTGGGTGAAGTCATTGGTTTGTTTGCTAGTCCTGAAGCAGAAGTCAACGCACCAGGTCCAGTGGTGCCCGGTATATCAATTGCCAGAGTAACATTGCCCGTACTATTAACATCCGTGTTTCCTTTTACATCTCTTGCCGTAACGGTAAGACTGAACGGTGTATTTGGATTTGGCGCAGAAGGTGTTGGGCCTGCAGTAATATCAATCTCCGTTGCTACCACGTTAATTTTATTGTCAACAGCTCCATTGGTGTGTTCGTTTCCTGAAAGAGCCGCAAATCCTGACCCACCTGAATTAGCTGTAACACTTGTAATAGAGACATAGATAAAATCGTTGTCAGTTACTTGTGCATTAAATGTCGCGCGAACTGAAAAATTTGATGTGCCATTATCCGCTGCAGAAAGTCCTAAAGGACCTGCAAATGTCATTGTAGCTGCTGCCGCTTGTTCGGTACCGGGTACTATTGCATTTGAATTATCAAATAGGGCAACGGTTTTGAGATCCGAGACATTTCCAATACTGATGGTCAACGCATCAAGAGTAGTGGGCTTATTGTCAGAATCTGAGCCTCCACCATCTTTGATTTGAAAAGTGGCCAAATTTGTGCTATTCGCTGCAGTTAATCCTGAAGCGGTTTGCTTACTGTAATCGACAAGGTTAATTGGGTTGGTTGTGCTGCTAAGGACAATTGTTGAACTCTGTGAGTACGAAATATCAAAAGTGACGCCAGAACCACCAATTCCAGTCCCAGTAGTTGGTGACCCCACATCGGTTCCCACCGTTGTCATCTGTACATTAATACCCGTAGTCGCAGGTGCACCGCTAGGTATGGAAGCGGTCAGGTAATAATACTTTGCCGAGGAAGGAATAGCAGCTGTACCAGTATTGAACGTCACCGTATACGTATACGGACCAGTTCCAGAACTCACCACTCCCGCTGAACCTAATATCGGCGTGCCAAGTCCATCATAGGTAGCATGTGAACCATCGTCTACCAAAGCCAGGCTGGTCAGAATGCTCGGCAAGGTCGTCGCCGTAGTGGTAATGGTAAAAACTATATTGTTAAAATTCTGTGTGCCATTGCTTGCTCCTGTAAAACCAAAAATCGCTTGTGCCGTATTACCGGCAATAACAGGATTGGGCAATGTTCCAAAATTTGAATTCGCCGTGGCGGCGAGAGCATTAATGCCAAAGGTAGTACCTGAACCACCGATAGCCGTTCCCGTGCTGGAACCAGCATCCGTGCCTACCGTTGTCATCTTAACTACAATCCCCGCTGTCGTAGGTGCAGTATTGGGTATGGAAGCGGTCAGGTAATAATACTTTGCCGAGGAAGGAATAGCCGCAGTACCGGTATTGAACGTCACCGTATACGTATAAGGACCAGTTCCAGAACTCACCACTCCCGCTGAACCTAATATCGGGGTGCCAAGTCCATCATAGGTAGCATGTGAACCATCATCTACCAAAGCCAGGCTCGTCAGAATGCTCGGCAAGGTCGCCGCAGTAGTGGTAATGGTAAATACTACATTGTTAAAATTCTGTGTGCCATTGCTTGCCCCTGTAAAACCAAAAATCGCTTGGGCCGTATTACCTGCAATAACAGGATTGGGCAATGTTCCAAAATTTGAATTCGCTGTGGCGGCGAGAGCATTAATACCAAACGTCGTACCCGAACCACCGATAGCCGTTCCCGTGCTGGAACCAGCATCCATGCCTACCGTTGTCATCTTAACTACAATCCCCGCTGTCGTAGGTGCAGTATTGGGTATGGAAGCGGTCAGGTAATAATACTTTGCCGAGGAAG
>Ga0209067_10002707_pt1 | contig 10437 bp, 8 predicted proteins | sample ColStrG_CSR_2013_FD_187199 | JGI IMG/M metagenome (GOLD analysis project Ga0209067, IMG submission 187199) | Freshwater sediment microbial communities in response to fracking from Pennsylvania, USA - Cold Stream Run_MetaG_CSR_2013 (SPAdes)... | ecosystem: Environmental > Aquatic > Freshwater >... | reverse complement strand
TTTCGATAGTTAAACCCAAATCTTTATGCATTTCTGCTTCGTTCCACACTTCATAAAGTCCTCGCGGAAAGTAATCGAAACGTTTTGCAGCGAGCATTTTAAAGAGCGATACATAAGTAGGCGAGGTGACAACGGGCAAATCATTGTTACGCATGATATCAGTATCTGGCCACTGCGAGCCTAAACCTGCGGTCAGTTTACGCAAATCATTCAGGCTTTCTATTTGATCAAACTTGGCTTGATCACCATCGCGAATTAAAAAAACGCGATAGTTATTCAATTCTCCAATTAACGAAATGCGAATGGGGAGCAGTTCTTGCTCGCGCTTTTTGTTCATCGTCGTCCATATTAAATTGATATTAACACCTTGTTTGAGGTCGGCGAGATTGCGTTCCATCGACAAATATTCTGGGGTAAAGACAATTTCAAAGGGGCCATCACTCACTTCTGTTTTCTTGAGCGCCAGTTCGAGTAATTTGTAAAAATAAATGACCTGCTTCTCCGCTGTTTTTTCAATAGGGGGAATTACCACTCTGAGTGTGTCAGCGGTGGTGTTCAAGCAGGCGCACAGAGCAAGCAGCGCAATGCCTAGTCGCAAGACTTGCCTGATGTGTTTTGCGAGAAATGTGGGCATGGGTTACCTGAGCACGTGATGGTGACTTATAGTCTAGTTCAAAAGCTCAGATTCAAGTTTGCAAAATGTAACAAAGTGTCGATCTTAATTTTCGCTGTGACGTAGGTCTGCTATTAATTGCCCTGTATTTAGCGCTTCTTGCTCGTGTGCAGGTTCGCGCCAGGTTTCTCGCAACGCTTGGGTATACCAATCTTGAGTGGCAGGCAGATTTAGTACTGTTTGCGCATAAGCTTGCGCAGCATGACTCAAAGGGAGCTGGTAAGTTTGCGCGCGGAAGGCGACAGGGGTGAAAAAAGCATCGACTGCACTGAAGTGTTTACCGGCCAGAAAGGGGCCGCCAAATTTTTGTAGACCCTCACACCAAAGCTCATCAATACGGTTTAAGTCTTTTTGCAGAGCTGGCGAAATCACCGATAAGCGAATGCGCAAACCACAGTTCATGCCACAATTGTTGCGTAAGTTGTGAAATCCTGAGTGCATTTCGGCGCTGGCGGCACGCGCCCAAGCGCGAGCGGTTTTATCCGTTGGCCAGATTTGCGGGTATTGTTCGGCAAGGTATTCAACGATGGCCAGCGAATCCCATACGGTTATTATGCCATCCTCTAAGCAGGGTACTTTGCCGTTGGGCGCAAAGGTGCGGTATAGCTCCCATGCGCCCTGTTCGGGGAATGGATGCAAATGTTCTTCAAAGGGAATCCCCAATACTTTCAAGAGCAACCAAGGGCGCAGCGACCAAGATGAATAGTTTTTGTTGGCGATATGAAGCTTATACATGACAGGCTCCTTGTGATCGGATGTGCGCTTAGCTGATGAAAAAAGCCAGCGTGTTTAGTGCTGGCTTTGGGTGAGTTTATCCTGCCGTATCCAGCGCTTTTAACACCCACTCAATGGCTTCGCGGTAATAGTGTTCGGGCAGCAACTCTTTGAGTTGCTGCAGACTTGTCCGTAATTCGCCCACATCCTGACTCACCAAATTAATATGCCCCACTTTACGCCCTGGCAGTACTTGTTTGCCGTACCAGTAAGCTTGTGCCATGGGTAGGCCAAACCAATCGGCGTTGCACTCTGTGCCAATCAAATTGATCATTACGTTGTGGCCGAGAATTTGCGCCTTGGGTATGGCTATATCCGCAATGGCGCGGAGGTGGTATTCAAATTGGCTAATACTTGCGCCAGCTTGTGTCCAGTGGCCGCTATTGTGTACGCGCGGTGCCAGTTCGTTGATCATAAGCTGATCGTCAACGCGGAAGCATTCCATCGCCATTACGCCCACATAATTTAGCTCGTTCAACAGCTTGCTCAGCATAAGTTCGGCTTGGCTTTGCAGCGGTTGTAAGCGCGCCAATGGCGCAATTGAAGCGTAGAGAATGCCGTTCAAATGCAGGTTGAGGGTGAGCGGGTAGAAGACACATTGGCCTGCCCGATTGCGCACCCCAACCAGTGAAACTTCTTCATTGAAGGGAATCGCTTGCTCAGCAATGGCTTGACCCTGCCAGTCAGCAGGCACGTCATCATCCACCGCGCGTAGCCAGTATTGGCCTTTGCCGTCATAGCCGCCCGTACGGCGTTTTAACAACACCCGCTCACCTAATTGATCGCGTAACTCATTGGCACTGATGTCATTAGCGACATTTCGCCAAGGCGCGGTTGCCAAGCCTAGCGAATCAATTAATTCTTTTTGGGTTTTGCGGTCAGCTAAGCGGCCAAAAACTGGTCTATTGACGAAGTTGGCGTGCTGAGCGAGTACTTGTGTAACCAAGGTATCTGGCCACTGTTCGCGTTCAGCCGTCACTAAATCATCGGCTGCCAGTGTTGGCGCGTGGTTTTCGTTGATATCCACCGGGCGTACATCCAGTGCCAGCGGCATGCCGGCATGCTTGAGCATGGCGCCTAATTGGCCTGCACCTAAGACCCAGATTGGTTTGTTGTGACTCATGAGCAATCGCCTTCAGAAACGTGCTTAATCAACGCTGGGGTCTGGGTTATCCAGTACCGCTTGCGTTTGGGTGTAGCGGAAATCTTCAATGCGCGCGGCCAGTTCAGGGTCGTTTAATGCAAGGATTTGGCATGCCAGCAGGCCTGCGTTAAACGCTCCTGCAGTACCAATTGCCAAAGTGCCTACGGCAATACCCTTGGGCATTTGTACGATCGATAAAAGGCTATCCATACCGTTGAGCGCTTTGCTTTGCACAGGTACGCCGAGGACGGGCAGGCGGGTGTGTGCGGCGACCATACCGGGCAAATGCGCCGCTCCGCCAGCGCCGGCAACTATCACGCCGAAACCATTGCTAGCGGCTTCTTCAGCGAAGCTGGCTAGCTTTTGCGGAGTGCGATGGGCCGACACCACTTCAGTGTGGTATTCCACACCCAACTTTTGCAGGATTTCAACGGCGGCTTGCATGGTAGTCCAATCGCTTTTGGAGCCCATGATAACGGCGACTTTGTTGCTCATAGCTATACCTGAACGAAAAATAACCCGTGGAAAAAAGGGGCGCATATTAACACAAAGAGCTGCTAAGGCGCAGACTTCTGTTAGGGGTATCGATATTGGAGCTAACCACGGCATTTTGTGGTCAGCGAGTGCGGCTATTCACTCAATACAGGTGCTCACTCATTAGTTGCTCATTCATAGGTGCTTGGCGCTTCCAATTTCACACTGGAAAGCTTTTTCAACGCGGCGGATTGCTGCTCCACCAACTCGTCACCTTGCTGATCCACAAACAGCGCGGCAATTCCCTGTTCATTGGCCACCTGCATGCCTTCGCGGCTGCCCATGCACAAGAGTGCCGTAGACCAAGCATCGGCATAGGTGGAGTCGGCCATAAAGGCATTAGCCAGCGCGGTGTTGTGTTCAACTGGTTTGCCCGTGCGCGCATCCAAAATATGGCTGTAGCGTTTACCATTATTGTCGAAGAAATGGTGATAGGTGCCAGAGGGCATCAGCGACATGGGGTCACCATTTTCAAACACAGCAATTTTTTCCACTTTGCGCTCGGTGGAGATAGGTTTCTCCATGGCGATACGCCAGGGTTTGCCATCAGGTTTTTTGCCGCGAACTTGTAATTCACCGCCAATTTCCACTAAATAATTTTCGACATGATGCGCTTTTAAAATGTCGACCATGCGGCTCACACTGTAGCCTTGGCCAATAGAAGATAAGTCCACACGCAAATTTGGCAGGGTTTTGCGCAGATGCGTGGCATCGAGTGTTTGCAATTTATCCATACCGACTAACGCACGTGCCTTTTGCAATTCATCGTCAGTGGGCATGTGGAATTGATCTTTTTTAAAGCCCCATAAGTCAAACAACGGTTTTATGGTTAAGTCATAACAGCCGTGGCTAACGGTGCTTACACTGCGTGCAATTTCTATTAAGCGAATAATTTCGGCGCTGACAACTAAAGGCTCCGTTGTCTGCTGTGCGTTAAATTGTTCAATTAGCGAGTCATCACGATAATTGGAAATGGCTTTATCCAAACGTTCAAATTCGGCGTTAATTTCGCGCGCAATCAGTGCTTGTTCTTGCGCCGATTTGTTGTCATAAGTGATGTGATAGGTTGTACCTTGCGCAAAACCTTCGGTATAACTTAATTCTGTTTTTTTAGCGCACGCGGAGAGCAGGCCGGTGGAGATGAGCGTGACGCAAATCAAAAAGGAGCGCATTGTTTCGTTGCCTTTATAGACTGAAAGTAGTCATGTGAATAAGAATTTGGTTGGCGCATTATAGAGCGATGCGAATATTTCGCGGCACTATTAGTCAATTATTTCGTTTGGCCAATTATTTCATTGCACTGTGAGGTTGTTATATCGCACTGCTAAAAGCCCGCATTGTTTTTACGCTGTTAAAGCGACGACACTATGGCTGTGTGTTAGTGTTAGTGCTAGATCAGTTTGAGTGATGCCGAAGCTTGCATCATAACTTGTCACGCTTGTTAGTTATTGAAGGATTGATGTATGCCCCATCGCGCCCACTTATTTTCCTTGCGTATTGCTCACGCGCTGCGTGAGGCCTGTATCGCCGAAGCCTACAATCGCCAGCGTTTTTTGCGCGATTTACTGGCGGGGCTGACAGTAGGCATTATCGCCATTCCGCTCGCGATGGCGTTGGCGATTGCCAGTGGCGTTGCGCCTCAATACGGGCTTTACACTGCGATTATCGCGGGCTTTCTAATTCCACTCACGGGCGGGTCACGCTACAACATTTCTGGGCCAACGGCCGCGTTTGTGGTGATTCTTTATCCCATCGCCCATCACTATGGCTTTGCGGGTCTTTTGGTCGCGAGTGTTATGGCCGGTATTATTTTGGTGGCTATGGCTTTTTTGCGATTGGGTCGCTTAATTGAATATATTCCCGAGTCGGTAACGCTTGGTTTTACCGGTGGCATTGCCGTGGTGCTTATTACTTTGCAAATTAAGGATTGCTTTGGTTTGCCTGTGATGCAATTGCCTGAACACTTTGTGGATAAAGCTATAGCGTTGTTACGCGCGTTACCCCAACTTTACTGGCCCAGTTGTACTGTGGCCGCCGTTACCCTCGCGGTTATGTTGCTTTGGCCGCGTTTCAAGTTGCCAGTACCGCCGCATTTGCCCGCGTTGTTAATGGGCACCTTGTCAGCAATCTTACTGGCTCAACAGGGGTGGGCGGTGGATACCATAGGTTCACGTTTTCACTATGTGCTGATTGATGGTACACAAGGTAATGGCATCCCCCCGCAATTTCCGCAATTTGCTTGGCCTTGGCTGGTGGTAGGTGATGATGGTATTCGCTTGCAATGGAGTTGGCGGCTCGCGCAAGATTTACTTTCCGCCGCCTTTGCCATCGCCATGCTGGGCGCAATTGAATCGCTACTGTGTGCGGTGATTTTGGATAATGCATCCGGCAAACATCACAGCGCCAATAGCGAATTATTAGGGCAAGGTATTGGTAATATCATAGTGCCATTTTTTGGCGGTATCAGTGCAACCGCCGCTATAGCACGCAGCAGCGCTAGTTTCCGCGCCGGTGCGGAATCACCTGTGGCGGGTATGGTGCATGCGCTGGTGGTGTTGCTCGGTTTGGTATTGTTGGCGCCGCTGATGGCTTACGTGCCTATGGCAACTATGGCAGTGTTATTGGTGATGGTAGCGTTGGGCATGAGTGACGCGCACAAAGCCGTGCATTTATTTAAAACAGCACCGCGCAGTGATGTATTGGTATTGCTCGTGTGTTTTAGCCTCACGGTATTATTTGATATGGTTGTCGCTATCACCGCAGGCATTGTGTTAGCAGCACTTTTATTTGTAAAAGAAATTGCCGCAACCACACAAATTATCGAATTGCATCCAGAGCCAACGCCCGCAGGCTGGCGCATATTTAAAATTAACGGCCCATTATTTTTTGCAGCGGCAGAGCGTATTTTTGGTGAACTCAGTTTGCTGGCGGGTGAGCGGCAAAATATTATTGTGCAAATGGATAGCGTTACCATGATTGATGCCGGCGGGCTTTCCGCACTGCGTAAACTCACATTGCAATGCGAAAAAAATCACTGCCATCTGGTGCTCACCAATATTCAACGCCAACCCTTAAAAACCTTATTGCGCGCAAAATTAAAACCGGAGGATACCCCGTTGGAGTTTTACAGTTCGTTAGAAGAGGCGTTGCAGCATGTATGAGCCTTTCAGAATGCGTTATTGATAGGCTGGCTGCTCAAAAATTAAACGTGTAATAAATGTTTCTTTTTGTGACAGTTTTAATTTTGACTTTCGTTCTAATATACAAGTTTATAAAAAAAACGTTAAACTCGCGCCGCCTCTATTCGGAGAGGTAAACTTCAAATTTTAAAAGGGAAAATCATGATGAAAGTTCTTATTGGCGCAGTTGCATTAGTTTCAATAACGATGTTTTCTGGCTGCGCTTCTGTTGTGAACGATAAGGCTCAAAAAGTAAACGTTGTTGCTTCAAATGGACAGCAAATTAAAGGGAACGTTAGTGGTGTAACCTTTACATCACCTGGAGTTGTATTGGTGGATCGAGCTAACACAGATAAAATTGTTACTGTCGATAATCCAGAATGCCAAAAATCAACTCCCTTAAAGAAAAAAATTACTCCTTGGTTTTGGGGTAACATCCTCATTGGCGGTGTGCTGGGTTCTACGACAGATCACTCCACTGAAAAAATGTGGGAATATGATGAAAGTGTAGTTATTCCTTGTAAATAATGACTAGTCTATCGTCTATCCAAGGAAGCCTGCGGGCTTCCTTGTTTGTTTTTGTCGTAGCTATGTTTTGCGCAGTGTTTTCTGTTCATGTTAATGCTCAGGATAGCGACCTTGCAGTTAATGAAGCGCAACGCCTCGGTTTGGCTTATCAATCAACTTGGAAGTCTTTACTTCATTTCAGCCAAGATAAGCCGCATATAAGCGATTCTAACTTTTTACTTTCGCACTCAAATTTTTCTCTTGATGCAGAGCTAAATGCAACGATAGATGCATTCTATGGCGTACGACGCGAACAGTTTGTATGTCGATTTCCTGCGCGCTATTTTTGGCTAAAACAATACATTCCTTTGCCGGAAATATCATATAAGGGCTGCGATGGGCTTATAGAATTTGAAAAAAAAGCACCTATAGATACTATTTCTGTCGTTTATGTATCGGAAAATATATCGCAGCCATCTAGTATGATGGGGCATCTCTTCTTGAAAATTTCAGGTAAAGCATCACAAAGTCAAACAATAGAACATGCTATTTCATTTTATACAGATTCTAAAACGGTCAATATTCCAAAGTTAATGTACGACAGTATGATTAAAGGGAAAAAGGGTTATTTTGCATTGTCTCCGTATGCGGAAAAAGTAAGAGGATATATTCAGGAAGAACAGCGAAATTTATGGTTATTTGATTTGCATTTGAATGATGCTCAGCGGCGCTTAATTCAATTGCATCTATATGAATTAAAACAAACAGAATTCGAGTATTTTTTCCAGCGATATAATTGCGCAACTGTCATTAGTTTTATTGTTTCCTTAGCAATACCTGAATTGCGAGAGCCTGACGGTATTTGGATTACCCCGCTAGATGTTATTAAAAAAATTAATTTATTGGCGGGTGTGCAAAATACACATATGGAGCCATCTAATCGATGGGCGCTAAAAATGTTACAGGAACATTTACCCAGCGCAACTGTAAGAAAAGTAAAATTTGCAATTGAAGGTGATTTCGCTTTGCCTGATGCTGAAACAGATGAGCAAGGTTTTTTAATTGCTAAGATGGCGCGAGATTACAATAACTTTCGTTTTGAAGGTGCCTTAATAAATCGAGATGTATGGTCTACGGTCAATGATAAAATTAATGCTTACGACATTGATAGTGATGCGCATCAAATTAATTTAGATGCGTATAAAAATCCTTTGAAAACACCACCAGACTCCCAAATTTGGGTTGGTATAGCGGAGCAAGAAAGTAATAGTTATTTACGTACCGGCATATTACCTGCCTCACATTCATTAGAGGATGACAACCGGGAATATTTTGGCGAAACAGGTTTGCATTTGGCGTCACTAGCCTTTTTAACTCGTCTTGATAGCGGTAAAACTCAACTTGAACATTTTGAGCTTTATAAGGCTGAGTCTTTGATTCCTTACGACTCATTAACGGGAGGTATTTCTGGGCGATTTTCCTTAGGCGTAGAACCTATATATAACTCCAAATTACAATCGCAACAGCAGGTTTTTATAAAAGGTGCATTAGGGTATACCTATGGCTTAACACCTGATATTGATATCTATGCATTGGCGGGTACTGGTCTTGCCCGCATGAAAGATAGTGGTTATTTATTTGTTAATCCTGAGGTTGGTATTGTTGTTAGGGAGGTATTTGATATGAAATCTATATTGAGCGCCACAGTGCGTCGTGGACTGTTCCCAGAATCATCAGGTATTCAAGAAATAGGTTTTACTCAAGCAAAATACTTAAATAAATCCTATGCCTTATTTTTTCATGCTAACCGGGCTTTGCTTGCCGACAAGCAAACGTCATCTTATGATTTAACCTTGAAAAATTATTTTTAAATAACAAAAACACAAGGCAAGGGTTGCTTGCCTTGTGTTTTTGTTATTTAGGCTCATCCGCCTCGCCGCCAAACGCGCTCATTAAATCTGCAATAAAATTTTTTAATTCGCCGGCCATAATCGCAAAATCTGCGTCAAACTGTTCCGCTTTGCTTTCGGGGTTGCGCTCGTTGGCTTTTTCGGCGATGACATCGTCGAACTTTACGCGCTTAATGGCTAATTCATTATCCAGAATACAGTGAATGGATTCTTTCCAAGTCACCGCGAGTTTATTCACGTACATGCCGCTGTTGATATGGCTGAGAATTTCTTGCGCGCTTAAGTCTTGCTTTTTGCAGCGAATCACACGGCCATCTTTGCCCGCTTGCAGTTCACATTCTTCGCCCACTTCAAAACCAGCGGGCCAATTTCCGGTGTGTAACCAGTGGGTCATGGTTTGCGTGGGAACATGTTTGGCGCTAAAGGGAATTACGCGCAAACTACCTAATGCTTCGCGCAATTTACTCAGTAGATCTTCAGCGCGTTTTGCGGACGATGCGTTCACCACAATGAGTTTTTCTTGCGGGGCTATGTAGGCGTAATCCAACGAGGATTTGGCAAAGGCTTTTGGTAGCAGCGAGAAAATAATCTCATCCTTTAAGGTCTGGCGCTCTTTGCGCCCTAGATTGCGCGATTCCGCTTCGCTAATCGCCAATGCTTTTTCTTCCAATTGTTCATTGATGACAGCAGCAGGCAGAATTTTTTCTTGCTTCTTTGCACAAATCATAATGTAGCCGTTGGTGACGTGAATAAATTCACTGCCATGACGACCTAGTGGCTCGATAAAACCGTAACGCAGCACATCTAAGCTGCCGCAGGGATTGAAGCAGTGCGCTTCCAGTGCGTTGTTGAGTTGTTCGTGGGTGTGTTCCCACGCTTCTGTTAAACGGTATAAACGCAGGTTTTTAAACCACATAAGAGCATCCAGTAACGCGAGTAAAGGGCGCGCAGTGTAACAAATTGGCAGAGTGCTGTACGAGATGGTGGTGGTTTTGTTGTTGGCTGCTTTTTGAACGTCTTAGTTGCTTTTTAGATTGCTGAGTTAAATGGCTCCTTACGCTTGTAGTGTGCGTAAGATAGAATTGCGTGTGTTTAGCAAGCCATTCAGCTAAGTACATTGAAAGAATAAATAACGAAAGGAGTATTCAGTGGACAGAGTTAAAAAAATAGGCGTTGCAATGGTGATTCTGTTGCTCTTAGTGTGGTGTATATGGGCACTGGTTGTGCCTTCATGGCAGCAGCGCGCAGCGCACAATCTTGATGCCATTCATCAGGCGATTGAAGAATTACATCCTGCTGTCTTAGAGCCGGATGCCAACGCATTTCATGCATGGCATACGCAGGGTTATGAGCAAGCAAAAGCCCTGTTGCCGTTAGTGAAAAATTTGAATGATGAGCAAGCGCTTTTGCGTTTTTATTTTGCCGGTTATGAAGAGCCGCATTTAGGTGGTAACAGCCAGTATTTGCCAGATGCACCGATTTTTTTACGCAACCTGAGCTTTAAATTATTAGCGCCATCACCCCAGTGGTTGGGCTGGAGCCTGAAATATACACCTGCGGGTTATATAGTGATTTACAGCCTAAACGATGGGCAAACACCGCCAGTTGGCGCGACGCTGTTGAGTTGCGATGGTGTGGCAATTGACACCTTATTGCAGCAACACTTTTCCCCCTATTTTGATCGCCGTTGGCAAGTACCCATTGCGAAAAACCACG
>Ga0209067_10002704_pt1 | contig 10440 bp, 10 predicted proteins | sample ColStrG_CSR_2013_FD_187199 | JGI IMG/M metagenome (GOLD analysis project Ga0209067, IMG submission 187199) | Freshwater sediment microbial communities in response to fracking from Pennsylvania, USA - Cold Stream Run_MetaG_CSR_2013 (SPAdes)... | ecosystem: Environmental > Aquatic > Freshwater >... | reverse complement strand
TTCCTCCATTTCCTTGGTTGGCTCCACCTCCACCCCCTGAATTATAATCATTATGAAGGGGATCCGCATCGGTACCCCCTCCCCCTGCATTTCCGGGAGCCCCTCTGGCAAAGGAGCCATTTGGATAGCCTTCTACCGTATTATCGGTAACGATATCCGTAAAAGGATTATAGGTAAAGCGAGGAGTTCCGGCAATTCCCTCTCCTTTTGAAGCATTATACCCCTGATTCGAATTATTAACAAAATCGTTTAATATAAAACTGGAGTTTCCATGCAATTGGTCTGATCCTCCTCCTCTAAATCCTTCTCCCTTTACCGAAACCAGGGCGGATCCCAGATTACAATTACCCGCAATATCTAAAGCCAAAATACCCCCGGTACTCCCATTCCAAATGGAAGCCGTTAGGGTAGATGAAAGAGTGGCGGATAAGTATTGAGGAATCCGAACCACCTGAAAGGTTCTTTGACCACTTCCTGCAGTGGCTGGGCTATAATTATAGGCATTGATTAAACCATTTCCGGCACCCTTTCCTAAAATACTAAGGTTTCCACCTGAAACGGGGCCGGCGGCCACAACATATTCATAGGCACCCGATTGACCTATGCTGGTGGTTCCTGAACCGGAGATTCCATCTCCATAAGCATTTGAATTAAGGGTATCGATCGATGCATCCTGCATTTGGATGACCAATAATAAATCTCCGGTCGTTATCGTTTGAGCGGATCCGGTAGGCAAACCTACCGGGATCAAGGTGGCCCCTGCGGAAACCGAAGCTGTACCCGGATAATAGGTATTCACAATTCCTGAAAGTGTACCTGAGCCATCTTTTCCCGGACTGGCACAGGTTTGAGCGAAGGAATATTGATCAATAAAAACAAAAATCAGGAAAGCGAACCATCCTAACCCCTGGCTGATTTTTTTCAAATACCTAATAATCACGATTTAATAAAAATGAGTTTAGGTTTGAAAAGAAATTTAAATCGAAAGGGAGAGATTAATGGATTAGACTGAAATTTTAAGGAGGCTATCTTAGAAAAAGAATTCATTGGAATAAATTCCAATAAAAGAAACCTAAAAACTATCCTGAAAATAAAACACTTTATAGGATAATATTTTTGGTTGAATTCAATCATCATTTAATCTATTAATAGCTTCCAGGAATGGTGTTCGAACCAACCCCAAACCGTCAAATAATAGATTTTTTACGAATTCGTGAGAATAATGTTACCCTTGATTTTTAGGATTTTAATTTAAATTGAAGAATTTATTACTACTCCAATAAATATTTAAATAAAATTATAGAAAAATAAACTTAAATTACATTTCCTTTCTTAAACGAGCTACAGGAATATTGAGCTGCTCCCGGTATTTAGCCACCGTTCTTCGGGCAATGGAATACCCCTTTTCCTTTAGGATCTCCATTAAACGCTCATCCGGCAAGGGCTTTCGCTTATCCTCAGCCCCAATACAATCTTCCAGGATTTTTTTCACCTCACGGTTCGAAACCTCTTCCCCATTTTCAGTCTGAATCGCCTCCGAAAAGAAGGATTTTAAAAGGAAAGTACCGAATTCGGTCTGTACATATTTACTATTGGCTACCCTGGAAACGGTTGATATATCCATTCCAATTTGATCGGCAATATCTTTCAGGATCATGGGCCTTAATTTCCTCTCATCTCCTTCCAGAAAATATTCATATTGAAAATCCATAATGGATTTCATGGTTTTCAATAAGGTTTGCTGTCTTTGCTTAATGGCATCAATAAACCATTTCGCTGAATCCAGTTTTTGCTTAACAAATTGAACCGCTTCCTTTAGTTTCTTATCCTTATCCGACGATTTATCATAGGTCTGAAACATCTCCTGATAGGAACGGCTTACTTTTAATTCAGGGGCATTTTTTGAATTCAACATAAGGGTTAAAACCCCATCCTTATTGGTAATATGAAAATCGGGAATTACCTGTAATTGTTTGGAATTATCGGCAAAGGTATCTCCAGGTTTTGGATTAAGCTTTAAAATTTCCTGAACCGCTGATTTTAATTCATCATCCGTAATTCCCAGATTTTTTTCCAGCTTATCATAATGCTTCTTGGTAAATTCATCCAGATATTCCTCAATAATGACAATTGCTAATTGAATGGATTTGGTCTGAACGGGTTTCCTTTTGATTTGCAATAACAAACATTCCTGCAAATCTCTTGCTCCGATTCCCGGTGGGTCTAAGGTTTGAACCAGGCTAAGCATTTTTAAAATTTGCTCCTCGGATACATCCAGATTTTTAGAAAAGGCCAGGTCATCTACCAGGGAATGAATAGGGCGGCGTAAATAACCATCATCATCCAAACTCCCTATAATTTGTTCAGCAATTAAATAATCCTCATCATCGAGATCTACCAAATGAAGTTGGCTCAGTACATTTTCATAAAATGTACTCGAATAGGCCATTGGAATTTCCTTTCTATCCTCGTCCTCATCCGAACCATAATCTAATTTGGTACCATAGTCCGATTCATTTTCGTCCTGAAGATAATCCTCAATATTAAATTCATCGGGGCTATCCGACTCATTGGAATCGTCCGAGCCCGAATCTGATCCCCCTTCATCATCAAAACTATATTGGTTTTCAACCTCCGCTACGGATAAACTCCCATCTTCCAGTGCAGGGTTTTCTTCCAGTTCCTCCTTGATTCTAGCATCCAACATAACTGTTGGCACCTGCAACAATTTAATAAACTGAATTTGTTGGGGGGATAATTTCTGAAGTAACTTTTGTTGGAGATTCTGCCTTAACATAATAATTTATCGCCTAAAAGTACATAATCTTAGTTTAACCCAATAAAACTAAAAGGGAACGGCGGTATTTATGCTAGAACGGGTTTTGCTCCTCATTTTGTTTAATGGTTGTAATAAAATTTATACATTCATAGTCTAATTTAACCTCAAAAAAAATTGATATGGGATTTGTAAAAGAATTTAAGGAATTTATTGCCAAAGGAAATGTAGTCGATCTAGCGGTCGGTGTAATTATTGGCGGGGCATTTGGAAAAATTGTCGCTTCATTGGTCAGCGATATCGTTATGCCACCGATCGGTTTGCTAATCGGAGGAATTGATTTTAAACAAATGAAAATAACCCTTAAAGAGGCGGTTACGGATGCGAGTGGAAAGATAACCACCCCAGCCAATACCATTAATTATGGTAATTTTATAAGCGTAGGTATTGAATTCCTGATTATTGCATTGGTGCTTTTTATTATAATTAAAGCCGTTAATCAATTGAAAAAAGAACCAGCCCCAGTTGAGGAGGCTCCGACACCTACTAAAGAAGAAATCCTTTTAACAGAAATCCGAGATTTATTAAAGAAATAAAAAATAAATCATACCTTTGCACACTTAATTAATTAGGGATGAAAAGAACTTTTCAGCCTTCCCAGAGGAAGCGAAGAAATAAGCATGGTTTTAGAGAAAGGATGTCTACTGCCAATGGACGCAGAGTTTTAGCGAGCAGAAGAGCTAAGGGTCGGAAAAAACTGACCGTTTCGGATGAAAGAAAGGCAAAAGCCTAATAATCTATTTTTATAGCCATTGATCTATAGTTTCTGCAAAGAAGAAAAACTCATTGGCAAAATCTCTTTTGAGAAACTGGTAAAACAGGGTAAATCCATTTACCAGTTTCCCTTTAGATTGATTTATCTCCATAAAAATATAAACCCGGAATCCGAAACCGAAACTCTCGAAAAAATATCGGAATTTCCTGCCCGATTAGGAATTAGTGTTCCTAAAAGGAAATTTAAAAGGGCGGTAGATCGTAATCGAATCAAGCGTCATATCCGGGAATCTTATAGGAAATTAAAAGGCGAATTATTATACCCCTTTTTATTAGACAGAAAGCTTTCTTTAGATATTTTATTGGTATATACTCATAATGAAATATTGGATTCAAAAACCTTTCAAGTAAAAATCCAATCCATCCTAAAGAAATTTATTCATGAAATCCAGGCAGATTCTCAATAAATGGATAGGTCAATTAATTATTCTGCCCATAAAATTGTATAAGGGAATTCTTTCTCCCTATCTGCGAAGAGCCTGCCGATATAGCCCAACCTGTTCAGAATATACCATTCAGGCCATTCAAAAATATGGCCCCCTAAAAGGTATTCGATTAGGCGTTTTACGAATCATGAAATGTCATCCCTGGGGAGGACATGGCTATGATCCGGTTCCATAAGGTCTTACTTTATTCTATATTTACACTTCTTCTTTTTCCTATACATGAAGGTAAATTTTCAAAAGCCAATGAGCATACCCATTTTAATGGGCCTAATTGCATTAGGTCTGATAGCCGGATTTTTAAGTGGTTTAATCGGAATTGGCGGAGCCGTAATTATTATTCCGGCCCTTGTTTTTCTATTTGGTTATGAACAGCATATGGCTCAGGGAACAACCATCGCCTTGATGATTCTCCCTATTGGATTGTTTGCCGCTATTAACTATTATCAAAAAGGCATGGTCGATATAAAAACCGCCTTATTAATCAGTCTAGGCTTTGTATTAGGCGGTTATCTAGGGAGTTTATTGGCACTTGAACTTTCTACCCTGGTTTTGAGAAGGGTATTGGCCATTGTTCTTATCCTTATCTCATTAAAACTACTATTTTCTTAGTTGGCACGAATTCTTCAAATCGATACCACAGGCCCACAAACTTCGGTGGCCTTATCCGATTCGGGTAAAACCCTGTTTTGCGAAATAGATGAAACCGTTCATTCGCATGCCCAAATTATCACCGTATTGATTCAAAAACTCCTTTCTAAAGCCGGTAAGGATTTAAAATCTCTGGAAGCGATTTCGATAAACTCGGGGCCCGGATCCTATACGGGATTGAGGATTGGATCCACGACGGCAAAAGGTTTATGTCTTGGCTTAAAAATACCCTTAATTGCTCTGAATGGATTAAAAGTCATGACCTTAAGGGTTCTGAAAAAAAACGATTCATGGAATACGTCTATACGGCAATATTGCCCGAGTATAGATGCTCGTAGAATGGAAGTTTTCATGGAGGTATTTGACCCTGATCTTCAAACCCTTTTAAGCCCTAGCTCAAGGATCATCGATCAGGAGCATTTTTTTCAGGATCTAAAGGTAAATACCTTATTTTTTGGAACTGGGGCCCAAAAAATTAAGGAGTTTTTAAAAGATAATCCAATGGCTTATTTTGATTTAGATTTTACACATTCTGCAGCCGACCTCAGTGAATTGAGTGAGGAGGCTTTTTATGAAAAAAAATTCGAGAACCTTATTGATTTTGAACCCTTTTACCTTAAAGAGTTTTATAGTCCCAGTTTTAAATCCTAAGCCCGATTAGATTTTTTCCCTCTCATAGGGAAGGGCTCTTTTTTGAAATAATCGTTGCCAGAAAGTATTGGAATGGTTGTATCGGGTATCCGTAGCCGTTTGATAATAAAAACAATTCCCTAACCGAATGGCAAAACCAAAATTAAAATTGAGGGCTCCGGAGGCCGATGGGGCCGATAATCCCAAAGCCTGATTGGATAAATTTAAACTGGGTCCTAGATTTTCCGAACCGATAAAGGCTTCCACAACCGGGGTTTTATATAAAACATGGATTCCTAACTTAAAATTCTGAAGGGTATTATATCCGGTATTGACCAAAAGATGAAATGCATCCATATGAACGTCCTGAACCAGGATGAAATTCCCTTCGGCCGTAATGAGGTTCTTATTTAGAATAAAGCTGGTTCTCCAGTTTTTAGAGAATTTACGAGAATAAATCCCTTCCAAAAAGGCTGGTAAAAACCCATTATAGCTTGAATATCCGGCATCCCTATAATAGGAGTTAAATCCCTTTTTAACCTGGTTTTTAAAACTAAAGGGGCTTGAACCGGTATATGAAATGGTATCGGTGGATTTATATTGCTTGGCACCATTCCAATGGATAAATCCAAGATCTTTTATATTTAGCGAAAATTCGGAAATATCATCGAGTTTATTGTTAAATCCGGCCGAAACCATAAGCCCTGGGTTTTTTAAGGATGGCAAATAGGCTCTAACCGAGCCGAATCCATTAAAATTGGAATCGGAAGTAAAGGGGCGGCTAATTTTATAAATACCCTTACTGGTAAAATTAATAAATTGAGAATTTACCTGTAAATCGGAGGGATTAATGGAAATATTGGCACCCGAAATCCCAGACAAATAAGCTCCTTGAATTCCCCAGGAAAAATCATCATTGATATTTTCCCGGTAACCCATCGACATTTGACTAAAACCATATAGAAAGGTATGTGTCCTTAAAATATTCGGATAATCGGGTTGGAGATTCGAAATATTGCCATTATTGAAGGCATTGATCAAAGAAGGAATAAGGCTGATAATCGTATTTTTTAGGTCCAAATATCCAACGGCCCGAATGGAATAGTCGAATAAAAATTCGGATGAATTTTTTCGATGATTTAAAACTTTAAGGGTAAATATATGATTATATGCATTGGTAGTGATATAATTCGTTTTATTGGGATTTAAATTAAAACTGTCTGAATCAATCTTATCCACAATATAATTTACAAATAGAATTTTACTCAAAGGGCCATAGGTTGCTACATCCAATCCAATCTGAGGAACGAAAAAATTAAAGGCCATTTTTTTACATTCCTTTTTATTATCAAATACCTGAACTGAAGGATTGGTACTGGATTCGGCTAAAGTATGGGTACCATAAAGAAAATAGGATTGTGACCTGGCTTCCTTAAAAACCAGAAAGAAGAGGATTACAAAAATCAGCTTCAAAAACTGACCCCGATATATACTGTTTTGATTTAAATCCAAGAGCACACTTTTGCGTGTAAACGATAAATCTATTTTGATGTTACCTAGTTTTAAAAAAAATAAGGGATTTTTAAATCCCAGCTGATTTTAAACTTTATCCTTGTACTCTATAATCATTGCTTTCATGAATAATCCTCCTCGTAACCTACCCTTAATTTCCATCCTGGGTTTTTTAGCCGTGGCTTTTGGAGCCTTTGGATCCCATTCCCTTAAAAATTTATTAGACCCAGAACATTACCATGCCTGGCAGACCGCGGTGGAATATCAATTTTTCCATATTTTGGCTTTATTCCTTTGTTCTTATCTGCCTTTGAAAAGGAAACGCTTTCAAAGACCTGAATTTTGGTTCCTCTTAGGAATTATTTGTTTTTCGGGTTCTTTGTATTTATTGTCCATTTTGAGCCTTAGCCCTATGCATCTGGGTTTTCTGGGAATCTTTACTCCCATAGGCGGATTATTTTTCCTGTTAGGATGGATTTGCCTGGGTTTGAATTCCAAATGGTCTAATGAATAAGATTTAAAAAAATAATGGAGAATAAGGACACCCTTTTTGCCGAGATTATTTTACCCTTGGCCGTGGGTAATACCTTTACCTATAGGGTTCCCGATGAATTAAAGGAAGAAATGATTCCGGGAAAAAGGGTGGTTGTGCCTTTTGGTAAAAACAAAGTGTATTCAGGACTGGTCTTTAAAATCCATAATCAAGCCCCGACCTTATACGAAGCCCGTTATATACAATCGATGCTGGATTCGGAGCCCATTATCCAAACCCAACATATGGATTTTTGGGAATGGATCAGTGATTATTATTTCTGTCATTTAGGAGAGGTCATGAAGGCTGCCCTCCCTTCTGGATTGAAACTGGAAAATGAGAACTATCTAGTCATCAATGATTTTTACGAGGATTCGGACCAAAACCTGAGTGAAAAGGAGGGTATAATCCTGGGAATAATTCAAAACCAAGGTGAGGTCCGATTGGAGGAACTCTCCAAATTGACCGAAATTAAACAAGTGCATAACCTGGTAAAATCCCTGATCAGCAAAAAAAGAATTCTGGTTCGGGAGGAAATGCTGAAGGGATTTAAACCCAAAAAGCAAAGTTTTATCCGTTTATCCCCTGAATTTGATGAGTCAGACCAAAAAAAAGGCTTATTTACCGAATATGAGAAAAAACCCTCTCAATTAGCCCTAATTATGGCGTTTTATGCCTTAGGGGGGCATCATTCTAAAGAAATTACGAAAGCAGAATTATTAAAAACCTCCGAACAATCGGCTTCTACCCTAAATATTCTAATCAAGAAAGGAATCTTTATTCCTTATGAAAAAAGAGTGAGTCGATTAGATTTTCATACTCAGGAAAAACCGGAAGCCTATTCCCTTTCTACCCGGCAAATAGAGATCTATCAGGAAATAAAACAAAAATTCCAGGAGGAATCGGTAGTGCTTTTGCATGGCATCACCTCATCGGGAAAAACTCAGGTTTATATTCGGCTTATTGAAGATTTTCTGGGGATGAATAAGCAGGTCCTCTACCTATTACCCGAAATTGCTTTAACGACCCAATTGGTAGACCGTTTAAGAAAACAATTTGGAGAAAAAGTGGGGATTTACCATTCCCGGTTTAATGAAAACGAAAGGGTTGAAACCTGGGAGAATGTTATCAACGGAAAATTCAGGGTGGTTATTGGAGCTCGTTCTTCTCTTTTCCTGCCTTTTCCGGATCTGGGCTTTATTATTATTGACGAGGAACATGATTCTTCCTTTAAACAAATGGATCCGGCTCCCCGCTATAATGCCCGGGATTCCGCCATTTATTTAGGCTCCAAATGGGGAATAAAAATTTTACTGGGTTCTGCCACCCCGTCCATTGAAACCTATTATAATGCCTTAAATGGAAAATACGGCATGGTTCATTTAAATGAACGGTATGGGGGAGTGAATATGCCCATCATTGAAATATCCGATTTAAGCCAGGAAAGAAAGGAAAAAACCTTGAAATTTCAGTTTGGTACTCCTTTGCTTCGACATTTGGAAAGGACCCTGGATGAAAAGGATCAAATCATATTGTTTCAGAATCGGCGTGGATATTCTCCATTTATCCTTTGCAAATCCTGCGGATATATACCCAAATGTATCCATTGCGATGTGAGTTTAACTCTCCATAAATCTACCCATAGGCTTCATTGCCATTATTGTGGCTATAAAACCGAAATCCCCTCAATTTGCCCGGTTTGCCAGGATCCTAATATTCAGGATCAGGGATTAGGTACCGAAAAGATTGAAGAGGAATTGCAAATTCTATATCCTCAGCTACGAATTGGTCGAATGGATCAGGATTCAACCCGGGGTAAAAATGGCCATTTGAAAATTGTCTCCGACCTGGAAGAAAACCGGATCGATGTATTGATAGGCACCCAAATGGTTAGCAAAGGACTGGATTTTGGAAGGGTCCAATTGATTGGAGTTATGAATGCCGATCAAATCCTCAATTTTCCGGATTTCAGGGCTTTCGAAAAAGGGTATCAGATTTTAACCCAGGTTAGTGGTCGGGCAGGAAGAAGATCAAAACAAGGCTATGTGGTGATTCAGACCTATTCACCCTACCATCCGATCTTATCCTTTATTCAGAAAAACGATTACCAGGGCCTATATAATGCAGAAATTCAGGAAAGAGAACAATTTCACTATCCGCCCTTTACCCGATTAATCCGAATTATTTGCAAAAACAAGGACTCAAGCCTTTTAAATAATTCCTGTTTAGTCATGAGTCGGGAACTGAAATCCCATTTTGGAGACATGGTTTTAGGACCTGTTCCGGCCTTGGTACCCAGGATCCGAAATTTCTATATACAGGAATTTTTATTAAAACTATCCAGGAAATCGGTTTCACCGGGCCTGGTAAAAAAGGCCCTTAAGGAAATCATCCTTAAAATACAGGGTGAAAAAGCCTACCGATCCACCCTGATCCAGATTGATGTGGATCCAGCCTAAATAGTATTTTACCGATTGGCATCCATCAATGACCAGGGATAGGCTTTCATATCCCTTAAATAATCCTTTTGCCAATTATATTCAGGATGTTTTTCAAGGAAGGTAGAGGCAATAAAATCTTCCCCGCAAGGATGACCCATATGGGCCCAAAATTGAAACTGGGAGGCCAATCGAGCGGTTGTTAATTTACCCTGTACCGCACCTCCCGGATAAAAAGCTTTCCAATCCCATTCAGGACATCCCTTAGGATCCGTATCTACATGACCACAAATCACACATCGGTTTTCCTGGTTTGAATTTTGAATTGCATCATAATGATCGGATTCTAAAACTTTACCAATTTCTATATTGATTTTCCCTTTTTCTTTTTCCATTAAACTCTCATATCGAACACGACGAGCATTGGGTGAATTATCCTTTTCACCAGGATTAAAAGTGGTTTCCTCCTTAATTAATTTGGGATCCAATGCAAAATTTGAACCGATATACATACCATCCCGGGTTCTCCAAATCGAATGATTTTTCAAACCCAATTCTAAACGGGCAATTTCATTGGTTTTAGTATCTCCTACCAGCCAATCATTAGCATATCCTCCATTATTT
>Ga0209067_10002702_pt1 | contig 10442 bp, 11 predicted proteins | sample ColStrG_CSR_2013_FD_187199 | JGI IMG/M metagenome (GOLD analysis project Ga0209067, IMG submission 187199) | Freshwater sediment microbial communities in response to fracking from Pennsylvania, USA - Cold Stream Run_MetaG_CSR_2013 (SPAdes)... | ecosystem: Environmental > Aquatic > Freshwater >... | reverse complement strand
TCCAAAGCAACCAATCAGTTCTCCTTTGGCCATTTTGGGGAGATACTTGCGCTTGTGTTCTTCGGTTCCAAAAGCATCGATTGGATGCATGCACAGAGCTCCTTGCACCGAGACGAAGGAGCGAATTCCTGAGTCACCTCGTTCGAGCTCCTGCATGATCAATCCATAGGACGTTGAGTTCAGTCCCGCGCAGCCGTGACCGTGGATCGTTGAGCCCAGAGTTCCCAGCTCGGCAAGGAGTGGAATCAGGTGCTTGGGGAAGGTTCCCTCCTCGTAGTGTTTGCCAATGATGGGCATGATCTCTTTGGTGGTGAATTGCTGAACAGTGTCGCGAATCATGCGTTCGTCTTCGCTCAATTGGCTACTGATATCGAGAAAATCAACTGCTTCGTAAGCCATCGGGGGACTCCTTGTGAAAAATCGATTTTAACTGTTTTTCGCCAACCTGCAAGAGGGCAAAAAGACTTTCTTTTCTGACTGAATTCGCGCAAAATCGAGCCTTCTTTGTCAGTTTGTGTTCGAGAGCAGTGTTATTTCGTTCTGAGGCGATCACAGGCCTCAGGCCCCAGAAAGGGTCTGCCATGAGTTCAGAAAAAGTCACGATCAACGATTTTGTCATCAATGTCGCCACGGTCAACGGCAGCGGCAGTCAGTCCGCCAACACCATTCTCCTGAAAACCCTATTTCGCATGGGCATTCCGGTCGGAGGAAAAAACGTTTTTCCATCCAACATTCAGGGCTTGCCGACATGGTTTTGGATTCGGGCATCGGCGAAAGGCTACACAGGGCGAAGAGAGCTCGCGGATATCGTCGTCGGTATGAATGGCCAAACCGTATTGGCTGACAGTCAGATCGTCAAAAAAGGTGGAGTGTTTTTTTACAATTCGGACCTGAAGTTTGATCCACAGACTTTGCGCAAGGACATTCTCACAATTCCCATTCCGGTGAAACAGATTGTCGATCAGTCCACAACACAAGTGAAAATCAAGAAGCTTGTTGCAAACATGGTGTACGTTGGCGTTTTGGCGGAGCTCTTGAAGCTCGAAGAGACGGCCCTGAATGCGGCTTTGCGGGATCAATTCGGCGGCAAAGCGGCCGTGATCGAAGTCAATCAGACGGCCTTGGAAAAGGGTCGCGAGTACGCCAAGGCCAATTTGCAAGAAACAGTTTTTCCCTTTCGGGCAGAGACCATTCCGGGCCGCACCGAGGGTCACATCTTGATCGACGGCAACTCCGCGGCGGCGCTGGGATTGATCTTTGGTGGTGCCAGTTTTGCGGCTTGGTATCCGATTACGCCGTCTTCGTCGCTGGTTGAAAATTTTGCCAAGTACGCGAGTCAATTGCGGCGGGATCCAGATGGCAAACAGCGGTACGCGGTTGTGCAAGCCGAAGATGAACTCGCCAGTATTTGTATGGTTCTGGGAGCCGGCTGGCAGGGCGCGCGTGCGTTCACTGCGACCTCCGGCCCAGGTGTGAGCCTCATGCAAGAAGCCATCGGTTATGCTTACTACACCGAAATTCCGAGTGTCATTTGGGATGTGCAAAGGGTGGGGCCCTCGACAGGCATGCCAACGCGAACGGCTCAGGGCGATCTGCTTCTGGCTGTTTTTGCATCGCATGGAGACACCAAGCATCCAGTCTTGTTGCCTGGCACTGCAACGGAGTGCTTTGAGTTTGGACAAACAAGTTTTGATTTGGCCGAACGACTGCAAACGCCGGTTCTTGTCTTGAGTGATTTGGATTTGGGAATGAATTTGTGGATGGAAAAAGTGTTCACTTATCCCACCAAAGATTTGGATCGGGGCAAAGTTCTGACAGCGGAACAACTCGATCACATTCAAGGTTATCAAAGATACGGAGACCCTGATCAAGACGCGATTCCTTACCGCACATTGCCGGGCAACAAACACATGAAGGCCTCCCATGTTGTGCGGGGATCGGGCCATACGGTCACGGCTGCGTACACCGAAAATGGTCCTGAATATTTGGAAGTCGTCGACAGGCTTGCGCGAAAATGGGAGACGGCGCGAGGCTTGGTTCCGGCTCCGGTGGAATCGGGCCACGGTGCCAAAATCGGGCTTTTGGCGTACGGTTCTGTGGATGGACCCATGCAAGAGGCGCGGGATCTGTTACTCGAGCAAGGCGTGAAGACAGATTACTGTCGGTTGCGAGCTCTGCCGTTTCACAAAAACTTGCGTGAGTTTTTGGAAAGACATGAAACAATTTTTGTCTGTGACCTGAATCGGGACGCGCAGCTGCTCAGTCTTTTGCGAATGGAAATGCCAGAGTATTGGCGAAAACTCATTTCGATTCGTCACTATGACGGGACACCAATGACAGCCGACGGCTTGGCGGCCAAGGTTCGCGCTTCTCTTCAATCTTCGCAACCCGAGGTTACAAAATGGAATTGAATAAAAACAAAATCGGTCTGGAGAAAAAAGATTATGCTGGTGGTGTGTCCACTTTGTGCACGGGGTGCGGACACGACCAGATTACCAACCATATCATTTCCGCATTTTACACCTTGGGCATTGATCCTTCTGATGTTGTAAAAATGTCAGGAATCGGTTGTTCTTCAAAAACACCTGGTTATTTTATGTCTCGGTCCTTTGGTTTCAATTCCTTGCACGGTCGGATGGCTCCAGTGACGACAGGCTCAAAAGTCGTCAATTCGAAAATGATCCACATGGGCATGAGCGGCGACGGGGATTCGGCCAGCATTGGGCTTGGGGGCTTTACCCACCTGATCCGACGCAATTTGCCGATGGTCTACGTGGTTGCTAACAATGGCGTTTATGGCCTTACAAAAGGCCAATTTTCGGCCACCGCCGACAAAGGTGCAAAGCTCAAAACAGGTGAGCGCAATGATTTTGCAACAATTGACTTGTGTTCTTTGGCAATTGATTTGGGCTGCAGCTTTGTTGCAAGGTCTTTTTCAGGGGACGCCAAGCAGCTGGTACCTCTGTTGCAAGCCGCGATCAAGCACAATGGAACGGCATTGATCGATGTGATCTCTCCCTGCGTGACTTTTAACAATCATGATGGGTCCACCAAGTCTTTTAGCTGGGTGAAGGAACATGATATCAGTTTGCAGGAGTTGGGCCTGGTCCCGGCCGAGGAGTCCATCGAAGTGGATTATGCCGAGGGTGAAGTTGAATTTGTCGATTTGCCGGACGGCAGCCGTTTGCGCCTGAAGAAGTTGGATTCCCGTGCGCACAATGTTCATGATCGTACGGCAGCGATGAGCCTTCTGTACTCCTCAAGAGCCAAGGGTGAATTCCTGACTGGTCTTTTGTACATTGATGCCAAGCAAGAGACAGTTTTAGACACTCTCAATTTAGTGGCGACACCGTTGAATCAGCTGACTCAGGGGCAGCTCCGGCCAAGTCCTGAGCAACTCACCAAAGTGCTCAAGGGATTTGCTTGAACTGAGTTTTGAAACTGGCCTCCAAATCAGCACAAAGTCTCGATAGAATTTTGAGGTGTCAGAAGACAAGGCATCGCTTCTCATTCTAAAGGCCAACAGCAACAGCTTCAAAGGTCAGGAAGTCTTTTTGCGCAACCGCGAGTGGCCTTTCGCAGTCACCGCGGATGTGACCGAATTTGTCGCTCTGATGGCCAAGAACCAATATCAAATTGTGATGATTCCCACAGATCATCCCAACAAAATGGTGCGGCGGTTGCCGCGTTTGATGACTGAAATTTTTGCTTGCTGTTTGATTGCGTATTCGGAAGCCAATACCAATCAAGCGATCATGGCTCTGCACGAATGGAATTTGAAATACAGTCTGTATCCGCCGGTGTCGGGCCCTTCCATCCTGCGCTTGATTAGTAAGATTCAACGTGAGTTTGACCGGCAAGAGGCCCTTGAGCGAATTCGTCAGAGGGCAGCGCTCGCGAAGCAGGCTGGCGGTGGCGACGCCACTCTGGATGCCGAAGCTCTTCTTGCGCAGTTGGTGCCCTCGGATGAGGGTGGGTCCGGAAGTGCGGCGATTGGATACCGGCCGGAGGCCCAAGAGCCCGGCGTGAAAAAAAGTGCCGTGCAGTTGATTCAGCGAGCCGGATCCGAATCTGCGCAAGTGGTCCCTCAGGATCAAGCTTCTTTGGACCAGCTGGAAGAGATGTCTCGCGAAGTGTTGCGTGCGGGTTTTCTTCCCGTGGCCAATGAAGTCGTTGCCGAGCCCAACCTGCGCCCCGTGAAGGACAGTGACATTCCGCTGATGGATGCTCTGCAGGACGCTTTGGAATCAAGTCGGATTTTGGGTTCAGAGCCTGGAGCTCACGACGTGCCCATCGAATCTGTGTCGAGAGTGGCATGCTTGGCGCTCAATGCGTCCAATTTTCGTGGTTATCTTGTTGTCGCGATGGGAGCCGATCGGTTGGTGGACGATGAATTTTTGCGAACATTGCAAACTCGTTTGATGGATTTCTTGAAATTTCGCGGTCTCACGGAACCACTCTCTGGCGAGGCTTTATTGCCGGTGCGGGTTCGGCCTGTCGGTTTTTTGCCGTGGGCCAAAAGCCAGGCGCAGTTTTTGCTCAATTCAGTTTCGGGAGGCCGAGAGGTCGCTTTGGCATTTTTTCCGGCGCCCACTCTTGATGTTGCGGTGAAGGATTCCGCCGAGAAGCATATGGTGAAGATTCCCATCAGTGAAATTGAACCTTCAGCCGTTCTTGAGTTTGACGTGTTTTTGCATTTGCCCAACAATGCCAAGTATATTCTGTACAACAAAAAGGGCAGAACGATGTTTGCCGAGCAAAAAAGTCGCTTGGTTCGCCTGGGTGTCTCCGAGGTGCATCTCAAACGTGAGGCTGTTCCTGAAATACGGAAATACAAAGCACAGAATTTTCTCAATGATAAGATTCGTGAGTTTCTCAGGCAGGGGCAAGCGTCCTGACGTCAGGCGTGAGGAAGCAGCTTGCTAAGTGTGAGGATTGGAATTTTTTTGTGGTCGACCGGCTGAAGTTCCGGTGTGATTTCGCCAGTTGTATTGAGGATCTGTTTTGAATTTGGACTGCCACGCATCCCATTTTTTCTTTGGATGCTTGTGCACAACCTGACCATTTTCGTCAAAAATATCGGGATTTTTTCCGAACAAAAACTCACCGAGTGCTTTCACAATTCCCATGTCGACCTCTTGCCCAAATCTAATACGCCACGATGAGCCTGTCTGCATTTTTTTAGATCGAACGTGGGTTGACGCAAATATCGATAATATCCTGGCCATAGTCCATACTGATGTGACGATTCCCTTTGAAGTGGGTGAAGCAGGCGTCTGCCGCTTTGCGAAAGGCTTCTTCCTGGGTGCCGGCCTTGATTTCGTATTGGTAGGTTTCGCCCTCAAATTTGGCAAAGCGAAACGAGAATTTTTGAATCGACTCCGAAGGGGATGGCAAGGCCAAAAGAATTTGGGAAGCCAGAACGAGAATCGCAGTGAGTAGGGGTCGCATCGGTCAATCCTCCTGTATACCCATTTGTCAGAGCAAGACTGGGGCCAAAGTTCAAACACAGGAGATGCTTGTAAAGAGTTGAAATTGTGGATCTAAAACGCCTTTTTTTCGTCTCAAATTGAGACAAGGTGGCGCAGCTGTTTGGGAACTTGCAACAGCTGTCCAAACATTGGGCACCAGCAGAATTGCAAAATTAAGTGGTCGAGATGCGGCCTGGCCTGTTAGGAGTAAGCATGGCTTCGATCCCTGCGCGGCAACAAGAAATTGTGACTCTTTTCACGGCCCTTCCGGGTTGGGAAGATCGATACCGTAAAATCATCGAAATGGGGAAGGCTCTTGCGCCCATGCCAGAGGCCCACAAAACTGACGCCGCAAAAGTCAAAGGCTGTCAAAGTCAGGTTTGGCTTCATTCGGAGTTGTCGGCCGAAGGACGAGTTCAGCTTGAGGGTGATTCGGATGCTTTGATTGTTCGGGGCCTTGTGGCCCTTCTGTTGCGAGTTTATGCCGATGCCTCGCCTGATGAAATTTTGCAGTACCCGCCAAATTTTTTGCAGGAACTCGGGTTTGCCGGAAACCTTTCACCCAGTCGGACCAATGGTCTGAACTCTATGATTCGACAGATTCAGCACTTTGCGGTGGCCTATCGTGCCTTGCTCGCCCAAAAGAAAGCCTCCCACTGAAAGGTCCTATTCGCAGGGGCTCCGTGTCAGTTGGTTTGCTTTGTCGTGGCCTTTCCGACATTCTAATTTGACGATGGGTCAACAACCTTACAGCGTTCTGCTGCTTGAAGAACCGCGCCAAAAAATTGCTCGTGTTCGCATGGGACCACCGCAGGTTCAAAAGGTTCAATCGCAACAGGAGTGGATTCCGGCTTCACCTGGAAGATCCGTGCAGGTCGTGTCGGTGCATAGGATGCCTCCGAAGGCCGGGCTTTCCAGCCGACTCGGGCAGGCGCGCCTGTTGCACGACCTTGCGAACATCGAGCTTCAAGCTCTGGAACTGGGCTATCGCACTTATCTTGAATATCCCGAAGCACCGCAACTTTTTCGCCAACAGCTCTGGCAAATTGTTGAGGACGAGGCTCGACATCTGGAATTGTGTCTGAATGGCCTGTTGAATTTGCAATACGAGTTCGGCAGCTTTCCGGTTCATTTGGCCCTGTGGGAGGCTGTGAGCGCAACCGATTCGCTTTTGCAAAGGTTGTGGATCGTGCATCGATATTTGGAGGGCAGTGGTCTTGATGCTGGCGAGACCTTGTTGCGTCGCTTGAAAGGAGTCCCTCTTTCTATTGTGCATCCCATTGTCGCACAAATCGTGCAAGAAGAAGTCGCCCATGTTCAATTTGGCAATTTTTGGTTCGGCCAGTTGGCGCAAACTGCCGACGACAAGGATTTTGCGACTCAGTTGGCTTTTCTGAAGAGTAGGTTGCCCAAAAGAATGGAAGTCCTGAGTGAAGGTTTGCGTCTGGAGGCCGGATTCACCGGCGATGAAATTTTAATTTTGCGACAACATCGTGAAGCCCAAATTTCCGAGCAGCTCAAAGCCGCACAGAGCAAGAGGGTCACATGATGACTCAATCAGGGTGGCAGTCGCAAATCCTGACGGACTCTTTCGGCCAAGCCCAGCTTCGCGTGCACGCCCAGTGCCGCAAGCTTCAAGATGATGTGCAGTTTCAGTTTCGCTGGTCGGATCCTGCGAAGGAAATGCGCACATTGGAGGTTGGCGCCCAGAGGCCTCTGTCCAGAGCCGATTTGATTTGGCAGGGGACTTGTGCCGAAGTGTTCTGGGGTGAGGTTGGTTCTGAGTCCTATTTTGAGCTCAACGCCAATCATCTGCGTCAATGGAACATTTATCGCTTTACCAATTATCGACAGCCTCAACCGCCTCAAGCCAGTGCAGTCTTTCATGTGCAAGAGATTCAGATCATAGACACTGAGATTTCGATCGTTGTCAGGGGGCCTTGGCAGAAAAGCTCTTGGGAATTGGGTTTTGCCAGTGTTGTGGTGACGCCTGATCAAAAATTGCTTTATTTCAGTGAGAGTAAGGCTCCGGGCAAGCCTGATTTTCACTGGCGCGGACTGCGAACTTTAAAACTTCAAAAGGATTGAATATGCAATTGGGTTTGGAAGTGTTTCTTCAGGATTCGAAACGCAGAAAAAGCTTGCAAAAAAAACGCGTCGCATTGGTCTGCCATCCGGCTTCGGTGGACCGCAATCTGCACCATGCGTTTGATTTGGTGCATGAGAAAATTGGTCTCAGCTGTGCGTTTGGACCGCAACATGGAGTTCAGGGCGAGAAGCAAGACAATATGATTGAGAGTGATGACTTCATTCATCCGCGGGCTCGGATTCCCATCTACTCACTTTATGGCAGGTCACGAAGGCCCACGCCGGAGATGATGGCGAATCTGGATGTGATGCTTTTTGACCTTCAGGATCTGGGCTGCCGAATTTACACATTTGTGACCACACTTCTTTATGTGATGCAAGCGTGCGCAGAGTTTCAAAAAAAGCTGATTGTTTTGGATCGTCCCAACCCGATCGGGAATCGAGTTGAAGGTTTGCGGCTTGAACCAGGCTGGGAGTCTTTTGTGGGTGCGGCCCCGATGCCGATGCGCCATGGACTGACTGTTGGTGAAATGGCTCTGTACTACCGGGATTTTTTCAAATTGGATTTCGATTTGGAAATCGTGAAGATGCGAGGTTACAAAGCGGCGCAAGGTTGGCCAAGCGAACGAGTCTGGGTCAATCCCTCGCCGAATGCGGCCAACTTGAATATGGCGCGCAGCTATCCAGGCACGGTCTTACTTGAGGGAACGGAGTTGTCGGAAGGGCGAGGAACGACACGTCCTCTTGAGCTTTGGGGTGCTCCGAATCTTGATATCGAAAAAATTCTAACGGCTGTTGCCAAACTGGATCTGCGCGGGAAGCTGAGTGTGCGAACAGGTGTCGTTTTGCGGCCCTGTTTTTTTGAGCCAACATTTCACAAACACAAACAGAGTCTCTGTTCTGGGTTGATGTGGCATTATGACACTGACAGCTACAGTCACAAATTGGCGAAGCCTTACAGATTGATGGCACTCACATTCAAAGCACTTCGCGAGGTGCATCCGGATTTGCCTCTGTATCGAAATTTTGCTTACGAGTACGTCGAAGATCGTTTGGCTTTCGATGTCATCAATGGTGGGCCGACCTTGCGTGAATGGATCGATGATCCCAGGCAAAAGATGGTCGATCTTGAACAGCTTCTTCGTCGCGACGAAAAGTCCTGGGAGAAAGAGATCTCGGGGATTCGGCTGTACTAGATCACGGTGTATTCTGGTGTTTCGGCTGTTGAGTGTCTTGGACTTTCAGTTCGATCCAAAGATCGGGGCGTTCCGCGAGTTTGACGCCGATCAAGTTCAAATCGGGTGCTTCGGTTTTGATTTTTTTCAACAGCACCGTTGCTAGATTTTCCATCGTGGGAATGAGGCCCTGGGGGCCAAATTCAGGAACTTTAAAGTTCAGGTGTTGATGATCCCACGCTTGGCAAAGTCGACGGACCACATCCTTCGCCTTACCGTGAGCGGCTTGCCAATTGGCCTTCTCTGAAACAACCGTCAATTCGATTTGGTAATCGTGACCGTGGCCGTAATCGGAAAAACAGAGGCCAAAGATGGCTCGGTTTTTTTCGTCGCTCCATTCACCATTTCGATAAAAATGAGCGGCACTGAACTGTCCTTGGACTGAAATCGACAGCGGCTGCGAGCTCATAGATTGATTCCGCCATCGACGACCAAAGTGCTGCCAGTTGTCCAGGCAGACTGGTTGGTGGCGAGAAAAAAAATAGCATTGGCGATTTCAGGGGCTTGTCCCACCCGCGCCAAGGGCTGGGCCTTGTCCATTTTTTTCCAAAACAAAGACTGCTCGTCGATTGATTGGGTCTCAGCGCGATGGATTGGGGTCTGAACAATTCCAGGGCAGACCACGTTGGCACGGACACCTCGCGGGGCCAGTTGCAGTGCCAAGCTCTGGGTCCAATTGATCAGAGCTGCCTTTGCGGCACTGTAAGCCGCGGCTGAGGCGACAGGTCGGAGGCCCAAGGTTGAGCTCACATTGACAATACTGGCGCCCTGGTGATTCGGTAAAAAAGGCAAGACGGCATTCGTCAATTCGACCGCCGAAAAAAAATTGATCTGAAATTGCTCGTGCCACAGACTCGGATTGATTTCGTCGGCCGCATGTTGAGCATAGATTCCGGCATTGTTGATGATGATCAGAGGGGTAAGGCTTTGCTTTCGCAGGTGTTCAGAAACTTGCTCTCCGACATTGGAATCGTGCAGATCGATTCCGATCGCGAGAGAGCCTTTCATGGTCGCTTGAGCCTCATTCAACCGATTTGAGGCGCGGGACAGAAGCAAGGGCTGCCACCCGTGTTGATAAAAGAGTTGGGCCGTGGCAAGGCCAATTCCGCTTGAGGCACCGGTGATCAAAACTTGTTTTTGGCTCATTTATTTTCCCAGTTCGACGGCCGGAGCGGATTCGCCGCGCGGGCCACTGTGTTTCCACTTTTGCGTCCAGTGTTCATTGTTCACCCAGGCCAGGAGGTGCAAAACGACCAGTATGGCGTAGACTCCTCCGATCAAACGCGAAGCAAATGCTCGGGAAATTTTGAAGTTGGCGACAAAGGTCACAATCAAAAGAAGGGCTGAAAATCCCAAACCAATCAGGAGGATTGGTGGAAAGTAGTCACTGATCACCTGAAAGACAAAAAATGGAATATTGGCAAAAAAGATCGAAAGGTAAAGCTCGCGGAAACTGACAAATTGATTTTGAAACACTTGGAAAACGTAAAAAAAGAAAAGTGTTGTCACAGAAGTTGTGATGAGCGTCAGAATTGGCGTCTGGATCAAGCCTGCGAGAATGCTCAAGACCGAGTGATGGACCAGGCCTGACACAGCGCCGGTCACCATGGTGAGGAGAATCTGAGCCAGTAGAATTCGGCGCCAGGGC
>Ga0209067_10002701_pt1 | contig 10442 bp, 8 predicted proteins | sample ColStrG_CSR_2013_FD_187199 | JGI IMG/M metagenome (GOLD analysis project Ga0209067, IMG submission 187199) | Freshwater sediment microbial communities in response to fracking from Pennsylvania, USA - Cold Stream Run_MetaG_CSR_2013 (SPAdes)... | ecosystem: Environmental > Aquatic > Freshwater >... | reverse complement strand
ATGCTAGACGCCCAGTCTTGGGTCATATCGGTGCGACCAAATTACGCCTGTGCGAGCCTGTTGATCGAATATGACGACGCGCATTCGGCGCAATTAAACGTGCTACTCGCGATGTTGGGGCAGTTCAGTCTTGATGAACTTCGCGCGCAATTTGGGCAGTTCGTTGCGGCCAATCCCGACGCGATAGAACGCCCGGCTGCGCCCATCGCGACAACCAAGCCACGTTGGCCGCTGTTGCTCCCGACGATCACGCTGGCCTTATCGTTCGGCAATCCGTTCATCCGCCTGATCAACACGCCGCTGCTGCTTTACACCGCATGGCCGATCTTCCGGCGTGCTTATCATGTCTGGAGCACCGAGCGTCGGCTCAACGTCGATTTCCTCGACACGCTCGCGATCAACGCCGCATTGCTGCAAAACCAGATGGTTGCGGGCGCGGTGATTACCTGGCTGATCCGGCTGGGCGACTGGATTCGCGATCTGACAGCGGCGGGCTCCAAGCGTGCTGTCTCGGAGTTACTCGAATACCGCACCAAGAGCGCGTGGATCGTCCGCAACGGGATCGTGGTATCAATCCCCGCGATCGACCTGCAGGCCGACGATATTATCGTTGTTTATCCCGGAGAGATGATCCCTGTCGACGGTGAAATCATACAGGGCAGTGGACAAATCGATCAGAAAACAATCACTGGCGAAGGCCTACCGGTGACGCGCGGAGAGGGCGAGGCGGTTTTCGCGGCCACCATCCTGCGCGAGGGGCAAATCCGGGTGCGCGCGTTACGGGTGGGCTCCGAAACCACTGCGGGACAAATCGCGCGCCTGATTGACGATGCGCCGATTGGCGACACGCGGATGCAGAATCACGCCGAGCGCTTTGCGGATCGGTTGGTGATGCCGACACTGGCCTTGGCGATTGGCACAGCGGCAGTTACGCGCGATTTCGACCGGTTCCTCTCGCTCGTGATCATCGATTTCGGAACAGGCATTCGGGTTGCGGCTCCAACAGCTGTACTGTCTTCGATCACGCATGCCGCGCGCGCGGGGATCATCATAAAGAGCGGCGGGCATATGGAAAAACTCGCGCACATCGATACCGTGGTGTTCGACAAGACGGGGACACTGAGCACTGGCACACCGCATGTAGTTAAAATGCAATCGTTCAGTGCTCAGTGGTCTAATGAAGCCATTCTCGCACTCGCCGTGGCTGCAGAAACCCACCTCCAGCACCCGGTGGCTGACGCCCTGCGCGAAAAGGCCCGCATACTGGCCTTGGCAATACCCGAATGTGACGAAACCGAATATCGAATCGGCCTTGGCGTGGAAGGCAAGGTAGGCAAGCATTATCTCCGTGTCGGCTCAGAGCGTTTTATGCGTCAAAGTGGTGTTGCCATCGATCAGATTGCCGCCGAGCGCAGCGCAATTGATCAGTTGGGTTGCTCATCGCTCTACGTCGCTATCGACAGCCAACTCGCGGGGCTGATCGCGTATGAGGATCGCATCCGGCCCGAGGCCCCCGAGATTATCGCGCGACTGCACGCAATGGGCATCACCGAAACGATCATGCTCACCGGCGACAATGCGGCCGTGGCGCAAGCCGTTGGCAGCCGTTTGGGCCTCACCCGTCAGGTCGCAAATATGTTGCCTGCCGACAAGGCGCGCATCATCCAAGAGCTTCAGGCTGAGGGCCGCAGCGTTGCCATGATCGGGGATGGAATCAATGATTCGCCAGCGCTCAGCTTTGCTGATGTCGGCATTGCAATGAAATACGGTGCCGACATCACGCATGAATCGGCCGACGTCGTTCTGATGGAAGATTCGCTTTGGAAATTCGTGCGCGCGATCGAGATTTCGCGTGACGCCGTCAGCCTCATCAAACAGAATTATGGCATTGTCGCGGTGATGAACGGTGCTGCGCTCGCTCTGACGTTGCCAGGCGGGTTGGTTACGCCGGAAGCCACTGCGCTCATCAGCAACGGCTCGGCAATTATTGCAAGCGTCAATGGCGTCCGCCCCCTCGCCCGCAGGACGTGATCGCCCACCGAAGCAAAGGAACTGCCCATGTCTGCATTCGATACATTGCTCGCCGGTTATCACGACTTCCGCACCGATGATTGGGAACAGCACCGCGAGACCTGGCATCAACTCGCCAAGGGGCAGCACCCAAAGGTGATGATCGTCTCATGCTCGGACAGCCGCGTCGACCCCGCGACGATTTTCAAAGCAGTGCCCGGCGAGATTTTCGTTTTGCGCAATGTCGCCAATCTTGTCCCGCCAAATGATCAGACCAATCGGCTCAACGGTGTTTCGGCGGCGCTTGAATATGCCGTGACGCAGCTTGGCGTCACCGACATTGTGGTGATGGGGCATCATGAGTGCGGCGGCGCAGCAGCAGCGCTTGAGCATAAGTTCGACCACGCAACGCCGGGCGAAGGCGGCTATATCGATCATTGGCTGCATCTCGTCGCACCGACACGCGATGCAGTGGTCGCCCAACACGGCCCTGATGCAACCACTGAACTCGAACAAGCGCTCGTCAAGCTCAGCCTGTCCAACTTGCGCACTTTCCCTTGGATCGCCGGACGTTTGGCCAACCAAACATTGACCCTACATGGCGCCTGGTTTTCGATCGACGACGGTCGCATCTATCTTCTCAACGCTGAAAGCGGTTCGTTTGAGGCGCAGTGAATGGGTGTGGGCTAAGTTCCGATTCGCACTTGGGGAGCGGTGCGCTAGTCAGTCATTGCAAGCAGTGTGGCAAGGGCGGTTCGGGCGAGGGGTGGGTCGGCGCGAGACCAGTTGAGCTGCCGACCCACCTCTCAATGCGGTGGAACCGCTGGGGGAACACTTAGGGACTTGCAGGCCGCGTGCCAAGTTGCGCAAATGGCTAAAAAGTAAGAGTTTTATGGTTAGCGAAAATTAACACCTCCGGAATGGTGTAAAAACTGGCGACAGTTTAGCAAATTTTCGGTCGGACGACCAATTCCTGATCTACCGGAAATCCGATACCGCCACTGGCCCGCTCTTGAGGGCGCTTACCCGCCTGATAATGATACTTAGCCGAATCGATTATCGCGCGGAAACCCAATCGGCGGCGTGCGACCGACAGCGCCACGCGCGGCGCGCCAAGGCAAAAGATCGCTCTCGGTGCGCGTGCGGCCCGTTTCGCCGCCCATCGCCCAGCTTAACCCCTCACTGAGAACCAGCGTGGTGACGTCGCTCAGCCCGCCATCCTTGTATTTCTGGAGCGTCACGCCTTGTCCACGCGCCATTTCGGGCAGCTCATTAAGCGGGAAAATGACGAGTTTGCGGTTTTCACCAATCACCGCCGCGTAATCATGGCTGCGCGGCACGGGCCGGACAATCCGCAGCTTGGCCCCCTCACGCACATTGACCACCTGCCGACCTTTGCGCGTTTCCGCAATCAGCTCGGCCATCGGTGCGATAAAGCCTTTGCCGTCAGACGCGGCGAGCAGCAGCTTGGCCGCAGCCTCTGCTTTGAACATCGTCACGATCTGCGCGTTCTCGGGAACATCGATCATCAGCCGCACCGGCTCGCCGAAGCCCCGCCCGCCGGGGAGCTTGTCGCCACCCAATGTGAAGAACCGCCCGTCATCGCAGGCGAGCAGCAATTTGTCGGTCGTCTGCGCGTGGAAGGCGAGGAAGGCGCCGTCGCCCTCTTTGAACTTGAGCAAATCGGCCGCATCGAGCGCAACATGGCCCTTCATCGCGCGGATCCAGCCGCGTTGCGACAGGATGACGGTGATCGGCTCGCGCTCGATCATCGCTTCCAGCGGAATGTCACGCGCGGGCGCGGCTTCGGCGATGGTCGTGCGGCGTTTGCCCAACGCTGTCTCCGGCCCATAACGCTTGTGGAGCGCCGTAAGGTCGCGCTTGAGCTTGGTGCGCTGGCGCGCGGGGCTCTCGATGAGCGCGGCCAACTCCGCGCGCTCTGCGGTAAACTTCTCCTGCTCGGTGCGTAGCTCCATTTCCTCCAGCTTGCGGAGTTGCCGAAGCCGCATGTTGAGGATCGCCTCGGCTTGCCGATCATTGAGCGCAAATTCCGCCATCATCACCGGCTTGGGTTCATCCTCGGTGCGGATAATTTCGATGACGCGGTCAAGGTTGAGATAGGCAATGATATACCCACCGAGGAGTTCCAGCCGGTCATCGATCTTCGCCATGCGGTGCGTCGCGCGGCGCACCAGCACCTCGATCTGATGCGCGAGCCACTGCGTCAGCACCTCATGCAGCGACATCACGCGCGGCGTGCGGTGCGCATCGAGCACATTCATGTTGAGCGACACGCGCACCTCAAGTTCGCTCAGCTTGAACAGGCTCTCCATCAGCACATCGGCATCCACGGCGCGGCTGCGCGGCTCAATGATGATACGGATCACTTCATCGGACTCATCGCGCACATCGGCGAGGATCGGCAGCTTTTTATCAGCGATCAGTTGCGCGATCTGCTCGATGAGCTTGCCCTTCTGCACGCCATAAGGAATCTCGGTGACGACCGCGACCCAAGTGCCGCGCCCCTGATCTTCCACCGCCCAGCGCGCCCGCACGCGAAAGCCGCCGCGCCCGGTGCGATAGGCTTCTGCAATCGCGGCGGGGCTATCCACGATGATACCGCCGGTGGGCAGATCCGGCCCCTTCACATGCTCCAGCAGCGCCGCATGATCGGCATTGGGTTGATCGATCAGCAGCATCGCCGCATCGATCAACTCAGCCGCATTGTGCGGCGGGATGTTGGTCGCCATGCCGACCGCAATGCCGGATGCGCCATTCGCCAGCAGATTGGGGAAAAGGCCGGGCATAATCTCCGGCTCTTCATCTTCGCCATTATAGGTGGGGCGGAAATCGACCGTGCCGTCATCGAGCCCCGCCATCAGGTCTTGCGCAACCGCCGTCAGCCGCGCTTCGGTGTAGCGATAGGCAGCAGCATTATCGCCATCGACATTGCCGAAATTGCCCTGCCCATCGACGAGCGGGTAGCGCAGCGAGAAGGTCTGCGCGAGCCGCACCATCGCATCATAAACCGACTGATCGCCGTGCGGGTGATACTTACCAATCACATCGCCCACCACGCGAGCGCATTTCTTATAGCCGCTTGCGGGGTCGAGCTTGAGCAGCCGCATCGCCCAGAGCAAGCGCCGGTGCACCGGCTTCAGCCCATCGCGCAAATCAGGCAATGAGCGCGCGGTGATCGTGCTGAGTGCATAGACGAGGTAGCGGTCAGAAAGCGCGGTATCAAACGGCGCATCGACAATGGCATCAAAGGGATCGGGAGGGGTAATCACGTCAGACATGCGGCGCGTGTAGCAGGGGAGAGTCAGATGTCACAAGGGGCGACAGCCTCACCCCACCCGTAGCGCCTCGGCCAGCAGCGCATAATCCTTTCCGCGTGGGCTGGCATTACCGCTCAAACAATCCCGAGAAATACCGCCAGACTGCGCCCCACGCGCAGCATTTCCTCATCTGTCGCATGACCGAACGCCGCCCCAAGCCTTTCGCGTTTTAGCGTCATCACTTTGTCGATCATGATTTGCGAGAGCTTTTGCAACCCATTCTCCAGGGTCGGCGCGACGGTGATCCGCAAGAGCGGAATATCGGCAATGGTGCTCGTGACCAGCAGCACGGTTACTGTCGCAGTTTCATCAAATTGATTGGCCTGCACCACCAGCGCGGGGCGCGGTTTACCAAAATCACCCTGCAGCGCGACTTTAACAAAGTCGCCGCGCGTCACGCTTCCCAACCATCTACATCGCCCAAGGCCGCGTCGAGGAAGCCAAGCAGATCAGCGTCGGCCGTATCAACCTGCGCCGCCACACGCGATTGGCGGCGACACTCAGCGATGAAATCGGGCCGCCTCGTGTCGGGCACCCAGAGTTGCACGGGGCGCATTCCCGCCGCCCGAAGCGCGCTGCGATGCTTTTGCACGCGTTGAGCATTGCTGGTCATCGGCCGCGACTCCTGTCGTTACATGAAACTAATATCCGACCGTGTCATGTAATGCAAGGTGATATCACCCCACCCGTAGCGCCTCGGCCAGCAGCGCATAATCCTTGCCGCGCGGGCTGGCTTTGCGCCAGATGAGCGCTATTTCGCGGTGCGCGTGTTCCGCCACCAAAGGCCGGACGTTCACGCCGGTTCCTGCCAAAATCCCCGCGTCAATCGCCATTTGCGGCAGCATCGTCGTGCCGAGCCCATTGTCGACCATCTGCACGAGCGTGTGGAGCGAGGTGCCGAGCATCGTCGCCTCGGCGCGCAATTCTGGGCGGTTGCACGCCGACAGCGCATGATCTTTGAGACAATGGCCGTCCTCCAGCAGCAGCAGGCGTTTCTCATCAATGTCCTCGGGGCGCACTTGGAGCGGCAGCGCCTCATTGCCGGGGAACGCAACGCACAGCGCATCGTTGAACAGCGGCGCGACCTCGATGTCACCACACGCATAGGGCAGCGCGAGCAACACACAGTCAACATGCCCGCGGTGCAGCGAATCACAGGCCGCCGCGCTTTGTTCCTCGCGCAGATAGAGCTTGAGGCTCGGCCAGTCCGCGCGCAGCCGGGGCAAGATGCGCGGCAACAGGAACGGCGCGATGGTGGGGATCACGCTCATCCGGAGTTCGCCGGTGAGCGGCTCACCCGCCGCGCGCGCCATGTCGCCTAGTTCTTCTGCTTCGCGCAGCACACGCCGCGCCTTGGCCACGATCCGCTCACCCTGCGCCGTGAAGCGGACAACGCGCTTGGTGCGCTCGACCAAGGTGATACCGATCAGCGACTCAAGTTCACGCAGGCCGGCTGACAGCGTCGATTGCGTCACGAAGCAAGCAGCAGCCGCGCGCCCGAAATGGCCGTGATCCTGCAAGGCGATGAGATATTGAAGCTGTTTGATGGTGGGAAGGAAGGTGGTCATGCGACCAATCTAGTTGGTGTTCCTCGAAAGGGGAACCCGCACCCGCCCAATCCCCCTAGCAATCCTTTGTGACACATCCTAAATAGGTTCAAACAACAAGGTTTGCATATGTTTGACCGTCTCATCGCTTATCTCGACAGCATAAAGGCGCGTGATCCGGCACCGCGCTCGCGATGGGAAGTTCTGCTGTACCCCGGTGTATGGGCGCTCGGGCTGCACCGTGTCGCGCACTGGCTGTTTGTGGCGGAGATGTATTTTCTCGCGCGGCTGGTGAACCATATCGCGCGGGTGCTCACCGCGATCGACATTCATCCCGGCGCGCGCATCGGACGCAATCTCTTTATCGATCACGGCTTTACAGTCATCGGTGAAACAGCGGAAATCGGCGATGATGTCACGATTTATCAGTGTGTCACTTTGGGCGGCACCAACCCCACCAACGGCATCCCCGGCAAGCGCCACCCGACCTTGAGCGATGGCGTGATTGTGGGCGCAGGTGCGCAGATTTTGGGACCCATCACCGTTGGCGAACGTGCACGGATTGGCGCGAATGCCGTGGTGACAAAGGACGTGCCATCGGGCGCGACGATGGTGGCACCACTCGCTCGGCAGACGCTGGTCGATGCGAAGGACTACGTGCAACCCTTTACCCCTTATGGCACGCCCTGTTCAGAGCGTTTTGACCCGGCGACGCAGCAGCTCGAAATTCTGAAGTGCGAGGTGGAAACGCTCGCCAAACGTCTGGCCGAGCTGGATGCAGCACGGACCGAAACCAAGGGTCCTGACAAGGCGAGCAAATCGGCCTGATGGGCGACGTAACGCCGTTTCCCACTCGTCGTGAGAACCAAATTGCCTTTGATCGCGCCGAACTCAGCCGCATTCTCGATTTATATGGTCGGATGGTCGCCGCAGGGCATTGGAAAGATTATGCGCTCGAACTGGGGCGCGAGGCTGCCGTATTCAGCGCGTTTCGTCGCGCCGCCGAGCGCCCCGAGGTTCGCGTCGAGAAGCGTCCCGCGCTGCGCCTCAAGCAAGGCCAGTGGGCACTGATCGGCGAGGCGGGCGCCGTGCTCAAACGCGGGCACGACCTTGGGCCGGTTCTCGCCCCTGTCGAACGGCGGCTGATGAAATTGGTGTCCGATTAAAGCGACGTTCTAACACTAAGCTTGGTTGCGCAGCCATGTCGCCACACGGGCTGCGACGGTGGCGAAGACAGCACTGTCACCACTCGCGGGTGGTGTTCCGCTGTCCGACGCAACGCGGATTGCCATATCGAGGGGAATCCGGCCGAGAAATGGAAGCCCCATATCCTTCGCTGCGGCCTCGGCTCCGCCATTTCCGAACGGATCGGAGATTTCGCCGCATTTGGGGCAAGCATAGCCTGCCATATTTTCAATCATGCCGATCAGTGGCACACCCGCCTGATTGAACAGATCGACCGCGCGCGTCGCATCGATCAGGGCCAAATCCTGCGGAGTCGATACGATAACTGCCCCAGCGGGCTTATGTTTCTGGATCATCGACAGTTGAACGTCGCCCGTTCCCGGTGGCATATCAACGATCAGCGCCTCGGCATCTGCCCAATGCGCATCCACCAACTGGCTCAGCGCATTTCCCGCCATCGGCCCGCGCCACGCCACCGCCTGCCCCGGCTTGACCAACTGGCCGATCGACAGCACGCCAAAGCCGAACCGCGTCGCAACGGGATGCAGCTTTTGCCCCTCTGCGTCAGGCTTGATGCCTTCCACGCCAAGCAGGTGCGGCTGCGAGGGGCCATAAATATCGGCATCCACCAGCCCGACTTTGAATCCCGCATGAGCCAACGCCACCGCGAGATTGGCAGCCACTGTCGACTTCCCTACCCCGCCCTTGCCGCTCGCCACGGCAATAATCTTGCGCGTTGTCTTGGCGCTCGTGAGCGCAACCCGAATGTCGACCACCCCCTCGACCCGTTCGAGTGCGGCGTGAACAGCGGCGTCGAGCGCATCGCGCTGCGGCGCGCTCAAGCCCGTGACATCTAGCACGACACTCACCCGGCCGTCTTGAATACGTGGCGCAGCGGCGCGTTTGGTGGTGATGAGACCTGCTTCGCCGGTCGGATCGGCGATGGCATCGAGGGCGGATACAACAGAATCTAGATTGATCATGCGCCCGCTTTAACGTGGACAGCGCGCAACGCCATAACTTTGTCTTGCACTCGACAAACATATCCGAGATGGAAGCTTGTTCAATTTGCGTTAAGCCCGTTCACGGCAGGTGACGAACGTAGCTTTGGCAAAATTTTGGAGGATGATCACCGTGCGACCCGCTTATGCCGTCACCACCTTTCTCATCGTCGGCGCGTCCGTCGCCGCTTTGGCGTTACAGGCGCCAGTCACGGCGCAATCGCAAACCCAACCTGCGGTCTATTCACCTTCGGCACCACGTCCCGGCGCACCCGCGAGCTTTGCCGATTTGGTCGAGAAGCTTCAACCGGCCGTCGTCAACATCTCGACCAAGCAAAAGGTTCAGGTGGCGACGGGCAATCCCTTTGCAGGAACGCCGTTTGAAGAATTTTTCGGTCAGCAACAGGGAGTCGGCGGCGGGCGCCCAGTGACGCGTGAGGCGCAATCGCTCGGCTCCGGCTTCATTATCTCGCCTGACGGGTATATCGTTACCAACAACCATGTCGTTACTGCCAGCGCCGAGGCGGGGGGCAAAGCGACGGTGAGTTCGATCACTGTGGTGATGCCCGACCGCACCGAATATGTCGCTAAGCTCGTCGGCCACGATGCCACGTCGGACTTGGCGGTGCTGAAAATCGACGGGCACAATCTGCCTTATGTGCATTTTGGCGATTCGGCGCGGTCACGCGTTGGCGATTGGGTGATCGCGATTGGCGAGCCCCTTGGGCTGCGTGGCACCGTGACGGCGGGGATCATCTCCGCAATCCATCGCAACATCGGCATCGGCGGCCCTTCCGACAGCTATATCCAGACCGACGCAGCAATCAACCAAGGCAATTCCGGCGGCCCATTGTTCAACATGAATGGCGAGGTGATCGGCATCAACTCAATCATCCAATCGACCAGCGGCGGCAATATTGGCCTTGGCTTTGCCATTCCCTCTGACTCGGCCAAGCCGATCGTTGAGAAACTGCGCGGCGGCGCGCCGATTCAACGCGGCTATCTCGGGGTGCAGGTGCGTCAGCTCGACGATGGCATCGCTGATTCGCTCGGCATCGCCAAAAACCGGGGCGAATTGATCGCGAGTGTTGTTCCCGGCGGGGCCGCGGCCCGCGCAGGGATTAAACAGGGCGACGTTGTCGTTCGCGTCAATAATGTCGAAGTGACCCCCGATGAAACCTTGTCGGTGATTGTCGCTGGACTGCCCGTCAACTCGCGTGTGCCGATCGAAGTGATCCGCAACGGAGACCGCCTGACGCTCACCGCAACGCTCGCAGAGCGCCCCGCAGAGGACAAGCTCGCCCAAATTGGGCGCAACGGTGGACAAGGTCTGCCTGATAGCGACGACGACAAATCAACCC
>Ga0209067_10002697_pt1 | contig 10451 bp, 8 predicted proteins | sample ColStrG_CSR_2013_FD_187199 | JGI IMG/M metagenome (GOLD analysis project Ga0209067, IMG submission 187199) | Freshwater sediment microbial communities in response to fracking from Pennsylvania, USA - Cold Stream Run_MetaG_CSR_2013 (SPAdes)... | ecosystem: Environmental > Aquatic > Freshwater >... | reverse complement strand
ACTTTTGCGCGCGGCGACACGGTGATTCCATCGCCGCGTCGAGCTTGCTAAGGCACGAGCGACTCATATTAGGAACGACACATGACATCTCCTCTTCGTATCGGCCTCGCCGGCCTAGGCACTGTGGGCGTCGGCGTGATTAAATTGCTGCACGCCAATGCCGAACTCATCGCTCGGCGGGCGGGACGGCCCATTGAAATCATCGCAGTTGCCGCGCGTGACCGCGCCCGCGACCGGGGCATTGATCTTGCGCCGTTTGTGTGGGTCGACGATGCCCGCAAACTTGCGGCGCGTGACGATGTTGACGTGGTGGTCGAGGTAATCGGCGGGACAGAGGGACTCGCGCTCGATTTGGCACAGGCGACGCTCGCCGCAGGAAAAGCCTTTGTCACCGCCAATAAGGCGATGATTGCGCATCACGGGATGGCATTGGCCGAATTGGCAGGAGAGAAGCGGCTTGCGCTCAAATATGAAGCGGCTGTTGCGGGAGGAATCCCGGTCATCAAGGGCTTGCGCGAGGGGGCAGCGGCGAATGAAATTTCGCGCGTTTATGGCATTCTCAATGGCACGTGTAACTATATCCTCTCGACAATGGATGCTGAAGGCCGCGATTTTGACGAGGTGCTCGCCGACGCCCAAGCACTTGGTTATGCTGAGGCCGATCCCAGTTTCGATGTTGATGGCATTGATGCGGCGCACAAGCTAAGTATCTTGGCGTCACTCGCATTTGGCACCCACCTGGACTTTGCTTCGGTGGTGGTCAATGGAATTGGACGCGTAACAGCGGCAGATATTGCTCAGGCGCGCGCGCTTGGTTTTCGGGTTCGATTGGTGGGATTCGCAGAAAGCGACAGCAGCGGGCTGCATCAGAGTGTGCGCCCCACCTTGGTCGCGATCAACCATCCGCTCGCCCATGTTGCTGGAGCTATGAATGCGGTCGTTGCCGAGGGAAATTTTGTCGGCCGATTATTCTTTGAAGGGCGTGGAGCGGGCGAAGGGCCGACAGCTTCGGCGATTGTCGCCGATCTGATCGACGTTGCGCGTGGTGAGTTCGGGCCGGCCTTTGCGATGCCCGTTAATCAGCTTCTGCGCCCCACCCCCGCATCAGAAGGCTCGCGCTGCGAGTGCACCTATTTGCGCTTTTCGGTGGTTGATCGCCCCGGTGTGCTGGCCGAAATCACCGCTGCCATGCGCGATTCACATGTGTCGATAGAAAATGTTATTCAGCGTGGAGCCGCTCCCGATGGCGGCGTGTTGCTGGTGATGACGACACACGAATGTTCAGAAAGGGCCGTTCATGAGGCGCTATCGCGTCTGGAGGGATCAGCGAGCATCCTCGGCGCGCCGATGGTGATGCCCATTCTTGGCGTGTAACACATTGCCGCGACGATGATTACGGCTCGCTAGCCAGACAACCCACAAAAGAAAACCGCGCCGATCAATTAAGACCGGCGCGGTCGCTTTCCCAAGCGATCTCCCCCTACGCGAGGGGATGATTAGAAGCGGAACTGACCGAAAAGGCCGATTTCGTCGTAAGTACCCTTGGCACCCAGCGTCGAGGTGCCGATTGTGGCGTCCTGCGTGCCGTATGTTCCAGCCGGGAAGGCGATGTTGTTGGTGCTCACCACATCGCGCTTGTACACGAGGGCAAGGTCAACAATCTTCGCTGGGCTGTAGTTGACGCCAAAGTCATAGAATTTTTCTTGACGGCTGGGGAACGAATAGAGGTTCGGCTTGAACGTATCGCCACGGGCGAAGATCGACCATTTTGGTGTTACGTTGAACGAACCCCAGACCGATCCACCACGAGCGGCCTCTTCAGCGCCGTTCGGGATGGTTACACCGGGGGCAAACGTCGTTGCCGTCGCGCCGGTGATGTAGGACTTGGCATAGTCCTTCGTCCAGAAATACTCGCCACCGAAGCGAACGCGCTCACCGACATAGGCGACCAGCGCACTGAACCGCGTCGCGGTGCGTGTGGCCGTCAACGGCGCCGTGGTCACGATGCCCTGCGTATCAGCAGAAAGCTTGCCCGTGTATCCGCCGACCGCTGCGGTCAGCCCCTTGTAATTGACGGCGACGCGACCTTCAAGATCAACCGTATTGCTGCGCGTGGGGTTCTTGAAACCGCCACCATTGACCGCCGATACGGCGTAGGTCACGTTGAGTCCCTTGGTGTTGCCCAAAGTACCGAGCGCGTGCAGACCCCAATCAGCCGAGTTTGCCGTTGCCAGCTTCAAACGATCCATGATTGTTTGTTCAACATAACGGCGATTTTCCAAGCCTTCGTCGAACGGCAACCAAGGCATGTCGGCGGCACCCGCGCGGATGATGAGCGCGTCATTGATCTTGGCTTGAAGGAAAGCGTTCTTGACGAAGAAATTTGCGCCATTGAGGTTCGTGCCCGCAGAATATGCTCCACTTGCTTGACCATCGAGAACGATGCTGCTCGACCACGTCTTGTTGAACACGTGGCTTACTCCGACGTACACGCGCTTGATGTCGAAGCCGGTGCCCGACGGCGCTTGCTTTACGCCAGCATTTTGCAGGTTGATGTTGCTGATGTTGAAGAACACGCGGCCAGACACAGTTGTTCCCTGCGACAGGTTCGACGGCGATGCCGGACGAGCGTTGATTGCCGATTTGATCTGGCCTGCGACGGCTGCGTTATTCGCAGCAACCTGCGAGCCCAGCGCTACGGTTTGCGCCGAGGTCGCAGCAGCCTGATCAGCGGTCAAGCGCTGTGCGGCTTCGGCCGCTTCGAGGCGCGCCGTCAATGAATCGACTTTAGCACGCAGGTCTGACACTTCCGATGACGGTGCCGCAGCACTTGCCCCCATAGCGTGCGGAGCGGCGTGATGATGCGTCCGATGCGCCCCACCGTGGTGCACGGCAACCGGCACCCACTCATATTTGACGCGAACGCAATGATGTTCATTTTCTGCTGCCTGCGAGCAGGTGCTCCGATGATGTGCGACGCGCGCGTCAGCAGCAGAAGCTGCACCCAGCGCGATCAGCGCGGTCAAGCCGCTGCCCGCAAGAATTGAAATCTTGGAAGACATGATATTCCCCTTAGTGGTGGATGATTAAAACCCTACCGTCACTCGTGTGCGGCTGAACTGGCCCCTAGGCCGAAAATATGGCAGTTTGATGTATTAAATATGACAATAATGTTACATTCGACCAATCGAAGCGAGTTTTGGGCTTCATCCACACTCCGATTGAAATTGGTCACCCATTGTTACAAAAATGTCACATCAGTGTAACAAACCAAAACTAGGTTCCTGCATGCTGGGGGTTTGCAGCCAGCTTATGGAGGATTTTATGTTTAAGCGATTCGCATGCGCACTCAGCGCAACAATTATGGCAGCTAGCGCTGCCCACGCGGGTGATGTGTCCGGCACTGGCGCGACATTCCCTGAACCAATTTACAAAGATTGGGCCGCCACTTACAAAGCGAAGTCGGGCAGTTCAGTGAACTATGTGGGCATTGGATCCGGTGGCGGTATCAAGGCGATTAAGGCCAAGACTGTTGATTTCGGTGCATCGGACAAGCCTCTGACAGCCGCTGATCTCAATGCGTCGGATCTTTATATGTTTCCAACTGTTATCGGCGGCGTCGCGCCGATCGTGAATATTCCTGGCGTAGCGTCGGGACAACTTCACCTGACCGGCCCATTGCTTGCCGACATCTACATGGGTGCCGTTAAAACATGGAATGACCCGCGAATCGTTGCGCTCAATAAGGGTGTCAAACTCCCCAACTTGCCGATCACCGTTGTGCACCGTTCAGATGGTTCAGGAACGACGTTCCTGTTCACGACGTATCTGGCGTTGGTCAGCGATGTCTGGAAATCGAAGGTTGGCGGGAACGACTCGCCGCCTTGGCCAGCAGGCGTAGGCGGCAAGGGCAACCCAGGCGTTTCGGCGCTGGTCAAGCAGACCACTGGGTCAATCGGCTATGTCGAATATTTCTTTGCCAAGCAGAACCATGAAACCGTGGCACAGATGCAAAATGCTTCGCACCACTTCCTGATGCCAACTGCTGCGAGCTTCGCGGCAGCCGCGTCGGGAGCCAAATGGACAACGACGCCTGGCAACGCGGTGCTGTTGCTCAACCAGCCCGGCGTAAACGCGTGGCCAATTTCGGGCGCAACGTTCATCTTGGTATACAAAAATCAGCCCGATGCAGCCAAGGGTGCGGACATCCTGAAATTTTTTGATTGGGCCTATAAGAATGGCGATGCTGCAGCCGCTGCCAAGGACTATGTGCCTTTGCCAGCAGGCGTAAAGGCGATGGTTCGTCGTCAATGGGCAACGCAAATCAAATCGGGCGGCAAGCCAGTTTACGTTTCCAAATAATGATCGACTGGGATACCGGCTTGGTAACGGGTCGGTATCCCACTTCGAGCAACAAACTGAAGGAAATGGTAAACTATGACAGCCGTTGTTGCTGAGACTGCATCAGATATGCAAGTACAAGCGTCGCGCATTGTGCGGGGCTCATGGGGTGAGTCGCTGTTCCGCGCAGCTTGTTTGAGCGCCGCGACTTTTCTTCTTGTGCTTCTGGCCGGTGTCATGGGCGCGTTGCTGGTCGGCGGGTGGCCGGCCTTTCATCAATTTGGCTTCGGGTTCTTCGTCAGTAGCACGTGGGACACAAATAATGATGTCTACGGTGCGGCTGGGCCGATTTTTGGAACTCTTGCGACGGCAGCGATTTCGCTTTTTATAGCGTTGCCGTTGGCAATAGGTGTCGCCGTGTTTCTCGTTGAGTTCTGTCCGAAAGTCCTGGCACAACCCATTTCTACGGTCATTGATTTGCTCGCAGGTATACCGTCGATTGTTTATGGCATGTGGGGATTTTTTGTTTTTGCCCCGCTGGTAGCGAATTATATTCAGACCCCGCTAACGTCAGCGTTAAATCCCGATGGTTTCTGGGGGAAATTCTTTGCCGGCGTTCCAAACGGAAACCTGTTTGTCGCGTCAGTGGTTTTAGCGATTATGATCCTTCCGTACATGACGTCGGTGTTTCGCGAGCTGATGCTGAGCGTGCCGTCGGCGGTACGCGAAGCCGCTTATGGACTGGGCTGCACGCCTTTTGAGGTTGTGCGCTCGGTGATGATTCCCTTCGTTCAACGCGGAATGATAGGTGGCACGATGCTTGGGCTGGGACGGGCATTGGGCGAGACAATGGCGGTGACTTTCGTGATCGGTAACACGCATAATTTTCCAAAGGGTTTGTTCGACGCGACATCGACGATTGCGTCAACAATCGCAAATGAGTTTGCCGAGGCGAGTGGCCTTAAATTGGCGTCGCTAATCGCTATGGGGCTGATCCTGTTTCTCATCACTTTTGCGGTGCTGGCACTGGCGCGCATGTTGCTCAACAGCAACAAGAGTTAGGAGATTTATGATGTCACGCGCAGCCAATCGACGGATTGCCAACACAATTTTCACCGTAAGTTGTTATTTTGCGGCCATGATCGCGGTCGTCGCGCTCGCCTCACTGTTTGTCTCGCTGTTCTGGAATGGTTTCAGCGGACTTAGCCTCTCGACCTTTACCAAAGACTCGCAACAAGGCGGGCTGCTTAACGGCATTCTTGGGTCTTTGGCGATGTGCGCGCTCGGGATGGTGTTCGCGCTGATCATTGGCATTTTGGCCGGAACATGGCTCGCTGAATATTCGGGCACCTCAAAGCTAGGCCAATATGTGCGCTTTATGAATGACGTGCTGCTGTCGGCTCCATCGATCCTAATTGGCCTTGCAGTATACACTTATTTTTACATGGTGCTCAAAGCGGCGGGCTACCCGCAATATACTTATTCAGGGATTGCCGGCGCGACGGCTTTGGGACTGCTCGCGGTGCCGATTGTTGTGCGTACGACCGAGGATATGCTCAACCTACAACCGAGTGCGCTACGCGAGGCCGGTGTCGCGCTGGGTGCGTCTCGTGGGTTGGTGATCCGACAGATTATTTGGCGGTCAGCTCGAACCGGATTGCTGACCGGCGGACTGCTGGCCTTTGCCCGAATTAGCGGCGAGACGGCACCTCTGCTGTTCACTGCGCTCGGTAACGATGCCCATATCACCAAATTGTCCGATTTGGGGGACAAAGTTTCCGCGCTGCCGCTTCTGATCAATTCGCTTTACCAGCTACCCGACTCAGTCTCGCTCGCTTGGACGGCGGCATTACTGATCTCGCTCGCTGTTCTTGTTGTCAACATCATTGGGCGGGTGCTAGCTGCCCGAGGAGCTCGTTAATTATGACCGAAACTGCCGTTCGTGCCGCAATCGACATACCTGCCAATGCTACAGGCGAAGAGCAGTTCATGACTGCGCCACCCAGTGACAAGCTGGTGCTCGAAACGCGAGGGCTTAACTTCTATTACGGCACGCACCAGACTCTGTTCGACGTCAATCTCCCGGTGGAGAAGAACAAGGTGACCGCCCTCATCGGTCCGTCGGGTTGCGGCAAGTCAACGCTGCTGCGCACGCTCAACCGCATTTATTCGCTCTACCCCAAGCAGCGCGCCGAGGGCGAGATCGTCTTTGATGGCAGCGAAGTTTTGAGTAGCGCCATGCAGGTCGATAAACTTCGCGAGCGGATCGGGATGGTGTTCCAGAAGCCCACGCCATTCCCTATGTCGATTTATGACAACGTCGCGTTTGGTGTGCGCCTGTATCACAAAAAATCCAAGGCGCAGATGGATGAGATCGTGGAGACCTCGCTGCGCCGCGCCGCGCTGTGGGACGAGGTCAAGGACAAGCTTAGCCAGCTTGGGACTGGGTTGTCGGGTGGTCAGCAGCAGCGGCTGTGCGTCGCGCGCGGCATCGCGGTTGAACCAGAAATTTTGTTGCTCGATGAACCGGCTTCTGCGCTTGATCCAATTTCAACCGCCAAACTCGAAGAGACTCTGGCGCAATTGAAAAAAGACTTCACCATCGTCATCGTGACGCACAATTTGCAGCAGGCCGCGCGCCTGTCCGATTATACCGGTTTCATGTTTCTTGGGAAGATGATAGAATTTGGTCCGACCGCCGAGTTGTTCCAATCTCCGCGCGCGCAACGAACGCGCGACTACGTGACTGGGCGTTTTGGTTGATTCAATTGGAGCGTTCCGTGAATGGGGATGTGGTGGAAACGAATTGTTAGGGTTTTGTCGGTAGCCGCGCAGGCTATGGAAGACCGGTTTGTCAGCCTGAATATGAGCGTACCGAGCGGTGAGCGCATTAGGCTGTTGTTGATCGACGACAGTGGCGCGCACTGGACGGTGGACATGAGCCCCGGAATCGAACGTTTTATCGGCTGCTACCCGCGGCTTGAGGCGTTTGTCGGCAATGACCGGACTCTGCACTACGAAATCGCGTAACGGGCCTTAACGCAAATCGGGCGCACGCGCGTCTGATTTCAGCCATGCCACAGCTTCGTCAAGCTTCATGATTTTTTGACCATCTGAACCCAGCGAGCGCACCGCCACCGTGCCTTCATCCGCTTCGCGCTTGCCGACCACCAGAAGATGCGGCACCTTGGCCAGCGAGTGCTCGCGCACCTTATAGTTTATTTTTTCGTTGCGCTTGTCGGTTTCCAAGCGCAATCCCGCCGCCTTCAACACCGCGCAAACGTGGTCGGCATACTCATCCGCCTCCGACACAATTGTCGCCACCACCGCCTGAACCGGTGCAAGCCAGAGCGGAAATTTGCCCGCGTGGTGCTCGATCAATATGCCGATAAAGCGCTCATATGAACCCAGAATCGCGCGGTGGAGCATCACGGGGCGGTGCTTTGCTCCATCCTCGCCCACATAGCTGGCATCCAGCCGCTCGGGCAAAACCCGGTCGGATTGAATGGTGCCGCACTGCCAAGTCCGGCCAATTGCGTCGGTCAAATGCCATTCGAGCTTGGGCGCATAAAATGCGCCCTCGCCGGGCAATTCTTCCCAGCCATATTCGGGCGTGGCGAGTCCGGCGGCATGCACTGCATCGCGTAATTCAGTCTCGGCCTTATCCCACATCTCATCCGAGCCGAAGCGCTTTTCGGGGCGCAGCGCGAGCTTGATCACATATTTCTCGAAACCCAGCTGCTTATACACGCTGTCCGCCAGCGCGCAGAAATCGCGCACCTCATCGACAATCTGATCCTCCCGACAGAAGATATGGCCGTCATCCTGCGTAAATTGCCTCACACGCATAATGCCGTGGAGTGCGCCGTGCGGTTCGTTGCGGTGGCAACAGCCCATCTCGGCCATGCGCAGCGGTAGGTCGCGATATGATTTGATCCCCTGCCGGAAGATGAGCACATGTGCTGGGCAGTTCATTGGCTTCAGCGCCATTAAATCTGCTTTGCCGCTCAAGACCGGCGCATCGTCTTCGCCTGACGGAATCTCATCGGGGATGACGAACATATTCTCGCGATATTTGCCCCAATGGCCCGATTGCTCCCATTGCTTGGCGTCCATGATCTGCGGCGTCTTGACTTCAACATAGCCGGTCCGCTCGATGCGGCGGCGCATATAGGCCTCAAGCTCCAGATAAATCCGATAGCCCTTGGGGTGCCAGAACACGCTGCCATGCGCTTCTTGCTGGAGGTGGAACAGCCCCATTTCTTGACCGATTTTGCGGTGATCGCGCTTGGCGGCCTCTTCCAACCGCAGCAAATGCACATCAAGTTGCTTCTTGTTGAGCCAGCCGGTGCCGTAGATGCGGCTGAGCATAGCATTCGCCTGATCGCCGCGCCAATACGCACCCGACACGCGCGTGAGCTTGAATGCTGCGGGGTCGAGCTTGCCGGTGGAGGGGAGATGCGGGCCACGGCACATGTCCATCCAATCATTGCCCGACCAGTAGACCGAGAGTTCCTCACCCTCGGGAAGCTCCGCCGCCCATTCGGCCTTGAAGCTCTCGCCTGCTGTTCGCCACGTCGCGATCAGCGCATCTCGCGCAACAACTTCACGCCGCAGGGCCTTGTTCGCGGCGATGATCTTGCGCATTTCCGCTTCGATCGCGGGGAGGTCTTCCTCGGTAAAGGCGCGATCCTTAGGTGCAAAGTCGTAATAAAAGCCATCATCAGTCGAAGGGCCAAAAGTGATCTGCGTGCCGGGAAACAGCGCCTGCACCGCTTCCGCCAGCACATGCGCATAATCGTGGCGGGTGAGGTCAAGCGCTTCGGTCTCATCCTTGGCGGTGATCAGCGCGAGACAGGAGTCGCCGTCGAACGGGCGCATGGCATCGCGTACCTCACCATTCACGCGCGCAGCAAGTGTCGCCTTAGCGAGACCAGGAGAGATTGCGACGGCAATATCAAGCGGCGTGCTGCCTGCCGGAACCTCACGCACAGCGCCATCGGGAAGGGTGATTTTATACTGAAGTGTCATGCATCGGGCCTATGCCGCGCGGATTCATTGGAGGCAAGAGCGAAGACCTCTTGCGACTGCTGTCATGCGGCACGGCTCGCAACGCCGGCGCTGTCGTTCATAGCTTGGGCAACAATCCCACCGCGACTTGTCTGGCCCCAACTTTGGCGGCCTGTAAGAAACGTCCACCATCCCCAGGCGGCACCAGCGTGGCGCATCAACTGGAAGCTGAAAGGCTCCAACAATGCCGCGAGCATCGCCTTAGGATAATTGATCTGGCGCGCCTCGCCTGTCCAGCGCCGATACATCCCCAGTGACCAGATGTGAAAGGTCAGATCAACACAGACTTTTGCCAGCATGATGAGAATGATCGGCAACGCAACGCGCAACTGTCCGAGCGCCACCGCGCCGATCAAAATGCCAAACGCGGCAAGGCCATAGATTGGTTGCAGTGTGTCGAGTGCCTTTACCGGCATCATCGCTTTGCCCAGCCAGCCAAATCGCGCATTCCCAGTCATGTCGCGATTCCAGCGCTGCGTTTGGAGAAAGCCTGCGAACCAACGGCGCCGTTGACGCAGGAACGCAGGCAGTGTTTCGGGCGCGTCCGTGCGCGCTTGCGCCTGACCGATCACCCGCACTGTCCAATCGAGGTGATGATCAAACGAGTGGCGGTGCAGGCGATGAATAAGTTCATAATCTTCGACCAGACATTCGGGATCGAAGCCACCGACGGCAAGCAAAGCATCGCGACGGAACGCTGCAAATGCGCCGGAGATAAGCAGTAAAGCGTTGAGTTGCATCCACGCGAATCGCGACACGAAGTTGCGAATATATTCGTAACGCTGGAACCACTCAAAAAAACGACCAGATGCGGACGTACCGCACACCGGCGTTAAAACGCCAGTGGCGGCGACCAGCGAGGACTCCGCACCAAATGCGGCACGCATCGCTCCGATGGCGTGCTCCTCGATTAGCGTGTCGGCATCGACGGTGAGAACCACCGAAGTGTCGACGTGCGTGATCGCATAATTGAGCGCACGTGCTTTCCCGGCATGGATGACCGGGAGCCAGAGCAGATCGGGCGCACCGTCGCTTACCCG
>Ga0209067_10002696_pt1 | contig 10452 bp, 3 predicted proteins | sample ColStrG_CSR_2013_FD_187199 | JGI IMG/M metagenome (GOLD analysis project Ga0209067, IMG submission 187199) | Freshwater sediment microbial communities in response to fracking from Pennsylvania, USA - Cold Stream Run_MetaG_CSR_2013 (SPAdes)... | ecosystem: Environmental > Aquatic > Freshwater >... | reverse complement strand
CTTGATATTGAATATGGTGATGTTACTGTTAAGAACATAGCTTTTAATGGAGCATCTTACGATCCTGATTGTAATGGTGCTGCAATCCGTTTCAATCCTAACACTACTCACCTATTAGTTAATAATGTATACGTTACCAATTGTGAAGATGGTATATTAGCTGCTCAACCAAATAATCCTGCAGCACAAGGATCATTTGACGTTGAAATTGTTGATACCACGTTGGATGGTAATGGATTTGCCGTTACAGTTCCAGCAAGGGAAGGCTTTTCCCATAATTTTTATGCAAATACAAATCCAGGTGGAGCTTGTAGCATTCGTGCATTGAGATCTAAATTTATTAATTCGGTACAAGGTCACGATTTTAAAACTCGTGCAACTTTCAACTTGCTGGATCGTGTCTATTGTAACGGATCGTTAGCTGGTCGTGAATTGGATATTCCAAATGGTGGCATTGTATATTGCGCTGACTCATATTTCATTAAACCCAATGGTAATACACAAGGAAACTTAGTAGGTATTGCTTGGGAATATTGTGTCGATAATAGACCGTTGCAATATGTATTCAGAAATTGCCTATTTTATAACTTCCGTGACGTCAATTATCAAAATACGTGGATTACGCAAGCTGACACCCCTGCGGGATATGGATCAAATGGCCGGACGGATACGGGAACAGCTACAATTTACTTGATCGATTGTGTATTTTTAGGAGACCCTGTAAATTGCACAATTGGTAGTTCAGATATTCAAATAGTATGGACAGGAGGTCCTATTGGTCCATCTGATTACGTTGCTAATAGCCTTGGTACGCCTGTAATGCAACCTATACAATCGATTTACGATAGAACTTCAGCTACGTATACATACAATGCACCTGGTGTATACAATCGACCTGTAATTAATGGACCAGATCCAACATTAACCATGTTCCCTCCAACCGGATCAAGCCCAACTCAACCATAAGAAAGATTTTTAGAATATGTTAACATATGATACCGCACTAACAGCGTCACTAAACGCTCAAACCAATAAATCATTATGGTCAAGTACTCTCAGTGCTGCTTTGGGAACTTCTACTGTTTTACGTTGCTTTCGGGACGCAAATGCGGCAGCTGCTAATCCATTCCTTACGGGAACTGAATTTTTAAACGTTGCTCTTACTGGAGCAATGGGAATGAATTCGGGAAATATTATATCTTTTGGTACGGCAGGTGCTACATCAATTCGATTAGCCGCTGATTTGACTACTGGATCTAGTATATGGCGTATAGAGGGAAATGGTCACTTTATTCAGGGTTCGTTGGGATTAGTTGGGTCGGGAAGTGATTTTATGGTTACTACAAATCCTACACCAACTAGTGGAATAGGATTTGTGCCTGGGACATCTATACTTGCTCCTACATTGTTGCCGTCCGGTACAGGGCCTGCAGTACCAGCATTAACGTCATCAGCACCTCATTCTGTAACTATTGAAGACTGGTCGTCAGGATCGGCAGTTCCATTAACACCAATGGTATTTGACACTCGTGTCAATGATTTCGTATTTCAAGATCCAGAACTAGCTGCTGAAATAGGGGATGTTGGTGTATACCAATGTAGTACTGCTTCAGTTCATCCAGCAACCTCAGCAACGGGATACGATCAGTTTCAATTTGGTGCACAATTGTATGTGGCTAATCAGTATAATACAGCTGTTGGCAACGTTCCATTGTATCAAGTGTTGATTGGTTGCAAACCTTATGGAACAAACAATTGGCCTACATATCCAGGCGCAGATACATACGATCTTACAAAGATGACAACATTTCCAAAGCCATTTAAGGCTGTGATTCGAGATGTTTCTGGAAATGTATTGTATACCCACGAAATGAACAACTATCCGAGATTCTATGCATCTACTCCTGTAGCTGGTGCAAGCAATGCTGGAAATGGTACTATTACACAATTATCAGTCAATCAAGCTCAAGCAGCAGCTGAGACCTTTACTGTAATAGCTACATCCCCCTCGACATTTAGTGTTACATCTACAGCTGGGCAAATATCGTCAGCTAATGGTGGAATGACCGTAGCATCTGTTAATGGTATTGGAAAAATTACGTTAGGAGGTGGAGCGGGATACACATCAGCTCCACAAGTTGTATTTACTGATACGGTTGGAACTGGTGCTACAGCATTAGCATTCATTGATGAGTATGGAGTAGTAACTTCTTTGCAATGGGCTTCTATCGGTTCTACAACAGGCGGTTCAGGTGGTGGCGGTCCGGCAGGAGGAACAACTACATATACAGCCAGTGCAACAGTTAGTTTAGTTGGTGGAGGATACACTACACAAGCAACCGCTACTGTAAATTTTGCCACAAGTCAACTGCGTATTGCTGGACAAGGTGGGCCTTGGACAACAGCACCTACTGTAAATATTACTGACTCCACTGGAACTGGCGCAGCTGCAACGTATATGTTGGATGGTTCAGGATACTTTGCAGGATTTAATATTACATCACCTGGTCATGGCTACACTAATCCTTCAATCACATTGACGGGTGGTACATTAGCTTCAAATGGAGTTGCTCCAACCGCAACTCCAGTTGCACATTTAGGGGCTACATTTATTAATAAAGCGATCTTTACCATAATGCCAGGAACCGTGCCATTTGCTGTGGGGGATACATTTACCTTTACTACATCTATGGCTACATTGCCAGTAGCGTTACCAATCAATAGTCCTCAATTAGCTCAAACGTATGGTATTAACACAGGCGATGAAATGCGTCCTTTATTCTCATGTGGACAGTTACTACCATGGCAAAATACACCAACGAAAGCATCTGCAAATGCGGGAAAATACTTTAATGGTGTTGCAAGCTATGCATTAGCCCCAAGCGTTGCTAAATTAGGAACGGCTAGTAATCCTGTGTATCCAATGTTGTTGGAAGATCAGGCTTATCAGGAAAATGGTTTGGCACATATGTATGCTATGCCAGCTCATGCTTGGCCAAAAGATACAACTTCTGGGGATCTTCCAGGAACTGCAGTTGCTAATGCTACGCCAGTGACTTTAACAAATCAGACTGGTTCTTATACTACTACCGTTGGGGACATACAGTCAGATCAGTATCTATTCAGTATTGCTACATATCATGTGAGTGATGGTAAACAAACTAGATCTCAAGGATGGATGTACGAGCCTGGAGCTGTTAATGGTCACGATTGGATGACAGGTCCAGGTGGTGTACGTTTTGATCGTGTTTCGTCACCGTCGGTATTAAGCGTTTGGGCTTCCAACAATAATGCTATCCGTATGGAAGGTAATGTATCATTCCGTATGTTGTTGGACAATTGGTCATTAGCATACTTCAATCACCATACTTATAATTTGACCAATGTCCAGACTTTCGCCACAATTCCAGACGCTCAGTCGTTAGCTGGAAGTTGGGGCCATATTGGTGCATATTACGGACAATCGTATTACAATAGTGTTAATTATGGTGATGGTACATTAGCACACCAAATTCCACTTTTGGGGATTGCGAATGGTGGCTCTCCAGTGTTTGATAAAAATAAACAAATGATTTGGAATGGTTGGTTACCAGACAGTCTGCATGCTTATTGTGCACCAGGTTGGATGACACTGATGTTAAATTCCCCAATGCATGCCGTGGCACAAAAATTCCGTTACAATCAAAGTGTAATGGCTCTATTGGGTGGATCATCTCCAACTGCTGATCCGTTGTCATATTTTATGATTCGTATTCACGCATGGAGAATGTTGCAATATGTGATGGTATGGAAATTAGCAAGTACTCATAGTTTAGGTTTTTCTCGTGCTGAAATTGAAGCAAGATGGCAAACAGAATTAGAGCATTTGTGGGATACACTACTTGCACCAGCATTTGTTCAAAATGCTACAGATATAAATAGTACATGCTTACGCAACTTAGGAAGTCCAGCGGTAGTAGATCCAAATGGTGGCAACTTAACGTTACCTTCTGGCGCACCTTTTTCTGCTCCTGCAGGTACTTTTATGACTACACCTGGAGGATCCATGTGCTTCTACATGTCTCATGTATTGGCACTGATGAAGCAAACAGGTGCTTGGACTAGAATGTGTTCATTGAGTACTAAGTGCTCAAATGCATTGCATCAAATATTGTGGTGCTTAGATACACAAAGTATTGATTACATTAATGCAACGCAAGGACGTTTGGAACAAGGCTACGCACAATTGACCCCAATATTTACGCAAGGTGGATATGATGCAACCAACAATCCAACTGGTCACGTGTTTACAGCGGCCGATTTTCCAGCTAACTGGGGTGCATGGAATACAGCATCTAATATATTACCATTATTGAGTTATGCTACTGCATCTTCTTATGGACCAAGTTGCTTATATCGTGCACAAACGGATTGGGTAACTAATGGTGATGGTTCTCCAGCGTTTAATACTAATGGAAATCGCGATGCCTATAGTACTCAGCATTTAAGAGCACAACATGCATTTATGCATCGAGATTTTTTCCCAGAAGTATCTTTTGCTGGTCAAGTTCCAGCAAATACGGCTGTATCAGGTACATCAGCTACGGCAACAACAACTGCAGTAGTAAATGGAGTGACAACTCAAGTTCCTAATGCTCCTTTGATTGCAGCTTGTGCAATCTATCAGAGTTTTTATGATAAGGTAGTTGCTCAAGTAGCTGCTGATACAACACTAAATACAAAAATGTCTGTAGATTGGGCAAGTTTAATTCCATCATCAGGCAAACTTAATCCTCCAACAGTATTAGGAACCCCATGAGCGCTCCAACATTAGTAACTGTAACAGTAGGTACTGGACAACAGTATGCAACATTAGCGGCATTCAGAACTTTCATCAATTCACGTGACTTGATTGCAAATAATGAAACGTATGTCGTTAATGTATACAACGATCAAACGGTAACGGGGTTATTTTTTACCCCAATGAACACCGATAATACACATTATGTGGTAATTCAGCCTGCTCCAGGATTAGGGGTAAATGATTTAGATACTTCTGGACCTTTATATTACGGTACTCAAGGTATTCAATTAACCTGTAATACAAGCTCACCTTGGTTCATTGGATCTGGTGTAGCTTTCCGTGGATTCCGTATTCTAGTAGGTGGATCAAGTTCATCCGATACTACAGCTATCTATATGTCTAAGTATAGCCAAACTAACGGTAATTCGATTGTACAAGATATACAATATTGCAGATTCTCGATCAATTCACTGTCTCGTACCATTATGGATGGTAACAATAGTGGGAATGGACGTATTACAGACAATGTGTTTATATACAATAACGCAGCCGCCACTTCATTAGTGTATTTGAGTAGTGCTAATGGAACTTTTTCAAGAAATACTGTAGTTGGCACCAATGGTGGACATTCGCCAATAGGAACATATGCCAACTCCGTATTCAAAGATAACGTATTCCTGAATTGTGGTGCAAAGACGTTTACAGGTCCTGAACAAGGAGCCTACAATGGTACTACCTTTGCTAATAACTTTTCCGATTCTACTGCTGATGTGGGTCAAACAGGAGTAACCGTTAACTCAACTGCAGGTGCCTTAGTTCAAAATTTAACATCAGATTTGCGCCCAGTAGCAGGAGGTCCATTAATTGGAGCTGCTAGTGCATCAAGTCAAGGTACATACGATATACGTCATGGTTATCGTGGATCAGTTCCGGATGTGGGAGCTATTGAATTAACAGCCCAGGCTTTACCAGTTCCTGGTGGTGCAGTAACGTCACAAACGGTAGTTGGGGAAACATTAACTATTAGTGGTACAACTACTAATACGCCTTCATCTGGAACTATCACTTTTGCGTCAACTACTGGTGGAGTAACTTACGGTCCATCAGCATTAACTTTAGGTTCAGGAACATTCAGCTATACGCTATCTGGCATTACAGCTGATAATTATGCTGCTCCAACCATTACGTTAACTAATAGCTTTGGTTCTGGAAATGCAACAGGAGCTGTCGCATTTCAAACAGTATTACCTGTTCCACCAACTGTAACTATTACAAGTCAAGTTGTTACCAACCAATCAATCACAATTAGTGGTACGACCACAGGTGGACCAACCTCGGCTACGATTGCATTAGCTGTAGACACAACTCCAAATGGTGCTGTGGCAATTGCTCCAACAGCTGCAACATTAGGTAATGGGACATTTACAATTACCTTCCCTGCTGTAACGCCGGGGAATTATGCTGCCCCTGTAGTATCATTTACTAATGCTGCTGGTACCACCACTACAGATACGGGAGGAACTACATTTACGATCCCGCCTGTAGTAGTACCAACTGTAACCATTACAAGCCAAGTGGTTACTAACCAATCAATTGTGATTAGTGGTACAACTACTGGCGTTCCAACAGCAGGTACAATTGCTTTGGCAGTAGGGTCTCCTGCAAATGGAGCAGTAGCAGTAGCGCCAACTGCTGTAACTTTAGGAAATGGCACATTTACGGTCACATTAAGTGGTCTCACTCCTGGTAATTATCTAGCTCCTGTTGTATCATTCAGTAATACTGCTGGTACAACTACTATCGATAATGGTGGAACGCCAATAACAATTCCACAATTCCCAGCCTTACCGACCGCAATTATTACGAGTCAAGTAATTACTAACCAAACGGTCGTTATTAGTGGTACTACTACTGGTATTCCTACCGGAACTGGGTTGTTATCTATTGCTGTTGGAAGTACACCAAATGGAGCAGTAGCAATTGGAGCTACAGCAGTTACACTAGGTTCGGCTACATTTACAGTGACCTTATATGGTGTCACCCCAGGTAATTATGCTGCACCAACAGTGACATTTAGCAATTCGTTTGGAACAAGTGCACCAGCTACTGGTGGAACAACATTTACAGTAAATCCAGTAGCAGTAGGAGGTAACACCGTTAAAACTATTGGTACAGGCATGGATTTTGCTACACTTAAAACGTTTGCTACTTGGTTGCAATCTAAGAGTTTAGTAGGAGATAATGAAAATGTAACAGCTTACGTATACGAAAATCAACCTTTTGCTGCTACGGCAAATACTAATTTAACACCTCTTACATCGTCAGCTACCAATACCTGTACTATTAAGCCGGCTCCAGGATTGGGCGTTAATGACTTAGATACTACAGGGGCAGTTTGGTTCCCATCAACTGGAATTCTCCTACAGTTACATGTATATGCATCTCTTACAGCTGGTCCATTTGTAAAAATGTCGGGATTTCTTATCGATGTTGTATATGACGGTGCCGCTGCCAACTCATACGACTATGGTTTGATAGTACAAGGTACATTGCAATATAATAGAATTCGGTCAAACGCAAATGCCCCTGCTGTAATAGCTGGTTTAGGTGGTAACGTAACAAACGTTGCAGATAACTTCTTCTTGCAAACGGGTGGAACTGGTTCAGCAATACTGAATGGATGGTCAGGAACAACTCAACGAAATACTTTCGTACGTACAGGTAGTGCTACAGGTACATTATTTGCTAACAATTCGTACTCGCTGGGATACCTGTACAATAACACATTTGTTAATGGTGGCGGCGCACCAATAACTGGTTCGACATTACAAGGTAGTAGCAATAACTATACTGACACAGCATTAACAACAGCAATTCCAGGTGTTATATATGCTGGTAATCTTATCACTAATGCAACTAGCGATATTCGTCCTTCTGCTGCAGGACCTTTGATTGCAGCTGCAAGTTCAACAGCAATATCAACTAATGATCTGCGTGGAAACAATCGTGGACCATTTCCTGATGTTGGTGCAATACAACTGTCGTCTGCTATTCCACTTCCACAAGGTACAATTACTAGCCAAGTCCTAAATGGTCAACAATTAGTTATTACTGGAACAACTACCAATCTTCCAACGAGCGGATCGTTATCAATAGCTCCAGGTTCTACACCAAATGGGGGAACGGCAATCGGTCCTATAGCGGTGACGTTAGGATCAGGATCGTTTACTGTAACGGTTAATGGAATTGTTCCTGGAAATTATGCATCTCCTTCTATTACATTTACTAATACTGGTGGAACTGGCTCAACTGCTACAGGAGCAGTAGGTTTCACAATTAATGGTATTACAGGTAGTCCGACCGCTCCTGCAGCACCCCCACCTGCTGGACCAACATTATCGGTAATTACAATTACTAGCCAAACGGTAACCGGTCAATCGATTACTATATCTGGTACCACAACTGGTAGTCCAACTGCCGGTACGATTGCGTTAGCTGTAGGTACTACACCTAATGGAGCTATAGCTATAGCACCAACTGCTGTAACATTAGGTAATGGAACCTTTTCAGTAACTATCAGCGGACTAACCCCAGGTAATTATGCGGCTCCTGTTGTAGCATTTACTAATGCTGCTGGAGTTGCAAATACCTCTACGGGTGGTACAACGTTTACTATTGTATCAACTACTCCGCCAGTTTTAACTATTGGAACGTTGATAATTAGTGCAGATACGGTATCGGTAAACGGGACTGTAAACTTTTCGGGCGATGCAAATGGTACATTAACATTGTACTTTAATTCACAGACAAGTTCGACAGTATTGGGACCTTTTACTCCAACTATCGCAGGAAATAATTGGTCTTACTCTGGCAATATTGCCAGTGATACTTGGAAAGCTCAAGCCACGGCCTTAGCTAATACTGTTACGGTAAATGCAATTACAACAAATGCTATAGCTGTAGTATCATTAATTGGTAGTCCTTCTTTCCCAGCTGTTGTGAATACTGCGTACGTAAGATAATAACAAATCCCTGAAAAAGTGTTGCGTCATAAATAACACATATTGCGATAACGCACTTTTCAGGGATTGTTAAATGTCTACACCATCATTTATAATAGTTGCACAACGTTTTGATCAATACGGTAATCCATTACCAATTCAGAACGTTATGCAGGATAACAACGGTAATTACTTAATTCCTCCTGTCATTACCGGAGAAACAATTAATTTATTTGGTGTAGTTAATGGTACCGACCATTCGACTACATACTCACAATGGGGATACCAATTAGGATCTTCACCCATAGCAAATCTGGGTTATGGCCCTGGTGAATCAAATCCATTAGTACTTCAATCTACAGATAGTGGAAAAACTGGTTTAATCCAATTACAACTATATTACCCTAATGCTTACATTCCTAGCATAACACTCACCCAAAATTTTATTGTTAGCGCTCCTACCGCACTAACATACAATCAATCCAACTGTGGTCAAGTAATTGCATTATATAATAATGATCCTATTACTATCGATCCTACTGGTATTAAATCTTCATTTAGTATTAAATTTGTATCTGTTGGTGCAGATCCTAAAGTAATTAGTTCATCTCTGTCGATCCAAGGATTTACACCAAATTCTGTAACTAATAGTATCACATTACCAAATGATGGGGATATGGTAGAGTTTCATTACGATCCTAATAGTAATTTACTTCAAGTTACAGACAAAAATGTTGCTAGTGCCGCTACAGTGGTAAACAATTCATCAACTCCTGTATACAAGCCTGCTCCTGAAGTAGTGTCAACAAATTCAAATAATTTTGTGGATTTTGGCTCCGCAGGCGATCACCACACATTTTTACAATTGACGAATCCATCTTCAACAATTACAGTACATCCAGATAGTTACTGGACGGGAACGGATCATTATTATGATAATAACTTTAATCCGTTAAATCCAGGTCCAATGCCAATCGGTGGAAGTGCTACATTCTGCTTAGCCACGGCAGGCGCCCAAGCTACCTTTGTTGCTAGCCCAGGAGTCATTATTATGACACCTAGTTCATTAGTTATGAACGTGCAAAATGGTTTATCAACGATCGTTAAAGTTGCTCCAAATGTCTGGCGCCTTGAAGGTCATATAGTTTAATAATATAAAGGAAACATCATGCTTTTTTCAAATAGTATTGGATACTTAACTTGCTCAGAATTGTTACGTGTATTGAACAATTCTGTTAACCTCACTCGAACTGACATGGTCAACGCAAATAATGCATGGTCAGATATATCAATTTACTCTGGAGTTCAACCATCTGCAGCAGATATATTAGCTAATTGGGCAAATTATAATTCATCTAATCCAAACTTTTTGGCTCATTATACGGATACTACTTGGTATACTCCATCTGAATTTCCAGCAACGCCAAGATTAATGATTAATGGTGGGAATGTATCAGCTACACCAATCAATAGTGGTCTTGCTTCCTGGGCAATTTTATGGTGCACCAATGTTGGAACAGCGGGAGTTGCTGGAGCAACAATTCCAACAACTTACTTTATAGTAGTACCTGTAGGAGATTCTACTACAAACGCTATTTTGCGATTCAATGACGCAAACCTAATAGCTGGTACACCGGTTGTTATTATTGATGGTACTATAACTTCTTC
>Ga0209067_10002695_pt1 | contig 10453 bp, 8 predicted proteins | sample ColStrG_CSR_2013_FD_187199 | JGI IMG/M metagenome (GOLD analysis project Ga0209067, IMG submission 187199) | Freshwater sediment microbial communities in response to fracking from Pennsylvania, USA - Cold Stream Run_MetaG_CSR_2013 (SPAdes)... | ecosystem: Environmental > Aquatic > Freshwater >... | reverse complement strand
GTGGGGGAGAGCAAACTCGGCAAGATCTATACCTTCATCGGCACCAAGGGCGGCGTGGGCGCCACCACGCTGGCGGTGAACTTCGCCTCCGTACTGGCGCAACGCAAACAGTCGGCGGTGGCCATCGATCTCGACTGGATCGCCAACGACGTCGCCATGCAGTTGGGGGCGGCGCCACAGTACACCCTGATGGAGGTGGCGGAGAACCTGGAGCGCATGGACCAGGCGCTGTTCGAGGGTTTCGTGACTCGCGATCCGCTAGGCTTTTTCCTGGTCGGTCCGCCGGATGCGCTGGAGCAGCACGGCCACTTCAGCGACCACATGTTCCGCGAGTTCGCCACCTTCCTGGTGGAGAAATACGATTCGGTGGTGGTCGATGGCGGCCGGGCGGTTTCGAACGAAGTGGTGATGGCCGCGGCCCAGGTTTCTGCCTCCATCTTCCTGGTGTTGGACCAGGAATTTCCATCCATCCGCAACGCGCAGCGCTACATCACGTTCCTGATGCGCATGGGCTTCAACCAGGACCAGCTCAAGGTGGTGGTCAACCGGTATACCAAGAAGGTGACGGCCAACATGGCCACTATCGAACAGATCGCGCAGACGCTGAACCAGCCGGTGTTTTACGGGATTCCGAACTCGCCCGCCGTGATTGCGTCCATCAACAAAGGGCGGCCCTTCGTCGCCAACCGCGAACAGGCGGGCGAACTGGACCGCGCCTTCCGCGCCTTCGTAGATAAGGCCACCGGCAAGAAGAAGGGCTTGGCTGCGGTGGAGAAGACGGCATGACGAAGGCAGTGGCCAGTGGCCGGCGGCCGGTGGCCGGTAAAGCACCCGGACCTTGGTTTTCACTGGCCACCGGCCGTTGGCCACCGGCCACGTCTGCATTCCGCCTAGCTTTTACAGGAGCCCAAATTGGGTAGCCGCACAATCATCCGCCCGAACTCGGGCGCCGACCGCTGGTTTGAGCTCAAGAGCCAAGTCCACTCCAGGCTCGTCAACTCGCTCACCCCGGAGCAACTCAAGGACCTGAACAAGGACAGCGTCCGCGGGCAGATCGGCACCGTGGTGGAGAAGATCATCGTCGATGAGAGTCTCCCGATGACCTTGGGGGAGCGGGAACGGCTGGTGGAGGAAATCCTCGACGAGGTCTTCGGCCTGGGCCCGCTGGAGGTGCTGCTAAAGGACCCGTCCATCAGCGACATCATGGTTAACGGTTTCGACAACGTCTACGTCGAGCGGGCCGGCCGCGTGGTGGAGACCAACATCCGTTTCAAGGACAACGCCCACGTCCGCATCATCATCGAGCGCATTGTCTCGGCCATCGGCCGCCGCATCGACGATTCGTCGCCCATCGTGGACGCCCGCCTCGCCGACGGCTCGCGGGTGTGCGCCGTAATCCCGCCCCTGTCATTAATCGGGCCGGTGATGTCCATAAGGCGGTACGGAAAGAAGGTTCTCAGCACCGAAGACCTGCTCAAGAACGAGACCTTCACCACCGGCATGCTCGACTTCATGAGCGGCTGTGTGGAAGCGCGGCTCAACGTCGTGATCTCCGGCGGCTCCGGCTCCGGGAAGACCACCATGCTCAACACCATGTCGCGCTTCATTCCGGAGGAGGAGCGCATCGTCACCATCGAGGACACAGCCGAACTGCAATTGCAGCAGAGCCACGTAGTGCGCCTGGAAACGCGCCCCCCCAATATCGAAGGCGCCGGCGCCATCAACCAGCGCGACCTGCTTATCAACACGCTGCGTATGCGGCCCGACCGCATCATCGTGGGCGAATCGCGCGGCGCCGAAGCTCTGGATATGCTCCAGGCCATGAACACCGGCCACGATGGATCCATGACCACCGTACACGCCAACGCCCCCCGCGACGCCTTTTCGCGTCTGGAGACCATGGTGATGATGGCCAGCCAGCACGTGCCGGATAAAGTGATCCGCCAGCAGCTTGCCAGCGCCATTAACGTGGTGGTGCACTGCAGCCGCCTGATCGATGGCACCCGCAAAGTGACCGGCATCGCCGAGGTGGTGGGCGTGGAGAACGACCAGGTGGAGATGCAGGACCTGTTCATGTTCGACCGCTCCGGCGTCAGCCAGCGCGGCAAGGTGCTGGGCCGTTTTCGCGGCTGCGGCGTGAAACCAATTTGCATGGACCGGTTGAAATCGTACGGCATTCACCTTTCGCCGGCGATCTTCTCCGAAGAGCACGAGGTGAAGGAGAAATAAATGCTCCTGTTTTTCTTGGCCGCGGGCCTGATCTTCTCCTTGGCGATCTTCGGCGCCGGCTACTACGTCTGGTCGGTTCCCGAGCAGGAAGCCGAGGATGTCCTGCAGACCCGCCTCCGCGATCTTCGCGCCAACACGCGCCGTGCGGTGCAGAGCCAGCCCGAACTGTTGCGCCGGGAGCATCGCGGCTCCTTCGCTTTCTTGGGGGATCTGGTGACCTGGGTCGGCGTGCTGCGCCGCTTGCAGGAGATCGTCCGGCAGGCCAATCTGAAATACCGCGCCGCCGACGTGTTGGGAATCAGTCTGGCCCTGGCGGCAGTGACCTTTGTGATCCTGAGCCTGTTCGGCGGCCTGCTCTTTCTGAGGCTGCTGATTGCCTTGGTGGTGGGGATCGTGCCGCTGGCCTACATCCTCCGGGTGCGCACCAAGCGGCTCAAGAAGTTCGAGGAGCAACTTCCGGACGCGATCGACCTGTTTACCCGCACCATGCGCGCCGGCCACAACATCCACAGCGGCCTGGAGACCATCGCCAGCGAAACCAGCGACCCCGTCCGCATGGAGTTCAAGAAGCTGATGGAAGAGCTGGGCTTAGGCTCGCAGGTAGAGCCGGCGTTGCATGAGTTGGGCAGGCGCGTTCCCTTGATCGACCTCAAGTTCTTTATCACCAGCTTGATCTTGCAGAGGCAGACCGGCGCCAATATGGTGGCGGTCCTCGAAAACCTTTCCACCCTGGTGCGCGAACGACTCACCATGGCCGCCAAGCTGAAAGCGCACACCGCGCAACAGCGCTTTTCGGCCGGCCTGTTGTGCGCGCTGCCCTTCGTCGTAGGGTTAGGGTTCTGGATTCTGAAGCCCGAGTACATCCGTCTGCTGTGGACCGATCCGGTGGGCAGCAAGTTTTTCACCTACGCCATCTGCTCAGAGATCGTGGGTATTCTGATTATTCGTAAGATCGCTAACATCAAGGTGTAACACAGGCTTTCTTGCCTGTGTGGTTTTTGAGGAGCTTATGCTGACCAACCTTCTGTTCTTTCTGCTGACCGGCGCCACTCTCTCGCTGCTGTTCTGGACCGGCGCGGAACTCTTCCGCAACCAGGAAGACCCGCTGGGCGACCGGTTGGATGGGCTGCAAACGCAGGCCATGGTCGCCACCGCGCGCGCCGCCCGCCGCAAGAACGCCGGCCGCGGCCTGGACCGGTTCCTGTACGTGATCGGCCTGATACCGGGCGGTGAGGATTGGCTGAACACCACCGAAAAACTGCTGGCGCAGGCCGGGGTGCGCCGCAAAAGCGCGTTGGCGTTGTACTCGATCGGGGTGCTGGTTTTCGCGATGGTGTTGTGCGCGGCCACGATTTATCTCCAGCGCGGCAATCCCAACGGCATTATGTCGCTGCTCGGCGGCCTCATGGCGGCGCTGCTGATCGGCTTCATTCTGCCGAAGCAGATTCTCTACCGCATGGTGAAGCGCTACCGGCGCAAGTTGCAGGAAGCGCTGCCGGACACGGTGGACCTGATGGGCATCGTGCTGGGCACGGGTCTGGGCCTCGACCAGGCGATGATGCGGGTCAGCGAGGAGATGATGTACATCTACCCCGAACTGGCGGACGAATTTGCCACGGTGGTGATGCAGGTGCGCGCCGGCCAGGAGCGCGGCAAGGCCTTCAACCAGTTCGTCCGCCGCACGGGCATTGAAGACATCAAGTCCCTGGCCGCGATGATCATCCAGAGCGAGAAGTTTGGCACCAGCCTGGCGCAAGCCCTGAAGGTGTACGCCGACGCGCTGCGCACCCGCCGCCGCCTGCGCGCCGACGCCGCCGTCGGCAAAGCCGGTATCAAGATGCTGTTTCCCATCGTTATCTTTATTCTTCCCGTGCTGTTCGTGATCACCCTGGTCCCCGGCATGCTCAGCGTGATGAGAGATTTGAAGCTGCTGGGCGCGGGAAGGTAGCGCGTTTCGAGCCCATCAGCCCGTGTCGCGGCTTGCCTGGCGCGCGATCCATTCTGGAGCCCCGGTTGGCGCATGCTTCCAGGAAGCCGTTGGGACCGCAAGCTGCGCAAGTCCGAGACATCGTTTCGTCACGCCCAGGTGCAGGCACCTGTAGCCGGTGCTTATCGGATGAGCGGGACTCCGGTGGTAAGCAGTTGATGCTGCAAGGCTCTTTCGGATTGGACCGACGCCGCAACGCTGCGATAGAATTGAAAAAATGGCTGGCGATTACCATGTTGCCTACTCAGACGGAAGGATTGGACGCATCCACGCTGATACCCGGGAAATCTGGCGAAACATGGATCTGTGGAAGCTGGTCTCGATGCTCGAACACCGGGCACCGTATTTCCCGGTTGTCGCGCTTCTTGGCGATCCGCTAGAAGCGGCCCCGCCAAGGTTGCCGAACGGCAGCAGTAGCGATGAAGAGTGGAAGCAGTGGCAATTCTGGATGCAATGGCGTTCAACATTCTTTGCCAGTTGCTGACACTGCGCCTCCCACGAATCCGCCGCGATGTGGGCTGTCTACGCAGGCCGCTCACAAGGAATCGCGGTTAAGTCATCTTTTCAGGCGCTGTCGGACGCTTTTGAGGCCGAACAGAATCCTCCCCCCATGCACCTCATCAAGGGTGGTCTGGTCGACTATATGGACCCCGACTCGCGGGCTCCAATGTTTTCGCCAAGCGACCGGCGACAATCACGTTCTCCGAAAGCGAAGTTGGTACGCCTACGAGCGCGAGTTGAGAGTGCTCGTTGAGGTGTCGGAAAACTTTATAGAACCAGAAGGTCCGTTTAAGCGAGGCCACTACAGAAAGGAGGGGATCTGGGTACGGTTGCTCGTCCGACCTTCCGGTGAGGAGGACGTCCAAAGGCGTGATCACCGTGACACCACGAGAGCGAAGAGCTGCCACGAGATCGCTGTCCATCGCATCCTCGTCAATGTAGATTCTGATCTGGCTCACAGTTGAGAAATCAATCGCCGGTGCTGCCGTTCGAGAGCCTCTGTCTGCCGGGTCTCGTCCTCCAAATCGGCGTCGATCTCGGCCTGGTTGGCGTAGTAGTAGGCAAGGGCCGCGTGAATCTGCGCCAGCGACAGGTGGCCAAACTTTCGAACGATTTCTTCCGGAATCAGGCCCATGCTGTGCCACTGCGCAATCCGGCGAACGGAGACCCCGGTGCCGGTAATGCACGGACGTCCGCCTCGAATGTCCGGGTTTCGAGAGATTAGGCCGCCAATTTCGGTTACGGTCGCCATTGATTTCAAGTATAGCGCCCGGGTGGCTCGCTGCGGCCGGTCGCCATCGGAACTGGAGGAGGCCCCACGGACTGGCTACCCTCGGCGGTGTGCCCAACCCCAAGCCGTGGAGTTTCCGCACCGAGGAAGACTCGCTGGGCGACCGGCTGGACGGCTTGCAAACGCAGGCCATGGTCGCCACCGCGCGCGCCGCCCGCCGCAATGGCCTTCAAGAACTGCCTGATCTCGGCCGGGCTGAGTAGTTTCGGGTTTCCCATAGTCATCGTCATCGTTCGCAGGATGCGAAACTCCGAAACCGCCGCCAAGCCTATCTCAAACATTTTCATGAAAAAATGTTCAAGATCAAGCTGTATTGGAAACAGATTCGTCCTTCAGGATCATTCTGTATTTGAAAAGACTAAGTGTAGCCCCAAAATGTCTGCTGTTGGTAAAATCGCTCCGGGGGAATCATCTTGCCCAACCGCCGTCTAGCGCTACTGCCCGCCCTGTTGGTGTGCTTCACCTTTGCGCACGCGCAGACCATTGCCTTCGAGCTTCAAACATACCTCAACAGCCCGATTACGCTTATCAACTCAATTCCGGGCACATTTCGCACAGGGCCTGACCGGCGACTCTTCTTTACGGTGAAGAATGAATCTGACAAAGGCACGGCTGCAGTGGTTTTTCAGCAAGCAATCGGAAGTGGGTCAAGAACTGAAATCGTTGCATTGGAGCGAATCTCGATCGTGGTCAGACCCCGTGAGAAAAAGCGAATATCCGTCAGTGTTCGGGATGTATGGAGCCGCATCCAGACCGCTGCCAAAGCAGGCGAACCGATTGGCAAGCCGGTACTCAGCGTGGTGGCCGTTGAGTTCATCGACGGTTCAGGATGGAGTGCACCGCTCGATCGTGCGGAGCAGTAGGCTAGCGAGAAGATCGCGTCGTGCGGGTGTGCCACGGACCCTCAGCGTGGTTGGCGCATCAGGCTCACGAGGCCGGGAAACGCGCAGGTCGTAGCAAGAATCCGTGCTGGCTGGCCATAGAGACGGATAGGAGGCAGGTGGGGCACGCCGGATATATAATAGGGGTCCAAGACTTGAAGGAGAAACACGAGATGAAACGTCACGTTCCTCTTGCGATGCTCGCGCTGGCGGCTTTTGCGCCACTGGTTGCCCAAGCACCAAAGGGCTGGAAGATGCGCGTCGATCGCAGCACGGCAGCGTCGGACCCCGATGCCCCCGGCGACATCAAGTTCGTAACCATGGGCTCGGGCTTTCACGCCACCAATCCCCAAGCGGCGGTCTACTGGAATCCAGCCAACACGGCGGCGGGTACTTACGCCCTCAAGGGTACGTTCACGTTGATGAAGCCGAGCGGCCACACCAACTATTACGGTCTGGTGTTTGGCGGCAGCGGTCTCGATGGCGCGCAGCAGAGCTATCTGTATTTTGTGGTCGCGCAGAACGGGACGTGGCTGATCAAGCGCCGCGACGGCGACGCGACCAGCATCGTGTCACCGAAGACGCCAAACGACGCGGTTAAGAAACCGGACGCCAGCGGAAAATCCACGAATGCCCTCGAAGTGCGCGTGGCCGCCGACAAGATCGACTTCGCCGTCAACGGCGAAGTCGTACACACGGAGCCAAAGAGCGGAGCCACGGCGAAGACCGACGGCATCTACGGGATCCGCGTCAATCATCTCCTCGAGGTTCAGGTGGATGCGTTGACGGTGGCGAAGTAGCGGCCTGCAGTCCATCACCTCGCACTCGGTAATCCTGCCGGTTACCTGGTTCCCAAAGCCGCCCCACGAGCCTGCTACCATTGCCATTTCGGTGAATCGATGAAGCTAACATTTTGGGGCGCCGCCGGCACTGTCACCGGCTCGATGCATTTGCTGGAGGCTGCCGGCAAGCGTTTCCTCCTGGATTGCGGCCTGGCGCAGGGCCGCCGCAAAGACACCGACTTCAAGAATCGACACCTCCCCTTCTCGGCCTCCGGCATCGATGCCGTGGTCCTCTCGCACGCCCATACCGACCACAGCGGCAACCTCCCGACCCTGGTGAAGCACGGCTTCTCCGGCCCCATCTTCTCGACGCCCGCGACCATCGATCTTTGCGGCTGGATGCTGCGCGACACCGCCCACATCCAGGAAAAGGACGCCGAGTTCTTGAATAAACGCCTGGAAAAGCGCAAATCGATGGGCGTCGACAACGGCATCGTCGAGCCGCTCTACACCATGGCCGATGCGGAGCAGACGCTGCCGCTATTTCAGCCGGTGCCATACCACCAGTCTCATACCTTGGCTACCGGCCTCTCATACGAAGCCTTCGACGCCGGCCATATTCTGGGCTCTTCCTGCCTGGCGTTGCGCGATGAGTCGAATGGAGCGCCGGTTCGCCTGACCTTCTCCGGCGACGTGGGGCGTCCCAACCTACCCATCATCCGCGATCCCGAGCCCATGCCGCCGGCCGACTACCTCATCATGGAGAGCACCTACGGCGGTCGGTTTCACAAAAGCGCGGACCACGTCGTCAACAAATTGGAAAATGTGGTAAACCGCACAGCAGGCCGCGGCGGCCGCATCGTGGTGCCGGCCTTTGCGGTGGGCCGGACCCAGCAACTGGTACTGCTGCTGCACCAACTCGCCAACGAAAAGCGCATCCCCAACATTCCCATCTTTGTGGACAGCCCGCTGGCCCTCAACGTCACGGAGGTCCATCGCAACCACCCGGAGTGTTTCGACGACGAAGCCAGGAAGTACCTGGAAGACGGGGAAGACCCGTTCGGCTTCGGACGCCTCCAATACGTTCGTGAAGCGTCCGAGTCCAAGAAACTGAACGACCTGCACGGCCCCTTCGTGGTGATTTCCGCCTCCGGTATGTGCGAGCAGGGCCGGATTTTGCACCATCTCCGGAATAACATCGAAGATCCGCGAAATACCGTGCTCATCACCGGCTTCCAGGCGCAGGACACCCTGGGCCGGAAACTGGTGGAAAAGTGGCCGGAAGTCCGGATTTTCGGCGAACCCATGCGCGTGCGGGCCGAAATCTCAAGCCTGGATGAACTCAGTGGCCATGCCGACCAGGGGGAACTGGTGCAGTGGATCAAGCCCATGGTACCCTCGCTGCGCAAGGTCTTTCTGGTCCACGGAGAACCGCAGCAGGCCGAGACGTTGGCCCGGTTGCTGCACTCCCAGTACCACCTGGACGTGATCTGCCCCACCCCCGGCCAGTCCTTCGATCTGGCTTAAGATGTTCTAATGTAACCGAAACAGCCGGCTGTCCCATCTATACTGAAAGAAGCAAAAGGAGTACAACGTTAAGTGAACCCAAGTCCAACCCCCACCTACCACGTGCCGGAGCCGCCAAAGTCTGCTTTGCTCCCGGCCCTGGCCGCGGGCGCCATCATCGCCCTGTTTGCCTTCAACATCTACCTGTACGTCCAGATTGACCACACGCGCACCGATTTGGCCAAGATGCAGGAGTCGTTCACCGCCGAATTGACGAACCTGAAGGACTCGTCCAATGTGACCACAGCCTCCCAGAAGGCCCATCTGGAACAGTTAAAGCAGGATCTAGAAACCGCCCGTGCGCAAGCCCGGGACCAGGCGCGAACGCTCTCCAGCCAAGCCAAGGCCGAAGCCGCCGCTCATGCCGACCAGTTGGCGCGCCAGATCCAGGCTGAGGAAGCCAAGGCGAACCAACAGTTCAGTTCCGAGATCAGCGAAGCCAAACAGTCCGCCAGCACCGCCAATGCCAAGATTGCCGATGTTTCCACCGACGTCGGCGGCGTGAAGACCCAGGTGTCGGCCACCCAGGCCGAGTTGCAGAAGACCATCGCCGAACTGAAGTCCACGCGCGGCGACCTCGGCGTACAAAGTGGCCTGATCGCCACCAACGCATCCGAGTTGCAAGCCCTGAGACGGCTGGGCGAGCGCAACTATTTCGAATTCAAGCTGGGTAAGACCAAAGCCCCGCAACGCGTCGGCGATATCACCCTGCTGCTCAAGAAGACCGACCCCAAGAAGAACAAGTACACGGTGGACGTGATGGCCGACGACAAGCTGACCGAGAAGAAGGACAAGAACATCAACGAACCGGTTCAGTTCTACACGGCCAAAGCCAAGCAGCCGTACGAAATCGTAGTCAACCAGGTGCAGAAGGACCTGATCGTCGGCTACCTGGCGACGCCCAAAGAGCAGTCGGGAAGGTAAGTAGGCCTCCTGGCCTGCCCATCTAATTCGAATCCGTCTTTTCCACCAGCCGCTCTACGTGCACGCAGTAGATGGCGGGTTTGCCGTGCCGGTCGCTCTGGAAGTAGATACGCTGGCTGTCCGGTGAAAAGACCGGCGCCACATTTTCCGGGTGGCTGGCCTTATGTTCGCAAAGGGTGCGCTCGCGTTGCGTCACGCGCAACAGGAGCAGCACAGTCGGCGACCCGGCATTGCGGCTGGCTCCCACAAACACCGACGTGTCGCGGTTCGCTCCGAAGTGCGCGAACTGGCTGGTCTTCGACACCAGCTTATCGGTGTTCGTGTCCGGCGTGACTTCACGGATGGTGTTCAATTGCTTGGCATCGTCGGGAAGGTCCAGGTAGAGGACGGTTTTCCCGTCTGCGGCCCAGTTGGCCGGTCCCACGCGGCCCGGCGCCAGCTTCAGCTTGTGATTCTGCGTGCCGTCGGAATTGACCAGCCACAACCCTTCATCCGCTTGCCGGTACAGGATCTGGGCACGCATAGGCCGGGAAATTGGGTCGCTCATGGCGAACGGCGCTTCGATCACCGTGCGCGCCGCGCCTTGCGCCAGCGCCACCATCCGCAAACGGGAGGCCTCGCCGCGCTTTTCGACGAACGTGGCGTGCGTGCCGTCGGGCCCCACGGTCATCCCTGGGCATCGCTCCCAGCCTTCCGGAACCTGATACACTTCGCGGTCGCGCAGATTGGTCAGGTTGGTCAAATACAGGGAACGCCCCGCGAAATAGCAGAAGGACCGATTGTCCGGCAGCAA
>Ga0209067_10002691_pt1 | contig 10457 bp, 9 predicted proteins | sample ColStrG_CSR_2013_FD_187199 | JGI IMG/M metagenome (GOLD analysis project Ga0209067, IMG submission 187199) | Freshwater sediment microbial communities in response to fracking from Pennsylvania, USA - Cold Stream Run_MetaG_CSR_2013 (SPAdes)... | ecosystem: Environmental > Aquatic > Freshwater >... | reverse complement strand
GACCGACTTCGCGCGGGTGTTCCGGCCCGCCCTCCTCAGTGACCCCATCGAGGTGACCCTGGTCGGCGACATCAGCGAGGCGGACGCCACCCGGCTTCTGGCAGCCAGCTTCGGTGCGCTGCCCCGGCGCACCGGTCCGGCCGATCCAGCCAATCCCAACGCCGTGCGTCTGAGATTTCCCCTGCGGTCGCCGCAGCTGGCCACGGCCCGCCACATCGGTCTGCCGAACAAGGCCGGCGTGCTGGTGGTTTGGCCCATGTTCGTCTGGACGCCCGAGCGGCAGAGGGAAGTCCGCGCGGTGACCCTCCTGCGGGAGGTGATGTCCGACCGGGTCCGGCGGATCGTCCGGGAGAAGTTCGGCCAGACCTACACCCCGGATGTCTCCTATGTCACCGAGCGGGGCGGGGACGACGGATCCCTCACCGTCGCCATCGAGACCCATCCGGACGCCGTGCAGGAGGTGGTGAACGAGGTCCGCGCGATCGCCCGCGCCCTCAGCCACGGGGACATCACCACCGAAGAGCTGGAGCGGGTCCGCAAGCCCCTTCTGGATGACACCGCGCACCGGCGGGAAACGGCCGGCTGGTGGCTGAACACCCTCGATGGCTCGTTCGCCGATCCCTACAAACTGGCCCAGGCCCGGACCTGGCAGGCAGATTACAGTTCCATTCCCGTGGCTGAGGTGAACACCGTCGCCCGCCGCTGGCTGGCGCGCGAGCCGCTGGTGGCCGCGGCCCTGCCGGAAGGTCCGGGCGCACCGCTCAAGCCGTCCGGGAATTGATGCATGACAAGGGCAGGGAGCCGCAGAGGGAATATCCGGGTCCTGTCATCCAAAGGCCATTCTTGTTCGTAGACATGGACAGGGTCGGGTCAGAGGTGCAGATATGCGCACCACGGATTGACGCCGGGAGTCACCGCCGTCTTGGGAAGTGTGTTCGATGGACTACAAGTCAGCATTCCGCGCCGCCGTCGATCAAGTGCGCCAGGAAGGGCGCTACCGCGTCTTCGCCGATCTCAAGCGTCATCGCGGAGACTTCCCGGTGGCCACGTGGACGCGGTCGGACGGAACCTCGCAGGAGGTCACGGTCTGGTGTTCCAATGACTATCTGGGCCAGGGACAGAACGCCGTGGTGCTCGCGGCGATGCACGAGGCGATCGACGCAGCGGGCTCCGGCTCCGGCGGGACGCGCAACATCTCCGGAACAACCCGCTACCATGTGGAGCTCGAGGCGGAACTGGCCGACCTCCACGGCAAGGAAGCCTCGCTGCTGTTCACATCGGGCTATGTGGCCAACGAGGCCGCCCTGTCGACATTGTACAAGGTCCTCCCGGGGCTGATCATCTTCTCCGACGCCCTGAACCACGCCTCGATGATCGCCGGCATCCGCAATGGCGGCGGCGCCCGCCACATCTTCCGGCACAATGACCTCGCCCACTTGGAGGCGCTGCTGGCCGCGGCGCCGGCCGACGCGCCGAAGCTGGTGGCGTTTGAGAGCGTCTATTCCATGGACGGCGACATTGCCGACCTGGCGGCGACCATTGCGCTGGCGCGGAAGTACGGCGCGCTGACCTATCTCGACGAGGTCCACGCCGTGGGGCTCTACGGCGCGCGGGGCGGCGGCGTCGCGGAGCGCGACGGGGTGATGGCCGACATCGACATCATCGAGGGGACGCTGGGAAAGGCGTTCGGGGTGATGGGCGGCTACATTGCCGGCGACGCCGATCTGATCGACGCCATCCGCAGCCACGCCTCGGGTTTCATCTTCACCACCTCCCTGCCGCCGGCCCTGGCGGCCGGCGCCTCGGCCAGCATCCGCTGGTTGAAGGCCAATGACCACGTGCGCCAGCAGCATCAGGAGCGGGCGGCCGCCCTGAAGGCCCGGTTCCGCGCCGCCGGCCTGCCGGTCATGGATTCGGCCAGCCACATCGTGCCGGTGCTCGTGGGCGATCCGGTCCATTGCAAGCTGATCTCGGACCTCCTGCTGTCCGATCACGGCGTCTACGTGCAGCCGATCAACTATCCCACGGTTCCCCGGGGGACGGAGCGGCTGCGCTTCACGCCGACGCCGTTCCACACAGACGCCATGATGGATCGTCTGGTGACGGCCATGAACGACCTCTGGACCCGCTGCAACGTCAAGCGGCACGGCGTCGCGGCCTGACGGCCGGATCCGGCGCGCCGCCCGATTCGGCGGGGCGCGGTCCGGGCCGACGCGGCGTCCTGCGCTCAAATGGAAAGGGCGGCGCCCTGCGGCGCCGCCCTGATCCGTTGGACGGGGGCTTGATGCTGATCAGGCCTTCTGGCGCCGCACGCCACGGCCCAGTCCGATCTGCTTGGCGAATTCCGACCGCCGGTTCGCATAGGCCGGCGCCACCATCGGATAGTCGCTCGAAAGACCCCACTTCCGCCGGTACTCATCGGGGCTGAGGTTATATTTCGAGCGGAGATAGCGCTTCAGCATCTTCAGGCGCTTACCGTCTTCCAGACAGACAATGTAGTCGTCCTGGACGGATTTCGCGATCGGCACCGCCGGACGCTGCTTCTCCGCGGGAGCCGGCGTCACTTCAGCCTTCCCAAGGGAGGTCAGCGACGCATGCACCGTGCGGATAATGTCCGGTATCGCCGTGGCAGGCACAGCATTGTTCGACAGGTAGGAAGCAACAAGTTCAGTCGACAGTCTCACCAGTTCCTGTTTCGGGAGATCGTCCAACTCTGTGTTCGAAGTCATTCTGTTCGGCCTCTAGGCTTTTCGATGTTCCACGTCGCGGGGGACCACGACAACATGACCGAAGGGATACAATTTGATGCGAGTAAAGACAACATTAAATGAAGTTTAGAATTGCAATCGATCTCCATCGACATACTTCGTATGAATGAAGTGCATGATTTTTTACTGGGAGAGGTCCCATGGATCGTCAGGGGTTAGTCTTTCTAGTGGCTGACCGAGCGCCAATTGTTTGATGTCATGCCTGAAACATATTGTAAAATATCGGTTCCCTCCGAGGGGGAATGATGAAGATGCATGATTTACAGGGGCCATCGGTCGCCGGACCGGATTGGATTGCATTGACCCCGTCCGGGCGCGTAGAACCGGGCCTTGGGCGACGCGCCCGTTCAACCCCTATCCGGAAAGAGACCGACCGTGACCGTGGCTCTTGATTCGCACTCCCTTTCGACGGACCGGTTCTTCTCCGCGGCCTTGGGCGAGACTGATCCCGACATCGCCCGCGCCATTCGGGAAGAGTTCGACCGGCAGAGCTCGCAGATCGAACTGATCGCGTCGGAGAACATCGTCAGCCGCGCCGTGCTGGAGGCCCAGGGCTCGGTCCTGACCAACAAGTACGCCGAAGGCTACCCCGGCCGGCGTTATTACGGCGGATGCGAATTCGTCGATGTCGCCGAGCGGCTGGCCATCGAGCGGGCCAAGGCCCTGTTCGGCTGCGCCTTCGCCAATGTCCAGCCGCATTCCGGCGCCCAGGCCAACCAGGCCGTGTTCCAGGCGCTGCTCCAGCCCGGCGACACGTTCATGGGCATGGATCTGGCCGCCGGGGGACACCTGACCCATGGCAGCCCGGCCAACCAGTCGGGCAAGTGGTTCCGGCCGGTGCCGTATACGGTGCGCCAGGACGATCATCTGATCGACTACGACGCCCTGGCGGAAACGGCCCTGCGGGAGAAGCCCCGCCTGATCATCGCCGGCGGGTCCGCCTACAGCCGGGCCATCGATTTTGCGCGGTTCCGCGAGATCGCGGATTCCGTCGGCGCCTATCTGATGGTGGACATGGCCCATTACGCCGGTCTGATCGCCGCAGGGGTCTATCCGAGCCCGCTGCCCCACGCCCACGTGGTGACGACCACGACCCACAAGACCCTGCGCGGCCCCCGGGGCGGCCTGATCCTGTCCAATGACGAGGATCTGGGCAAGAAGATCAATTCGGCGGTGTTCCCCGGCCTTCAGGGCGGTCCGCTGATGCACGTGATCGCCGCCAAGGCGGTGGCCTTCGGCGAAGCGCTGCAGCCGTCGTTCAAGGTCTATGCCCGCCAGGTGGTGGACAATGCGCGGGTGCTGGCCGCCACCCTTGTGGAGTCCGGCGTCGAGATCGTGTCCGGCGGCACGGACAGCCACCTGATGCTGGTGGACCTCCGGGCCAAGAAGGTCACGGGAAAGGCGACGGAGGCCAGCCTGGAGCGGGCCAACATCACCTGCAACAAGAACGGCATTCCCTTCGACACCGCGCCCTTCACCGTGACATCGGGCGTCCGTCTGGGCACGCCGGCGGCCACCACCCGGGGCTTCGGCGTGGCGGAATTCCGGGAGGTCGGCCTGCTGATCGCCGAGGTCGTCGACGGTCTGGCACGCAACGGCGAGGACAACAGCGCCGCGGAAGCCTCCGTGCGGGAGCGGGTGATCGCGCTCACCCGGCGATTCCCGATCTACGGCTGACTTCGGTCCGCCTCTGGTCATGACCCGGACGGCGGACTAAGTCTGTCGTCTGTCACCCGTCGGCGGGGCGCAGTCCCGCCGCCCATTGGCCAGGAGCCTCGAAAACGTGCGCTGTCCGTTCTGTGGTCATGCCGAAAGCCAGGTGAAGGACAGCCGTCCCTCCGAGGACGGCTCCGCCATTCGCCGTCGCCGCTCCTGCCCGGAGTGCGGCGGTCGGTTCACGACCTTCGAGCGCGTGCAGCTCCGGGAACTGACGATCATCAAGCGGTCCGGCCGTCGGGCGCCGTTCGACCGGGAAAAGCTGGTCCGCTCGGTTTCCGTCGCCCTTCGCAAGCGTCCGGTGGAGACGGAGCGGCTGGAGCGCATGGTCTCGGGGATCGTGCGACAGCTGGAGAGCCGGGGCGAGACCGAGATCAATTCCGAAGTGGTGGGCGAGCTCGTGATGAAGGCCCTGAAGGCTCTGGATGAGGTGGCCTATGTCCGTTACGCCTCCGTCTATCGCGACTTCCGCGAGACGCAGGATTTCGCCCGCTTCCTCGGTGAGGAAGGCCTGTCCGAGGACACCGAGGTGCTGGACACATGAGCCGAACTGACCAGCGACCCGCCATGCAGGCGCGGTCCGTCGCCCGTCTGGCCGCGGTCCAGGCCCTTTACCAGATGGAAGTCGCCGGGGTCGGAGTCGAGGCCGTGGTGCGGGAGTTCTCCGATCATCGGTTCGGCTCTCCCCTTGAGGCGGAGGACGCCGCGGCGCCGGGTGCGGCCGCGGACCAGCTGGCGGAAGCGGACGAGGCCTTCTTCGCCGACATCGTCCGCGGCGTGGTGTCCCATCAGGCCGAGATCGACCAGGCCGTGTCCCGGCGGCTGGCGGCGAACTGGCGTCTGGAACGCCTCGACGCCACCCTGCGCGCGACCTTGCGGTCTGCGACCTACGAGCTGATGCATCGCGCCGACGTGCCCACCGAGGTGGTGCTGGATGAGTATGTGGAGCTGGCCAAGGCCTTCTTCGCCAAGACCGATTCCGGGTTCGTGAACGGCGCCCTCGACGCGGTCGCCCGCGACCTTCGCGCCTGAGCGCCCGGCGGCCATGGGTCCGCGGGAGTTCGACGAGATCGCCCGGCTGTTTCGCCCCCTGACTTTCGGGGCCGAAGAGGCGCTGAACTTGCTCGACGACGCCGCCGTGATCCGGCAGCTTCCGGGCCACGATCTGGTGGTCACCACGGACGCCATTGTCCAGGGCGTCCACGCCCTCCCCGATGAGGCGCCGCACGCGCTCGGCCAAAGGCTCCTGCGGGTCAATCTGTCGGACCTCGCCGCCAAGGGCGCAGCGCCCTATGCGGCGCTTCTCGCGGTCTCGTGGCCAGCGGCGTGGGGGGCCGAGGATCGCGCCGCCTTCGCGGCGGGTCTGGGCCAGGACCTGGCCCGGTTCGGCGTCATCCTGCTGGGCGGCGACACGGTGTCCACGCCAGGCCCCTTCCAGGCCAGCCTCACCCTGCTCGGGCGCGTTCCCAGCGGAACCATGGTCCGGCGGGCCGGCGGCGCTCCGGGACACCGGCTGCTGGTCAGCGGGACCATCGGCGACGGCTGGCTGGGCCTGCAGGCGGCGCGGGGGGAGGGGACGTTTCCCGACGCCGACCGGGCCTGGCTGGCGGGGCGCTACCACCGCCCGGAGCCGCGGACGGACCTGGCCGAGGCGGTGCGCACGGCCTGCGCCGCCGCCGCGGACGTGTCGGACGGACTGCTGGCCGACGCCGGGCACGTGGCCCTGGCCAGCGGCGCGGCGGCGCGGATTGCGCTGGACCGCATTCCCCTGTCGGCGCCCGCCGCACGGTGGCTGGCGCGACAGCCGGACCGGACCGCAGCCCTGCTGGCGCTGGCGACGGGCGGCGATGATTACGAGATCGTCGCCGCCGCAACGCCCGCCGCGGCCGCGAGCCTGGTCGGCGCGCCGCATGCGTCCGCGCCGGGATCACAGGCGATCTGGACGGAGATCGGGGACCTTGGCGCGGGCGAGGGACTGTCGGCGACGTGTGATGGACAGGCCGTCGTGATCGGGCGGGCCGGCTGGTCGCATCTCAAGTGACCCAATCTTTACCCGGGCGGGCTAAGGGTTGCGCTGCGACCACCCGGAGGCTTCGATGCTGCTGCGCCACGCCCTTGTCGCCGCCCTGGCCGCGGTCCTTCTCTCGTTGCCCTGCGCCGCCACGGCGGGCGAGAAGGGAAAGGACGGGAAGGATGACCCGCAACTGACCCAGCAGGTCGACCTGATGCCGGTGGCGATCCCGATCAACTACCACGACTCCCTGGTGAACTACGTCTTCGTCCGGATCCGCGTTCACCTGTTTCGCCCGACCGACGCCCCCACGATCCACACCAAGGAGCCCTACATCCGCGACAATCTGGTCCGGACGGCGGGTCGCACCTCGTTCAACCTGCCGAACGACCTGAACCGGGTGGATGCGCCGGCCATGGAGAAGATGCTGTTCAAGGTGATCGAAGGCATGGTCGGACGAGGCGTCGTCCAGCGCGTCGAAATCTTCGAACAGACGCCGCAAAAGGGCCTGCCCCGGCCAAATCCCTAGGAATTCGGCGCGGACCGTCGCGAGCGGTTGCCTAGGGTGGACGATTTTGCCACTCTTCGTTCGCTGCTCGTTCGCCGGATGGGGGAATTTCCGAAGGATCGAACGCCGGGACGCGGCTTGTCCCGGCGAACCGTCCATCGGACCGCGTCGGCGCCTCAAAACAATCCGCCATGCCGGGTCTTGTCCGGCCAAGGCGTACAACACTAGGGATGGAGATGAATAATCTGGTTCTGGTCATTCTAGCCGGCTTGCTGGCGGTGGCGTACGGCGTCATTCAGACGGCGGCCTTGCTTCGCGCCCCCGCCGGCAACGCCAAGATGCAGGAGATCGCAGCTGCGATCCAGGAAGGCGCGCAGGCCTATCTGCGCCGACAATACATTACCATCGCCGGGGTCGGGGTGGTCATCCTCGTCCTGCTGGGCGCGACCCTTGGGCTCTATCCGGCGATCGGCTTCCTGATCGGGGCCGTGCTGTCCGGAGCGGCGGGCTTCGCCGGCATGCTGATCAGCGTCCGGGCCAATGTCCGCACAGCGGAGGCGGCGTCGAAGAGCCTGGATGCGGGCCTGTCGCTGGCCTTCCGCTCCGGCGCGGTCACCGGCATGTTCGTGGCCGGCTTCGCCCTGATCGGCGTCACCGGCTATTATGCGTACCTGACGCAGGTCCTGGGTCTCGACCCGGTCAGCCGTGAGGTCGTGGACGCCCTGGTGGCGCTGGGCTTCGGCGCCTCGCTGATCTCCATCTTCGCCCGGCTGGGGGGCGGCATCTTCACCAAGGGGGCCGACGTGGGCGGCGATCTGGTGGGCAAGGTCGAGGCCGGCATCCCCGAGGATGATCCGCGCAACGCCGCCACCATCGCCGACAATGTGGGCGACAATGTCGGCGACTGCGCCGGCATGGCCGCGGACCTGTTCGAGACCTATGCCGTGACCACGGTGGCCACCATGGTGCTGGCGGCGATCTTCTTCCGCACTGCCGGTGCGGCGATCGTCTCCAGCATGATGCTGCTGCCGCTGGCCATCTGCGCGGTCTGCATCGTCACCTCGATCCTCGGCACCTTCTTCGTGCGCCGGGGCAAGGACCGCAACATCATGGGCGCCCTCTATCGCGGCCTGATCGTCACCGGGATCACCTCGGTCGGCGCGGTCTACTGGGTGATCAACGCCCTGGTGAAGGACCCGATCACGGTCGTGGGCGTCAACGGCGCGCCGATCACCATCACCGCCATGAACCTGTTCTGGTGCGGCGTGGTGGGCCTTGCCGTCACCGCCGCCATCGTCGTGATCACCGAATACTACACCGGCACGGGCTTCCGTCCGGTCCGCTCGGTGGCCAAGGCGTCGGAGTCCGGGCACGGCACCAACGTGATCCAGGGGCTGGCGGTCTCGCTGGAGTCCACGGCGGCGCCGGCGATGGTGATCATCGTGGCCATCATCGCCACCTACCTGCTGGGCAACCTGTTCGGCGTGGCCATCGCCACCACCACCATGCTGTCCCTCGCGGGCTTCATCGTGGCGCTGGACGCCTTCGGACCGGTGACCGACAACGCCGGCGGCATCGCCGAGATGGCGGGACTGCCGGCGGAGGTTCGGGTCTCCACCGACGCCCTGGACGCCGTGGGCAACACCACCAAGGCCGTGACCAAGGGCTACGCCATCGGCTCCGCGGGCCTCGGCGCGCTGGTGCTGTTCGCCGCCTACACCCAGGACCTGCACTACTTCTCCGACCCGGCCAATGCGAAGCTGTTCCCGGCCTTCGCCGGCATGGGACAGGTGACCTTCGACCTGTCCAACCCCTTCGTCATCGTCGGTCTGCTGTTCGGAGGGCTGCTGCCCTTCCTGTTCGGCGGCATGTCGATGACCGCCGTGGGCCGCGCCGCCGGCGCGGTGGTCGAGGAGGTCCGTCGCCAGTTCCGGGAGATGCCCGGCATCATGACCTATGAGCAGAAGCCCGACTACGCCCGGGCGGTGGACATCCTGACCAAGGCGGCCATCCGCGAGATGATCGTGCCGTCCCTGCTGCCGGTGCTGTCCCCCATCGTCCTGTTCGTGGCCATCGCGGCCCTGCCGGGCGGCGGACGGGTCAACGCCTTCGCAGCGCTGGGGGCCATGCTGATCGGGGTGATCGTGACCGGCCTGTTCGTGGCCATCTCGATGACCTCGGGCGGCGGCGCCTGGGACAACGCCAAGAAGTACATCGAGGAAGGCCATTACGGCGGCAAGGGCTCCGACGCGCACAAGGCGGCGGTGACCGGGGACACGGTCGGCGATCCCTACAAGGATACGTCGGGCCCGGCGGTGAATCCGATGATCAAGATCACCAACATCGTCGCGCTCCTGTTGCTGGCGGTGCTGGCGAAGGGCGTGATCGGCTAGGTCTCGACCCCTTCGGAAACGGAAAACGCCCCGGAGGGAGACCTCCGGGGCGCTTTTCTGTGGACGTCCGGGGGGGCGCCGCCGTCAGCGACCGCCGCCGCGGGGATTGCCCGGGTCGTTGTCCTGCGGCAGCATCCCGCCGCGGCCCAGGCCGCCGAGGATCTGCTCGATCACCGACAGCTCCCGTCCGCGGGTCGGGGTCTCCCGGGGATCATAGGCGATCTGGTAGCCGTCGGTCAGGACGTAGGACTTCACCGCCGTGACCCGCTCGTCGGTCTTGTCGAACCGGATCTCGTAGATATGGCGCTGGCGAACCCGGGGCTTGTAGTACGAGTACTTGTCCGCGATCTGCGAGACATAGAACCAGATGTTCGGGTCGAAGGAGGCCTGGATCGATGGCGAGCCCAGCTTGGTCAGGACGGTCGAGCGCGAATCCTCTCCCACCTTGATCTGATCCGGACGCACGTCCTGCACCTGGAAGCCGTTGTAGGAGGTGATCGGCGCACACGCGGCAGCCCCGAGGGCGAGGCACGCGGCGACGGCGAGAGAGGCGGTCCGGTTCATGTTCAACCCTCGTTGGCGGCGAGATCCTGGCAAATTTCGTCGCAAGAGACTTTGACCTAACCTGCGGTCGTCCCTAGTTCAATGGGCGCAAGCATGTTCGTGCGTCGCGGCAAAAAAGGGGCAACCATGTTCAGGCGGCTATTCCGAACGGATCCGACCCGCTCAACGGGCGCCGCGCTCTATGCTGCGTGCGCTTCGGCGGCCCGTAATCCTGCGTTCTATCAAGACCTTGCCGTTCCAGATACGGTGGAGGGGCGCTTCGAGATCTATGCGCTGAACGTGCTTCTGGTGATCGATCGCCTCCGCGGTCAGGGGGAGCCGGCCGCCGCGGTCAGCCAGGCCCTGTTCGACGCGTTGCTGCGCGGGCTGGATGACGGGCTGCGGGAAATGGGCGTGGGCGACCTGTCGGTGGGCAAGAAGATGCGGAAGCTGGGAGAGGCGCTGTACGGACGGGCCCGCAATCTCGACCGTGCGCTGGCGGCGCTCCCGGACCTGTC
>Ga0209067_10002690_pt1 | contig 10459 bp, 10 predicted proteins | sample ColStrG_CSR_2013_FD_187199 | JGI IMG/M metagenome (GOLD analysis project Ga0209067, IMG submission 187199) | Freshwater sediment microbial communities in response to fracking from Pennsylvania, USA - Cold Stream Run_MetaG_CSR_2013 (SPAdes)... | ecosystem: Environmental > Aquatic > Freshwater >... | reverse complement strand
CCGTCGGCTCGTCGGCCAGCAGGATCGCCGGATGGTTCACGATCGCCCGCGCGATCGCCACCCGCTGCTGCTCCCCGCCCGAAAGCGCGCTTGGCTTGTGGTCCAACCGGTTGGCGATCCCCAGCAAACGCAGTACTTCCTCGAAATCCGCGCTCGGTTTTGGCTCCGTTCCGGCGATGTGCCGCGCAATTGCGATGTTGTCGCGGGCCGTCAGGTTGGGCAGCAGGTTGAATTTCTGGAACACGAACCCCACTGTCCGCTTGCGCAGCCGCGTGCGCCCCGCGTCGGTCATCGCCGCCAAGTCCTGGTTGGCCACCCGCACCTTCCCGGCCGTCGGCGGCGTCAGGCCCCCGATAATGTGGAACAGCGTCGACTTGCCCGAGCCCGAAGGCCCCACGATCGAGAGGAAGGCACCGCGCTCGACCGTCAGGTCCACCCCGCGGAGCGCCGGTACGTCCACCTTCCCCACCTGGTATGTCTTGCGCAGGTCCTCAATCTCGATGATCGCGCCGTTCCCGACGGCGGCAGGGGCGTTACTCATACGCAAGCGCCTCGATGGGATCGTGCCGCGCCGCGCTCAAGCCCGGGTAGAGGGCTCCGAAACCCGTCCCCACCAGCGTGATCGCGCCGGCGATCAGCCACCATTCGGGAACGATCACCATCGGGAAAGAGGCCGGCACCAGCGTCTGGATCAGCCAGTACGCACCGTAGCTCATGGCAATGCCCAGCACGGTCCCGCCGACCCCCAGCAAAACCGCCTCGGCCAGAATGATCTGGAGGATGAACGCCTTCGATGCACCCAGCGATTTCAAAATCCCGATTTCGCGCGTTCGCTGCAACACCGCCATGTACATGGAAAGGCATACCACCGCGAACCCGATGATCACCGCGATCGAAACGATCACCATTAGAAACTCGCGCAATGCTGGAATATTGTTCACATTCAGCAGGGAAGCGAAATCTTCGGTTGAGTAGATCGGCCAGTCTTCCAGGGCGGGAATGCGCTTCAGATACTTGACTACCGAATCCGTATTGCCGGGGTCATCCAGCTTCAGATAAATCTGGCTGATCGTGCCGGTGTTCCCGCTCAAGTCTTGCAGCACTTTCAATGGGAACACTACATGCGCCAGCTTCCCGCTCTCCGTAATCCCGCAGACCCGCCATTGATGGCTCAACAGGTTGATGGAGTCTCCCGCGTGTTTGTGGTGCTGAGAGTTGTAGAAGGTATCGATGATTACGTCATCGGGCTTCTCAAAGGCATGACCTTCCACGAACGTGAAACCGCCGCTGACCTGATTGAAGGCGTCCAGATCGACGCCGGCGGCGCCCAGCGTGATCCCCTCGATCGGCACATTGATCACGCCCGTGGCCTGCTTCACGTGCGGCTGCCGCGCCATGTAGTTCACCATCTGCTGCGGAATGGGTGCACCGTTCAGCGAAAGAAATGAGCTGTTCTTCGGCCGCACAATGATGTCCGCGCCGATGCCGCGGGTCCGCCGCTGGCTGTCTTCCAGCATCCCGTGGCTCAGCCCCACAATGCACAGAATCAACGTCACCGGCACCCCGATCAGCAGAATCGAGAGCAGGCTCCGCATCGGCTTGTGCTTCAGGTTTTCGATAACCAGCTTGGCAGTCACTTTTTCTTGGTTCTTCCTTTGGATGGAGGGGCCGGAGGCGCGGGTGGAGGCGCCTGGCCTACCACTTGCAGCGTGCTTCCCTCGGGTTGATCGAGCACAAACTTGTCGTCCGTCACACCCTTATCGATGTCCATCTTGACCACGTCGATCACTACGCCGTACTCATCGCGCGGCCGGTTGATTTCCACGTGCTTCGGGAAGGCCACGTTGTCATATGCCTTCCAGCCGCCGTATCGCGCGTCGGTCAGGATATTGCCCGCCGGGTCGAATATCAGCTGGCGGGAGATCAGGAGGTCGTAGCGGTTGAACCATACGGTCCGCGTCAGCAGAAGTTGTCCGTCGCCGTTCTCGTGGACAATATGCAGGATGTAATACGCGTTGCCTTCGTCGGTGAAGTTTTCTACCAGCAACTTGTCATTCTGCGGGTCCACCGGGCGCACCATCAACGCCTCCAGAAAGTGCTGCGGCCGCAGATTCTCGAGTTTGTTCGGGGAGGGTTTCTCCAACTCATTCCGGCCCACCAGGAAACGGTTCTGTGCCGGAATATAAAGCTTGAAATCGGACCCGTTCGAAACCATGTCAAAGGCTTTATTGCGCACGATCGGATAGAGCCCGATGATCCGGATGCCGGCCGGCTTGCGGAAGAGGATGTAGGCGCGAACGTCTTTGTACTCGGTGATCTTGCTCTTCTCCGCCGACCCCAGCGCGGGCACCATGTCGACCTCGGCATTGAAGTCGTCGATCGCCTCGTACTGGCGGCTGATGATGCCCACCAGCGTGGTCCGGTCCGCCACCAGCAACGTCTGCGTCTGCTTTCCCCCGATGCGCGTAATCAGGCGGTTGCGTGACAGGCAGGACGACCCGAGCACGATCAGGCAGAGCAGTAGCGTCAGAGCGGCACATCGCCGGAAAGCCATCTATTCATTGTAGGCAAGCGCGTCAGCGCCGGGTGAATTCCCTCTCCCGGCAACGTGTGTTATTCTGAAATACAGCCGCCGAATGGGCCTGTGGCGCAGTTGGGAGCGCGCTTCCATGGCATGGAAGAGGTCGTGAGTTCGAATCTCACCAGGTCCACCAAAATATCCCCTACACAGTCAAAGACTTGCACGGACGCTGTGCTTCCATAACGTGGAAGCACACGTCTCTGGAGTCCACCGTAGAATCCAAAGTTGCCACCTCCCGTCTGATTCTCGGTTTTCGCTGCGGGGACAGTGGACTCCACTTGGTCACCGCGATTTGCCTCGTGTTCCCATGAGCTTGGGACGCTGGGGACAATGGGGACAGTTGCTGTTTTTGTCGTCGTCGTCCGGGACGACAACAAGGATTTCTATATATATAGGGAGATCCGTCCCCAACGTCCCCAAGGGGCGCGCCCCCGTGGCGCTCGGCTTAGCGGCCTGGACGTGTGGTGTCACTGAGTGTGGAGCTGAGCAATCTCCTGGTGCAGGACCTCGGTAACAACCTCTCGCCGCAAAGGAGTGGGACGGCCAAGTGGAAGGCGTCGCCGGTCACGTTCCTATCTCCCCCGCTTTAGAGCGCAGCCCTGAAAGGGCTGGCATCGGCGGGTCGATTCCGTCCCTGGCCACCACCCCAGCCCACACAAAACGCAATACTTGCACGTACCGTCGAGCTGGCACACCCCTCCCCCAACTGCATCGCCGGAGCACAGACTCCGACACGTGCCCGTACTTCCCCAACGGGATAGTGTGCTCCGTGCGGTCACGTGGATAAGCCTCGCCACCGCAAAGGCCTTGGGCGTACGGGACAATCGGGACCTTGCGAAATTCCTATTCGGGGAACAATAGGTTTTTGCCCCAAGACAATTTTCCCTTGCTATATATACGCAACGGTCCCGAACGTCCCCGGCGCGCCCCGTGCGCGCGGGGGTGCGCACGTTGCGCCCGGCGTGGCGGCCTGAATGTGGGGTGCCAGGGCGGATCGATTCAACCCCCCTTTGCCGACCATCTGGGACGGCTTGGGGGGCAGCGCGGGGCTCCGACCGCATGCCCACGACATCGCCCGCTTCCTGATCCGTCCGCTCACGTGTGCCGCGGTGTAAACTAAATCGTCATGATCGGGCTTTTATCTCTGATTACCCCAGCGGAATATTATGGCTTCATTGGCTGGGCCGTAGCCACGCTGCTTATTGTGACGTACAGATCGGCGCGCCATCTTCGACCGCTCTGGAGGAGCCCGCTGTTGCACCTGCTGTACGTTTTGCTGCCGGCGGCATTGTGCTGTGAGTCAGTCGCGGTCCTGTCCAGGCTGGAGGGCCCACAGAGGAAATATATTCCAGAAGTCGGCATCTTCGGCGCTCTGATGTTCTTCTTGGTCATTGCGGTTAAGGAGTCAACAATAGACATCGACTATCATGAGCGCCTTCGCGAGTCCTTGCTGCATCGGAACAGATCGGACGAGGCCCGCTACATAGCAGCAGCGTCTTCCTATGGCGTATGCGGCGTGCTCTGGTGGCTCGTCTGCTCTATCCCGTACTTTTTCTATGTGGGGTTTCGTCTCGCGTCTCTTGGGCTTCTCGCTTCCGCATTGTTGCTGGGGCTAACGAGCGCCTTAATAATCGAAGCAACCATCGACCGTTCGGGTCGGGACACCTCGCCGCTTCGCGGCTGGCTGGGCAAGACTATGGGCTCTGTCGTTGGTCTTGCGATGGGCGTTGTACAAGCGTACTGGTTCTCCGTTCCGTTCTGGTGGGGAATTCTTGCCGGGTTGATTTATCCCAAATTGCTGGTCAGGGACGCCGAGCGTGGGCGAGAGTTCCTGCTTAAGAGAGCGAAAGCAGCCGGGGACATCTAAAATTGGGACATCCTGCCACTTGGCATGGCAGTTCCTCGAATAACCGCCCTCTGATGCGACTGCCCGACTGCCCGGCCTGAGCGCGTAGCGGAGCGCTACCCAGGTGCGGGAACCGGGATGTCTTAAGCGGCAACCGTTCGACCGCGCAGCATCCAGTTAAACGTAATTTCCAAGAAGTCGCGCCAATTACAAGTCCGCTGTGACAAATCCTTAAGCAGTACCTGAGCTGGTTCCCTCCTCAAACCTGAAACTCTCAACTATTTCCTCAATTTCTCTCTCTAAGGCGGGTCGAGTAGTCCACTGAATGGTGTGTTCGAATCCTCCGTGGAACAGGGAGATAAACCCGGCGAGGTCCCCATCCAGATTGACATAATGCGCGCGAACGGCGTTCGCTTCCCCCGCCAAGGGCAAGTCTGTTCTGACGAACAGGACCTTTGAAGCCGGGATTCGACCAGGGGAACCGCTTGGCAAAACGCCTTTTTGAAGGTAATCCCGCACCGCTTCGGCCCTAAATTCCCTCTGTTCGCCCTCGGGCCTCCCATACGGGCCTGCTGAAAATGTTACTCTTGCTTGTCCCGAAAAGTGCTCTACCGTCAGTATTCTTCCGGTGGACTCCGGCAGGGTCCGCCAACCCCGCGACAGTTCGTAGGAAATCTTGCAGGGAGGAGAACCTAGGGGCTCACGCTCTGCAGCGGTCGTCACGCGGCTGCCTGCGGATCCCGCTGCAATTGCGTTTTTCGTGGGGCTGGGTACACTTGGATTCAGCTCGGCTGTCCCTTGTGTGCCCGCTATCTTAATCGCCCGCCGTGCACGCCCGACGTCAATGGTCCTCCACGCGACTCCCAGGAAGCAACCGCCCAAAACGGCCGCAATTAAGGCCATCGTGACGTCAGGCGCCATCACAAGAAGGACGCCCATCCCCACCCATATCATGTGAATGAACACCGCGAACGGCATGCCGAGGCGTAGCATCCGTTGCATCGAGTCTTTGTTCATCCGCTCTTCGCGTTCAAAGAAGGACTCGTTCCCGAACGCCATCCGTTCATGCTCGAAACCTGAGGGGAGACGATACGCAGGATCGAAGGGCATCCTTGGCCTGACCAGGGCCGCGATAATGAGCGACAGCACGAAGTAAATGAAAACTGGCATCTTCAACCTCCCTTCCCTTCCGTTGGCTGCTTTTTGACTTGAGCCTAACCTCTTACGAGAGAGGCTGACGGCGCGGCCAAGAGCGCTCGCGCCACCCGATTCTAGCAATCTTCACATCGCCGTGCCGCGCGATCCTCGGGTGGCTTTCTGCTTCGCGCGCCGCAATCTTGTAGGCCCCACCCACCCTGGCGCGATTGATTCCAAAGCAAATAAAACGCTTGATGTCGCTTTTGTTTGATGCGACATTGTGGCTGGCGGTAAGCAGCGCGTGGCGCCGGGGCTCCACGAATCAAAACAATCCCCGCACCGAGCTTCAGTAGGCGTGTCACTCGCCGGGACGCTCACCCACCCCAACACCACCGAGATCCAAATGACCGTCCCGCTCTACTCCTACGAGCAGGAGTTTCAAGGCTACATCCCCGAGAGGTATGCGCTCAAGCTGGAGGCAAATGGCGTCGCCCAACTGGTGCGCCAAAAAGGCGGCCTCCATAAGGGCGCGATCCGCCGCGTTGTGATGCATCGCCGGCCCGGCGATCCAAAGCCCACCACACTGCGCGATCACCTCGGCAAGGCGTATTCGTGGGAGCAACCGCTGGACGACGGCCATCAGCCGTGGGCGTTGCGCCCGTTATCCATCCTATCCTCGAGTATTAATTGTACGTGGAGGCGGGGCCTGCGTCGTGACTGTCGATTTCGAGTTCCCGCGCGAAAAGAGAGCCTCGCCGGCGAACATATCCCGCAACCGACGCGCGGGTTGCCCCCTGGCGCTCCATACGGCATAGCCGTATAATGGTTCGGTGCGGCGCATCATCCGAAGCAGCCGATATGACCGGGCCGCCGCCCGGTTGTTGCGGCCTTCGGTGCAACAGGAACTGGAGGAATCGATCGCCGCGGAGCCCGAACGCCATCCGCTAATCCCGGGCACGGGCGGGTTTCGCAAGGCACGGTGGCGCCGGCCCGGCACCGGCAAGAGGGGTGGCGTGCGGGTGATCTACTACTTCATCGTCCGCCCCGACGTGGTGTTCCTCGCGGAACTGTACGCCAAAAACGAGAAGGAGAATCTGACCCATGCGGAAAGAAACCAGCTTCAGAAAATCGCCTCGGAAATCCAGCGGGAGTTCGGTGGCTGAGCACCGTCGCCGGACAGGCGCCCCGCTCGGGGAGCGCCTGCTCGATTCGATGAAAGAACTGCAGGCGCATCTGCGGGGCGAGATTAAACTCAGCGAGACCGTTTACCACGTCCCGCCCGAGACGGACGTGCGGGCGCTGCGCGAGACGCTTGGGCTGTCGCAATCGGACTTCGCCGCCCTGTTCGGATTCAACGTGCGCTCACTGCAGGATTGGGAGCAGGGCCGGCGGCGGCCGGAGATCCCCATCCGTGCCTACCTGGCCGTCATCCAACGGGATCCGCAAGCCGTGATCCGCGCCTTGAATGCTGCGTAGGCCGGTGTTACAAGGAACCCACACGGGCATCTGCAATATAAGGAGACCCTTTTCTTCGTCCTGCACGAAGAACTGGGAAGGCGGATTCGACCGCGCGCGAGGCAAGTAGAATGCCACGTGGCGAATCCGGTGTGGCCTCTACCATGAGTCTCTAAAAGAGGACCCTCTGAGGTCCAGACCCGCGTGGAAGCGCGCATGAGGTCCAAATGAGGTCCAAATCGCCGGCGTGTAAGTCTCGTGTTTCTGGTGAGATTGTCTGTAAGTGATTGATTTGACAACCATGGCATGGAAGAGGTCGTGAGTTCGAATCTCACCAGGTCCACCAAAACATTCCCCAACACGTCACAGACTTACCGCGTCGGCCCTCGTTAGACTTCTGACCTTCACACTGGTTATCCTCGATTAACCGTGGAGCCGCACCCTCAATCGCGCGCCAGTTCTGCCGAGGACATGTTCGTCGAAGTGTTTCAGGAGGCAGTTGGATTCCTGGCTGCACAGGGTCTACAGTTCCAGTTCCCTCTCGCTGACATCGAACAAAACCCCCGCTACATCGACTTCGCGCTGCGCTCACCCTTGGGCCACTATGCGTTCGAGATAGACGGCGAGTACTGGCACGATCCGAGTTCTCCTCAGGTCGACGCGGCGGGCTATCGCGACGCCATGCTGAGACAGAACAGCCTGGTTTACGAGGGCTGGAAGGTCTATCGGTGGACGGATTGGCAACTGCAGCATGAGCGCAGCCGCGTCGTGGAACAGCTCCGGCTCTTCCTCGAACGCGAACTCGCCGCCGGGACGCTGAGCGATCTTCTCCCTCTTCAGGACGGCGCCTCCCTCTCGTTACGCGACCACCAGGTCGAGGCCCTACAGTCCCTCCAAACGCTTCGTGCCGAAGGCAAGACCATTGCCCTGCTCACCCACGCCACCGGCACTGGCAAAACCCACGTCGCCGTCATGGATGCGCGCCGGATGGGCGGTCGGACTCTCTATCTGGCGCATCGGGAGCAGTTGCCACGGCAAACCGAAGAGCGCTTTGCGGAGTTGTGGCCAGAGGCCTCGTCGACGATCTTCCGAGGCGGCGCAGCCAGGCCCACCAGTCACATCGTTTTGAGCACAGTGCAGGCCGTCGGACGGAACCTCAGCCGATTCGACTCGCGCGAATTCGACTACCTGATCGTCGACGAGGCACATCATGCGGTCGCGGAAAGCTATCGGTCGGTGCTCGGATATTTCCAGCCGCGTTTCCTGCTTGGACTGACCGCTACGCCCGATCGCACCGACGAACGTTCCCTTCTCGATGTGTTTCGGCAGAATGCCCACCGTCTGGACCTGGATGAAGCGGTCCGGCGGGGAATTCTCGTGCCGATTCGGTGTCTTCGCGTCGAAACGAACGTGGACCTGACTCGAATTCGCTTCAACGGTATCGACTACCGTCTCAAAGATCTGGAGGAGTGCCTCCAAGTGCCAGGACGCGACGAACTGGTCGTAAAGACATACACCAAGCATTCGATCGGCAAGAGCGGCGTATGTTTCTGCGTCAACGTCGACCACGCGGAGCGGATGGCCCGCGAGTTTGAGTCCGCAGGCGTTAAGGCCGCCAGCGTATCCGGGAGAATTGCGGCTGATCAGCGCAAGCAAGTCCTTTCCGCGTACGAAGCCGGAGAGATCCAGGTGCTTTGCGCATGCGACATCCTGAGCGAGGGGTGGGACTCCCCGCGCACCGAAGTTCTCCTGATGGCCCGTCCGACTCTGAGCAAGATTGTCTACCTTCAGCAGCTTGGTAGAGGCACCCGAAAAGCACCGGGGAAAGATCACTTGTTGGTGTTCGACTTTGTGGATATATCGACGCGCTACACGCAGGCGCTGAGTATGCATCGGGTGTTCAAAAGGACAGAGTATCGGCCCGGCGCTCTCGTGCTGGCGCCCGATGATCAGATGGCAGACGAATCCAGCTTGCTGACCGCAGGCCAGACCCCGGCAGCAATCCTCGGGATCGGGGTATTTGAGACCTCCCTTCGTCCGATCGATGTCTTCCGGTGGCAGGATGAGGCAGAGGGTATGGTCACAGCCGCCGAAGTGGCGATCGCCCTTCGAGTGGACGACTCCACGATTCGGGAACGGATCCGCCGCCAGGAGATCGATGCAGACCTGACAGTTCGAGTCGGCGACCGGGACCACCAATATTTTAGGAATGACCGTATTGCCGAATTGCAGCAGCAATACGGCGTGACCCCCTTGTCAGAGGACAATATTCGGGATCTCTTTCTGCAGTTCGTCGACCAGGGCGATATGTCGGCGTCTTACAAGCCGGTGCTGCTGCTCGGGATGCTGCGGTGCGCCGACAGGAGTGGCCGCGTCCGCACACAAGACCTGGTTGCCTTCTTTCGCAACTACTATCTGGGGCGCGGCCGCCAGGGACTGCGCGTCGAAGCCGCAACAAAGAAGATGGCGCGGGTCGCCGAACTCGATGATCTCGAGATCGAGCGCACCATGCTGACGATGCCGTTCGAGAAGTTCGAGAGGAAGGGATTCTTTCGCCGGATGAGGGACCTGGCCATGGTGCGATTCGCGGAGCCGTTGTGGCGCGGCCTCTCTGCCGCGGACCGGGGCCGGTTGGTCGCTGCCGCCGAGGGGCAAATCGGAGCATATTATTCCCGCCTGTGACGTTTCGTCGTCCCTGACGCGCGCGTTGCCCCCTGGCGATCCGTGCGACACCTCATCCGAAGCAGTCGCTATGAACGGGTTGCCGCCCGGCTGTTGCAGCCTTCGGTACAACAGGAACTAGAGGAATCGATCGCCACGGAGCCCGAACGCCATCCGCTAATCCTCGGCACTCGGGAGGGTTTCGCAAGGCGCGGTGGCGCCGTCCCGGCGCCGGCAAGAGGGGTGGCGTGCGGGTGACCTACAACTTCATGGTCCGCCCCGACGTGGTGTTTCTGGCGGAGTTGTACGGCAAGAACGAGAAGGAGAATCTGACCCATGCGGAAAGAAACCAGCTTCAGAAAATCGCCTCGGAAATCCAGCGGGAACTGAGCGAAACGGTTTACCACGTCCCGCCCGAGACGGACGTGCGGGCGCTGAGGGAGACGCTCGGGTTGTCGCAATCGGACTTCGCTGCCCTGTTCGGCTTCAACGTGCGTTCACTGCAGGATTGGGAGCAGGGCCGACGGCGCCCGGAGATTCCCATCCGTGCCTACCCGGCCGTCATCCAGCGCGACCCGCAGGCCGTCATCCGCGCCCTGCGAGCGGCGTGAGGCGGAGGGTCTTGTGCGTTCGTGCCGAAACAATTGATCGCGACCGCAGATGGTGAGGCGCATCCGCAGCGGTGGATCGCCAAGACCCGCCGCCGTAGAGGGAGACGCCTCCAGCTACGCTCTTCTGGTTCCTGTCGCCCGCGCGGTTTCCCCGCCGCTGTATACTTG
>Ga0209067_10002688_pt1 | contig 10464 bp, 10 predicted proteins | sample ColStrG_CSR_2013_FD_187199 | JGI IMG/M metagenome (GOLD analysis project Ga0209067, IMG submission 187199) | Freshwater sediment microbial communities in response to fracking from Pennsylvania, USA - Cold Stream Run_MetaG_CSR_2013 (SPAdes)... | ecosystem: Environmental > Aquatic > Freshwater >... | reverse complement strand
ACTTGATGTGGCCCCGCGCGCCAAGCCGTCGAATTATCCCGAACCTTTCGCCAGCATGGTGCAGGGCCGCATCAAGCGGGCGCTGGGCGATGTGTTCGGGCTCAACAATTTCGGCGTCAATCTGACTGTTTTGCAGCCGGGTGCGATTTCGGCGCTGCATCACCGCCATTCCCAACAGGATGAGATGGTCTATGTCCTGCACGGCGAGGTGACGCTGTTCTCGGGCGAGACCAGCATGATTTTGACGCCGGGCATGTGCGCCGGGTTTCCCGCCAAGGGCGCGGCGCACCATCTGAAAAACCATACGGATCAGGATGTTGTCTATCTGGAAATCGGCGACCGGACGGCGGGCGATGAGGGCACCTATCCCAATGACGACATCAAGGCCGAGATGGGCGAGGGCGGCAAATGGCGCTTCACCCATAAGGACGGCACGCCCTATTGAAACATGGATGAAAATCTATAAGAATACTGGAATGATTAATTTTCGGGGTGGAAATTGTCGCCGGTTTGGCGCATATGAAGCGCGAATGACACATAGCGGAATTTCACACGATGAATGACAAGCCAGCGCCGTCCGGCACAGCCAGCCTTGCCGAACCCGAGCGTAAAAGCCCATCGGCCTTTAACGAGGAAACGGTGCTCGAGGTGCAGCATTACACCGAACGGCTGTTTCGCTTCAAAACCACCCGCGATGTGGCCTTCCGCTTCATCAATGGCCAGTTCGCGATGATCGGCCTGATGGTGGAAGGACGACCGCTGCTGCGCGCCTATTCGATGGCCAGCGCCAATTATGAAGAAACGCTGGAATTTTACTCAATCAAGGTGCAAAATGGCCCGCTGACCTCTCGCTTGCAGCACATCAAGGTTGGCGACAAGGTTCTGGTGGGGCGCAAGCCGACGGGAACGCTGATCCAGTCCAACCTGCTGCCGGGCAAGCATCTTTATATGCTGTCGACCGGAACCGGCCTCGCGCCATTTGCCAGCATCGTCAAGGACCCGGATATTTATGACCTCTATGACAAGGTTGTGCTGGTGCACGGTTGCCGCATTGTCGATGAATTGACCTATGGTCGCGACCTTGTCGAGGGCATGTTGAACCACGAATTTCTGGGCGAATATGCGCGCGAAAAACTGATTTATTATCCTACCGTGACGCGCGAGCCGTTCCGCTATGAAGGCCGCGTCACGGATCTGATCGAAAACGGCAAGCTGTTTTCTGATATTGGCTTGCCGTCGCTCAATCTGGCCAATGATCGGGTGATGTTGTGCGGCAGTCCTGCGCTGCTGACCGACATGAGGGTGATGCTGGACAATCGCGGTTTCAAGGAAGGCAGCGGCAATACGCCGGGCCATTATGTGATCGAGCGCGCCTTTGTGGAAAAGTGAGCGGGACGGGTTCAGTTGACATAATATTAGAAGCAAGTAATTTAGATAAATGGATTTTTCAGAACTCAATGCGCGCGCCGGTGAGGCCGAGATCTTTCTCAAAGCGCTGGCCAACCGCCACCGCCTGATGATCGTGTGCGAATTGCACAAGGGCGAGCGCTCGGTGGGCGTGTTGCAGGAGGCGATCGGCCTGAGCCAGTCGGCACTGTCGCAGCATCTGGCGCGGCTGCGCGAGGATCATCTGGTGAAAACCCGCCGCGACGCCCAGACCATTTATTACGAACTGGCCAGCGACAAGGCCAGCCAGATGGTGGGGCTGCTGTATCAAATGTTCTGCTCGGAAACCTGCTGACTAGAGCGAAATTCCGAGCTTCTCGGCCAGCACGCCGATGATGCCTTTGCGGAAGGCCAAAACGCAGACCACGAAAATCATGCCCTGAATGATCGTCACCCAGTCGCCGAAGCGCGAGAGGTAATTTTCCGAGGCGATGATGATGAAGGCGCCGACCACCGGCCCAAACAATGTGCCCATGCCGCCCAGCAGCGTCATCAGCACCACTTCGCCGGAGGCGGCAAAATGCACGTCGGTGAGTGAGGCGAGCTGGAACACGATGTCCTTGGTGGCTCCGGCCAGTCCGGCCAGTGTGGCGGAAAGCACGAAGGCCGCCAGCTTATATTGATCAACCTTATAGCCGAGCGAAATGGCACGGCGCTCGTTTTCGCGGATGGCTTTCAGCACTTCGCCGAAGGGTGAATTGATGATGCGGCGGATCAGTAAAAACGCGCCGAGAAAAATCGCCAGCACAAAAAAATACAGTGTGATCTCATTGGAAAGGTCGAACATGCCTAGCAATTTGCCGCGCGGCACCGACTGGATGCCGTCTTCGCCGTGGGTAAATGGCAATTCGATCGCCAGAAAATACACCATCTGGGAGAAAGCGAGCGTCGTCATCGAGAAATAGATGCCCTGACGCCGAATGGCCAGAATGCCCACGACAAAGCCGACAAATGCCGCTGCCGCTGTGCCCGCCAGAATGGCGAGTTCAGTCGGCAGGCCCCAGACTTTGGCTGCATGAGAGGCGACATAACCGGCGCTGCCCAGAAACATCGCATGGCCGAAGGAGAGCAGGCCGACATAGCCGACCAGCAGATTAAAGGCGCAGGCAAACAGCGCGAAACACAAAGCCTTCATCAGAAAGATCGGATAAGCGACCAGCGGCGCCAGCACCATCAGCCCGGCCATGATGAAGAAGGCCATCATCTCCTGATTACGATTGCGGGCGGCCGTGCCTGAGGGAAGCGAGGTCATGTCAGAGGCTCCGGCCAAAGAGCCCGGACGGGCGGATAAACAGGACAATGGCCATGATGACAAAGACAATCGTGTTGGAGGCTTCCGGATAGAAGACTTTGGTCAGGCCCTCGACAATGCCGAGGCCAAAACCGGTAACAATCGAACCCATAATCGAGCCCATGCCGCCGATGACCACCACAGCAAACACCACAATGATCAGTTCGGCCCCCATTTGCGGGCTGACATTGTAGATCGGCGCGGCGAGCACCCCGGCGAGTGCGGCAAGGCCGACACCAAATCCGTAGGTGAGCGTGATCATGCGTGGCACATTGATGCCAAAAGCCCGCACCATCGTCGGGTTTTCAGTGGCGGCGCGCAAATAGGCCCCGAGCTTGGTGCGCTCGATCGCATACCAGGTGACGAGGCAAACAACGAGCGAGAAGACGATAACCCAGGCGCGATAATTGGGCAGCACCATGAACCCCAGATTGCGCGCACCCGACAGTTCGGGCGGAATCGGATAGGGCAGGCCAGAGGAGCCGAATTGCTGGCGGAACAGGCCCTGAATGATCAGCGCGAAGCCAAAGGTGAGCAACAGGCCGTAGATGTGATCAAGGTCGGCGATGCGCTGCAGAAGGAAACGTTGCAGGACCATGCCGAGGCTGCCGACGATCAGCGGGGCCAGCAGCAGGGCCCACCAATAGTTGAGGCCAAAAAAATGCAGCAGAAAATAGGCGCAAAAGGCACCCATCATGTAGAGCGCGCCATGGGCGAAATTGACGATGTTCAGCATGCCGAAAATCACGGCAAGGCCAAGGCTCAGCATCGCATAAAACGAGCCGTTGATCAGACCGATCAGCAATTGGCCAAACAGGGCCTGAGTGGATATGCCGAAAATCTGCATGAATGAACCTTGGCGGGAGCCTGATCTGGACAGAAGCCTCCCCCGGCGAACCGGGGGAGGGATTTTGGCTTATTTCTTGACGAGCGGACAATCCGACTTGTCGAGCGGACGGAAGGCGTCCTCAGCCGGGATGGTGGCCAGAATGTTGTAAAGATCCCATTCGCCCTTTGATTCCGACGGCTTTTTCGCCTGCACCAGATAGACCGGATGCATTTTGCGGCCATCAATACGCACGGTGCCCTTGCCGAACAATGGATCGTCGGTGGGCATTTCCTTCATTTTGGCGACGACTTTGGCACCGTCATGCGGATTGCCGCCCAAGGCTTCGAGCGCCTTGAGATAATGCAGGGTGGCGGAATAGTCGCCCGCATGGGTCATCGCCGGCATGGAATGGCCCTTTGAACGCTCCTGATATTTCTTCGCCCAGGCGCGGGTGGAATCGTTCATGTCCCAATAGAAAGAGGAGGTGAAGGTCAGTCCCTGAGCCACTTCGAGACCGAGGGCGTGCACGTCGGTGAGGAACAGCAGCAGTGCGGCCAATTGCTGGCCGCCCGAAACGATGCCGAATTCATGCGCCTGCTTGATCGAATTGACCGTATCGGCACCGGCATTGGCCAAGCCGACGATTTTGGCTTTCGAGGCCTGTGCCTGCAACAGGAAGGACGAAAAATCGGCGGTGTTGAGCGGCGCGCGGGCCGCGCCCAGCACCTTGCCGCCATTGGCGGTGATCACGGCAGAGGTGTCAGCTTCGAGCTGTTTGCCGAAGGCGTAATCTGCGGTGATGAAATACCAGCTGTCGCCGCCCGCCTTGGTCACGGCCTTGCCGGTGCCGGTGGCCAGCATATAGGTGTCATAGGTCCAGTGGATGGTGTTGGGGCTGCACTGCTTGTTGGTGAGTTCGGAAGTGGCGGAGCCGGAATTCAGGAATACGGCATTCTTTTCCCGGACCACGGCGCTGACCGCCAGCGCAACACCGGAGCTGGGCAGATCGTTGATCATGTCAACATGATCAACGTCAAGCCACTGGCGGGCCACAGCGGTGCCGACATCCGGCTTGTTCTGGTGGTCGGCGCTGACGATTTCGATGGTCCAGCCCTTGGCCTTCAGGCCAGAATCTTCGACCGCCATCTGGGTGGCGAGCACGGCATTCGGGCCGCCGATGTCGGAATAGAGACTCGACATGTCGGAGAGGACGCCGATTTTAACGACCTTGTCATCCGCCAATGCTGCGCCGCTGATCAGCGCGAGCGCGCTGGTAAAGGCCATAAGTTTTGAATTTTTCATCGTTTTCTCCCTATTTATACACCCAGATAGGTGTGCAGTTTATCCATATTGGCCGAGAGTTCGGCGCTGGCAAATGTGTCGATGATCTGGCCGTGTTCCATCACATAAAACCTGTCTGCGATGGTGGCGGCAAAGCGGAAGTTCTGCTCAACCAGCAGGATGGTGAACCCCTCGTTTTTGAGCGCGCGGATGGTGTTGCCGATCTGCTCGATGATGACGGGGGCGAGGCCCTCGGTCGGCTCGTCCAGCATCAAGAGACGCGAGCCCGTCCGCAGGATTCGGGCAATCGCCAGCATCTGCTGTTCGCCGCCCGAAAGTTTGGTGCCCTGCGAATTGAGCCGCTCTTTCAGATTGGGAAAGAGGATGAAAATACGCTCAAGACTGAGGCCGCCGGGCTTGATCTGCGGGGGCAGCATCAGGTTTTCCTCGACGTTCAGGCTGGCGAAAATAGCGCGCTCTTCCGGGCAAAGCGCGATGCCGGCGCGGGCGATTTTGTCCGACGTGGAATTAATCCAGTTTTTGCCATCAAACAGCACTTCGCCGCTGCGCTTTTTGACGATGCCCATAATGGCTTTGAGCGTGGTGGTTTTGCCAGCCCCATTGCGGCCGAGCAAGGTGACGACTTCGCCGGGTTTGATGTCGAAAGTGGCCCCATGCAGGATGTGCGATTCGCCATACCAGGATTCGAGATTGTTGACCGCGAGAAGCGGTTGGGAGATGCGGTCAAGCATGTCCGGCTCCCAGATAGGCTTGCCGCACGTCCGGATTGGCGGAAACGGTGGCGTAATCGCCTTCGGCGAGAATTTGCCCGCGCGTCAGCACGGTGATGGTGTCGGAGAGATGGGCGACGACATTGAGATTGTGCTCGACCATCAGAATGGTGCGGTTTTTGCCGACACGTTTGATCAGGGCGGCGGTGCGGTCAATGTCCTCGTGGCCCATACCGGCCAGCGGCTCATCCAGCAGCATCATTTCAGGGTCAAGCGCGATGGTGGTGGCAATTTCGAGGGCGCGCTTGCGGCCATAGGGCATTTCGACAGCGCGCTTCCAGGCATATTGGGTCAGGTCCATATCCGCCAGCAGTTCCAGCGCGCGGTCGTTGAAGCGGTCGAGCACTTTTTTTGAGCGCCAGAAATCGAACGAATCGCCGCGCTGGCGTTGCAGGGCCAGACGGACATTCTCGACGCAGTTAAGATGCGGAAACACCGCCGAAATCTGGAACGAGCGCACCATGCCGCGGCGGGCGATGGCGGCGGGCTTCAGCGAAGTGATGTCCTGGCCCTTGTAGAAAATATGGCCGGACGTGGGGGTGAGGAATTTGGTCAGCAGATTGAAACAGGTGGTCTTGCCCGCGCCATTCGGGCCAATGAGAGCGTGGATCGTGCCGCGCTTGACCTTGAGATCAACGTGATCCACCGCCGTGAAACCGGCGAATTTAATCGTCATCCCCCGTGTTTCGAGGATTGTTTCGTTGTCCAAATCATTCCCCTTGGCGTAATTCCTCAAGCGTCGCTCCATCGTTTGACGTGGAACGTTGGGTGCAGCCTAGACGCGGGAGTCCGCCTCTAGCAAGTTCATATTTCGCGCAAATGGTAAATTATGCGGGTTTTCGTATTGGCCTTTCGGACAAGGCGGCTATTTCAGCGCTTCGCCGATGACTTTGGTCAGGCTGGCGTGGGTAGGAAACAGCGGAATCAGCACGGCCTGCAACGAGTGGTAAATGTCCGGGCGGCCTTTGAAAATCTGCTCGACAGGATTGAGGTCAGGGTCGAGCTGGGGAACCCAGCTTTTATAGGCGCGCTCGATCAGATGGCGGTTGGTCCAGTTCCAGATACGCTGATACCAGTCCTCGTAATGCGGATTGGGTTCGAGATTGGCGAGGTAAGCGGCGGCGGCGATGCCTTCACAGGCGGGCCACCACAGCCGGTCAGCGAGGAGCGGCGCGCCGGTAAAATCGACGGTGTAATAAAAACCGCCGGTCTTTTTGTCCCAGCCTTCAGAGATGGCCTGATGGAACAGGGCCTTGGCGGCTTCGACCATCCAGCCGTGCTGCTTGCCGCCCAGCGACCAGAGTTGCAGCAGCAGGCGCGACCATTCCAGCCAATGGCCGGGGGTGGAGCCGGAGGGGCGGAACATCACATCGCCGAGATAGTCGTTGTTCATGGTCCAGTCGGGATGAAAATGTTCGGGCAGACGCCAGCCGTTGGCGGCGGTGATCTGGTGAATCAGCTTGTCGGCAATGCCGGTCGCCATATTCAGATATTGATTGTCTCCGGTGGCTTCAAAGGCCGCCATCAGCGCCTCGGTGAGGTGCATGTTTGAATTCTGGCCGCGATAATCGGAAATTTTTGACCAGTCGGCGGCATATTCTTCCGAGGTGAGGCCGTGGCTCTTCTCCCAAAAGCGCTGGAGCAGCACATCGGTCACATCGGCGAGCATTTTGTCGGCCAGCGGATGATTGACGGTTTTGGCGCTGGAGGCGGCCAGCATCACGAAAGCATGGCCATAGGCCTGTTTGGCCGGATCAGAGGCAAAGCCGTCCGAGACACCCCAGAAATAGCCGCCATGATCGGGGTCGCGGTGGTGGTTCCAGAGATAGTCCATGCCGTGATCGACCAGATCCGCCGCGCCGGGGCGGCCCAGCAACTGGCCGAGTGCAAAACAATGCACCATACGGGTGGTGAAGGGCAGTTGACGGATGCAGGGGCCGTGCATCGGCTTGCCGGTTTCATCCAGATCAAAGAAGCCGCCCTTGGGATTGGGGGCCGAAAACTGGTAAAAATCAAACAGGTCGCTGGCTTGTCCCATCAGCCATTGGCGATGAAATTCGGATTTGCGCCAATGGGTGAGGGCGGCGTGCGACATGGGATTTCCTCGTCTGAAAGTGACCTGTGGCGGATTATTTTCGTCTTTGATCTCGTTTTAGCCGTGGTGCAGGCGGCGAGGCAAGCGGCGATTTGGCCTCAGATGATGTTGATTTCGCGCAAGGGGCGATTGTCGAGAATGCGCTGATACGACAGCGGTGTCAGGTCGAGGCTTTGGTAAGCGCCGTGGATGAGCAATTCGGCCATGCCGCGGCCAATGCCGGGCGAGTGCTGCATGCCGTGGCCGGAAAAGCCGCAGGCGAGATAAAGATTGTCGCGGTGCGGGTGACGCCCGACAAGGCCGTTATAATCGACGGTATTGATCTCATAATAGCCCGCCCAGGCGCTGGACTGTCGCAAATTCTCAAAAGCAGGGATGCGTTCGGCCAATGCCGGCCAGAGCATTTCCTCGAACTGCGCGTGGTCGACTTCGAGCGGCAGATCATCGGGGTCTGGCTCATCGTCCTTGGGCGAACTGCCGCAGATATAGGTGCTGCCTTCGGGACGAATCCAGAAGCCGCTGGGATCGCAGAGCAGCGGGAAATGCGGCATGGGCGTTTTGCAGGAAATGACGAAAACATTGCGCTTGCGGGCCCGCACCGGCACATCGAGGCCGAGCATCTCGCCGGTTTTGCCCGACCAGGGGCCGCAGGCATTGATGAGAATATCGCAGGGGATTTGCGCGCCGGCGCGGGTTTTGACGGCGGAAATGCACGCCGCATTCTGAACAAAGCCGGTGGCTTCATCGGCAATATATTTGACACCCAGCGCGCGGGCTTTTTTGCGAAAACCCTGCAACAGGCCATAGCCGTCAAACCAGCCCTCTTTGGCAAGGCCGAGCGTCCCGGCGGCGATGCCCTCGACATTCAGCCAGGGAAAGCGGGCCGCGAGTTCGTCCTGTTGCAGCAGAACAACCGGCGCGTGTTCAGCGCGCTGGATGGCATGAACCTGTGTGAGCCGGTCAAGCTGTTGCGGCGCGGCCAAGACCAGATAGCCGCCCTCATGCAGCGAGAGGGCCGGGCGCTCGTCACCAAAACTCAGATGGTCGGACGCATGGGCGATAAAATCCCAGCCGAAATTCGAGAGTGCAATATTCAGCGGGGTGGAAAATTGCTGGCGAATGGAACTGGCGGAAAGTGCTGATGAGGCTTGGCGATAGGCGGGATCACGTTCAATGATCGTGACCTCACCTTTGAAGGCCGGGTCTGCGGCGAGAAAATAGCCGATGGAGGAGCCCATGACCCCGCCGCCAAGGATGACAATCTGCTGCTTCATTGCGAATCAAACTCCGCCTTTGTCCACACCACGGCAATTTAGACGCGGCGCGGCGGCAGCATGGCGCGCAAAACGTCATCTTTCAACCAGAAGTGATGGTAAAGCGCCGCCGCGGCATGAAGTCCCGCCACCCAGATGATCGCATCGCCCAGCCATGTGTGCAACGACAGCAGATTCCAGCCGCCAAACAGGGCCGGGCCGGTGATCGCGCCAAATCCATAAAGGAAGACCGGGTGGCCTGCCGACCAAGAACCGGTTATCGCGGTCAGCGGCACCAGAATCAGCAGCGCGTAAAGCGCCCAGTGGGTGAGCGTTGAGGCAAGGTGCATCCAGGCGGGCATCGGCACCGGTGCGGGGGCAGGATCAGCCATACGCCAGATCATACGGGCCAAAGTGACGATAAACACGCCCATGCCCAAGGATTCGTGCAGCATCAGGCCAGAGGCATTGGCCGCGCCAAAGACGCGGGCAGGCGGGCCGCCTTCGCTCAAAAGGAAGGCCGCGCCAACCAGAATCACGGTCAGCCAATGCAAGGCGCGGGCTGAGGCGCTGTAATATATATGGGTTGAATGGCTCATCAAAATCTCCTGCCCATGAATACTTGAATTTTCCGCAATTTGCGGCGGTGTTTAATGCGCGATGCTGAACCCAACCTTACAGGTTCAGTGCGGCCACAGACCTTTTGCGCCGTCAAGAATCAGTTTGAGCGAAATGACAAACAGTGCGATCTGCACGGCGATGAAAAATGTGCGTTCAGGCAGGATTTTGGTCAGGCGCACCCCCGCGAAAGTGGCGAGAACAGCAGGGGGAATCAACCAGACCGCGATTTTCAGATTGGAAATGTTCAGCGTGCCCAAAGCCCAGTAGGGAATGAGCTTTACAGCGTTGATGATGGCAAAAAAGATGGTGGTTGTGCCGGCAAACACCATTTTTTCGAGTTTGAGCGGCAGCACATAGACCTGATAAGGCGGCGCACCCGAATGCGAGACGAAGCTGGTGAAGCCGCTGATCATCCCCCAAAAACGCCCCATCATCGGGCTGGGAACCTTGGCGGCAATGGGGTGGTGGCGGCGGAAATAATTGTTGAGACAAAAGCTCACGCCGATGATGCCGACCAGCAATGTCACGGCGGCTTCCGGCACGATGCTTGAGGTGGCCCAGCCCACCGCCACACCGGCGATGCCGGCGGGCGTGAGCAAAATCAGCAGTTCTTTCGAGAACTGATGCCTGTAGGCATAAAGCCCGAACATGTCGGAGACGACAAAGATCGGCAGCAGCAGCGCCGCCGCTTCGACCGGCGAAATCACCAGCGCCAGCACCGGCACGCTCAGCATGCCGACAATCGGCAAGCCGCCCTTGGACAGGCCGACCAGAATGGCGGCGGGAATGGCCGCCAACAACAACTGGGATGAAATTTCAGGGCTCAAGGCAAGTTCCGGCAGATTAGCGTGAAGCGC
>Ga0209067_10002687_pt1 | contig 10464 bp, 6 predicted proteins | sample ColStrG_CSR_2013_FD_187199 | JGI IMG/M metagenome (GOLD analysis project Ga0209067, IMG submission 187199) | Freshwater sediment microbial communities in response to fracking from Pennsylvania, USA - Cold Stream Run_MetaG_CSR_2013 (SPAdes)... | ecosystem: Environmental > Aquatic > Freshwater >... | reverse complement strand
CACCTATCCAGGCTATGCCGGTGATCAGGTGCAGCCAGCGCACGATCAGATTCAGCCATTCCATGCCGTACGTCACAAACAAAGTTTCCATATTTCCTGTCCCGGGTGGCGTTGATCTGTCTGAGCAATGCAGGAACTGTTCCAGGTCACCGGACGATCAGCTGCCGCGATAGGTTGAATACGCCCAGGGCGAGACGACCAGCGGCACATGGTAATTTTGCTCAGGATCGGCGATGCCGAAAGCAATCGTCACCAGGTCGATAAATCGGGGTGCGGGCAAGACATGGCCCTGACTGGCAAAGTAATCACCGGCGGCAAAGGTCAGTTCATACTGTCCTGCCTGGAATTCGGGGCCTTCCAGCAGCGCTGCGCTGCAGCGGCCATCCTGATTGGTGAGAGTCTGTTTCAATAACTTTTTGCCATCCGGTGCGACGGCATATAACTCGATCCGGATGCCCGCGCCTGGCTTGCCGGCGGTGATATCCAGTACATGCGTGCTCAGCTTGCCCATTGAACTCTCCTTGATTTTGCCTGGGCAGATCATAACCTATCCGACAGCGGATTCGATTTTGGCAAATCATTTCATTTGCTTCAGCCTGTCGGGTCCGTTTTCGGTTTATTCTGTAGCCCATCCCGACTGACCCTGAATGCCAGGCTGAATCAACAGACCAAGAGCAGAGACCGCCCATGACCGACACCTACCAGAATTATCCGCGTGACCTGACCGGTTACGGACGATCCGTGCCCCACGCCCGCTGGCCTGGCGCTGCGCGCATTGCCGTGCAGTTCGTGCTCAATTATGAGGAAGGCAGCGAAAATTGCGTCCTGCATGGTGATTCACATTCCGAAACTTTTCTGTCAGAGATCATCGGGGCCCAGCCTTTTGCGATGCGCCACATGAGCATGGAATCGCTGTACGAATATGGCTCGCGTGCCGGCCTGTGGCGAGTGCTGCGCCTGTTTGAAGAACGTCAGTTGCCGCTGACGGTTTTCGGTGTTGCCATGGCACTGCAGCGCAACCCGGAAGCCGTTGCCGCGTTCAGGCAGCTTGGTCATGAAATCGCCTGCCACGGTCTGCGCTGGATCAGCTATCAGCAGATCGATGAAGATACCGAACGCGCCCACATCGCCGAGGCGGTGCAGATCCTGCGCGAGTTGACCGGTGTTGCGCCACAGGGCTGGTACACCGGACGCGATTCCCCCAACACCAGACGGCTGGTGGCCGAACACGGTGGTTTTCGCTACGATGCCGATTCCTATGCCGATGATTTGCCTTACTGGCAGAACGTGCCGCTTTCCAGGCCCGGTACAGATGGCAGGCCACTATCGGTGCAACAGCTGATCGTTCCCTACACGCTGGATACCAACGATATGCGTTTTGCCGCGTATCAGGGATTCAATGCCGGAACCCAGTTTTTTGACTACCTCAAAGATGCGTTTGATGTTCTGTATGCCGAAGGCGATCCGGGCGGCCTGGATCGTCCGAAAATGCTGTCGGTCGGCCTGCATTGCCGGCTGATCGGACGTCCCGGACGCCTGGCTGCACTGGCGCGCTTTCTTGACTACATACAGTCCCGCGATGCGGTGCTGATCACGCGCAGAATTGATATCGCCAATCACTGGCACACCACCCACCCCTGGAGCGCGCAGCCATGACCGTCACCCTGCAGCAGCTCAACGATTCTTCGGCGGCAGACTTTGCCAGTCTGCTCGAAGGCATTTATGAACATTCGCCCTGGATACCGCTGCGCGCAGCAGCGCAGCGACCGTTTGGCACGCTGGCAGCACTGAAAATAGCGTTGCACAGGATTGTGCTTGACGCCGGCGCGGAGCTGCAGCTTGCCCTGATCTGCGCCCACCCTGATCTGGCTGGCAGCGCGGCATTCGCCGGTCGGCTCACCAGCGCCTCCAGCGAAGAGCAGTCGCGTGCCGGATTGCTGGACAGCAGTGCCGCTCAGCTGGCAGATATCCAGGATCTCAACAGCAGCTATCGCAGCAGATTCGGCTTTCCATTTATCGTCGCAGTCAGGGGGCCGGACGGCAATGGCCTGGACCGTAAGACCATCATCGCCACGCTGCAGCGCCGCCTGAAGAATCAGCGCGCAGAAGAACTGAACGAGTGCCTGTACCAGATCAGCCGCATCGCTGAGCTGCGCCTGAATGCGCTGCTCGGTGTCAATCCGGTATTGGGCCAGACCATGATGGCGCGTGCCGCGGCGCTTGCCCGCTGGAGTGACGACAGCAGCAACCTGACCTGCGCCTACCTGACCGAGGCACATCGTAACACCGCCCAGCAGCTCGCCGACTGGATGCGCGCTGCCGGCATGGAGGTGACGATCGACGCCGCCGCCAATGTAGTGGGCCGCTACCGCTCAGCGCAGCCGCACGCCAAAACATTGATCACCGGATCGCATTACGACACCGTGTGCAATGCCGGCCAATACGATGGCCGAGCCGGCATTCTGCTGGCGATAGCCGTGGTACAGCAGTTGCACGAGCGTCAGGAAAAGCTGCCGTTTGATCTGGAGGTCATCGGTTTTTCGGAAGAGGAGGGCGTGCGCTTTAACAGCACTTTTCTGGGCAGCAGCGCGCTTGCCGGACAGTTCGATCTGGCCCTGCTGGATAAAACCGATGCCGCCGGCATCACTCTGCGCGACGCCCTGACCGAGGCCGGACATGAGGTCAGCGCCATTCCGGCGCTGGCGCGCGACGCGACAAACGTGCTGGGTTTCGTTGAACTGCATATTGAACAGGGGCCGGTATTGCTGGCGCAGAATTTACCGGCAGGTATTGTGACGTCGATTGCCGGCAGCAGCCGTTATCTGGTCGACCTGGCCGGTGTGGCGAGCCATGCAGGTACCACACCGATGACCATGCGCAAGGATGCGGCAGCTGCTGCAGCAGAAATTGTGCTGTATGTTGAGCAGCGCTGCAGCGGTTCGTCTGCACTGGTGGGGACCGTCGGGCAGTTGCAGGTGCCGCATGGTTCGGTCAACGTCATCCCCGGTGCCTGTACTTTTTCGCTCGACATCCGTTCCACGGACGATACCGAGCGCGCCAAAGCCGTGAGCGATATTCTGAATCACCTGGAACAGGTATGTCTGCGACGCGGCATCGCCTGTACCGTGAAAAAAATTGTTGCCACGTCGGCGGTGCAATGCGCGCCATGGCTGCAGGAGCAGCTGATGCATGCAACGCAGCGTGCCGGTGTGCCGGTATGGAAACTGCCGTCGGGCGCAGGACACGATGCGATGGTGATGGCCAAAATCACCGATGTGGCCATGTTGTTTACGCGTTGCGGCAATGGCGGCATCAGTCACAATCCGCTCGAAACCATGACAGCCGATGATGCCGACATGTCGGCCCAGATCTTTCTCGACTTTCTGCGCAATCTGAAGCCGGTATAGATCGGGCCAACGGGATTTAATGCCGACCGGAGCAGCTTGAATTTTTCGATAAATTTATCGGCAATCGTGCCGTGTCCGGCCCGCGGTTTGCAAGCGGTCAGCTTCCAGACAAGAGAACAGGGTGAGGCGTAGCAAGGACGCTGTGGTTGGCGAATCAAGTGTTGCATTGCTGCGGCGATGCAGGTCTCAGTGGCATACCGTAAGTGAATTGATTCTAAAAGTACAAGCTTGCGCAGCGCCTGATCTCAATCAGCGGTTTGATTCCAGACAATAATTGTCTAATGTATATTGCGAATCTCCATTGATCGCCTAAGCTGAAAAAACCAAAAACCACTGTCAGGGCAGTGCAGTGCATCGCGCCAGCGAGTGTCGTGTTGATGCCTGCACGATGGATCGACCGCAGCCAACGCCCTCACATCGATAAAATCAGGGACCAGCATGTCTACATTGTTCAGCCTTACCATTTCCAACAAGCTGCGCTTGTTGGCCGCCAGCACGGTGCTTGGGATTATTGTGATTACGATCATCTGCCTGGTCAACGAGCGGTATCTGATTCTTGAAGAGCACAAGGCCAGCGTGCAAAAACAGGTTGAAGTTGTTTACGGCTTGGTCGCCTACTTCCAGTCGCAGGCCGCGGCCGGAAAACTGACTGAAGATGAAGCGAAAAGGCAGGCCATCAACCAGATCCGACCCCTGCGCTATGGCGACAACAATTATTTTTTTATTGGCGACATGCAGGGGCACTTTGTGCTGCATTCGACGCAGCCTGACCTCGAAGGTACCGATTCAGGCAATTTGACTGATCCGTCAGGCAAACACTTTTTTACCGAGATGGTGAGTGCGGTGAAAGATCATGGTCAGGGTTTTGTGGAATATGGCTGGAAAAGAGCCGGCGCATCGACTGCCTCGGCCAAGATTTCCTACGTGAAGGGCTTCGCTCCGTGGGGCTGGTTTATCGGATCAGGTGACTATGTTGATAATGCTGACGTCACCTTCTGGCACCAATTCATTCTGTTCTCTATCGGCGGCTTTTTCCTCAACGGTGCTCTGGTCATTTTCAGCCTGTTCATCGGGTTCAGCATCACCCGCCCGCTGAACCGCGCGGTCGAAATCGCCAAGACGGTTGCTTCCGGTGATTTGACCAGTGAGATCGATCCCGTGCAACCGAAAGATGAGATCGGCGTTCTGTTCAATGCGCTGCGCGAGATGAATCAAAACCTGGTGCAGATTGTGACCGAGGTGCGCGCCGATGCAAGGACCATCGCTACCTCAGCGTCGGAAATTTCAGCCGGAAACATGGATTTGTCAGAGCGGACTGAAGCGCAGGCAAGTTCGCTGGAGGAAACAGCGGCGACCATGGAACAATTGACCAGCACCGTGAAACAGAATTCGGACAACGCGGATGGCGCCAGCCGACTCGCCGCGTCTGCCTCGGATGTCGCCGTCAAAGGCAAGGTGGTCATCGGGGAGGTGGTTGAAACCATGTCTGCGATCAACGAATCTTCGAGGAAGGTTGTAGATATCATCAGCGTTATCGACGGCATTGCATTTCAAACCAATATCCTGGCGCTGAACGCGGCAGTAGAAGCTGCGCGGGCCGGCGAACAGGGGCGCGGCTTTGCTGTGGTGGCCTCTGAAGTGCGGCACCTGGCGCAGCGATCGGCCAGTGCAGCCAAGGAAATCAAGGGCCTGATCGACAATTCGGTGGAGCGCGTCGAACTCGGCGCCAGACTGGTCGATGACGCCTGTACCACCATGGATGAAATTGTCAGCGGGATTGCCAGCGTCTCTGACATCATGAAAGAAATCACCTCGGCCGGGCATGAACAGCGTTCAGGCATCGAGCAGGTCAATCAGGCGATTACGGAAATGGATGCGGTGACGCAGCAAAATGCAGCCTTGGTCGAGCAGGCAGCCGCGGCCTCTGTCAGCCTGCAGGAAAATGCCGACAATCTGACGCGCGTGGTCAGCGTGTTCAGATTGACTGATACATCGCCGCAAACTAAAGCCGCCGGCAGCGCTGCCAGGCGCGAAGCATCTGCAGCAAAACCGGCGAAAGCCGCTCCCGTGAAAGCGACCGCAATCACCAAACCTGCAGCGCGCACTGCCATTGCTGCGCAAAAGCAGTCTAAAAAGCTGTCGGCACCGGCGACGGCGGCGTCCGACGGCTGGGAAGAGTTTTAACGACAGCGACCCTGGCGGATCTGTTCCCATGTCTGACTGGCGCGAACCCAACTGCAGTGCCTCCGATGGACACTTCTGGCTTCACCGGCCGGCTGCTGCCATGCATTTTCAATGCCGAAAATTAGCTTTAGATCAATAACCCTTGCCAACATTGTTGACGTGCGTCGTTAAGAAATTAAGAAAGCTTAATTTCAGCCGGGCCTATATTTCGTACTATGGAAGCTGGTTTATTGATCCTTAGAAGGTACCTTCGTTAAGAAGCAGGGATTCTGGGTACACCCAAGGAGACTTCAATGAATAGGAATGAGACTGTGCTAACCCATTTGGATCATGCGGCCGGATCTGACCAGCAGGGCTTTCTGGTTCAGGCGCTGAATCAATGTCACGAATTCATCCGTGGGCCTGACGACTGCCTGATAGGCACTGCACCCAATGGCATCATCACCCTTTGGTCGCCGGGCGCAACAGCCCTTTTTGGTTATACCGATCAGGAAATGCTGGGCAACGCCATCCAGATTCTTTTTCCTCGCGAGTGTCTGGATTCCGAAGCCAGTCTGCGCAGAGAAATCATCAACGGTGCTCCGCTAAAACGGTATGAAACCGAGAGGATGGATCAACAAGGCCACCGGTTGAGCGTGCTGGTTTCCCTCTCTCCAATACGCGACCGGTGCGGCGCAATGACAGGCATTGCCGAAATTGTTTGCGTTAACGGTCAGATCGAAGAGATGGCAGCCGCCGCGAGAATCGCGAATGCGATTTTGCAGTCGACCGACGATGCAGTCGTGTCCAAGTCATTGGACGGTGTGGTGACCAGCTGGAATCCGGCAGCGAGCAGACTGTTTGGTTATTCGGCCCAGGAAATGCTGGGCCGATCGATCGAAATTCTGTTGCCGGAAGACCGAAAATTCGAAGAGCAATTTATATTGGAGCGTATCCGATACGGCGAATTGGTCGATCACTTTGAAACGATCAGGCTACGCAAGGATGGAGCCAGCATCGATGTATCCGTCACCATTTCCCCGATCAGGGATGGCTGGGGCAACATTGTCGGGGCCTCTAAAATTGCGCGTGACATCACAGCACAAAAACGGATCGAGTCGCAGCTGCGGCTGAGCGCGAGCGTCTACACGGCAACCGGCGAGGGCATACTGATCACCGATGTTGCTGGCCGGATTATCGACGTCAACAATGCTTTCACCAGGATTACTGGCTGTGGCGGCCAGGAAGTCAAAGGTACCATCCCGCAATCTCTTTTCCGTTCAGACCGTCAGTCTCCTGGCGTATTCCGCCGGATGCGCAGCGAACTTGTTCGTACCGGAAGCTGGCAGGGAAAAATCTGGGGGCGCCGCAAGAACGGTGAAGATTACGCCGTGTTGTCAAGGGTAAGTACGGTGCGTGACGATAGCGGTGAAATGCGCAATTTTATTGGCATATTTTCTGAGACGACGTCACTCAAAGGCGATGTCAGCCTCCCGAAAAAAAGCCGCTCCGGTGCAGCTGACGCGCAACGGGACAACAAGTGCAGAAGCCTGATCGCCGAACAATCCAGAATCAGGATGGCGATCCAAAATCAGGAACTCGTTGTCTGTTATCAGCCCAAGGTGAATATGCGCAGCGCGGAAGTTGTCGGCGTGGAGGCGCTGGTATTTTGGCGGCATCCTGAGCGCGGTCTGGTGCAGCCTGATGCATTTCTGCCGCAACCGGAAGAACATGACTTCAGTGCGCAGCTTGACCTGTGGCTATTGAACACTGCAGTCGAACAGCTGAAGAAATGGCATGAATCCGGGCTGCATATTCCGGTCAGTATCAACGTCGATGCAGGTCAGATTCTGAACGGAAAATTTGTTGCGGCAATCGCTGCGGCCCTGGCCCGCTGCCCGTCGATTCATCCTGGCAACCTTGAGATTGAGATGTCTGAAACGAGCCTGGTGCAGGACGTGGACGCCCTGCAAAGCATCCTGTGTGAGTGCAGGGGACTGGGGATCAAGATCTTGATTGACCATTTTGGAACGGGCCGCTCTTCGCTCACGCTGTTGAAAAAATTGCCGGTTTCAACCGTCAAGATAGACCAGAGTTTTGTCGGCAACATGCTGTTGGCACCGGGCGATCTGTCTGTCGTGAAGGGCATAGCGGACCTGGCAAGGGCGTTCAATCTGAATGTGATTGCCGAAGGTGTGGACACGGAGGCGATTGGCGTTGAACTGTTGGCCACAGGCTGCGAACTGGGGCAGGGCAATGCCATTTCGGCACCGATGTCATCTGAAGCGATACCAGACTGGATTGAAAACTGGAGATCGCCACTGGCCTGGATTTTTCCGGCTGCTGCCAGATCTCAGAGCGAGTCTGCGCAGTACATACTGTCGATGGGAAATATCCAGATGGATCTGGTTTCACGCGCGGTGTTTTGTGGAACCGAAGAGCTGTTGCTCAGTCCAAAGGAATTCAAGCTGTTTGAATACATGCTGCGACATCCCAATCAGACCGTCACCCGCGGCATGATCCGGTCATATATATGGGGCTACAATTTTGATCCGCAAACCAATTTAATCGACGTACATATCAGCAAATTAAGGCAGAAGTTTTCAGACAAATCAGCAGTCAGGTTACGCACCGTTCATAACATCGGCTACGTGTTAACTGACGTGCTGTAGATCGGGTTGGCGTCGTCGGGGCTGTGCCAGCTTTCTGACTGTGCAGTGCGGCACCTGCTCCCGCCTGTTTATTTCTGTCCGGTTTTTCCGGGAGCTTCACTTTCTTTATTTGGAGTGCTTTGATGGCGGGTTGTTTCAGATGTGCTCAATGAAGGAGAAACTGACATGGCTGTACATGACAATTCCTGCGATCAGCTTGAAGCAGGTACGGATGCGAGCATAAGACGTATGTTAAATCACACACTGGAGCATTTTCGGGCGATCGTTCAGGGATCGGATGACGCGATTATTTCCAAGACGCTGGACGGCATCGTCACGAGCTGGAATTCGGGAGCTCAGTCAATGTTTGGTTATACCGAACATGAAATACTGGGCAAGCCGATACTGGTTCTGATTCCGCCCGAACGTATCGACGAAGAGGCCTATTTTCTGAAAAAAATAGTGGCCGGTGAACACATCGATCATTTCGAAACCGAAAGACTGCACAAGAACGGCAACCGCGTGAATGTATCAGTGACCCTGTCACCGATCCGCGACCGCGACGGAAACGTCGTCGGCGCATCGAAAATTGCGCGCGACATCACCCAGCAGTTAAAGCTGCAGGCTTTCAGTCAGATCGCCAATGCCATATTTGATTCGACTGACGATGCGATTGTCTCCAAGAGCCTGCAAGGCGTTGTGACCAGCTGGAATCCTGGTGCAACCCGTGTGTTTGGATATACGGCGGAAGAAATGATCGGGCGCACACTGGATGTATTATTTCCTGCTGATCGAAAAAGCGAAGAACTCTTTATTCTGGAGCGCATCGCCAACGGCGAAAAAATCGACCATTTCGAAACTGTCCGCCTGCGCAAGAATGGTTCACCCATACATGTCTCGGTCAGCATTTCTCCGATCCGGGACAGCTGGGGAACCATCATTGGCGCCTCGAAAATCGCGCGTGACATTACCGAACGCAAGCTGGCCGAAGAGCACCTGCTGGCGCTGAATAAAGAACTGGAAAGCCGCGTCAATGAACGGACCAGGGATCTCGCGGCGACCAATGCAGCGTTGCAGATCACAAATCTGGAATTGATCCGCGCCCAGAATGAACTGGTCCGCACGGAAAAGATGTCGGCGCTGGGCGTGCTGATTGCGGGCGTCTCTCATGAAATGAATACACCGCTGGGAAACAGCCTGACGGTCAGTTCCAGCATGCAGCATCAGCTGACCGTGTTTGAAATGGAAGTCGAATCCGGAAAATTGACCAAGAATCGGATCAAGGAATTTAATCAGCATTTGCACACCGGACTGGACCTGCTGTTAAAAAATCTGTCCAGGGCTATCGAACAGATCATGCACTTCAAAGAGGTGTCCGTCGATCAGGCCAGTGAAAGGCGTCGATTTTTTGACTTGAAAGCAGTCATCGAGGATAACGTTTCCATTCTTCAGCCGCAATTCAGTCGCACGCCGCACCGCATTGTTGTGGACGTTCCGGAAGCAATAACAATGGACAGCTTTCCGGGCGCCATTGGACAGGTCATCACGAATCTGGTACTCAATTCGCTGATCCACGGTTTTTGCGGCGACATGCAGGGCGTCGTCACGATTTCTGCCCGATTGCAGGACTCAAACCATGTGCTGCTGATCTGTAACGATAACGGCAAGGGCATTCCGCAAGAAAACCTGAACCGGATTTTTGATCCGTTTTTTACTACCAGAATGGGGCAGGGCGGAAGCGGTCTTGGCCTGAACATCGTTTTTAACATTGTTACCCTGACGCTGCACGGCACGGTCAGGGTAGAAAGTGCAGTCGGCAACCACACCAAATTTAGCGTGGTGATGCCATTGGTTGCTTCATAAGAGTCTGCGTGTTCTGTGGTCTGTGCAGTAGTAACTTTTTTACGATCACGGCAGAGTCCAATGGCACGACACCACCTGGGTAACGTTTCAGGCTGCGGGCATTCAGTGGGATCTGGCAGTGGAGTTAATGGAGCGACGGTGCCGACGCTGCCGTCCACACCAACGCCAGCAGCAACCGCCTGCGTGACCGCAACCGGCACCATTATTCAGGTCGGTCCAACGCGCAGCCATACTCTGCCCAGTCAGATGATGACTCCAACGGGACATTGATCGCGTTACCGAACAGTGTTCAAACGCTGACCGGCAACCTGTTCGCCGCAACCAGCAACACGCCGAACTATACCGGCACGGGGTCAGGCCTGACATTTAAACACACAGCG
>Ga0209067_10002686_pt1 | contig 10465 bp, 9 predicted proteins | sample ColStrG_CSR_2013_FD_187199 | JGI IMG/M metagenome (GOLD analysis project Ga0209067, IMG submission 187199) | Freshwater sediment microbial communities in response to fracking from Pennsylvania, USA - Cold Stream Run_MetaG_CSR_2013 (SPAdes)... | ecosystem: Environmental > Aquatic > Freshwater >... | reverse complement strand
TGGCTCCCGCCGGACCTGCGCAGTTCGCGCGGCATGGGGCTGATCGCCGCTGTGCTTGGCGTTCTTTTCATCCCGCTGGTGCGCCGCTCGGAGTTGCGGCTGCGCGAGTTGCTGATCGTTGCCATGTCATTCGGTCTGGCAATACTGCACGTCCGCATGCTGTTTGTGTTTGGAATCGCGGTGAGCCCGGTCCTCTGCCGGTTGTTGAGCCCTGTCCTCGAAGAGCGTCGTGGGAGGGAGCATCCCATCCCAAATGCCCTGCTGATGTCCGCCTTCCTGGCGGCGATGATCTCGGTCTTTCCAGGCTTCGAGCGGATTCAGAAACAGATCCGGAACGCGAGTCCCGTTGGCGCGGTGGACTACATTCGGCGCGCCGGCCTCGCCGGGCCGATGATGAACGACTACAGATTCGGCGCCTACCTGATCTGGGCGCTACCACAACACAAGGTGTTCATTGACGGCCGCGGAGACGTTTTTGACCCGACCGGTATCCTCGCCGAGTACGGCCGATGGGCCACTTTGGAGGAGGATCCCAACCTACTCCTTCAGAAGTATCGCATCCGCTTTTGCCTGCTTTCGAAGAATGCGCCCATGGCACGGGTGTTACCTTACTTGCCGGGTTGGCGGCGGGCATACTCGGATGACCTGGCGGCGGTGTATGTTCGCTAGCCCAGCCGTTGACGCGCAGGCGAAACCGTGGCGCCACCAGGACAAGTCATGTGTTTGCAGCGGTCGGGCAGGCGGTCTCGCCTGCCTGCGAGGAACGGTTCTCCCATGAGTGAATTCCCCTGTGCGGTAACAGAAGCTAACCTAACCCTGACCAGCGGGTCCGGTCATGCCCGGGCAGTCCGGACCAAGTCATGGTGGGTGCCCTCCATTTCCGACATTCTTTTTGTCGTATTCCTGTCCATCCTGTTCATGAGCGGTTCCGGCTGGTCGGAACTGCTGGCCGATGGCGATACCGGTTGGCATATTAGAACCGGTGAATATATCCTCAAGACGCATACGGTGCCCGTCTGGGATCTGTTCTCTTACGCCTCTCCAGGCACGCATTGGTACGCGTGGGAGTGGCTTGCCGACTTGGTCTTTGCCGGGCTCCATCAGGTCGCCGGTTTCAAGGGCGTGGTGCTATTCTCCGGTGCCGTCATCTGCCTGACGATGGTCATTCTGTTCCGGTACATGATTTGGCGCGGCGCCAGCCTTCCCATCGCGTTGCTCCTCACCATCTTCGTCGCGGACGTCTTGCAGTTCCACTATCTGGCCAGGCCGCACATCTTCACAACTCTGTTTGCGGTGATCGCACTCTGGACGCTGGACCGCGACTGGTCGCGCCCCAGCCGCGCCGTTTGGATGCTGATTCCATTGACGGTATTGTGGACCAATGTCCATGGCGGCTTCTTGATCCTGGTCATCGCCCTCGGTTTCTTCACTGTTTCGGCTCTGCTGCGTCACGAAGCCCGCCGCTTCAGGCGATACGCGGTCCTGGCTGTGGCCTGCGCGACCTCCACTCTCGTCAATCCCTACGGTTGGCAGCTGCAAAGACACATCTGGGAGTATCTGCGCTCGGACTGGCTTACGCGCAATATCGACGAGTTCCAATCGCCCCTGCTCCGGCAGGGCTCGATCGGGCAGTTCGAGCTGCTTCTGATTCCCGGTTTGATCTGCACTCTGGAGTTGATACGCCGCCGCCGCTATCACGAGGCATTGCTGGTCTTATTCTGGGCTCACGGCGCCCTCACCTCGGCCCGGCACATCACGATCTACGCTGTTGTAGCGGTGCCGCCAGTGGCGGACCAGCTCAGCCTGCTGTGGGATCGATGGACGCAAACCAGCGCCAGACGCTCCGTTATGGGCGCCCTGCGGGAACTGGCGGACGACATGCGGCCGGCGGCCCGATGGACCAGCATCTGGGTGCCTGCATTCCTCGTGTTTCTGGCATGCGGCGGCTGGGGTGTCAAGTGGCCGGCCGATTTTCCGCCGCGATTCCCCGCGGAACTGATCGCGCGCAACGCAGGCCTGCTCAACGGCCCCGGACACGAGAACGCCCGCATCCTGAGCCCCGATGCCTGGGGCGGCTACCTCGACTACAAGTTCTACCCGAACAGGCGTGTGTTCATCGATGGCAGAAGCGATTATTACGGTCCTACGATCTTGAAGGACTATATTTCGGTACGTTCCGCCGACGACCACTGGCAGGAGTTGGACGCCCGCTATGGCTGGCAATTCGCGCTGATACCGCCCGACTGGCCGCTGTCGCGCGCATTGAGGCAAAACCCGGGCTGGATCCTGCGGGACCAGGATAAGGTAGCGCTCTTGTTCGAGCGCCGTCCGAAGGACACATTGGCGGGGGCGCGGGCAGAACAATAGAGTTTGGAATGCAATCCGATCCCAACCCGGACGTTATCAAGAAAGATGTGGCGATCGAGAGGATGGGTATCCTGGCGAACTTCAACTTAGACTCGCAGGGGGTATATGTGAGTGCCCCGCTAGGTGTCTTTGTCGGTGCCTCGGTGCTGCTGCTTCCGGCCTGGTGCGGTATGTTCCTGTGCCAGAACCGGTTTACCGCCACGGCGGCGGCGGCGCTCTGCATGCCTGCACGGTTGCTTGCCGGCCTTTTGGGGCCTCTCCTGTCAACCGCTGCGGGACTAGCCATGTGCGTGCTTTTTGTCGCTTACGCCCGTAGGATGGAGTTGGCGAAATGACAGAACACTTCATGTTTCAGGACCTGATCGCAAGCCTCTTAGCCACCTTTCTGTTCCTCTTGGTCGCCTTTGTCCCCGGCTATGTATTCGGCTGGCTGTTTGATGTGCTGGACTTCAGAAGGCGCTCCTTGCTGAGCAGATTCGCGATTTGCATACCGTTGTCAATCTCTTTCTGTCCAATTCTTGCTTACCTGCTCTGGCGCTGGTCCTTCGTTGCCGTATTCATAATGTATGGAACCATTTTCCTCGGCTTTCTCATCCTCATCGTTTCGGAGTCGTGCCTCTGGAGACTGAGACGTCCACTATCTCGCAATGCCACGGTCTTTCTGGCCATTGCAGCGGGCTGGATCGTTATAGGGCTATTCTGCCTGATAGACCTCCAGATAGGTGACCGGTTGTACTTCCCCGTCGTGTCTTATGACAACACCTTGCGTACTGCGATTACCGCGTCCATATCCCGAACAGGGGTGCCTCCGCAAAACCCCTACTTCTTTCCAGGACGCTCGTTCCCGCTACGCTATCACTATTTCTGGTTTCTCCTGTGCAGCATAGTCGATCAACTTGGAGGAAATGCCGTCAGCCCCCGCCATGCCATTATTGCGGGAACTCTCTGGTGTGGTATCGCGTTGATGGCTATTATCGCTCTGTACATGCGCTTTTTTCAGCCGAAAGGCGCGACAGATGTGGAGCGCAGGAGTGTACTCGCGGTCGCATTGCTTTCCGTTACAGGTCTGGACATCCTGCCTGTTTGCCTGATCGCAATTCTGAACCACCGGCTTGTGCCGACAATCGAAAACTGGAACGGCGCAGTAATGGCCTGGATCACTTCCGTCGTCTGGTCGCCCCATCAGGTCGCAGGCTTGGTCGCCTACCTGACGGGTTTCCTGGTGATCTGGAACGCTCTACACCTCACGGGCGTGCGCAAGAGAACGGTGGCGACGGCCATAGGGGGACTGTGCTACGCAACGGGTGTCGGGATGTCCATCTATGTGACGTTTGCATTCGTAGTGTTTGTGGCGATGTGGCTGTTCATCACGCTCTTGAAAAAGCAGTGGTCAGCGGCTGCAATGATAGGCGTTTCTGGTCTCATTGCCCTAGCCGCAAGTGCGCCGTATTTGTTGGAGTTGCGCACAGGAGCTCCAGGCGGTGCAACCGGTGGCGGACCGTTCCAATTGAATGTCGTAACGCTTACTGTTGCTCGGGCGGTGCTGGAGGATCCATTGCGGCGGGTTCAAGCCTGGTGGCTGCCGCTTGTTTATGTGATGCTCTTGCCGCTCACTTATCTGCTCGAACTAGGCTTTTTCTTCGCCATACTGGACCTGCAATGGAAGCGGATGCGCCGTGGCCTGTTCACTCACCCGGATTTATGCGGCTTCACGATCGTTGCCGCCAGCATTCTGACGAGCGTATTTGTACGTTCCAGCGTTATCGCTGCCAACGACCTCGCCCGCAGAGGTATTATGCTGGCCCAGTTCATGCTCCTGTTGTGGGCGGCCGATATGTGGCACGAGGGGGCATTGGCCCCAAGCGACCATGTCGCAGCGGCGAGGCGGCCCAGGTGTTCCCGGCCGCTGACGATCCTGCTTCTGCTTGGTGTTGCCGGGAGCCTGTACGAAGCATGTATGCTTAGGTGTTTTCCGATCATCTCCGATCGGTTCGCCATCCCAAAATATGCCTTTCTCGCTTTGGACCGGAACCTGGGGAAGCGAACCTACGCCGTCCGGCAGGTATATGAAACTCTCAAGCGGGTACTGCCCGGCGACGCCGTCGTTCAACACAATCCCAACACCAATCCGGGAGATCTTCCGTACGGCCTATACGCCGACCGGCAGGCGGCTGCCGAGACGGCGCAGTGCGGCGTTGTGTTCGGTGGGGACACAAAACTGTGTGACGGCGTCATTGCTCAAGTGAACCGGTTGTTTCAACAACCCTTAGCCGTTGACGCGAACGAAGTAGATTCTGTTTGCCGGCAACTGTCGATCGACGCACTGATCGTCAAGGATACTGACAATGTGTGGGCTGATCACAATGATTGGGTTTGGAAGAGAGATCCCTACATTGCGAATGACTATGCCAGGGCGTTTCTGTGTGGCACTGGCCGCTTGCGTCCGCAGACCGTGTCGCGATCTGCCCAGTGACCGGAGAGCAGCCAAGCCGATCCTTCCCACTGTTATCGGACCTGCTTCTTCTCTCCGTCGTGCTGGCAGTCTCACGTCCACTGCATACACCTCCAGCTGAAAGCGCTGAATCTGTATACGGGCGATCACACCACGTCAGAAGCCCTCGGGAAGTGATTGATATTCCGCGGGATGCGGGGTGGATCATGAACTGCCTCATGTTTTTCAATCCCGCCATTCCGGATGCAACTGGAAACGGCAGGAGAGCCTGTGGAATGCGAAACACGGGGATCGGAGCGAGTGTCAAGCTCGAAATCCTCTGGGAGGATTCTGGACAGGATTCGACGAAACACGTGGCTGGTTGTGCTGTTCGCGCTCGCACGAATACGCAGGTTCGGCCAACGGACCAAGGGTGTGATGGAAATCAACTAATTCGAAAGGTGAACTCAAATGAAAGACATGCTTCTGAAGATCTACGTCAAGGCCCAGATCCTTCGTGAGGACTGCGGCCAGGACTTAATCGAATACTCGTTGGTAGCGGCATTGATCGCCTTTGCGGCTATAGCCGGTATGAACACCGTCGCGGGCAACATCAACGACACCTTCAGTAAGGTCGGCAGCAAACTGCTCAGCGCGGTCAGCTAACCGCGTGGACGGCTGACGCGGAGGGGATTGAGACGTCGCCGGCGGGCCGGGAGCGGCCAGCGAACACCCAGCGTTGTAGTGCCGACGGATGGCCAAGCGGACCTTTACGCGGTCATCGGCGACTACAGGGGGCGCGGTGTGGAGCAACTGGGGCGGGACACAGTATAGATGGTAGTGTGCCGATGCGCGTGGCCGCGGTAGTGCTGCTGGACCGCTCGCTGCCTACATCCGAACACCAGACTGCACTGGAAGGTGGGCTATTGGCTGAGTTGGGGCAACGCTTCGGCTACCGGCTACGCCAGTTAGCGCGCCCGTTTGATCACAGCGTGAGCTGGATTTCGGCGCGTCTGGCGCTGGTGGAAGATACACGTGAAGCCGGCCCACTGTGTACCGCCTGGCGCCTAGGATCACCCGCGATCCACAAACGCATTCTGGATGATCACGAGCTGTCATTCAAAACGCAGCGTCGTCGTTGACCCCCTCGTTCCTTCCACTCCGATTCCCCCTGGCGCGCATTGGTGGCCGCAAGCTGGGCGTGCTCTCGAACGTAGCCTGAGCAAGCTGCCTGGATCCGTACCGAACCCCTTAGGACGGCAATTTCACGTTCCACCCTTGGCCGGCTGACTGTTGCCGACAACGGCTTCGCCGCTCACGTCCGAACAGTTCCCAGGCGTGGTGGCACGGCGGAGGGGAGGAACGCTGGATCGGTCCGCCATCCTCACCCCTTGTACGCGGGCTTCACTGTATACACCTCTAGCCGAGAGCGCTGAATCTTGTATACGGGTGGTCACACTACGGCAGAGCGCCTTCGGGAAGTGATTGATATCCCACGGGATGCGGGGTGGATCGTGAATTGCCCTATGTTTTTCAATCCCGCCATTCCGGATGCAACCGGAAACGGCAGGAGAGCCTGTGGAATGCGAAACACGGGGATCGGAGCGAGTCTCAGGGCTCGAAATCCTCTGGGAGGATTCTGGACAGGATTCGACGAAACACGTGGCTGGTTGTGCTGTTCGCGCTTGCACGAATACGCTGTTCGGCCAACGGACCAAGGGTGTAAGGAAATCAACTAACTCGAAAGGAATGAAATCAAGATGAAAGACATGCTTCTGAAGATCTACGTCAAGGCCCAGATCCTTCGTGAGGATTGCGGCCAGGATTTAATCGAATACTCGTTGGTAGCGGCATTGATCGCCTTTGCGGCGATTGCGGGTATGAACACCGTTGCGGGCAACATCAACACCGCCTTCAGTAAGGTCGGCAGCAAACTAGTTAGCGCGACCTCCTAACCAAGTGGCGGGCTGACACAGAGGGGATCGAGACTCTCGATCCCCATCACAGTGCCTGAGACACTCTATGAACTCCATCGCATGGTGGCCTAACCTGGTCGTACTCGTGGTTGCATCGGGAATCGACTTGCGCACGCGGCGCATACCGAACTGGCTGTCAGTCCCGTTCCTTGTAGCCGGCATGATCGTTCCCGCGATTGGCGGTGGGTGGACGGGGCTCCGCACCAGCTTTGCCGGATTCGGTCTGGCGCTCCTCCTGTTCGGGTTGCCTTGCTTCCTGCGCGCGATGGGAATGGGAGATTTGAAACTCGCCGCCGGGGTCGGAGCGTGGATTGGTCCCAGCCAGTTCTGGATGGCCTTCATTGCGACGGGCGTCGTGGGTGGAATTCTCGCGGTGGCATACGCGCTCCGGCATCGATGTCTGGGCCGATGCCTCGACGATACCGGCGGGCTGGTCGTGGACCTGGTGAAAACCGGCCGGCTGCACCAAGTTCATCTTGGCAATCGTGCGGCGGCGTCGATCCCATACGCGCCTGCGATTGCAATTGGTACTTTGTTTTCATTTTTTGCGCGATGAGTGGAATCCTATGAACAGAGCAATTCAACTCGCGGCAAGCCGGCCCGGCGGATCTCAGGCCCAACCGGAAACGCACATCGCGGCAACGCCGTTATCGGGTGCTCCCCATATGCTGGAACCTAATGCCTCGGTCGTCCTGATTTCGCCCGATGAATCCTGCCGGCGAAACCTGCGGCGGGCGCTGGAGACGCAGCGCGCCACCATCCTGCGGGAGTTCACTGTCTATCCCAGTTACGCCCACCTGCCGGCGCTCCTGGACTGCGATTCCGACGCGTTCATAGTGGAGATGGAATCGGACCCGGACATCGCCATGGATCTGGTGGAAGCGGTCTGCACCCGGAAACCGTCCGCCACCGTCATGGTCTATTCGGCAGTTCCCGATAGCGACCAGATGGTGCGCTCCATGCGCGCCGGCGCCCGGGAGTTTTTGACCGGCGCTATTCCGCCCGCCGAGCTCCGGGAAGCGCTGGTGCGCGCCTCGGGGCGCCGTGTGGAGCAGGCCTCCAAGAAAAACCGCGGAAAGTCGATGGTCTTCTGGGGTGCTAAGGGGGGCAGCGGAGCCACCACCCTCGCCGCCAATTTCGCCATTGCCCTCCGCTTGGAAACCGCCGCCGAAGTGGCGCTAGTGGATCTGAATCCGGACCTGGGGGACGTGGCCGTGCTCCTGGGGGTTACACCCCGCTTCACGGTGGCCGAAGCCTTCCAGAATGCCAAGCGGTTGGATCACGACTTTGTTACCACGCTCATGACCGCCCACCCTTCCGGCATTTCCATTCTCGCGGCGCCGGATACATACAGCTCATCCATCCGGAGCGAGAGCCGAACGGTTGGAAAACTCATGGACGTCGTCGGCAGCCAGTATCCGTACGTGGTGGTCGATGCCGGCCGCGGGCTCGGAGACGGCATCGAGCCCCTGTTCCAGATGGCCGACACCATCTATCTGGTCACGCAGCTCGACATCCCATCGCTGCGCAACACGCAGCGGTTCATCTCCCATATCCAACGCGAGGGAGAGCGAAATATAGAGCTAGTGGTGAACCGGTTTGACCAGCGGAAAACGGAATTCGACGATGAGCGTGTCGCCAAGGTGCTAGGGTTGCAGCCTAAGTGGAAGGTGCCGAACGATTACGCCGCCGTGCATCGGTCTTCCAATGCCGGTAACCCGCTGGTTCTGGAAAAGTCGCCCGTAGCGAACGCATTGCGAACCATGGCGCGCGTGGCTGCGGGACGGCCTGCGGTCGCGGAAAAGAAGAAAACCTGGGGCCTTTTTGCCTGACGGGAGGACGATGCCGAATGGACAACCAGAGCTTTGATCAAGTCAAATCCGATGTACACCGCGTGTTGCTTTCCCAGTTGGATCTGGAGAGGTTGTCCGCGCTCTCCAACGGCCGCGCCCGACTGGCGGTCACCAGCCTCATCCAGGAAGTCATTCTGAAGGAGAAACTCCTGCTGAATGGCGCCGAAAAGGAGCGGTTACAAAGCGACCTGTTGGACGAAGTCTTCGGGTTTGGGCCCATCGAGCCCCTGCTCAAGGACCACACCATTTCCGACATTCTGGTGAACCGGAAAGACCTGGTTTATGTGGAGCGCGCCGGCGTCCTGGAAAGGATCGACGTCAAGTTTCGAGACGACCGGCATCTGCTTCAGATCATCGACCGGATCGTCGGCGGCGTAGGCCGCCGCGTGGATGAGTCGTCGCCCATGGTGGATGCCCGCCTTCCGGACGGCTCCCGCGTGAATGCCATCATTCCTCCCTTATCTCTCGATGGTCCGGCGCTGTCGATCCGCCGCTTTGGAACAGCGCCTCTCACCGCGGAGAGGCTTCTGGAACTGCAAAGCCTGTCGCCGGAAATGCTCGAGGTTCTTTCGGCCGCGGTCCGCGCCCGGATCAGCATCCTGATCTCCGGTGGCACCGGCGCCGGCAAAACCACCTTTCTCAACATGCTCTCCGCGTACATTCCGGATCACGAACGGCTGGTCACTATAGAGGATGCGGCCGAGTTGCAGATTCAACAGGAAAACGTGGTGCGCCTGGAAACCAGGCCTCCCAACGTGGAGGGAAAGGGAACAGTCCGGCAAAGGGAGCTCCTCATCAACAGTCTCCGTATGCGTCCCGATCGCATTATCATCGGCGAGGTCCGGGGCGAAGAGGCCTTTGACATGCTTCAGGCCATGAATACCGGACACGAAGGGTCTATGACCACCATCCACGCCAATACCTGCCGGGATGCTCTGGCCCGCCTCGAATCCATGGTGGCCATGGCGAATTTCAACCTTCAGGAAAAGGCGGTGCGCCAGCAGATCGCTTCCGCTATTGGAATTGTCGTACAGATCTCGCGCATGAGCGACGGCACGAGGCGCGTGACGAATATCGCCGAAATCACAGGCATGGAAAGCGACACCATCAGCATGCAGGACATCTTCACCTTTGTGCGCCGTGGAGTCGGACCCAGTGGCAAGGTGGTCGGCACCTTCCGGCCCAGCGGCATTCGCCCCAAATTCATGGAGAAACTGCGGGTGGCGGGCATCCTACTTCCGGCCGACATCTTCGAAAGGACACTGGAAGTCGCTTAAGGAGACAGTGCTTATGTGGATACTCGTTGTCGTCTTTGCGGCCTTCTTCCTGGCAGTGGCGCTGATTGCCCTTGCCATCGCCGCGGCGGGCACCAAAGAAACCGAGCGGACCGTTGCGCGTCTGGAGTCGATCGCCGCTCCGCAGAGCAGCGCCGCGAAAGAAGAGAACCTGAGCCTTCGGCGCGCAGAGCAACTCAGCGCTATTCCCTGGTTGGATCGCCTGCTGCGTAGAGTGGATCTTGGCGAGCGCCTGCGCCTGCTCCTCTACCAGGCCGACATGAATTGGACGGTGGGACGGCTCTTGCTGGTCGCCGCTGCGATAGCCTTTGTGTCCGGTACCCTGGTGCAACTTCGGACCGGGGCTCTGCCTCTCGCCTTTGGGCTCGGCGTGCTGGTGAGCTCCGCGCCCTTCCATTACGTCTTGCGGCAGCGCTCCCGGCGGTTTGACCGCGTTCGCCAATACCTGCCGGAAGCTCTGGATCTGATGAACGCCGCCATCCGAGCCGGGCACAGTTTCACTTCGGCTATGGGCATGGCCGCCAAAGAATCTCCCGAACCCAT
>Ga0209067_10002684_pt1 | contig 10468 bp, 4 predicted proteins | sample ColStrG_CSR_2013_FD_187199 | JGI IMG/M metagenome (GOLD analysis project Ga0209067, IMG submission 187199) | Freshwater sediment microbial communities in response to fracking from Pennsylvania, USA - Cold Stream Run_MetaG_CSR_2013 (SPAdes)... | ecosystem: Environmental > Aquatic > Freshwater >... | reverse complement strand
CGGGCGCGCTTTCCACATCAACGGCAAGAACATCCTGATCCGCGGCGGCGGCTGGACGCCGGACATGATGATGCGGGAAAATTCGCAGCGCCTGCGGGACGAAATGCGCTACGTGCGCGACATGGGACTGAACACCGTGCGTCTGGAAGGCAAGCTGGAAACGCAAGAGTTTTACGAACTGGCGGACCACGAAGGCATCCTGGTCATGGCCGGGTGGTGCTGCTGCGATTTCTGGGAGCGGTGGCCGCGCTGGAAACCGCAGGACTACGAGATCGCGAAACAGTCGTTGCGCGACCAGATCTACCGGCTGCGCAGCCATCCCAGCTTGGTCATGTGGCTGAACGGCAGTGACAATGCTCCGCCGCCGGACGTGGAGCAGATGTATCTCGACGTGGAGAAGGAACTGTTCTGGCCCAATCCGGTCGTGTCTTCGGCCACGGGCAAGGGAACCTCGGTCACCGGCGACAGCGGCGTCAAGATGACCGGGCCGTACGAATATGTTGCTCCGAGCTATTGGGAAGTGGACACTCCGGAAGGCCAGCCTGGGCGCAAGCAGTGCAATCCCGGAGGCTGTGGCGGCGCCTATGGTTTCAACACAGAAACCAGCATGGGGCCAGCCGTACCGCCGGTCGAAAGCATACGGGCCATGGTGGGCCAAGACCACATGTGGCCGATCGACGACGTCTGGAACTATCACGCGGGCGGCGGCGAGTTCAAAACCATCGGAGTGTTCACCGATGCGCTCGCCAACCGTTACGGCAAGTCGGACAATGTGGACGACTTCGCCACAAAGTCACAGATGCAGACTTACGAAGGCGTGCGCGCCATGTACGAGGCCTACAGCCGCAACAAATACCAGGCAACGGGCGTGATTCAGTGGATGCTCAACAACGCGTGGCCTTCGATGATCTGGCACCTCTACGACTACTACCTGCGACCCGGTGGCGGATACTTCGGCGCCAAGCACGCAATGGAGGCGCTGCATCCGGTTTACGGTTACGACGATCATTCGATCTGGCTGGTCAGCAGTCAATATGTGGATGCTAAGGGACTGAAGCTCACCACAAAAATCTATAACCTCGACATGGCCGAGAAGTTCTCACAGGAGAATACGGTCGATGCTTCGGCCGACAGCACTGCCAAGATCTACACTTTGCCCGATGTGCAGGGCTTGAGCCCGACCTACTTCCTCGTATTGCGACTGGAGGACTCCGTGGGCAAACTTGTTGGGTCCAATTTTTATTGGCTGTCGACCAAGCCCGAGACTCTCGACTGGGCGAAAACGAATTGGTGGATGACGCCGACCGCCTCGTTCGCTGACTTCACCGCACTGTCGCAGCTTCCCAAGGTCAAACTGAAAGTCACCGACCGTACAGAACGCAGGGGCGAGGAGGCGATTACTCACGTCACGCTTGAAAACCCGAGTAAGAGTCTGGCCTTCTTCGTGCGCCTGAAGGTCAACCGGGGCGCCAAGGGCGTCGAGATTCTGCCCGTTGTCTGGGAGGACAACTATATCTCGCTGCTACCAGGCGAGAAACGCGAGGTAACCGCAACCTTTCGCGCCAGCGAGTTGGGCACAGCCAAGGCTACGGTGGAGGTCAGCGGCTGGAATGTGGAGTAGGGGAAACTTTGTAATTGTGAAATCGGGTAATTAAGTAATTTGAAGACTGGACGCCATCTGCGGTTTTCTATTACTCAACTGGCCGATCACCAATTGCGCAATCCCCGTTCAGACGTGCTGGGAGACCGACAGGATATTTCCGTCGGGATCCTTGAACCACGCCACTTTGTCTCCGGTCGGAGCGGTCCAGATTCCCAACTCGTCTTGCTTGAAGAAGCCGAAGATTTCGAAGTGGACTCCCTTGCCCTGCAAGCCCCGGACAATATCTTCGATCTTCGTAACCTGCCAGCCGAGAACCGTGTATTGTGCCGGCGTAACTTCCTTCATCTTCGCGGCTCGCACCATGATTCCGTTGGCGTCGAAAACCAGCGCGAATCCATCGTCTTTGACAAATAGCAGGCCGAGCACGCCCTCGTAGAACGACCGCGCTTTCTCGGCGTCTTTGATCGGAACAAAAGCGACAATGTTGGTCGAACCCAGCATCCCAGCCTCCTTCGCGCTCACTCCTCCGGCGGCACGTCGAAATTCACCAGGTCGCTCTGGAAGCCTTTGGTCTTCCACGCTCCATAAGCGATTCCGGCCACCATCCAGATCGAACCGACGACCATCGCCAGTTTGGACAGGTGAATCCAGATGAACAGGCAAATGAGGAAGCCTAGAACGGGTGGAAGCAATTGCCACACGGTGCGGTCCTCACCGCGAATGTAGTAGTGGGTAAGCGCGGCTAGATTGACACCCATGAATGCGATGAGGGCGCCGAAATTAAGCAACTGCGCGCCGTTGTCGTAGCTGATGAGAAAAGCGCCGATCAAGGCAATCACTCCGACAAACAGCACGTTGTTCGCGGGAACATGGGTCCTGGGGTGGATCGCCCCGAAAAACTTCTTGGGGATCGCGCCACTGCGTCCCATGCCGTAGAGCAGCCGGGCCGCACCGAGTTGCGATCCCATGCCGGAGCCGACCGTGGCGATCAGAAGGGTGATGCTGATGACCTTGGTCATCAAAATGCCGCCGGCAATCCCGGCAACGTGGCTGAATACGTTCTCATCCCCGAATTCCGAGAACACGCCAAAATCCGTGCCGAAGCGGTGAAAGCTCAGCAGTTGGACGCCGTACACTTCGGCCGATGCCAAGACTCCTGTAATGAGGCAAACGAGCACGGTGGCAAGGAAAATGTTGCGTTTGGGATTGTCTACTTCCTCCGACAAGGTTGAGATGCCGTCGAATCCAATATAGGTAAGCACGGCCACCGATGTGCCGTGGAACACGCGGCTCACGGTAAAGGTTTGCGGATTATAGAAGGGGCGGAGAAAAAAAGACTCCGGATATTGCGGCAGATGGAAGATGTAACGGATCGTGTACCAGAAATAAGCCACAATAACGGCGCCCATGATGACGCACAGGGTCTGGTTCATACGCGCGGATGTTTTTACTCCGCGCAGGTTGAGCAAGGTAAACAAGGCAGCAAAGACCAGCGGCCAGGTGAAACCAGGATATGGAAGCTGATACCGGGTTCCACCCAATAAATCCGAGATCGCTTTCGAGCACCAGATGGTGCAGATCAGCGGATTAACCATGTAGTCCATGGTCATGCTCCAGCCGGTGACGAAGCCGAGCGACGGATGCAACTCTCGTCCCACGTAGGTATAGGCTGAACCCGCACTGGGATATACCCGCGCCATCCGGCCATAACTCATGGCTGTGAACAGCATGGCAACCATGGCGATCAGAATGGAAGTAATCACGTGCCCCTGGCCTTCGTTGCTGAAAACTCCATAGGCCGGCATGGGCGCGGTGGGTTGAATGACGATGATTCCGTAGAGCACCAGATCCCAGAGAGTGAGGGTACGACGCAGGCGTGGAGCGGCAGACGTGGACACAGTCGGGGTTTCCATGAGAACGGCTATTGGATTATGGGAGGGAGAGAATTGTCAATGTTAAAACGATTTCGTAAGGCTCATCTTCTCTCCCCATAGTCGAACCAGTATCCCCGCTGCTCGTTGCCGGACATGTGGCGGGTGTTGTATTCGAGCAGGTAGTTCACGTGGGCATCGTCGAGCGGGAACGACTTCTTGGGAGTGTAGGGATACTCGCCCATGCTCAGGAACGGCAGCGGGGCAACGTAGTTGCCGTCGGCGGCGTAGAAATCCATGTCCTTTTCGTAGCCGTTGGCGGCGAAGAAATAGTCGCGGACCCAGCCTGTGGGCAGCGCCGGCAGATTCGAGGGATCGAAGTCGAGTCGCACTTCGTCGCCAGAGCCGAAGACGGCCAGTTTGTCGTCGGTCGCGGTGAGCAGAGGCAGCACGTCGCCGTAACGCGTGTAAGTTCCTGCCGGGCGCGTGTACGGTCCCGTCGCGCTGGTTTGCTCGTAGATATACTGCACGTTTCCTGGAGGTGTGCCTTCGATCTTCAGCGGATATCCATGGGATTCGAGATCGGCGCGCACGAGCGGAACGGACGTTAGGCGGTAATCGTAGCGCCGCCGTCCCGGCGGCTGTTCGGCGGGCTTCTCGCCCGCCGAGGCGAGAGCGGGACACCCTCTCGACTGCCGGCCAGAGGCCGGCGCTACAACCGGCTGCTCTGTGCGATTGATTAGAATGCCGTCCCAATAGATCTGCAGATTCGTCGTGATACGAATCTTCCGTGTGCCTCGCGGCAACTTGCCAGTCAGATCCGCGGTCATCGTACGCGGGCCACCGGCGGGGAAACCCATGTCATCGATGACGCGCTCCCACTTGCCCTCCGCGCCCAAAGCTTCGACGTACGGCGAGATCGCATGGATTCCCGCTTGCGATGCGGCGTACATGCTGTTCGCCGAAAAATATTCGACTTCGCCGTGCAGCAGGAGCCACAGCGGGCCGCCATCGTATGGCGCACCTAAATCGAGCGTCAGAGCGTGCGGCGTGGCGAAACCCAGGAATTGCGTCAGGGCAAAATCGCCGAAATAACGATGCGCGAGCAAGTCGGGCAACACATCGTGGCCATGTTCGTCCCATGCTCCGGCGGGGGGACGCGCATCTCGGCTCACGACAACTTTGAACTCGGGATACGGCGGGTTTGACGCGAAGTATTCGTTGGGATGCACGTCGACATCGGCGGGGTGATCCACAGCCAGCAGCCGCACCTGATCGAGGTAGACGGCCTCTTCAAGAGGCTCCATGAAGCGGAAACTGAGTGTTGGGTGCCCCATTTCTCGCGTATTTTGCGAGAAGTGGGGGGTTTCTCTTTCCCGGATCGCATCGCGATCGATCTTGATGTACTCGACCGGGCGCGGGATGTCGCGCTGGCCGGGGCCAACCCAGTGTCCGACGACGCCTGCGCCCAGCATGTCGGCGACGAATTCGTAGCGCTCGCCGTTCCAGACGAAAAGGGTCGGGCACGAACTGCCACGGCGGTCGATCTCGAGGAAGTCCTGCTGCTTGTCGCCGGCGACCTGGATTTCGTCCTGCAACACACCAGTCGGCCACAGCATGCGGACGATGTCCGCTTCTTTGGAGCCGCCGAGGCCGACGACGATGTCGGTGGAATTCTGACCGAGGTAGCCATTGGAGCCGTAGATCTCAAATTTCTGCCGGTTGCCTCCGGCGAAGACTTCGACTTTGGTGCCGATGGCGGATTTGTTGTCGTTTAGTCCCTTGAGCGCAAGCCGCAGCCAGTGATTCTGATTGCCGCCTTCGTTGCGCAGCAGGACGGCCGGACCGTGGTTCTGCGTGATGAGCAGGTCGGTGGCGCCGTCGTTGTCGTAGTCGCCGGTGATGATGGCGCGCGGATCTTTGAGCTGAATCTTGTCGAGGCCGACGTCGGCGGTGACGTCTTTGAAGCCGTCCGGGCCGAGATTGCGGAAGAGGCGGACTTCGCCTTTACCATCTTTCGTTTCACCGACTGCGACGAGGTCGACCCAGCCGTCGTTGTCATAGTCGAAGGCGGCGACGCCGTAGGCGCTCTTCCAATTGGTCTGGGGCAGTTTCACCTGCTCGAAACTCTTGCCGTGGTTGTTGCGCCAGAGAGTGAGGCCGGGTGCAACCGTGGACGTGAATGCCAAGTCCATCCAGCCATCATGGTCAAAGTCGAGGACGGCGATACCGGCTGTAAGAACGGGCATTACGGAACTCAGATCTTGTCGGTCCTTGAATTTGCCTTCCCGTGGATTTTCAAATAAAGCTAGCCGCTTACCGCCGCTAACGATCAGATCGACTGCGCGGTCATTGTTGTAGTCGCTACCAACTGCACTCACACTTCCGCTATGCTCTGACAGGCCAAGCGAGTCCGCTACGTTCGTGAACTCTCCGTTTCCGTTATTGCGCCAGATGGCGTCTGCACTCTCAAGACTGTGCCCCGAAAGCCCAGGCGGCTTTTCCACACGGGAGTGGGCGACGAATAGGTCGATGTCTCCATCGTGGTCGTAGTCGACGAAGGCGAGTCCAAGATTGAATCCTGCGTTGTTAAGACCGGCAGACTTCGTCGCGTCCTTGAACGTGCCATCCTTTTCGTTGTGCAGGAGCAATACGTCAGTTCCACTGTTGACGACGAGGTCAGTAGCGCCGTCGTTGTCATAGTCGCCTGTCGTACAACCAACGGCGTGCATAGCCGGATCGAGACCAGCTTGTCTTGTAACGTCGAGGAACTTGCCCTCGCCAACATTGCGATACAACGACTGCCCGCCCAGTTTGCCGCCGTCGGACAAGTAGACGTCAAGCTTTCCATCGCCATCGAAATCGAAGAAACACGCGCCCCTGCCGAAAATAATCCAGTCGTTGCGGGGATCAGCGAGGCTGGGGTTCGAAACAATCCCAGCCGCTTTAGTCACATCCACAAATTGCACTTTGATCGGCGCGGGCGGCTTTAGCGCTGCTTGCGGCGAGTCCACCGCGCGCGAGTACTGGCCCTGTTCGCCGTAGGCCAGGCTCATGGGGGCGCCGATTTTGTTTTGCGTGATGTACTGGAATCTCTTGAGGTGCTCGCGGGCGTGGTCGACTTCGGAGGATTGCTGGTAGGCGCGGGACAATCCGAATTCCGCCGATGCGTGCAGGGGGTTGATCTGCAGCGCGTGCTGGAAGGCCTCAATCGCGGGTGGAAACTCTTTGGCCTGCACATAAGCCGTGCCCAGAAAATACCACGTGTCGGCGTCGTTGGGGTCAATCTCGGTAACGCGCTTGAACGCGTCAATCGACGCTTGCGCTTCGCCGGTATTTTTGGCGAGGAGGCCGAGGCTGTACCACGCGTTCGGACTCTTCGGGTCCTGCTTGAGCGCGTCCTCAAACGCGGCTTTGGCCTCGTCGATTTTCTGCAGGTTCAGGTAGGCGACGCCTTCGTTCAACCGAGCGATCGCAGACTTGGGATCGGCTGCCGCCGCTTGCTGGAATGTCTTCAATCCCTTCTCGAAAAGCTGCTGGTTCATGTAGGCGCAGCCGAGATTGTTCAGGCGGGCGGATTCAACCGGGTCTGGCTTTGACTCGGGAGCAAGCATGCCAAAAGCAGCGAGCAGCGTGGCGACGAGCGCAGCGGAAATTCGTAGATTCATTTCGCTAACGATTTAACCACAGAGCGAACCTCAGCGGCTAAAGCCGGGTCGGTTTTGCAGTACTGTTCGGGACGGCTGTAAGCCGTGCCCTTCCCAAAACCAGCACGGGTCGGAGTTCTTCCGTAGCCTGCCGCAGTGGTGCCTCACGGTCGACGAATTTGTTAACAACACCCCGCATCCGGTTATTGTCCTGCAGCCTTCGCCGTCAGCGTCGTACGAGGCGTCGGCGGCTTCCCATATGCCCGGTTGGCGATTATTCCCTTCCCTTCCTGTACGGTGACGGTCTGGCCGACATTGACGTTTGCGAGTTTGTCGACCTGGCCGCTGGGCCATTGAATCTCCACGCTGTCGGCTTTTGTTTGCAGGCCAAGGCCGAAGGTCAGCACCAACTCGCTCTGTGCGAGGTAACTCGATCCGGAGCGCAGCATCTTCCATTGCTTGTCGCTCCCTGAGGCGACGCGGACGACCGCGCCAATGCCGTCGCGGTTCGATTTGGTTCCGACCAACTTGATGCGAAGGCTGTGATTCGTTCCACCTTCGTTGTGGAACAGGTAGGCCGGGCCGGCATTGGTGGTGAGCAAAATGTCGAGGAAGCCGTCGTCGTCCGTATCGGCATAGGCCGCGGCCCGCGCCACTTTCGGAGCGGCGAATACCTTCCCCATCTGCGCGGTGACCTCGGTGAACTTTCCGCCGCCGAGGTTGCGGAACAGATGCGCCGGCTCGGCATAGCTCACGCGTTTCTGCACCCGCTCGATCTCATTCTCGATGTGGCCGTCGGCCACGAAGATGTCGGGCCAGCCGTCATTGTCGTAATCGAAGAAGAAACAGCCGAAGCCGAGCGTGACCAGCGTGGCACGGCCGACTTCGGATTGCGGCGCCTCGTCGACGAACAGGCCGTTGCCCTCGTTGTGGAACAGCGAGACCATCTGGTTGGCGAAATTACTGATGAGGACGCTGGCGTGGCCGCTGCGGTCGTAGTCCGCCGCGTCCGTGCCCATGCCGGCGCGGGCAACGCCGTCCTCGCTGAAGCCAATGCCGGCAGCGACTCCGCGTTCCTCGAATGTTCCGTCCTTCTTGTTGAGGTAGAGTTTGTTCGGCTGCGTGTCATTGGCGATCAGGATGTCGGGCCAGCCATCAGCGTTGGCGTCAAGAATCGCAATGCCCAGGCTTTTCGAGGTGGGATCGCCTAGCCCGGCTTTCTGTGTGGCATCCTCAAACTTGCCGCCACCCAGGTTGTGCCACAAACGAACCGACGTTCCTTTGTACGATTCGGGCGTGCAGTAGGACTTGTGGGCGCCGTCGAGTGTGCAGTAGAGATCGGTTTGCTCGGTCCACTGTACGTAGTTTGCGACCACTAGGTCGAGCTTTCCATCGCGGTCGTAGTCCACCCATGCGGCACTAGTGGAGAATTCGCTCGGCCCCCACATGCCTGCAGATCTGGTGACGTCGGTGAATGTGCCGTTCCCGTTGTTGTGGAACAGGTGGCTCTGGCCCAGCGCGGAAATGAAGATGTCGTCGAATCCGTCGTTGTCGTAGTCGCCGATGGCCACGCCGAATCCGAAGACGGGCACGGCCAGGCCGGCTTTGCGCGTGACGTCAGTGAAGGTGCCGTCGTGGTTGTTGTGGTAGAGCTTCGGGGTGGTAGCGCCGGCGTGCGGGTGTCCTGGAAAATCCTCGCCATTGATTAGGAGGATGTCGGGATATCCGTCGTTATCGTAATCGATGAATGCGCAGCCGGGACCCATGGTCTCGGGCAGCCATTTCTTTCCGAAGGCGCCGTTGTTGTGGGTGAAGCGGATTCCCGCCTGGGCGGTGATGTCGCGGAATGTGATGCTCTGGGCAGCGCCAGTCGAGGCAAACGGCGCCAGCATTAACCACAGAGACACCGAGGCACAGAGAAGATCAGACAAAAAAGAATTGGGGTTCTCTCTGTGACTCTGTGACTCTGTGGTGGATTCTCTCTTTGAAAGACGCATCTATCTGGAGGCTCCGGAGGAAACAGCTAGCCGGGCTTTGCCCGGCTGGACAGCCGAGGCGGCTGTCCCCACATGGGTCGTGGGAGTGATCGGCAGCGCCACCGAAACGTGCTCGTGTACGGCCTGGCGCTCGTTGTTGTCTTCGGGATGAAGCTGGCGGTAGGGGCCGGTGATGGCTTGCGAGGATTCGTCGGCCTTGAAGCGCATGTATCGCGCCTGATGCTCTTTGGCCAGTTTGTCATTGCCCAGGCCGTTGTAGCATAGCATTAAGTTATAGTGCGCCTGCAGGTCTTCGGGATCGATGGCGAGCACCGACTGCAGAACTTTCACCGCTTCGTCATACTTACGCTCCAGAAAAAGCACGCGTCCCAGGTCGTTGAGCGCGACGCGATCGCGCGGATATTGATCCAGCACAATGCGCAGGCGAGCATCGGCGCCAGCGTAGTTGCCATCGGCGCGCAGAACTTTGGCATAGAAGAAATTCGCGCGAGCAAGTTTCGGAGAAAGAGCAAGAGCCTTCTCGAGCACCGTCCGGGCGCGCTCCATGTCGCCCTCCTGCACGGCGCAGCGGCCAATATTCACCCAGCCATCGGGATTGTTCGGGTCGGCTTCGGTTATTTTTTGGAAGGCTGCCGCCGCACCTTTCAGGTCTCCCTGCAGGAACAGGCCGATGCCGTAGTCGTTCCAGCGCTGCCATTCTTCTTTGCGGACGATGGTCTTCGGATCGGTTGCCGGGGCATTGTGTGCGACCACGGGCAGCGTGACCTCATCTTCGGCGATGGCAACGATAGGCAGGTCAGGAATTTTTTCTTCCTTGGCGGAAACTCCGCTTAGCGACGCCGTGAATACAGTCGGGCGGTCGTCGTAGTCTGGCGCTACCGAATTCGGCGCTGCTGGGTCAGGCTGACCAGCGAAAGCCTCGTTGGTGCCATACCACGAAAACTTCCGGTAGCAGAGGCGCGCATGCAGCGTTATCTTGCTCCCGGCGTTTTCAGGAACGATCAGGCGGTAGTGCACGGTGTCAGCCGCACCCGGCGGGATTAACCTCACATATACGACCGACCGCGTTGCCCAGGCATTGCGCTTGTTGATGGGATTACCGTGGGCATCGATCTGCAGGGAACGATAAAAGTGCGCCCCCTTCTCGACGGGGCCGTGGCCGTTGTCTTGGACCATGCCGCTCCAGAAGATAGTTTGGCCCTTGTCATCAGTGCCCTTCAGTTCGAGCCAGGTGTCGTACGCGTCTACGGTGCCGCCGGGGAAGAAGTGTCCGACCTTCTTGGTGCGCACGACCACGTCGACGCGCACGGCGTCGCTTCGGCGGAGGGCGGGTTGTACGCGGTTCAGCGG
>Ga0209067_10002683_pt1 | contig 10468 bp, 8 predicted proteins | sample ColStrG_CSR_2013_FD_187199 | JGI IMG/M metagenome (GOLD analysis project Ga0209067, IMG submission 187199) | Freshwater sediment microbial communities in response to fracking from Pennsylvania, USA - Cold Stream Run_MetaG_CSR_2013 (SPAdes)... | ecosystem: Environmental > Aquatic > Freshwater >... | reverse complement strand
GCCCATACAGCAATTGATTGGGCGCGTTGGCAGTGGTTGCTACAACAGCAAGTTGCTGCAATGTGAAGGTGGATTCCAATTCCTTGGTGATCATGGATTCCGGATGATCACTCACAACCGTCGCTGGAAACACCAAAGGTAAATCGCGGATCCAGCCGTGTTGCGCCAAAAAATTTGCAACGCTGCCGATTGCGTCTTCTGGGCTGTTACGTAAATCAATTTTTCCGTCGCCATCAAAATCGACACCATACTGCCGGACGCTGGAGGGCATGAATTGGGGCCAGCCAAGTGCGCCGGCATATGAACCCATCAGGCTGAATGGATCAATGCCGGATTCTCGGGCAAATAATAATGTCTGTTCCAGTTCGCCCAAAAAATACGCCATGCGAGCGTCTCGGTTGGGTGTGTTGGGATAAGCAAAGCTCAGTGTGCTGAGCACATCCATGAGCCGAAATTTTCCGACGGTTTTGCCATATAAGGTTTCTATGCCGATGATGCCGACGATGATTTGCGCCGGGACGCCGTATTGTTGTTCAGCGCGGTTGAGCGTATCTGCATATTTATTCCAGAATTCCAGTCCGGCACGGACCCGTTTGGGTTCAATAAAGCGAGCCCGATAGGCTGCCCAATTTTTGGGTTTCGTGACTGGTGCCGGTTTGATGAGTTCAAGGCTTCTGGTACTGAACTGTACTTTGGAGAATATCTGCACCAGCTGATCGTGACTGAATCCGTGGCGGCTCACCATAAATTCCATGAAGTCGTTGACTGGGCCCGAATTGGTGAAATCAACCGGTATGATCTCTGAATCGGACAGGGGAGCCGGTTCTTCGGCCATTGCCGGCAGAATGCCGATGCTGAACATTACGCAAAAAATCAGAGCGAAGGATGCGATGAATTTCGGGATGAGGTTGAATTGTCGTGCGCCGGTTTGAGCTGAAGACATAGCGATAATAGTTGATTTAAATGGGAATGTTGGTTGGCATTGTAACCTCTTCCGTACCGGCATTCGCTGTAAAGAGCCAAAAAATCAACCAGCTCTGCCTTGTCTGGAAACACCGGTTGCAGCCGTTGACAGTAATCATAAGGCCCTTCATGCACCATGCGCGGATATCCCAGCAAGCGCATGTGCCGGCAAAACTTTTGATAGACGCGATCAAGCGGACTTTGCGGTGGTTTTCTGACCAGTAAAAATAACGACAGCAGGCCGACAGTCAGGCTGGCACCGATCATCATGGCCATACCAAGTTGGGCAGCCTGTGGATTCTGAATGCCGGAGATAAATGACAGTAAATTCAATTGTTTGCCCAGATTGTAATTCAGCACCCAAAGGTTCCAGCCACTGTTGAGCGCATCCCATTGAGCTCGGAATTGTCTGGCGAGATTTCCGGCCCAACCTTGCTGATTAAAATTCAGAAGGCCGGAGAGATTTCGATTTGGGAAGCTGCCATTGATTCCCCGTTCCACACGACTTGGAGCGACAGCGGCGGTGGGATCGACGCGAATCCAACCGCGCGGCTCAACCCAGATTTCAGCCCAGGCATGGGCATCGGACTGTCTGATGGTCATTAACTGGTCAATCGGATTGATTTCACCTCCCTGATAACCTGTCACTACCCGCGAGGGAATCCTCATGGCGCGCATGATGACAACGAAGGCGCTGGCATAGTGTTCACAAAAGCCCGCCTGGGTGCCAAACATGAAATCATCGATCTGATTGACTCCCAACTCGGGTGGAGATAGCGTGTATCTGAACGGCTGTTCCCGAAAAAAATGCAACACCTGATTCGCGAGCTGAATCGGATCGTTGGACTGGGCGCGCAGTTGCTGTGACCATCGCAGCGTCATTGGGTTAAAACCTGCTGGAAGCTGCAGCGCATTATTTTGCAGCTCTATCCGTTCGGAGTGGGATGGGGGTGTGCCAGTTGTGCTGCTTTCTGATGCACCAGAATTGCTCAGATAACTGACGATGCTGTAGCGAATTCGGTCATTGATTACCGTTGCACTGCGCATTTCGCCGAAGCGAGTCAGGGTGGAAAATTGTGTGTCATTGCCGGCGATTGGCGTGCCGTTCAATGCGGTCAGGTATGCCGGTTGATCCAGGCCGAACAGCCAGCGCTGATTATGTGGTTCGAGAATAATATCTTGTGTCACGGAAGTACCCTGGACTGGGGTGGCAATACTGACCGTCGCCGGCGCCGAGCTGATGCTCCAGCGCTTACCGTTAAACGTATCCAGTACGATGCCGCGCCAATACAGCTGCGATGAAGGCGGGGGGGGCTGTTTGAATTGAACGCGAAATGCGATCTGATCCGATAGCGCCAGTTCGGCAACGTTGCCCGGTTCCATAAAGTCGGACAATCCGGATACACCGTTGGAGTTGCCTTGTTGTGTACCCCACAGCGGTCCCTGTATGTGCGGAAAAAACAGAAACAGGATCAGGGTCAATGGGACGGCGATGCCGACCATTTTAAAACCTCCCATTAGTCGCACAAAGAGCGATGGCACCAACTGATGATATTGGAAGGCAATCTGGGTACTGACCAGCAGCGCGGTGCACAGCAGCAGATACAGTCCGGTCAATAAACTTTGCGAATAAAGGAGTTGTCCAACCAGTAAAAAGTAGCACACAAACAGCACTGCAACCGCATCACGGCGCGCATGCAGTTCCAGCATCTTCAGGCACACCAGAATAATCAAGAATGCCACGCCGGCATCTTTACCGAGCCAGGTATGAAAGTGCAGGTAGACTCCGACAATCAATGTGCAGGCGATCAGGGTGATTTGCCACTTTGCAGGAAGTGCCGTGCCCCGCAATGTAATCCAGATGCGCCAGCCTGTAAGCAGTATCGCGGTGATGTTGACCCACAGCGGGCTGTACTGGGTAAACGGGGCAAGCACCATCGAGCAGGCCAATACCAGTAACAGGGTGTCCGACTTGTCACGCGGCAGGTCCCTAATCTTCTTTATTTGCGGCATTGAGAAGAATTTTTTCAATGGGAAGTTCCCTGTTCATATACGGCCAGCGCGGTCAGGCAGGACAACTGATGATCTTCACCGGAATTTGGTCCATATTGGTTGGCTCCCAATCGGAAGGCATAACTGACCTGTTCGCGTTCCGCTGCCAGCAGCCAGGCGCACAGCCTCGATAACTTTTGTTCCAGGTTCAGCTGTGTCGGAAGGGTTGCAAAATCAAGTACGCAAATTTTTTGCTGCCCCCCTTCAAAGTGCTTGCTGAGCAGGATCTGATTGTCCGGACTGCTGAGTCGCGCCATTTGGCGCCAGGCCAGCAGTTTGAGCGGATCGCCCATTTGATAATTGCGCACCCCGCTGAATTCATCACTGCCTTGTGTCAGGTCGGTTCCGGTATTGCCGGCGGCGACCAGCGGCAGTGGCGGTGGATTGGTTTCCGGCTGCGGGAAGACCAGAATCTGTTGTGCAGTCTTCCAATATGACCATGCAGTCAGCAAACCAAACGGGAACGAGGTTTGGATGCGAATTCTGGGACAGGGCATCCAGCCACGCCGGTTCGCCGGTGTTGCCAGAGTCAGGTTGTGCGTGCTGAGTTGGACAATGTCGACGGTTTGCATGGCAGGTTTGTCAAAACCAATCATCAGTGCATAGCGGGCAAATTTGGCCCGGTTGTTGAGCTGCACTGAAAAATGCGCCAGTTCACCGGCATACACCGCCGTACTGGCAGTGGCGGATAAGCCGATGCCAGCCAGATTGCGGTAAGTAAAATTAATGCCGAGCCAGCCGCAACTGATCAACAGGAAATTGAGCCCGTAACCCAGATTCAGGTTGTAATTGATTGAAGTGATAAATATCGTGATCAGAATTAAGGTATAGACCAGTCCGGTTTTATTGGGGATGATATAAATCCGGTGCCGGTTCAGAATCAGCTCATGGCTGCTGGCAGCGGGATTCTGCCACTGGGCGATTTTTTGTTTGGTGCGCTCCCACATCAGAGCTCAACTTGCTTGATCAACTTGGCCAGCAAGACTTGACTGGACAGAGTATTGCCGGAGGTGGATGCCAGCGGATGCAGGCGATGGGCGGCCACAGAAATAAAGACTGCCTGCACATCTTCAGGGATGACGTGGTCGCGTCCTTCCATTGCTGCCCAGGCGCGTGAGGCCTGCAACAGAGCGATGCCGGCGCGCGGACTTAAGCCGGTTGTAAACAATCCGGCACGTCGCGTTTCCTGCAGCAGTTTTTGCAGATAATCCAGCAGCGCGGCCGAACAATGAATTTTCTTGATGGCGGCCTGCGATGCAAGCAATTCACCGGTATCCATCAATTGGGGCAATGTGTGCAGCATACTGCGCCGGTCATCACCCATCAGCAGGGCGCGTTCCGCGGCTGCATCCGGGTAACCCAGTGAAATACACATCAGGAAGCGATCCAGCTGCGATTCAGGCAGCGGGAAAGTGCCTACCTGATACAACGGATTTTGCGTTGCCAACACAAAAAATGGTTCAGGTAACGGATGGGTCACTCCCTCGGCGCTGACCTGACGTTCTTCCATTGCCTCCAGCAGGGCAGACTGCGTTTTTGGTGTCGCGCGATTGATTTCATCGGCCAGCAACACCTGAGTGAAGATTGGTCCGGGATGAAACAGGAAGCTGCTTTTTTCACGTTCATAGATTGAAATGCCGATGACGTCGGCCGGCATCAGGTCGCTGGTGAACTGTAGCCGGTTCATCTGCATGCCCAGTGTGATTGCAATCGCGTGTGCCAGTGTGGTTTTGCCAACGCCCGGGACATCTTCAATCAGGAGATGCCCGCCGGCCAGCACACAGACCAGCGCCTGACGGATCTGCACCGGTTTGCCAACGATGACCTGGTTCAATTGTTGTGCCGCAGCGTGCAGTTTTGAAAACATGGGGGATACCTGAATGGATAGTCAGCCTGCATTTTATGCGAAAACGGGTAATTCACAACGCCGTGACGAATGTTCGCAAAAATAACAAATCATCGTGCTGATTGTGGCAACTTATTTTCTGTTGCCAGTTTGGGCGTTCCGTTTAAATCAAATCAAAAATTGCAACTTCACTAATATTTTGCAGCAAGTTGATCTTTAATTTTCCTGATTATTCCAAATTCAACCTCGTTTAAACCAAACTTGATCGTCGGGCGGGACATAAATCCGTACAATAGCGGTTTGATTTTTAGCAAGTGAGCAGCATGGCGATACAATGGTTCCCCGGTCACATGAACGCCGCCCGCAAGAAGGCGGCGGAAACCATGGAGAATACCGATCTGGTGATTGAAGTGCTGGACGCGCGCATACCGCAGGCCAGCTGCAATCCCATGGTTGAGCAGCTGCGTAACTTCCGTCAGCGTCCCTGTCTGAAAATTCTGAACAAAAGTGATCTGGCTGATCCGGTCGCGACCAAAGAATGGCTGGAATTTTACAATGCCCAAAAGGGCGTGAAAGCCGTCGCTTTGTCCTGCAAAAAACCGGCTGATGTTGCCAAGGTTCCCGGGTTCTGTCAGGCCCTCGCTCCCCATCGTGGCGTGCCAACCAAACCGCTGCGCATGATGATTATGGGCATACCCAACGTTGGCAAATCGACGCTGATGAATGCGTTACTCAAGAAGCGTGTTGCGCCGGTCGGCGATGAACCGGCCGTTACCAAGGTGCAGCAGCGGCTGTATCTGGGCAAGAACATGATACTGGTGGATACGCCTGGCATGTTGTGGCCAAAAATTGCCCACCCGACCGACGGACTGATGCTGGCAGCCAGCCATGCCGTCGGTGTCAACGCCCTGATTGAAGAGGAAGTGGCGACCTTTCTGGCCGGGCTGGTCCTGCAGCGTTATCCACAATTTCTGCATGCCCGGTACGGCATGGATGTGCAGGGAATTGATGCGGTGAGCGTGATTGAAGGCGTTGCAAAGAAACGTGGCTATCGGCTCAAAGGCGGCGAATGGGATTTTGAAAAGGCCGCGCATACCCTGTTGCTGGATTACCGCAGCGGAGCATTGGGTCGCGTCAGTCTGGAAACGCCGCAGAGCCGTGAAATTCTGCTGGCCAATTATGTACCGCCGGTATTGCTCGGGCAGGGCAAGGTGACCGATACCGAAGTCGGCGAGCAGGGGCGGGATACCGAATTTACTGATTCTGGAAAAGACTGAATATTTTTTATTTTAATTGGGATCGACATGAGCATTAAATCAGACGCATGGATACGCCGCATGGCGCAGGAAACCAAAATGATAGAACCGTTTGAACCTGGCCAGGTCCGGGTTGAGAACGGAAATAAGATTGTCAGCTACGGCACTTCTTCCTACGGTTACGATATCCGTTGTGCCAATGAATTCAAAATTTTCACCAACATCAACAGTACGATCGTCGATCCTAAAAATTTCGATGAAAAATCGTTTGTCGATTTCCAGGGTGATGTCTGCATTATTCCGCCGAATTCATTCGCACTGGCAAGGACCGTCGAGTACTTCCGGATTCCACGCAATGTTCTGACGATCTGTCTGGGCAAGTCAACTTATGCGCGCTGCGGCATTATTGTCAATGTCACACCGTTCGAGCCGGAATGGGAAGGCTACGTTACGCTGGAGTTTTCCAATACCACACCGTTGCCGGCTAAAATTTATGCCGGCGAAGGCTGCGCTCAGGTGCTGTTCTTTGAAAGTGATGAAGTGTGTGAAATGTCGTACAAAGACCGCAACGGCAAATATCAGGGTCAGGTTGGCGTGACTCTGCCAAAAGCGTAAACCGGCATGAAGCAGGCAATGCGAATTCTGTGTGGCGCGTTGTTTGCGCTGTTCAGTATTGCCTTGCACGCGCAACAATTGCCATCGACAGTCGCCGCGGCTCTGCAAAAGCAGCATGTGCCGACCGAAGCAACCGGTGTCTATGTGCAGGAAATTGGCGGCGCAGAAGCCTCGCCGCTCATTAACTGGCAGGCGGACCTGCCCATGCAGCCGGCCTCCACCATGAAACTGGTGACGAGCTATGCAGCGCTGAGTCTGCTGGGGCCGTCCTATATCTGGAAAACCAACGTCTATATGCGCGGTCAGCTGACCGGCGACGTGCTGACCGGCGACCTGATCATACAGGGCGGTGGTGATCCCCATTTGGTTCTTGAGAAATTCTGGCTGCTGCTGCGTCAGATTCGTGCAAAAGGCCTGCGCGAAATTCACGGCAATCTGATCATCGATACTTCCTGGCTGGAGAATCAGCCTTTTGATGCCGCCGAATTTGATGGCGATCCGACCCGTCCCTACAATGTCGGACCGGACGCATTATTGTTGAATTTTAATGTACTGGATCTGCAATTGCACCCGGACGCGGAAGGATTGCGGGTTGACACGCAGACTCCTCTGGCACTGCAAAGCAAAGTCAATGTGCGGTATGTGAATGGCCCCTGTACCGCATGGCACGACAGACTGACGCCTGTATTCAGTTTTCTGGATGCGCAGATCAATCTGAATCTGACTGGCACCTACCCCCAAAGCTGCGGTGAAAAAAGCTGGTTGCTGCAGCCTTATCCCTTAACTCACACTGATTTCGATGGTGCCCTGTTTCGCACAATGTGGCGCGAAGTCGGTGGTCAATTCAACGGCGTGGTGCAATCGGGCGTCGTGCCGCCTGACGCGCAGCTGATTACCTCGTATCAGTCGGCACCACTGGCCGATATTTTGCGCGCCATGAACAAGTACAGCAATAATGTCATGACCCGCCTTGTGATGTTGACGATGGATAAGGAAGCCAGTCAGTCACCGGCCAATCCGCAGCGATCAGCGCAGCTGGTGCAACTCTGGTTTGAAAAACTGGGAGTGTCAGCGCAGGGGTTGCAACTGGAGAATGGCAGCGGATTGTCTCGTACCGAGCGCATCAGTGCCGCGCAGATGGGACGTATGCTGCAACATGCATTTTACTCACCGGTCATGCCGGAATTGATGTCGTCGATGCCGGTGCTGGGTGTGGACGGCACCATGCAAAAGCGCGCCATCGGACTGCCGGTGGCCGGCTTTGCCCACATTAAAAGCGGTGGACTGGAAGGTGTACGCAATTTTGCAGGTTACGTGCTGGCTGCTTCGGGACGGCGTTATGTGGTGGTTTGTTTCGTGAATCACAAAAACGCACTGCAGACCGAAACTGCCCAGGATGAATTGTTGCAGTGGATTTATGCGCATGGTTAAGGGTATTTTGTGGGATAACGACGGGGTATTGGTCGATACGGAAAAATTTTTTTTCAAGGCCAATCAGGATCTGTTCGCCCGTTTTGATATTGATATTACCGAACAACATTTTTTTGACTGGTTTCTGACTCAAAATCATGGTGCATGGCATTTGCTGGAAGATCATTCTCTCGAACAGATTAAACAGCTGCGCATTGAGCGTGATCAACTGTATACCCGGTATCTGCAGGATAATCGTGAGGTTGCAATGCCGGGTATGGAATCGTTGCTGAGCGAGTTGGCGCAACAGGTGCCGATGGGCGTGGTGACGTCGTCGCGCAGTGAACATTTTGATTTGATCCACAGTCGGTTGAATCTGTTGCGGCACTTTAAGTTTGTCGTGACCGATGATATGGTATCCAACAGCAAACCGTCACCGGAACCGTATTTGATGGGGCTGTCAAAAATTGGTTTGAGTCCTGTTCAAAGTCTGGTGATTGAAGATTCCCCACGCGGACTGCAGGCCGCCAGAGCAGCTGGCATACCATGCATCGTGTTGCGCAATAAAATGATGTTTGATTTTCCATTTGAAGGCGCGCATTGCGTCGTCGAGTCAGTTGAGGAGCTGGCGCATCAGATCAGAAAAATGTTGTGAAAAAGGAGATCGACATGACCAAATCGCATATTCAGCAGGGCATACTCGACGCCGTTCCTGCGCACGCAAATTATCTGACCTTCAGTCTGCTCGCCGGCGCGGATTGCCGCAAGGCGCTGCTGCAGCTTGCCCCTTTGATTGATGGAAAACGGGTTGTACTTGGTGTCGGTCTCGGCACGGCACATGCACTGGACCGACAGATTGCCCAGTTGCGTGATTTTCCGGTCATTGCCGGTGCTAAAGTGGAGTTGCCGGTCAACAAGGCAGCACTCTGGTGCTGGTTACGCGAAGCAGAACGCGGTGTGCTGGTCGCGCAGGTGCAGCGCGTGATTGCGGCACTGTCCGGTGCATTTGAATTGACGTCGTGTGTCGACGCTTTCCGTTTCGATATGGGACGGGATTTGACCGGTTATGAAGATGGTACAGAGAATCCGCAGGATCAGGCTGCTATCGACACGGCGATTGTGCATCAGACCGGAGCAGGCTTGGACGGTGGCAGTTTTGTGGCGGTTCAGCAGTGGCAACATCAATGGCGCAATTTCCGAGCCATGAGTCGTGAGCGGCAGGACAATGCGGTCGGCAGGCGTATGGACGACAATGAAGAACTGGAAAACGCCCCCGAATCTGCCCACGTCAAACGGACTGCTCAGGAAAATTTCGAACCGGAAGCGTTTGTGGTGCGCCGTTCCATGCCGTGGTCGTGCGGAACGCAGTCAGGATTGTATTTCGCGGCATTTGGACACAGTTTCGATGCGTTCGAAGCGCAGCTGACCCGCATGGCGGGGGCCGAGGATGGCATTGTTGATGCGCTGTTTGGTTTCAGTCAACCGCTGACCGGCAGTTATTTCTGGTGCCCGCCGATGCAGGACGGCAAAGTGGATCTGTCGGCGCTGCTCAACTAAATTTAATAATTCAGTCGACTTTATCAATACAATAATCAACCTTATCAAGGCTGGATTGAAATCGTGACTACAAACTATATCTCCAAACTCTCCCAGGCCTGGCAGCAGAATAATTCATTGTTGTGCGTGGGGCTCGATCCGGATCTGACCAAACTGCCGACCCGGTTTCAGGGCCAGCCTGATGGCATAGTTCAGTTCTGTCGTGCCATCATCGATGCCACGGCCGATCTGGCCTGTGCATTCAAGCCGCAAATCGCCTATTTCGCGGCGCTGCGGGCCGAAGCGCAGCTCGAACAAATTTGTGAGTATCTGCGTACCAATTATCCGCAGCTTCCCATCATCCTGGATGCCAAACGTGGTGACATCGGCGCAACCGCCGAACAATATGCGCGTGAAGCCTTTGAACGCTATGGTGCCGATGCAGTGACCGTCAATCCTTACATGGGGTTCGATTCAGTCGAGCCGTACCTGAAGTGGCAGGACCGGGGTTGCATCGTACTGTGTCGTACCTCGAATCCCGGCGGATCGGATCTGCAATTTTTGCAGGTGAATGGCCGTCCTTTATATCAGCATGTGGCTGATCTGGTTGCGAATCAATGGAATCGCAACGGCCAGTGCAGTCTGGTGGTGGGTGCCACCTTTCCGGAAGAGATCGCTGCAGTGCGCCGCATCGTCGGTGAGATGCCGCTGCTGGTGCCGGGTATTGGCGCGCAGGGCGGTGATGTGGCCGCGACGGTGGCTGCCGGAAAAACGCCGCCTGGCGGCATGA
>Ga0209067_10002681_pt1 | contig 10472 bp, 9 predicted proteins | sample ColStrG_CSR_2013_FD_187199 | JGI IMG/M metagenome (GOLD analysis project Ga0209067, IMG submission 187199) | Freshwater sediment microbial communities in response to fracking from Pennsylvania, USA - Cold Stream Run_MetaG_CSR_2013 (SPAdes)... | ecosystem: Environmental > Aquatic > Freshwater >... | reverse complement strand
GTACGCCAACGGCGCAGGGATCTGCAGCGCCCCGCCTAACGTGTTAGGGCCGTTTGATACGGGGCCGTTAAGCCATGGTCCGCGTGACATTTTAGGCTACTTCCATCACGCCCATCACGGCGTCTGCGATCTGGGTACAGTTGAAACGAATGCCCTGACCTGCGCCAAGCGTCCACTTGGTGTCGATACCAGCAAACGTCAACGTGGAATTCTTTGGTAGCGGCTGGTTCTGGTAAATGAACGCGATGTCGCTGGTTCCGTTCCAGATAGACACGCTGACAGTTGCATCCGTCGTCGTCGACTTGTTGCAGATCGATCCAGCGGTTACAATGGCAGTCGTTAGCGCAGGTACGACGTACGCGCCAATGACGGTCGACGTAGACGCCGTGACGTTTAAATTAACCTGTGCAGGTTTGAAAGTTGCAACTGTCATATGAGAACCTAGGCTGGGTTAGCTACGGTGGTAGCAAGAGACAAATCTGGTCGCGGATGATCAAGCGTGATGTCTTCAGGATAACGGGCGGGAAGCCGCCACGGATCAAAAACGTCCGAACACCCTCTTGAACAAACAAAAACACCGGGTGAATTTGGGTCCGGGGAAAGCTCTGAATACGGGCGTTTCATGTGGCAGCGGTCGCATTGAGCCGTTGCCAAATTTGTCATGCCAAGAGTGTTAAGCCATTTTGGCATTTTTTACTTTACTTGTTCTGAACCTGTTTGAGTATTCTGGATCCATCATTTTTCTTTCAAAGCTGAGTTTTCTTGCAATCTTGCTTTTCTCTACATGCTCTGGAAGTCTTTTTACTCCTTTTTTAATTGCTGACAATTTTTTTCTTCCCTCTTCTGGATATCCATTAGGAAACTTAACCAAACCTTTGTTTCCTTTTGATATTTTTTCTCTAGTTTCTTTTGTGTTTACGTGCCCCGGTTTTCCTTCTCCGCCAAGACCAAGATTGTATCCATCCGGGCACAATGTTTTTCTGTCCGCAATCAATAATCTTTCTATTTGTATCGCGCTGTCTTCGTCAAACGCCGTTGCTATATGTTTAAACTCAAAAGCATTGACCCCATATTTTCTTATGGCGTTTGCTATGTAAGTATTTTTATTTACAACGGACCTGTGGCAAGTCCATCGCCTTTTAAGGTTGTTTGTAATCCCTATATATTGTTTTCCGCTTTCAATGTGGGTTATGCTGTAAACATCTATTTTCAAGCTGTGTAAACTCCAATTCCGTATTGAAGTTGTATTGCAGACTTGTCTCTATCTTGATTCCAAAACAAACGCATCATTTGCTCTGCTTTGGCTTCTAAAGCTGGGCACAATTTTGGATCTACTTCTGGAGTATCCCATGACAAATTTGCAGCTAATTTCCAAGTTATCGATTCATATGCGTATTGGGGGATCTCGATCACTTGCGGCAACGTACCAACATCTGCAATATAACGCTGGCGATACACCACAAGCGGCAACAAAGCAGACGCAGCGTCCGGCGTCGGCCACAGGTTCATGACAGGCTGCAGCTGACGGTCCAGCCAGAACTGCAACGGGCGACCCTGAAACGCCTTGTTAGGGTACGACTCGTAACTGTCGGCATTGAGCCGCGCCATCATGATCTCGCTCAGGTTGCTGGCAAGATACACGGTCGTCGGCTGCACGCTGGTGCTAGTCGACGTTGCAGCTGCCGTCGCGCGCCAGTAAATGGCCTGAGAAGATCCAGCTAGGTCATACCAGTATAGCCCGGCAGTCGTCCCCCACGTGTTTTGCGTTGTAACCGTCGTCCACGTGGAATTGTCAGGCGACGTCTGCACCGTAATAGCCGTCGGAGGCGTACCCGGGAAATACAGGCCAAGCGTATTAACGTTCTGCGCGCCGGTCAGGCTGAAATCCCACGTCAGGTACGTCGTACCGATGGTCGGGCCATGGTCAGGCGTGATATTGCCTTGAGTTCGCAGGTAAGCGTTACGGACGTCAACCGTACCGACAGGAAGCGTCACGAGCGGCTGACCCTGCGTCAGTGCCAGCAGCGTCTTCTGCAGGCACCAAACCGGCGTACCTGTATTGCTCATGTCGGACAAGATCAGGTACAAGTTCCATTTGGCGCGGTCAATCATTTCGTCCGTGATCTGTTCAGGCCGCAACCGGCACCTGCCATACGCCCTGTCGATCAGAGCGCGCGTCTCGTACGAAATGGCCGTTGTCGGTGTGACAATGGTAGGCGTGCCGCCGCCAGACGAAGTAACCGTCAGCGTCGCGCTGGTGGAGGTTACCGAGCCAGCGGAGTTCGTAACGACGCAAGCGAACAATGCGCCGTTGTCTGCCAAAACTTCTGGCGGAGTGATGTACGTTGACGATACGGCGCCGGCAATGTTTCCGCCGTTCTTCGTCCACTGATAGCTTAGCCCCGTACCAGTCGCAACAATCGCAAAGCTGGCGGTCGAGCCAACGACGGTGCTTTGGTTGACTGGGTTGACTAGAATTACAGGCGGCGAGACTACCGCATTCTGTAGATCTAGAATTAATGGGACAAGCATTGGAGTTTAGCCAAGACCAAGAGTCATCAAGTTTCTTGCCGCAACGCCGGCAGAAACTTGGACGATGTCGAGGTGAGCAAGCCAAGAAGATCCACCAGAAATGGTTGATGGATCTCCGATTCCGAGTTGCAAATATGAGCTTGAAAAAGTGAAATTCTGTGAGGCGTTATTTGTCACCCAATCGGTATCGCTTGTACGAATAACGCTTGTTGCGTCGATAAACTGATCGGCAAGCGTCGAGACGTTAGAAGCAATAGTGAATGTTGGGGTTGCGCCGTCATATATTCTGGCAAAAATCGTTCCTGCGCCGTTAGCAGAGCCAAGAGCCAAACGAATTGTGTAGGTTCCTGCGGACGGAAGGTCAAGTCTCCATAGCTTTTCTCCTGAAGAGTTATTGCTATAGTTTATGCCTGCCAGACGTCTATCGACAGTGTTTACACGATCACTGGCTGATGCAAGGGTTCCTGTCCAGCCATAACCGACAACGTCTCCGTTAATCGTATTTCTTGTAGCAGAATATGCCGCAGAAAGTTCCGCAACTTCGTATGGGTTTGCTGCATTATCTGTAACAAATCCAAGCGTAGCTCGAAAGTTAAAACCTTTTACATTGCTCCATGCCATGTCAGTTCACCGTCAAAAGATTTGCGGCATTAACGCCAATGTCAGCGCCGTCAGAAGCCGCAGAATGCCCAACAGAACCGCCGGTAAGCGCCCAGTTGGCAGGAGTGAATCCCGGCGACGTTCCGCCAACCAAAGCAACCGTACCACCAACAGCGTGGGCTTCCTGTGCTGGACCAAATGCGCCAGACTGTATCTGAGCAAGTGTCAAAGTCTGGTAATGCGGAACCTGATAGCCAGCAGTTGTTGCTACCGCAGAGTAATCAATCGTATTTCCGTTGTAGGTTCCGGCTGTTCCGGCCGCGTTGGTGTTCCATTGCGCAGTACCGGCAAGAACGTTGTTGGTAGAGGCGCAGTTCAGTACAGGCCCGTCACCCTGATTTCCTTGATTGATTTTGGAATTAAGGAAAGTGCAGTGATTGATCGTGCAATCGTGAGCGGCAACGCCACCGCCACCTTCGTCAAGACCAAGCGATCCAGTAGATACGCTTCCATCAAACGCGCAATTGACGTACTGCATGTAGGCGCGTTCGCCGCCTATGCCGTTTCTGTTGCCGCCTTGTATAATGCAGTTCTTTACTATTCCGGCTGAGACATTGTTCGGATTGTGCTTGAAGTAAATTGCAAAATTTCCTCCAGAAGCCTTAATGCCGATAATGTTTACATGCGGGACTTGATTGATGTAGATTGCCGCGCCGTTTCCAAACGGCAGGCTATTCGAAGCAGAGTATCCACCAAGGACAATTTCAAGGTAATCGTTGTTGCTGTCTGCGGAAATTACACCAGCGTTGTCCGTGTATGCGGTATTGGTCGCTACGCCGGTATTATTAATAAACCGCCAGTAATTCGTCGGGCAAGAAGACCCGGATCCGCTGCTATTTCCAAGAATAAACAACGTATTGAAGCAACTAAACGCAAAATTGGCGATGTCCCAATAGTCTCCGCCGCCAAAAGCGACGCCACCGGTTGTTGGCTTGGAAATGGTCGCAGATTCCCATCCATTTGCCGGGTTTCCAGCAATAGGGTACGCGCTGAATATGATTCTGCTACCAACCGTACCGCTTTGCAGCTGCGGGTAAGTCGCAAGGCTCATGTCAGGGAGAGTAACAGTAGACCCCTGACGAACCCACAACGCAGTCCCTGCCGAAAGATTGGCTTTAAGTCTTGATTGACTTATGGTATTCCATGGGCTGCCAATCGTTCCAGATCCGTCAACCCCGGCGGTGGTATCAAGATAGAAATCCCCAGCCTGCGGGGCACGTATCGAGTACGACCCGCCAGCACTGGCAACTATCTGAACGCTGAATACGCCAGACGCGGTTGCTCCGACGCTGTCCTGAACCTGAATGGTCAGGGAGTCTGTTTCAACGTGCAATGCGCTGGAAGAAATAACGCCGGCAGACGAAACAGAAAAGGAATTTGTGCCCGTCTGGCTGACAAGAGACCAAGTGTACGGTGGTGACCCGCCAAACGCAGCCATCGTGTACGTGTACGCACTGCTCTGCGTACCTGATGGCAGCACAGAAGGCGAAGTAATGCTAGGCGCGACTCCGCCAGCACGTGCAACGATGAATGCGGTCATTACGCATACCCAACAGTCACAATAACGCTGTTAGCGGCGATGGCCGTGTTGTCGTTTGTTGCAATCGCACCGGTTACGGCAAGCGTGATGGCCGTACCAAACGCAAGGCCGCACGGTATCGGAAGAACAAAACCTGCGCCTGCCGCGTTGCCCGGGATTTCAAGATTGACGTCGGCGGTGGTCGTTCCAAGCGTAACACCAGCAGACGCCACGTTAAACAGCTTGATGTAGACCGGCGTCGCGTTGTTATTGGTCGCGTGGATGAAGTACACCTGACCGGCGCTTGCCTTAACAACAGCTTTTGCAGGCGTCGCCGGTTGAATTCCGTTGTACCACGCGGCGCCACCGCTCGACGCGGCATCAGCGACGGTGCGCAACTGACGACTGAGGGTCATCTTGACGGCGCCCTCGTTTCCCTGCGTTACCGCAGAAACGCTGTTCGTGTTGTCTGCGACCGCCACAACGAGCAGGCCCTGCGTCGAGTTGGCCGTGAACGTCGAGTTGTCAGTTGCGGCTGCAACCGAACCAGAAGCAATGTTGACCTTGAGGTTGCCGCCACCGTCGACCAGCAGCGGCTTCATGTTGGTGCCGTCGCTGGCGCCGACTGCCGTGCCTACCGCCGGGAACGCAGCAGAGTACGTGCTGGACGTGCCGCCAGCAGCCGCACCAGCCGCGATGTTGACTTTTAGGAACCCGTTCGCATCAACCTGAATGTCGCCAATCTGGCCGCTGGTCAGAGTGAGCGCAGCAGCGTTGTACGCGCCGGCAATCTTGATGGGGTTCGCCGTGTTCGTGGAGCCGCTGGCAAGTGTACCTGCCGCAGACACCGGCAGCGGATTGGTCGCATTGACCTTGACCGGATCGCCAGACGGAGTTTCCGTCTCAATCACAACCTTCTGGTGCTGGAAGCCACTGCCGTCCTGATACGTCGCCATGCTGGCGCCGCCAGAACCCGGATTAAGTACGACTGAACTATCGCCTGCCATGGTGGCTCCTACTAAAGTCGGATAAAGTCAATATGGATACTAAAATAGACAAAAAAGCTACTTTAGTATCTTTTAAGTTACATGCCCGGCGGGCGCATTCCCGGCGGCATGCCCGGAGGACCGCCCATCGGATGACCCATCGGTGGGCCCATCGGAGGACGTCCGCCCATCGGCATTCCCGGCGGAGCGCCCGGGGGGGCACCCATACCACCACCCAGCGGCTGCGGGGCCCCTGCAGCGCCGCCCGGAGGTGCGCCAAGGCCGGCCATCAGCGGACCTGCCGCCATGCCCAGCGCGCCCATATGCCTGCCACCCGCGCCCTTCGGCATGTGAGGGTGACCAAGGCCGGCGCCGCCCTTCGGCATGTGCCCGCCGGACGCAAAGTGCGGCCTGCCCGGGTAACGATCACTGTCCGGCTGGAACGGATTGCTGCTCTGCAGCACGTGCCGTGACGTGTCGACGTCAATATCGATGCCGTTCGTGCGGTCGCGGCCGGTGTGGCCACGGGCTTCGTGCGGATTACCGTTGCGCAGATGGCCCATGCCGCGCGTCGCCTCGTTCGTGATGGCCTTCTGAATCCGGCCGCCGGACGCAGCAGCAACATCACGTTCCGGGCTCGACGGAATCATCGGGCCGTTCTCTTCCTCGTCGTCATGGGGACGCGCTTTCCATACCCGGCCACCCTTCTTGAAGGTGAACTCGGTGGTTTTAGCGCATCCCCCCTTGGCAAAAGGGACGGGGGTAACTTTCCCTCCCTTGGCATACTGACCCGGCACCTTCACGTTCTTTTCGTTAACGCGCACGGCGTGATGGTCAGGCTTGACAGCATTCTTGTCGTGTACCTTGCCACCCTTGGCCTTCGGCATCACGCCGCGCTTGGCGTCACGTTCGACAGCGGACAGTTCCTTGCGCGTAGGAGCATACTCACGGCGCGAACCACGCTCCTCACTGGAGTCCTTTGGATCGCCCTTGACGCGGCCACCCTTGGCCTTGGCCGTTACGCCTCCGCGCTCGTCACGGTCAGCGGCACGCGCTTCCTTGCGGTCCATCGTGTATTCACGACGCGAACCCTTCTCCTCGCTGGAGTCGCGCGGGTCACCCTTGACAATGCCGCCCTTGGCTTTGCGCGTCACACCACCACGTTCGTCGGCGTCTGCCTCGCGCATTTCCTTGCGGTCTGCCGTGTACTCGCGACGGGAGCCCTTTTCCTCGCTAGAGTCCTTGGGATCTCCCTTGACGCGTCCGCCCTTGGCGAATTTCAGCGCAGAACCCTTGACCTCGCGCTTGATCAGCGCCTTGTCCTCCTCAAGGTCCTTGTGGCCCTGCATCGAACGCGCTTCGACACGCGCGGCCCCACCCTTCTTGTAAGGGTCAGGCGTCGTGTGAGCGCTGCCACCGCGAGCGTACGGCACAGGCGTAACCTTGCCGCCCTTCGCGTAGTAATGCACGTGCTTTGAGCCTACCGGGCTCGTCTTGATGTGCGTGCTACCCTTGCCTGCCGGACTCGTGCCGATGTTCGGGTGCTTGCTGCCGCCTACATCGGACTTGATAGAGCCGCCGCGAGCGTGAGCCTGAGCTTTACCAGCGCTTCCGGTAAAACCGAAACTGGCAGGATGGTCAAACTCTTTGACGTAACGGAAATTGCCCACGTTAAATCCTCTTAGACGGCAGTGATGCCGGTACTATCCACAATATTGATAAGTGCGCCGCCCGGGGCGGTGCTGGTATTGATGACAAGCCGATACGCCTGCGCAGGCTGTACCGTATTTGCGTTGGCCGCACTAGTCTGCGATGTCAGGCCGGCGACAACCGCCACCCACGAACACTGCGCATCCGGCTGCGAAACAAACGGATTGTCAAACGTTTGCTGCACGCTCCAGTTGACCGTGCCGGTAACGCGAACGCCAATGGCCGTGCTGTATGCAGCGCCCAGAGAACACGGAATCGGCGGACCGTTGGCAATGACCGGGCCCGTGGCCGGAACAGTGCCGACCGACAAATTGCCCAGCGGTGTGTTTGCAGGAACAACCGACGTGACCGTCAGGTAATCGTTCACGGAAACCACCGGAGTGGTACCGTTCAGCGTAATCGTTTCTGAAATAGGGACGCCAAACCAGTTGGTCCCCTTGATCGTCACCACAACTGCCGTGTCACCGGCATTCGCAGAAACAAGCGTGACAAGGCGAGCCATGTCAAGAATGCCAACGGTGGTTCCGTTAAGCGTCAAGGCAGTTCCGCCGGTCGCGGCCTGTGAGGTCGCAATCGATGTCGCGGTGCCGGTTACTGGCGCCATGTACACCGGAGTAGTGGCAGTGACGTTGCCGTCAACACCGTAAGTATTATTCGGACGAGGGTATGTAACTGGACGCATGGATGCTCCAAGGAAACCCGGATACAGCGTTTAAACTGTACCCGGGATAAGTGGCTTAGAACTGCGTCTGGCCCCAGAACGGCTGCGGGATCAGGTTCGTTTCAAGATCGAACTGATACGGCGACGGCACAACATGAATCACCACACGAACAGCGCCGCTGGACGCGGTCTGCATCGTGTATGTTCCACGCACGTCACCGGTCGTTGCCGTAGCCACCGGAGTGACGTCGGCCTTGGTAAAGCCCGTGTTGGCCGTAATCAGCGCGTCGTTGACGTAGATCTGCAGGTAGGAGAACGCATCCGCACGGAAATGGATACCCAACGTATCCGTCGTACCGACACTGACGTTACCAACCAGCGTCGCCACACCAGTCGTCACCGACTGAATGAAACCAAACGCTTTCTTGCCAAGTACCGGAGTCGTGCCGTTCAGCGTGACGGTCTCGGTCATCGGAACACCGAAGATGTCCCAGCCTTTGACAGTCAGCGTGGCAGTACTATCCGACGCACTGGACGAAACATACTGCAGTGCACGCGAAACACCCTGACGCTGGTCCCACATCACGTCCGCACCCGTCACATTGAACGGGTAGTACGCAATTCCGGCAGTCGCAGGACCACCGAACGGAGTCGACGGCGCACCAACACCGAACTGGTTGGCAGGAGCCACGCCAGCATTGGTCTGGGCCGACAGTGCCGGGTTTGCGATGTACAGGTAATGGTTGACGTAGTCAATCGCAATTACAGTGGTAAGCAACGGCAGCGTGCCGCCAGCGTTACCGGCAGCAGCAATGATGATGGGCTGACCCGGTGAGAACATCATTTCAGGCTGCGTGTGGTTGGTCGTCTGCAGCAGAACGATCTGGTTTTTATTGACGGTCGTGCCGGCATACGCAGCCGGATACGTGCCAACCGTAGGACCAAGGCCAGCGGCCAGCGTCACCGTCGAAGACGTGTACGTCGTGCCACCAACTAGACCAAAATCAATCGCAAGTGCGGCGGTCGCAACGTTGACCGAATTGTACGCCTGCGGGACGTACGTCTTGTTACCGTACTGATCAACACCCGGGACGAACGGCACAATCGGAATTGAACCTGCCGTTGCGAAGTTGGTCGGAGAAGCAAGCGTCAACGCAGTACCAGCAACCGCCGTCGCACCAGACACGTTGACGATGTTGGTCGTCGACTTCGTCTGCGGAAACGCATCAACAGCAGTCAGGTACTGCTGAGTAGAAATACCAACAACACGCGTGTTGGTAGAGGCAACACCAATCGCCTGCACGAATCGACCGTCGATGACGCCAGCGCCATCAGCGAACAGACACGGGCCGGCGTCCGGCTCTACGTTCTGTGCCGGGTTGGTGTTGCCGGTCGAGATAATCGGACCGGTAAACGTAGTAATTGACATGGATATTCCCTAAAAGGTTTCTCGCAATTTTTTAATTGCGTTGGCAAGGCTAATATGGTAATCGGGGGCAGATCTCTCTACCCCCTTTTTTACCGTGCCTAGTGCTTCATAAGCCAGACGTGCCAAAGACGGCGCGAGGGTCGGTCCATCCAAGTCCGTAGCGCTCGGTTGCCTTGTAGCGCATAGAATCGGTTTCGAAGTCACCTTCCATGCTCTTTTCCAGCTTGCGACGCATCAGGAGCTTGAGACCTTCCGGCGCATCCGTCTGCACGAACCACGCCGTGACCGACGTGAGACGCGATAGATTGGCCTGACCGCCCGACAGCAGGTCAAGCGACTTGACCGGGTTGATGTCGTTGTTGGCCGTGCCGGTACGCAGGACGCTCTTGAGGATAACCTCGGCCTGAAAGACGTTGCTCGGCGCAACGACGATCTTCTTCGGCTCAAGGCGAATGCGCTTGCCGTTGTTGTCCACCGCGTTACGGATCTGGATCAGCATCTGTTCCAGCGACGTCTGCGACAGGGCCGCAGCGGTCGCCAGCTGGTTGCTGAACGTGCCGTTAACAATCGGATGGGCCGTATTGACCAGCGAAACCTGATCGCCACCAAGGTACGCGCTGTTGAAGGCGCGATTCAGGACGTTGGCCGCAAGGGTTTCCTTCGTCTCGATCAGCGACTGAGCAAGGTGCTTGCTGTAGGTCTGACCGATACGAATGTGATCGCCGTCTTCCACGAGAACCTTGGTAAGCGCGAACGCCAGACCATAGACCTTGTAGAGGTAGCGCTGGTTGAACAGCACACCACCGGCCTGATACGTGACGGGCTGGCCGTCAGGAAGTTCAGGGGCGGCACCAAAACCAAACAGGACCGGCTCTTCATGGTAAGCGCGCGGGATACCCGGCTCTTCCTTGAAAACCTGATTCCACTCATCGACGCGCTGGTCGTAGACTCCGTCGAAAGCCTCATTGAGAATAG
>Ga0209067_10002679_pt1 | contig 10473 bp, 10 predicted proteins | sample ColStrG_CSR_2013_FD_187199 | JGI IMG/M metagenome (GOLD analysis project Ga0209067, IMG submission 187199) | Freshwater sediment microbial communities in response to fracking from Pennsylvania, USA - Cold Stream Run_MetaG_CSR_2013 (SPAdes)... | ecosystem: Environmental > Aquatic > Freshwater >... | reverse complement strand
GGCCCGACCGCCATCCTCTCCGACATGCCGCAGGAACTCAAGGATGCCATCAAGACCGCATTCCTCGACGCGGCAAAGAACGATCCGGCTGCTTTCGCCAAGCTCTCGGACGGCAAGAACCAGCCTTGGCAGCCCATCAAGCATGAAGACTATCTGCCGACTGTCGAACTGGTGAAGTTCGTCGACAGCCTCCGCAAGAAATAAGCCTTTCCCCGCCACCCCGGACCAAAATCCGGGGTGGTCTTTTATGTGAGACGATGACCAACTCCCCGCTCCAAACCCTTCCGGACGCGCAACTTGCGCCGATGCAGCGTGCTTATGCCGAGGCGCAGGCTGCGAAGAATTTGCGTCTGGCGGCGATGTTCATCGCGTTTGTTATCGCACTGGTCCTTTCCGCTGACGTCACCGAACTGAACCCGGTCAAGCTGTGGGAACGGCGCGGTGAATTGCTGGATTATTTCAATCATCTCGCCCATCTCGAAAATGGCGCATGGGTGATCAGTGATCCGGTTGAATGGTTCTGGAACCTCAAGGGCTGGAGCCTGCTGCTGCTTGAGACAATCGTCATGTCCTATGTCGGCACGCTGACGGGCGCGGCCGTCGCCTTTGTCCTGTGCTTTGTGGCCAGCACCAACATCACACAAAACCCGTTGACACGCGCAGCCGCCCGCCGCGCCATGGAAATTCTCCGCACTGTCCCTGATCTGGTGTTTGCGCTGATTTTTGTTGAAGCCTTCGGTCTTGGCCCGATGGCAGGGGTGCTGGCGCTAGCGCTGCACACCTCAGGCGCGCTCGGCAAACAATTCTTTGAGCTGGTGGAAAACATCGACCCCAAACCGATGGACGGCATTCTGGCCTCCGGCGGCTCGAAGCTGCACGCCATCCGTTTTGCAGTTTTGCCGCAGATCATCGCCGGTCTCGCCAGCTACACCGTGCTGCGCTTTGAGATCAATGTGCGCGAGGCCAGCGTGCTCGGCTATGTCGGCGCGGGCGGCATCGGTTTCAAACTGCTCGAAGCCATTCGCAAATTTTATTACAGCGACATTTCCGCCATTCTGGTCATGTTGATGCTGACCGTTTTTGCCATCGAAATCAGCATGAGCTATGCGCGCGCCAAATTTCTTCCCGAACCGGGCACCACACGATGAAGCTGCGACGGCCGGAACTTTTCCCCAATCTCGCCAAAATTCAGGCAGAACACTCCGTCATGTTTCGCGCGCAGACGCAGGAGCGGTATCGGCATATCGCCATAGCGGCGGCGATGTTGGTCGCGCTGCTTTTGGGATATGGTTTTCTCGGATTCACGCCCCTGCGGTTCATCAATGGCCTTGTTCGTTTTGGCGCTATTCTTGCCCGGATGATGCCGCCCTCGCCCGGCAGTTGGGAACATTTTTGGCTCTATATGGACGCTTTGGCGCAAACTCTGGGCTTGGCGTTGATCGGCGTTTTTGGCTCGGCGCTCATCGCCCTCCCGCTGGCGCTGCTCGCCGCGCGCAATGTGACGGGGAGTCAAATCCTGCACATCATTCTGCGCCGTCTGTTCGACATGATCCGCACCATCGACCGCTTTATTTGGGCGTTGATTTTCGTGCGTGCGGTGGGTCTGGGTCCGTTTGCGGGCGCTTTGGCGCTGCTGGTCTCGAACATTGGCACGCTTGGCAAGGTTTTTTCTGAAACCATTGAAGCCACAGACCAGAAGCCGGTCGAAGGTGTGCTCTCCTCTGGTGGCACCGGCACAACGGCCCTGCGTTTTGGCATCATCCCGCAGGCTATTCCGGTCATCACCGGCCAATTGTTGTATTATTTTGAATCCGACACACGCTCGGCCACGATCATCGGCATCGTCGGCGCCGGTGGCATCGGCCTGACGCTCTATGAAGAAATCCGCACGCTGGAATGGACCCATGTCGCATTCCTGCTGATCATGATCGTCATCACCGTGGCTTTGATCGACATACTCTCCGCCTATCTGCGCCGGACACTGGCGCGGGGCTAACTACCGGCTCAGCACCACCATTGTAGCATAGCCCTTGAGCGGACGGGAGGCTACACAGGTCAGACCTTGAGCCTGGGCGATCTCGGACGCCACATCAATCAAATCTTCGCGCGGAAATACGCTGAATTTCTTCAACCACGCATAAAGCATCGCCTTGAACCATTTCGGCAAGTCCTCGCAGGTGCCAAAATCAACGATATGCAGATTGCTGCCTTCAGTCAGATTTTTAGCGGCCTCGGCCAGCACTTGCTTCCACACCGGAATCATCGAAAGCGAATAGGAGATAAAAATTCGCTCAAACGCTTGGCGGCCGAACAGGCTCTGCGCGTCAAAATCCGTCGCATCGGCCTGCACCACTTTCACCCGCTCGCCCAGACTGGCGCGCGCAATCGACTGGCGCGCCGTCACAAGCATCTCGGCGGAAATATCCAGCCCGTAAGCCTTGCATTGCGGATAGAGCTGCGCCGCCTTGATCAGGTTGCGACCCGTGCCACAACCAATCTCCAGCACGCTCCCGCCCACCGGAACATCCAGCCCCTTGATCATCAGATCGCGGCCCAGCAGATAGGGCTTGCGGGTAAAATCATAAATATAGCGCTGATAACGATACATCTGGTTCATCAATACGGCAGCTTCCGCGCCCTCGCTCGCAGGAGTCGCCATCTCAGGCCGCTTTCAATGTATAGAGGTGAAACCCGCCATAGATCGACGAACGGTCGCGCGCGGTCCACGTCTTGCAGGCCGCTTCGTCATAATCCCACTTCGACAGGATTTCGTCCGGAACGCGGCCCGGCAACAGGCTTGGCTCGGCGGCGGTGCGGAAAATCACGCGGGCACCGGGTCGAGCTGTGCGGGTGATTTCACTCCACAATTCGGTCAGGTCGGCGTCGTTCATCCAATCCTGTGCGTCGAGCAGCACGTAGCGGTCGAGCGAGGCATCGCTGTTTTGCGCCAGAAACACCGTGAACGACTGGTGAAGCACATCGACCCGGTCGGCGCGCGACCGCACGGCCTCGAAATTTTGCCGCATCAGGTAGGGCGGGCGCGAAGAATTCGGCACAGTCGAATAGGAACGCCCAAAGGCCTGCCAAGCGAAATAATTGTCCTGAATATCAAAATCGCAAGCCAAACGCTCCAGACGGGCCTTCAGAACACCATTAATACCCCCCACGCCGGATCCGGCCAGCGCGTGATATTGCGCCGGCGGAATGCCCAGGCCAAACAACGACGCCGGTTGATTGACCAGCCAGCGCACGAATTTCTGATCGAAAATAGGAGCCAGAACGCGTTCATAAATATCACGCTGCTGGGCCATATTGCCCGCCTTGAGCATTTCGCGCGGGTCGCGGCCATAAAGCCTGGCCAGCCAATGCGTCAAGCCAATGAAATTGCCGAGCAGACCAAATTCATAAATATTATTGGCGAAAAGGCTGATGCGCTTGCGGCCAAAATGATTGCGCGAATCCCAAAAATTACGCGTTGCTTCATCAAGTTTTGCGCGCAAGTGGGTCTGGTAAGCCGCAACATTATCTTTGCTGTTCGCCTCGCCAAAAAACCTGTGAAACGCCGCGTAATCCGGCAGATTTTGTGCCGCGCACAGCTTGAGCTTGTTCAGGCTGATATGCGCGCCATTGAGGTCAAGCGCAGTGATTTTTGCCGGATCAGCGGTCAGATAGCTCAACACATTGCAGCCGCCAGAGGCGATCGCCACAATATGCTGGCCCGGCTGCACCTGCATCGCCTCAAGATCGATGTTCGGATCTTCCCAGATTTGCGGATAAACCAGACCGCGGAACACGGTGGTGAACATGCGCTCAAGCACACCCACTTTGGATAGGCCCTCGGCGCGATGCACCGCGTCGCTCAAATTCTTTTTAGTCTGTTGACGGGTCTGGGACTCTGACATCAAAATTCTGGCTCCAAGGTCAGCGCCGCAAAAGCGCATAACAAAATTGAATGGAACCATTCTTTAATGTGCTTCATGTGTCAGCTTTATGAATGTTTCACGCCATCGTCATCAAAGCCCACTTTTTACAAACCCTTTTTGCAACCTCTGATCCTCATGTCACGAGTTTCGTGCTCAAAAAAAAGCAATAAGCTCAATATTTAATCGTAACCCACTTCAACGATTCAAGAATTTAGCAATGATAAAATATTCAAAATTTATAAACTTCATAAAATTGAATCTATTGAAGCAATAAAAATAATATCAATATTATCAAAATACTGTATGGTTCATACATTTGGAAAAAATAGATTTTACTATCCGTGCTATCAGGTCAGTCTCGATTGCAGCTATTTCCAGCCTGCTGTTCCGGACACCGGCGATTGCCGGAGCGGCCAGCGTCATGTTCAATGCAGCTGTTGTCTGGAATAGCCCATGCCGGAAACTGACCACCAATGAGGCCATCGCCTCGGCAGGCCTGCCGCTGGACGGCATGATTTTTAATAAACAGGACAATAAACGTAAGTCTAATTAAGTCGATTTTATTATTGTGAATTTACCACGATGAAAAATTGATGGGATATATAGTCGAACCAATATAATTGGTAAGCAATTAGATAGAACTTTTCGTCAAAAATACTATCTCAATGATTTGAGGATATATTTCATGCACGCGCAAATTCTTGAAGGTCTGCGCAATGACGAATTTAATGTTGTCTATCAACCACAAATGCTCGCAGACGGCGTCACGATGGGCTCTGTCGAAGCTCTGGTGCGATGGACGGCGGGAGATGGTCCCGTGCCGCTCAATCTTTTTCTGGCCGTAGCTGAGCAAACCGGTGCCATAGTTGATATTGGCTCAATGGTTTTGTTACGAGCCTGCCTCGACACCCTGAATTGGCCGGGCTTGCGCGTTGCCGTTAATGTGTCGGCAATGCAATTGCGCTCGCCGCACTTCGCCGAAACTATTGAGCATATTGTCAATGCGGCTGGTCTTCCGTTCGACCGTCTGGAGCTCGAACTGGTTGAAAGCACGTTCCTCGAAAATTTTGACATAGCGGAACGCAACCTCTCACGCTTGCGTCAACTTGGCTGCACCATCGCTCTTGACGATTTCGGCACCGGCTTTTCCAGCCTGGCTTATTTGTGCAAATTGCCGCTCGACAAAGTCAAAATCGATCGCTCCTTCATTGCCAACGTCGATAAAGTGCAATCAGCGGCCATCGTCCAGGCTATGGTGGCGCTGGCGAGGGCGCTGGGTCTGAAGGTAGCGGCCGAAGGTGTGGAAACGGTCGAGCAGCAGCGCTTTGTGAAGGCCTGCGGCGTGCATTTCATGCAGGGCTTTCTATTTTCAAGGCCCGTGGCCGCCGAAGAAATTACCCGCATGAGGAAGGCCGCAGTGGCGGCCTGAACAATAATTTTACGAAAATCGGGATGCCCGGCTCTGAGCCTGTTGCCCGTGCGCTTGCACGATGACCGGACCATTCATCCTCTGTCACGGCCTCGGCCTATTGCACCAGACGCGGAGAGGATGCCGCCTTAGAGAAGAATTCTGGCGGAGCTGGAACCGAGGAGACGCCATAATTGGCGTTCAGGACCAAATCCACGCCGGCATTGATGAGTATCTGCTTGGCAATGATCACCGTCCAAGCTGATGTAGTGGCAAGACCACCCCCCTCAGGCGGACATTGTCCTTTATATCCGGGAATAACCTGGCAAGCGAACGCCAACAACGAGCCTAATGTAGGCTTTTCACCAATCACCAACGAATTGCGCGACAAATACACCGTGCCCTCAATCTTGTCCGCTGCACGACTGGAGATATAATGCTGCTGCCCCAAAGGCGCGGCACGGTCTTCAAAGAAGATAATGCCCGCCATATTTCCCGATATAGGTGCCGACAAGTTCAACGTCGTCGTATTGTCGAAGGCCAGAATGGCTCCTGCTCCTGTGAGGTAAACTCCGGCATTGAGCATTGTCAGCGAAGATTTTTTGTCTAATTTCAGTGGGCCGTCCTTGATAATGTAAGTTCCATTTGACATCATCACTTTAGAGCCATTTCCGGAGGTTATACCGCCGCAATAGGTGCCGGGGATCAATGTTTGAGGCCCGCTATTCAGCACCAAATTGGTGTAGTCACAGCCGCTAAAGGTTGGAGCGGGCCGTAAAGCCAAAGGATCACTCAGGGGTGGACAATCCAGCAAAGCTTGAGGCGTAAGAGCCTTGCTTGACGCAGACACGCCGCCGCCACTACAGATCATCGCCGATTTGATCATCGAAATTCCTGTGGCCGTAAGCGCGTTGGCCGAATTGGAATCGACATAAGTACCACAGCCGGGCGATGACAAAATGGCCGTATCCAGACCCAAAGCGCCCGGCATTGTCGGGTCTAGGGCCAGCAGGCACACGGTCGTGCCGCCAGAAAGACGCGCCACAGCTGATGCATGCAGGTGCGGATTGGAAAGCGCCGAAATGCGCGTGAAGGACGAAGGCATCACTTCATCTATTTGTACTTGCACGCCGTCATTCGTACTCAACACGGTCGCCGTCACAACCGCTGCGGAATCCTTTGCCTCGAGCGTGGCGAGCGCTATTTGTTGCGCCACCGCTGAAACCTGGCTGGGGGTTGAGTTGGCAAGTCGCAATTCCTTGGCCGCACCAAGCGCCGCTGAGTCGGCTGCTGTTTGCAACCGCTGCTTTGCCGCCTGGGCGCGTTCAAAATCAATAACCGAGGCTGTCGCGACACCAATGACCGGCAAGGCCAGCGCGAAAATCAACGCTACATTGCCGCGTCGGTTGTGTGCAAAATTCCGGAAGAATTTCACCATACCTTCAAACATGATTACACACTGAACCGCTGAGTGTTAGCGCGCAAAACGTAGCGCACATGATAGGAAAGCAGCCGCCAATTAACCGGCTTGGTGACAAATGAGGTCGCCCCCACATTATAGGCCGTATCGATAGACACGATGTCCTCACGGCCGGTAATCACGATAATCGGTAAATTTTTGAGTTTTGGATGCGCGCGAACCGCCTTGACCACATCAAACCCGTTCATAACAGGCATATCAATGTCGCACAGCAAAATGTCGTAAGGGGTATCTTCGAGCATTTTCAGCCCCGCAGCGCCGTTCTCGACAATATCGACACTCGCTGTTGGCGTGGCCAAATATACCGAAGCAAATTCAAGTTGAATCGGGTCATCATCAATCGCAAGAATGCGCGTATTCTCGTTGAGAATATGGGTGAATACAGCATCGGAGGCAGAAGCATAGGACAATTTGGTCCACCAATCGTGTTAATTGGTCACCAAGTTACGCTGTGTCCCTTAAGTTTACATGAAGCGGATTGGTTTACGATTGTGTTTAACAATCCACAAACCCGACTCCCCCTACACGCGAGCGCCGAATTCATCCCTGGGCGGAGAATTGCCCGGCCACCACAAAATATTTAAAAACCTTGGTGAGCGCGTCGGGATTCGAACCCGAGACCCTCTGATTAAAAGTCAGATGCTCTACCGGCTGAGCTACGCGCTCCCGCAATGCGGAATCTCGCTCCAAGGCTGCTGATTGCGTAAACGCAACGCTTCATCGCGTCAAGTCAATTGGCGCATTTGGCTGAGATTATTCGTGCCAACTTTTTATTCAGCCAGCATATTGCATATACGCAACCAGCGCGACAAACAGCAGTGCCGAAATCCCGGTCGTCCACGCCGCCTTGACCAGCATCATTGGCCTTGTCGGAGCGCCTGGATCGCTGCCATCCACCACCGGTCCTTCCTCACCCTGCGCGTGCACCCCGAACGGCAACACTGCAAACAGCACGATCCACCACATAATAAAATAGGTGGCAATTCCCATGGTCACGGTCATATTCGTCCTCGAAAAAAATGGGAATTGGCCCCGGTCAACAGATTCAGACCTGTTCCAGCTCCACCAGAGTGCCGTTAAAATCCTTAGGGTGCAAGAACAGCACCGGCTTGCCATGCGCGCCAATTTTTGGCGCTCCATCACCCAGCACGCGTGCACCTTTGGCCGTCAAACGGTCGCGCGCGGCCAGAATATCATCGACCTCGTAGCAAAGGTGATGGATGCCGCCATCCGGATTTTTCTCCAGAAATTTCGCAATCGGCGAACTCTGACCCAAAGGCTCCAGCAACTCGATCTTGGTGTTCGGCAGTTGGATAAACACCACTGTTACACCATGTTCAGGCTGCGGAAGCGGCGCGGCCACCTCAGCGCCCAGAACATCCCGATAGGTGGCGCTGGCCGCGGCAATATCCTTGACCGCAATGGCAACGTGATTCAACCGACCGATCATTGTCTCTCCTTAAACTTCCACCACCAGCACATGCACTGCGGGCTTTTTGCCCCATGCTTGACCCAAGGCCGAACGGATCGACTTTTCAATCGCATCTACAACTGTATCCGCATCACGCCGCCGCGCCCGCGGCATATTGTCCAGCGTGGCAAAGATTGCCGCGTCAATCACTTCGTCTGTGCCAGCACCACCGGCCATCCGCATCGGAATGCCAGCAAACACAACATCCGGGTCGCCGGCAAGCTCGCCTTTCGACGTAAGCGCCATCGCCACCGACACCACACCGGCGAACGACAACCGCCGCCGCTGGGCAATCGACTCATCGTTGAAGGAAATCAACTGATTGCCGTCCTTGAGCATACGCCCATGCTGCACAGTGTCGATAACAGCGGGCGGCGTGCTGACCACATCATTTTCGCCGATCAGCACCACGTCGCCGTTGCGCGCTTTGATCACATGCGGCACGCCCTGCGCTTTTGCAAAGGCGGCATGTTCCGACAGGTGCAGGGCCTCGCCATGCGCCGGAATCGCGATGCGCGGGCGAACCCACTCATACATACGCGCCAGTTCGGCGCGGCGCGGGTGGCCGGAGACATGCACCAGATGGGTGCGGTCGGTCACCACCTCGATCCCCTGCGACACCAGACCGTTGATGTTTTCGTTAATGGCCTTTTCGTTGCCGGGAATTGGCCGCGACGAAAAAATCACACGATCACCCGTGGAGAGCTTCAGGTCCGGATGCTGGTCATCGGCCATCCGGGCCAGCGCTGCCCGCGACTCGCCCTGGCTGCCGGTGGCCAGAACAACAAGCTGTTTGCGCGGAATGTCGCGCGCCGCCTGCGCCGGCAAAAACGGCGCAACGCCGTCAAGATAACCACACTCGCGCGCCACCTGCACCACACGGTCCATAGCCCGGCCGACAATCGCCACTCTCCGCCCGCAAGCCGCGGCCGCATCGGCCGTCGCTTTGAGGCGCGCCACATTGGACGCAAAAGTTGTCACGATGACGCGGCCCTGAGCGTCACCGACCAGTTCCTTCAGCGTCTTGGCCACGTCGGTCTCGGACGGGCTGATGCCTTCGCGCAGCACATTGGTCGAATCGCAAATCAGCGCCAACACGCCTTCATCACCCAGGGCACGGAAACGGTGTTCATCGGTGGGACGGCCAACCATTGGTGTCTCGTCTATTTTCCAGTCGCCGGTATGCACAACAACCCCGACCGGGGTATGCAGCGCCAGCGCGCAGCTTTCCGGAATGGAATGCGCCACCGCGATAAATTCGATGCCAAAATCGCCCAGCCGAAAGGTACCGCCTTGATGCACGACATGCACCTTGATATCTGGCGCGTTCGGCTCCATCAGGCGTTTGGCCTCCAGCAATCCGGCGGCAAAAGGTGTTGCGTAGACCGGACATTTAAGGCGCGGCCAAAGTTCGGCCACCGCGCCAATGTGGTCTTCATGGGCGTGGGTAATGATCAGTCCAAGCAAATCCTTGCGGATCTTTTCGATAAAGCCAATATCGGGCATGATCAAATCAATGCCCGGAAGATCATCACCGGCAAAGGAAACGCCCAGATCAACCATGATCCATTTGCGCGCCTTTTCCGGCCCAAAACCATAAAGCGCGCAATTCATACCAATTTCGCCGAGGCCGCCCAAAGGCACGAACACAAGGCTCTCAATTTTCTTGTTCATCATTTACTTTCAAAATTATAGGACGATTTCTTAGCTCAGGAATACGTCACCCGCGTCAATTGTCACGCATTCTTTTTCGCACCGCAGCAACAGGCGGCCCGTTGGGTCAATCCCCTCGAATATGCCGGTGATCTCGCGGTTAGCCAGACGCACGCGGATGCTCTGATTCAGGCGCGCCGCGCGGCTGAGCCATTCTAGCCTTACGCGCCCAAAGCCATTGCCGACATCCCAGATCGTCAGCCAATCGGCAAAATGCCGGGACAGGACGACCAGCATTTCTTCCGGGGCAATGCGGCGTCCGGTGAGCGTGTAAAGATCAGTGGCCGGATAGGCCAAGCCTTGAGGACTGGATTGGCAATTGATACCAAAACCAATTCCGCAGGCCAGCCGCCCTGCCCCGGCGACGCTGGTTTCGAGCAAAAGGCCAGAGACTTTAGCATCGCCCGCAACGAGATCGTTCGGCCATTTGATGCGAAAGACCTCCGGCACCCCACTGATCTCAGCAGCGGCATCATAA
>Ga0209067_10002678_pt1 | contig 10475 bp, 7 predicted proteins | sample ColStrG_CSR_2013_FD_187199 | JGI IMG/M metagenome (GOLD analysis project Ga0209067, IMG submission 187199) | Freshwater sediment microbial communities in response to fracking from Pennsylvania, USA - Cold Stream Run_MetaG_CSR_2013 (SPAdes)... | ecosystem: Environmental > Aquatic > Freshwater >... | reverse complement strand
GTGCTTAGAATATTATTAAGCGTATCATGCTCAGCCCCTTCAGGTCGTATCACCAATCCAATTAAGGGGGGATTAGCCCCAATATGAAATATAGAATTGAACAATCCGAGATTGGAATTTCCTTCCAGGGATTTTGTACCCAATATATTCAGGCTTTTAAATCCGGAGAGACTATTGAAAAAAGTAGTTCTAAATCTGGATTCAAATTCTTGAAAATCAGGCTGATAAAAAGAGGGCATAGGAATTCGGCGAAGTTAAATGGCTTGATGATTAAACGGTTGTAGTACCATTTCAGAAACCACTCCAGAATCTACTTGTTGGCATAAAAACCAAAGAGACATAGCTGCATCGGCGGAGGATACAAATTTGTCTTTTTGCACTTTCAGATCAATAGTATCCCAAAAAGGGGTATTGGTACCACCTAAATATAAATTGGTAATTCGAATATCGGTTCTTTTTAATTCTTCCCGAAGTGATTTAAGCATTCCATTTAAGCCATACTTTGAAGCCGCGTAGGCTGTGGCACCCGCCATTGGGGTTTTCCCAAGAACACCCGGTAAATGAATAATTAATCCTTTTCGGTTTAATTTCATGGGTTCTATAAAGGATTTAATAACGTTGAAGGATCCTATAAGGTTTATTTCAATGGATTGCTGAAATTCTTCTGAACTTAAACTTTCGATCGGTTTAATGATTCCTATGCCTGAAGCGTTTATTAAAATATCCAAATGAGGGATTTGGGAATGAATTTGACGGGCCACTTCCTGAACCTCGGAAAAATTTCGAACATCCATTTGAAATAATTGATTTTGGGGGATTCCAAGGCTTTGTCCTAGATCTATCAAATAGGTTTTGTATCGGGTTGAGGTTAGAAATAAATTTGCCCCCGAATTTTTAAGTAACTTGGCTGTTTCCGACCCAATTCCTCCAGTCGCTCCTACTAATAAGATATTTTTCCCTTGTATTTTTTGCATTTTATGGAATCTTTAAATCCCTAGAACCATGAAATATTTTTTTTGTTTAACCTTTTATGAAATTAAAGTCTGGAAAACTTGGTCTCAAACATTGATCTATTAACTTTGTTGGAAGGGCGATGAGAGGAGTGGATAAGGAAAATCTTCCAACGAAAATTTGTCCAGTATGTAAAAGGAGTTTTACCTGGAGAAAGAAATGGGAAAAAAACTGGTTAGAAATTGTTTATTGTAGCGACCGGTGCAGAATGGATAAACGAATGGCAAAATTGAATGGAAAATAATTTGCCCAGTACAAGAAAAATAATGGTATGGTTTCGCAACGACCTGCGAATCCATGATCATCAGCCATTAATTGAAGCCTGTCAAAAGGCCGATATGGTTTTGCCTGTTTTCTGTTTTGACCCACGTCAATTTGATAAAACCCCCTTTAAAACCTTAAAGACCGGAAAATTTCGAGCAAAGTTTCTGTTGGAAAGTGTTCAGGATTTACAAAAATCTTTCCAATCAATCGGAGCAAATCTTCTTATTAGAACCGGGCATCCCGAAGAAGTATTAGTAGAAATTGCTCAGAAATATGGAATCCAAAAAGTATTTGGATTTAAGGAAGTGGCCACCGAAGAAATTGTTTTGGCCGATCTGGTAGAGGAAAAACTTTGGAAGGCCGGAATTTCCATGAATTTATTTCTGGGAAATACTTTATACAATAAGGAGGATCTTCCCTTTCCCATCAAAGATATACCTGATACGTTTACGGTTTTTAGGAAAAAAGTGGAGAGAGATACTTTTATTCGGGAATGCTTTCCTGCCCCTGAAAGGGTTATGGTGCCTAACGATATAGATTGGGGTACCATGCCTAAATTGGAGGATCTTATTCAGGATCATGAACCCGTTTTGGATTCCCGTTCGGTTATGGATTTCAAGGGCGGAGAAACCGAAGGTCTTCATCAATTGAGGGAATATATTTGGGAACAGGAATGGATTAAAACCTATAAAATTACCCGTAATGGGTTAATTGGCAGGGATTATTCCTCAAAATTAAGTTCCTGGCTTTCTCTAGGTTGTTTATCTCCCCGAAGGGTTTACAATGAGATACGAGCTTTCGAAAAAGAGAAAATTTCCAATGATTCTACCCAATGGCTTATTTATGAATTATTATGGAGAGATTATTTCCGATTCGTATTTAAAAAATATGGAAGTCGGTTATTCCTTCAAAAGGGACTAAAAGCGAAAGCCCCAGAATATGATAAAGAGGCTGAATTCCTTTATTTGGAAAAATGGAAGAAAGGAGAAACGGGTATTCCTTTCATAGATGCCAATATGAGGGAATTGAATCATACCGGTTTTATGAGTAACCGAGGTAGGCAAAATGTTGCCAGTTTCCTGATTCATGATTTAAAAATAAAATGGACTTTGGGTGCTGCCTATTTTGAGGAAAAATTGATCGATTATAATCCTTCCAATAATTGGGGTAATTGGGCTTATATAGCCGGAGTGGGAAATGATCCTCGTGAGAATCGCTGTTTCAATATTCTCAAGCAGGCATTTGATTATGATCCAAAAGGGGATTATATAAAATTATGGATACCAGAACTACAAAATTTGCCTCCTTATTTAATTCACCAACCTTATATTATGAATGAGGAACAAAAAGAGCTTTATAATGTTATACCCGGTAGAACATATCCTTTACCTATCGTAGAGTTTAAAAAATTTGAACAACCGGTATAAAAATTAATTCAGTGGGAAAATTTTCGATCAGGGACATAGAAAACATTACAGGGATTAAGGCTCATACCATTCGTATTTGGGAGCAAAGGTATAATTTGGTTGTTTCCAGACGTACCGATACCAATATCCGGTATTATGATGATCGGGATTTATGCCGTTTTTTAACCATCTCTAATTTAACCGAAAACGGCTACCGAATTTCTGAAGTGGCTAAAATGAGCCCCGAAGAAATGGTTCAGAAAATTTCGGAATTATCGATTGACCATAATAATCCTTGTATTCATGTGAATGCCTTAACCGAGGCTATGATCCAATTTGATCAAACCTTATTTAATAAAACTTTAAATAATAGGATTAAGGCTTCGGGTATTATTCAGGTAATGAATGATACAGTTTTTCCTTTTCTTCGAAAAGTAGGTTTTATGTGGCAGGCCGATTTAATCAGCCCGGCCCATGAACATTTTGTTACCAATTTAATCAAAACTCGTTTAATATCAGCCATTTCCTCTCTTGAGGAGCCTGATCCAGAAAAAGCCAAACGATTTTTATTGTTCCTTCCCCTACATGAGCATCATGAAATGGGGCTATGGTACGCTCATTATTTAATTAAACTTTCTGGGAATAGGGTTTTGTTTTTAGGACAAAGTGTGCCCTATGAGGATTTAATGGCTACCTCGGAAAAGTATGATCCGCATTGGTGTTTGACCACATTGACTTCCTTATACAGTGAAAGCAATGTAAACCAGGTAATTGATGAATTATTAAAGCATTTACCCAAATGGCCTCTGGCTGTTTCCGGACCCCTGGTTAGCATGAATGAAATTCAGTCCCATGATCGTTTAACTATACTTAAATCCATCGATGATTTAATACAATTTTTATCGTTGGATAAACCACCTTTGGAAAAAACGGAGCATCAGGATTCTCTCCAATTGGAGGAAAATTAATCTAATTTTTTGCTTGGATTTCATTCGTAATCCTTAAAACGTGAAAAATGAAAAGTTTTTCACTCTTTGTCTCATAATCTGGTTATTTATTGAAACATTTAGGGTCTTTTCCCGGAATAAATAATCCCTACCATTAAGACTATTTTTCTAATTTTGGTAGTTATCGAGAATAAACCCGTCATGGATCAACTTTCATTTCTTAGCAACGCGGATCCCACCGCTTTAGAGGCTCTATATCAATCCTTTCAAAAAGATCCGAATTCTATTGAATTTGGTTGGAGGAAATTTTTTGAAGGATTTGAATTAGGATCCCAAAAAGAAGGCATAGGCCCCTTTGCTTCTATTAACAAAACATTTCAACCTTCCGATAATCCTTTAATGAATATTCCTGATCAGGAACATTTCTTTAAGGAAATTAAGGTTTTAAATATGATTGACGCTTATAGAAGTCGTGGTCATTTATTTACCAAAACCAATCCGGTACGGGAAAGACGAAAATATTTTCCTGGAAAGGATTTATCCACCTTTGGACTAAGTGAGGAGGACCTGGATTCTGAATTTAATTCAGGTGTTGAATTAGGTCTTGGAAAAGCAAAATTAAGAGATATTCGTACCCTTTTAGAGGAAACCTATTGTGGCTCCATCGGTATTGAATATGATTATTCCAGAAATCCCATTAAAGTAAAATGGTTTCAGGAAAGAATGGAGAAGACCCGAAACCAGCCTAATTTTACCCTAGACCAGAAGAAAAGAATTCTTCAAAAATTAAATGAAGCCGTTGTTTTCGAAAATTTTCTAGGAACCAAATTTTTAGGTCAAAAGCGGTTTTCGCTGGAAGGAGCCGAAAGCTTAATTCCCGGATTGGATGCCGTAATTTCAAAAGGGGCTGAATTAGGGATTAAGGAATTCATTATTGGAATGGCTCATCGAGGTAGGCTGAATGTTTTGGCCAATATCATGAACAAAACCTATAAGGATATTTTCACCGAATTTGAAGGTAAGGGATATGATGTAAAGGAACCCTTTGGTGGAGACGTAAAATACCATTTAGGCTATTCGACCGATTTGGTAGTAGGCAATGGAAATTCGGTTCATTTAAGCTTGTCTCCCAATCCCTCTCATTTAGAAACCGTAGATGGTGTGGTACAAGGAATGGCCAGGGCAAAAATCGATCAGAAATATGATCATGATCTGAATAAATTGGCCCCAATTTTAATCCATGGGGATGCCTCCATTGCCGGTCAGGGAATTGTTTATGAGGTATTACAGATGTCCAAATTGGATGGATATAAAACCGGGGGTACCATTCATTTAATTATCAATAATCAAATAGGTTTTACCACGAATTTTAAGGATGGAAGAAGCAGTACCTATTGTTCAGATATTGGAAAAGTTACTCTTTCTCCGGTTTTCCATGTAAACGGAGATGATGTAGAAGCCTTGGTATATTCTATACAAATGGCCATGGAATACCGACAAACTTTTCATAATGATGTATTTATCGATATCCTTTGCTATCGTCGATATGGTCATAATGAATCCGATGAACCAAGATTCACCCAACCTACCTTATATAAGGCTATTGAACAACATCCCAATCCAAGGGAAATTTATAATAAAAAGCTTTTGGATCAGGGCAGCGTAGATGCTGGATTAGCCAAAGAAATGGAGATTAGCTTCCGGAAAACCTTACAGGAGAGATTGGAGGAGGCGAAGCAGGAAGATAGTCCGATCATAACCCCCATTTTCCAGGGATCCTGGACTGGATTACGATTCAGTAAACCAGGCGATTGGTTAAGATCTCCCCAAACATCCCTTCCCGAGGAAGCTCTTATAGAGATGGGAATAAAAATCACCCAACTTCCCAAGGATAAAAAGTTCTTAAAGAAAATTGAAAGGCTTTTCGACCAGAGGTTGAAAATGTTTACCGAAACCAAGGTTTTAGACTGGGGTATGGCTGAACAATTAGCCTATGCCAGTTTGTTGAATGAGGGTCATAGGGTGAGAGTCAGTGGCCAAGATGTGGAAAGAGGAACCTTTTCGCATCGTCATGCCGTTTTAAAATTAGAAGATTCGGAAGAAGAATATATTCCATTAGCCAATTTATCGGACCATCAGGCCCCTTTTGAAATCTATAATTCCCTATTGTCGGAATACGGTGTTTTGGGTTTTGAATATGGTTATGGTATGGCAAGCCCTGATACCTTAACGATTTGGGAAGCACAATATGGAGACTTTGCCAATGGAGCTCAAATTGTCATTGATCAATATTTAGCCAGCGGGGAAACCAAATGGAAACGATCCAATGGATTGGTTTTATTCCTTCCTCATGGATATGAAGGAGGTGGAGCGGAACATTCATCGGCACGTTTGGAGAGATTCCTTGATTTATGTGCGGAATACAATATGCAAATTGCCAATTGTACGACTCCAGCCAATTTATTTCACTTATTGCGACGTCAGTTAAAACGAGATTTCCGTAAACCCTTGGTATTGTTTACGCCTAAGAGCTTATTGCGTCATCCATTATGCGTAAGTAACTTATCCGAATTTAGTTCGGGAACTTTTCAGGAGGTTATCGATGATAGTTTTATTGAGGACCCATCGAAGGTTTGCCGGGTTTTATTCTGTACCGGCAAAATCTATTATGATTTGCTCGAAAGACAAAGAAAGGATAACCGCACGGAAATTGCTTTGGTTCGATTAGAACAAATTTATCCAACCCCAGTAAACCAGCTTAGCAAGATCATGTCAAAATATGCAAATGCAACTGAACATATTTGGGTTCAGGAAGAGCCTAGAAATATGGGAGCATGGCCTTATCTGGTTCGCAAATTCAGAAATATGGATATCCGGGTAATAGCTCGTCATGAAAGCTCAACTCCTGCCACAGGACATGCTAAAACGCATGTTTTGGAGCAGGAATTTATAATTAACAAGGCTTTCCGTAGCTCCCCCAGTTTTAAGACTCAAAAAGATGAAGCAATGGGTTCCGAATTGGGAAATTCCGAGAAGGATAAAAATTCTGGTTTGAACAAGGGAGATGCCCTTCATTTAGCTGAGGCAGGGAAATAATATTTTTTTAGCTTTGACTCTGTAAAACGCCTATTCCTAATAACCATTCATAGTATGAATCTTGAAATAAAAGTACCCCCGGTTGGTGAGTCCATTACAGAAGTAACTCTTTCCCGTTGGGCAAAAAAAGAAGGTGATTTTGTGCAGATGGATGAAATCATTGCCGAATTAGAATCGGATAAGGCAACTTTCGAATTGACCGCCGAAAAGGCCGGTGTTCTGCATTTATTGGTTTCGGAAGGGGATACTGTTCCGGTTGGAAATTTAGTGGCAACCCTTGAAACAGATGGGGTTCCTCAACCGGCCAAAGCCGAAGAACCTAAGCCATCCGTAAACCCCTCTTCAACCTCGTCCGATTCATCGGTTCCGGTAGCCCCGACTACCGATTCGTATGCCAAGGGATTAGCCTCCCCAGCGGCGGCCAAGGTTTTGGCTGAAAAGGGAATTGAAGGTTCTCAAATTAATGGCACCGGAAAAGATGGAAGAATCATTTTAGCGGATGCTCAAAACGCTGTGGCACCTGCAAAATCAGCCGGATCAGCCCCCTCCAAAGATTCCAGCGAAAAAGCCCAGCCTATTATCCTTTCGGGTGACCGATCGGTGCGTACTGAAAAACTTTCCAATTTAAGAAAGACCATTGGTAAGCGATTGGTGGCGGTTAAAAATGAAACGGCCATGTTGACCACCTTTAATGAGGTGGATATGCAGCCTATCATGGAATTGCGTTCCAAATACAAGGATAAATTCAAGGAAAAATATGAGGTGGGTTTAGGATTCATGTCCTTTTTTACAAAAGCCGTTTGTGAGGCCTTGAAAGAATTTCCAGCGGTAAATGCCATGATTAATGGGGAGGAAATTGTTTATCATAATTATGTCGATATCAGTATTGCCGTTTCTGCCCCAAAAGGATTGGTGGTTCCTGTAATCCGCAACGCCAATACCCTTAGCTTTGCTCAAATAGAGAAATCGATTATTGAATTGGCAGGAAAGGCAAGAGATAGCAAACTAAGTATCGAAGAAATGACAGGTGGAACCTTCTCCATAACCAATGGTGGGGTTTTCGGATCCATGCTTTCAACGCCCATTTTAAATCCTCCTCAATCGGCTATTTTAGGTATGCATAATATCGTGGAAAGAGCCGTTGTGATTGCAGGAAAAATCGAAATTCGGCCCATAATGTACTTAGCCCTTTCTTATGACCATCGAATAATCGATGGTAGAGAATCAGTTAGTTTTCTGGTTAAAGTAAAACAGTATTTAGAGGATCCAGGACGATTGTTGTTGGGTATTTAAACTTTTTTAAAGGTATAATATGAAATATGACGTTATAGTAATTGGCTCGGGGCCAGGTGGTTATGTATGTGCCATCCGATGTGCTCAGTTAGGGCTAAAAACGGCGGTTATCGAGAAATATCATAGTCTGGGAGGAACCTGTTTAAACGTTGGATGTATACCTTCCAAATCTCTATTGGATTCGTCCGAACTTTTTCATTTAGCCGGTCATACCTTTTCCACCCATGGAATTGAGTTGTCCAACCTAAGTGCCAACTTAGGTCAAATGATTACCCGTAAAAACGAAGTGGTTAAGCAAACCACGGATGGGATAAGCTATCTTTTTAAGAAAAATAAAATCGATCGTTTTGAAGGGGTTGGATCCTTTGAAACGGCTCAAACCATAAAAGTGACTGCTTCCGATGGTACGAGTCAAGTGTTGGAAGCTGGCAAAGTTGTAATTGCTACCGGTTCAAAACCTATTCAACTTCCTTTTGTTCATATGGATAAGAAAAGGGTTATAACCTCTACAGAAGCTTTGAACCTATCGGAAATCCCTAAAAGGATGATTTTAATAGGAGGAGGCGTAATCGGCTTAGAATTAGGTTCGGTATATGCCCGATTGGGAACTGAAATTACGGTTGTAGAATATTTGGATAGCCTTATTCCACAAATGGATCGAGGTTTAGGTAAGGAATTACAGAGGGTTTTAGGAAAATTAGGATTTAAGTTTCTCCTAAAGCATAAGGTTTTAGAAGCAGGAGCCGAAGGTGAAATCGTTAAAGTAAAAGTTGAGACCCCAACCGGTGAGACCATGTATTTGGAAGCAGATTATTGTTTATTAGCGGTTGGAAGAGGGGCTTATACAGCTGGCTTAGGTCTGGAAAAAATTGGAATTATACCCGAAGAAAGAACGGGAAAGATTAGTGTGAACGAACATTTGGAAACTACCGTACCAGGGGTTTATGCCATTGGGGATGTTATTAAGGGAGCCATGTTAGCCCATAAAGCGGAAGAGGAAGGGGTTTTTGTGGCTGAGCATATTATGGGTCAAAAACCGCATATAAACTATAATTTAATACCCAATGTCGTATATACCTGGCCAGAAGTTGCCAGTGTTGGAAAAACGGAAGAGGAATTAAAGGCCTCCGGCATAGAGTTTAAATCCGGTTCTTTCCCATTTAAAGCCAGTGCCAGAGCTCGTGCGAGTATCGATACGGATGGATTTGTCAAAGTTTTGGCCGATCAGAAAACCGACGAGATTTTAGGGGTACATATGATTGGTCCACGGGTAGCCGATATGATTATGGAAGCGGTGGTCGCTATGGAATTTAGAGCCTCAGCGGCCGATATAGGAATGATTAGTCATGCTCATCCAACTTATTCTGAGGCTATGAAGGAGGCTGCTTTAGCCGCTAGTTCTGGAAAACCCATTAATATTTAAAAAATAATTATATGTCAGTCATTATTCCTATTCTAATTGTTCTGGTAACGGTGGCCATCATGGAAGGGGTTTCATGGACCATTCATAAATATCTTTTTCATGGCCCATTATGGTTTATTCATAAGTCTCACCATGAAGCGGGTCATAAACGATTCGAACTGAATGATTTGTTCTTCGTTTTTTTTGCCTCTCTGGCCATGATATTAATTTATTTAGGTAGAGATAGTTTTGATTTTCGATTCTGGATGGGCATTGGAGTAACCTGCTATGGAGCCATTTATTTTATCCTTCATGATATTTTTGTTCATAATCGCTTAAAAACCTGGGAAACTAAAAATACTTATTTGCTTCGTTTACGTAGGGCCCATAAAATCCATCATAAATCCATGGATAAACTGCCTTCTGAATCCTACGGGCTTTTATATTTTTCTAAAAAGTATAAAGTATAAAAACAGCCTATAATGAAGGTTATAGAGAATGCTTCTCTTTTTTCCTATAATTCCTTTCATTTAGAGGCTAAAGCAAAAACGCTTCTCATTTTAGAAAAAGAGGAAGAGATAGCTCCTGCTTTCTCCCATTTTTATCAATCCACCCTTCCTTTTTTAGTTCTGGGGGGAGGAAGTAATACCTTATTCAGTAGAGATTTTCCCGGTATCATTTTTCAAATGGGCAATAAAGGAATGGATCATCAGGAAAAGGATGACTATTTTGAGGTGAATGCCCAAGCTGGGGAAAATTGGAATGACTTGGTTCAATATTGTTTAAAGTTTAATATTGGAGGGCTGGAAAACTTAAGTCTCATTCCGGGAACCGTAGGAGCAGCCCCCGTACAAAATATTGGGGCTTATGGCGTAGAGTTGAAAGATTATTTTTACAGGCTCAAAGCCTTTCATATTAATAGAAAAGAATTCAGGTGGTTTAGCCTGGAAGAATGCGGTTTTGGCTATCGGAATAGTGTTTTTAAAACAGATCTAAAGGGGCAATATATTATAAGTTCATTATCCTTTCGATTCCCTAAAAAACAAAGACTTCATA
>Ga0209067_10002677_pt1 | contig 10475 bp, 10 predicted proteins | sample ColStrG_CSR_2013_FD_187199 | JGI IMG/M metagenome (GOLD analysis project Ga0209067, IMG submission 187199) | Freshwater sediment microbial communities in response to fracking from Pennsylvania, USA - Cold Stream Run_MetaG_CSR_2013 (SPAdes)... | ecosystem: Environmental > Aquatic > Freshwater >... | reverse complement strand
GTCCAGTACCGGAATAATGAGATAGATAAAAATCACCGGCCCCCAGGCCAGCGCGGTGCTGCCGGTCAGGTAAATCAGCAGCGGACCGTTGATGAGGGCCGGCACAATGATGGATAACCACCACGCATAACGTTTGCGGTCGCGGTACGGTTCGGCGTTGTCAGTCAGAGCAGACGTGTCCATGATGCATCTCCTTGTATTTTTATGATTGGAGCGTAGTTTCCCTTTGACACCGGTTTGTCACAACCCCTATTATGGACAGCACATCGTCATTTAGTGCCAAACTCCCCCGAGCCAATTACAGTGAATCATGTCACGCCCACGCTGGATACACCAGCGGTAAGTCCAACCTATTTGCGTCTGCTCTGTCAGACCCTGCGCAATCTGGGCGTTGACCCGGAGCCCGTGCTGCAGTCCGCCGGACTCGGGCCCTGGAGTGCCTTGCTGAAACGGGAGGCACTGGTGACGCATCGTCAGACCAATTTTTTGATACGCGAAGCCTTGCGTGCCAGCGGCCAGCCCGCGCTGGGATTGCGTCTCGGGATGGCGGTACAGATTTCGGCGCACGGTGCATTGGGCTATGCCATGGTGGCCAGTGCCACGTTGCGCGATGCCCTCGAAGTGCTCGTCCGCTACGCGCCATTGCGCAATGCAGCAATTCGTTTTCGTCTGTATGAAACTGACAACGGCGCCGTATTTGAACTGATTGAACGCATTGATCTGGAAGATGCCCACGATTTTGTCACGACGCTGATTTTTGCCGCGCTGGCTCTGCTGATCGAATCGGTGGCAGGAAACAGACACTCGGGCGTAAGCGCTGACTTGCCGTTTGCCCAGCCAGCCTGGCACGCGGAAATCGGCCGGGTGTTTCGCGGTCCCCTCCGGTTCGGCAGCCGGCAGCTGACCTTCCATCTGAGCCGCGCAATTCTGGAGCAGCCCTGCATGACGGCCGATCCGGCGGCCTATGCCCAGGCCACCATGGAGTGCGACCGGCAGATGTCGGCCAGCCTGGACGCCGGCAGCGCGGCGATTGCCCAGCGGGTCCGTGAACTGCTGATGGGCAGAGAAAAGGATTACCCGACGGTTGCCCAGGCCGCAGGATTTTTCAATACCTCACCGCGCACGCTGATGCGCAAACTGGTCAGCGAAGGAACCAGCTTCCAGGCCCTGCTGGATGAAGCGCGCAGTGAACGGGCACGGCACTTTCTCTTGCAAACCAATCTGAACGTCGAAGAAATTGCGCTGCGGCTGGGTTACCAGAGCACCTCAAATTTCAGTAAAACATTCCGGCGCTGGTTCCATGCCACGCCATCCGAATTCCGCGCGGCCGGACAGAAATAACTGGCCGGTATCTCAGGCGATCATCACCATCTCAAAATCGGCCTTGGCATAACCACAGTCCGGACAACTCCAGCTCTCAGGAATATCACTCCAGCGTGTACCCGGCGCAAATCCTTCGGCGGGCAGTCCGGCCTGTTCGTTATATTCAAAACCGCACAACAGACACTTCCAGACTGCGAACTGATTTTCCATTGATCGTTACTCCCTGTTGTTCTGGCGCAGGCCAGGTTTGATCCAGGCTTTTGGTGTATACCACAGGCCATTTTTTATGCCTTGCCTGAACCCCAAGCGCAGTGTCGCCGCTCAGGCACACCTCGAACAGCGCTAAAAGTGACACTCGTTCGTCTATTGATGACAAACATAATCCGGCATGGCCCGGGTTCGCTGTGACCGCCTTGTCGTTACCTCCACCCTAGTTGCCAATTAAAAATTTTTTAATTTCAGGAATTTATTAGGGTTTTCGGCATCAGATTGCAGACTGGTTTCCAGCCAGCACAGGCAATCGACAAAGTGAACTGCAGGTTAACTGCATTGACGCGAGGAGTTTCTCTCGTAATTTAATTTTTGATATTTTTGAAAAGGTCAGCATCATGCATTCTCTTTCACAGACAACGATGAATTATCCTGGCTATCCCCAAAGGGCACCGCTTGCCGATGAAGATGACATTCTCAGTCAAAGTTCTGATGCTTCAGGCGGTACGGAAGCGATCAATTTCACTTCACCTCTGCTCAGTCCGGTCGGCCCAGAGTATTTGGCCCATTCAGCCAATCAGGCCAATCAAACCAATCCGCGTGTCCGGGTACAGCCGGCTGGTCAGCCAGGACCAGCGCGTGCTCCCTCGCCCTCATGCAGGAGGATATTTGCATGTTGTGCCAAAAGCCCGGCTGGAAAATTTCTGGGTCACGGCCTGGTCAAAGGTGTTGCAGTCTTCGTGCCGGTACTCGCCTACGCGGCGAATTATGCAGATGTCGGTGGCCATCATGACGTTGCAATCGGCATCGGCCTCGGGGTGTGGGCGCTCAGTACCGCGATATCGGTATCTGGCCGCCCCACCTGTCGCAGCGTAACCAGCGTTGTCGCGGAATCTGTCGGTTATGGCGTGCTGGGACTCTTGCTGGGCACCATTGATGTGATCGAATGCTGCATGGGGAGAGACGTTCCTGATCTGCACGTACAGGGCAGGCCTGACGGGTACGAGCCACTTGGCTAGCATCCTGAACTGACGGGAAGTACTGCGGAAGTTGGGTTGCGTTGATCCGGTCTGGCAGATGATCTGACAGTCCAGCGCCGGGCCGGCAGGCGCTGGACTGTGTATCAAGCTGTTACGCGGATCGATGCATCGCGGACAAAATCAGGCAACCCATCGCGACCGTACCACCGATAGCGGCGGCTAACCCAAGGTACATTAACAGTCCAATCGGGCCTGCACCCAGAAGAAATAAGCCAGCACCAACCACGAAAGCCCCTGCCCACATGTCTGCATCCTTTAATTTAATTGCCGAATTCTGTGAGGTTGGGGGCGCTGCGGTTTTGTTCTGTGATGCCTTGACCAACAAAAACCTTTCGGACGCACCGTGGTTATCTTTACCGTTATCAGGACCCGGTCTTCGAATGGCTCTGTGGGCGTCGTTCAGTGGGTACATCTCATACGATTTTTGCGCAGTCTCCGCAGGTTGCGGGAAGAGTTGAGGAAAAGCCATGGCAGTAGTCCTTTCAGTTTTAAAAAAGTTTGATTTCAAGGGAAATGGGCCGTCAGCTGGAAATGCCTGATCTGGCCGTTTGACTTTGATCTGGCGTGCAGATGGCGTAAACAGTACACGTTCGGTGCGGCGCTATCCACGAGGAAAAACCGATGTTTGAAAAAATTTCTCCGCGAATAAAAGTGATGTCGCCGTGCTCATCAGATCTGACATTACCCGCAACTGTTTTGAAATTGAACCGAGTTTCAACACCGAGGTACAGGCCGGAATAAATCCGGTTGCAGTGAACCAGGCATGACCTCAGCGAGGCCATGTATTTGACTAACTTTTTTCTGAGAAAGGTGGACAGATCATTCGCCCTTAAAAAATATGTTGGCGATGACTCAGTTCAAAAAAAGATGTTTCCTGCCGCTGTTTCCGCTTCTGTTTCCAATTCCAGTCCTACCCCTTTTTCTATTATTTTGATACCCGTCGATCCAGCCCCACAGGGAGGAGATGAGCCTGCTGGCGGCAGCAACTCCGGCGCGCTGAACAGCCAAATTCGCGTGCCGGACCCAGGTTCCCGAGAGGTTGTCGTCCAACCTCCGGCCAGTTCAACATTGAGCGCGTCATCATCCACCAGCGCTTCGTCCACCACAACGGTGCCATCCGAGCCGGTATTTTCTCCTTGCGACTATTTCACTGAAACGGGCGCATTGCGGCAACCATTGTCCCAATCGTTCCATCGGCTTTTTATCAAGCGGACAGAAACATCACTGGCACAGGAGGTTTCCCTGAAGGCGCTCTCGGCAATGCCGGCGAATCAATTAGCGCGATTGCCCTACTTTGATTTTGCGCACCCGCTGTATCTCAGGCACGTCGCCGGGGCAATCCGCGAGGTCCTGGCTTCATTTGATACCAGTGAAGATATGCTTGCGCTGAAACGGGAAATCATCATCAATGCGATTGCGTCCGGCGATCTGAACAATCCGGAACTCTTCGGCCACCGGCCGCTTTGCCTGGCTGCCGTAAATCTGACTGGCCTGGATTTGTCGGGCATGGATTTAAGCCGAGCCGTCCTGACCGGAGCGAATCTGCAGGCTCTGAACTTAACCAGGGTCCGGTTGACAGGGGCCAAATTAAGCGGTGCCAATTTGACAGATGCGAATCTGACCAGAGTGGATCTGAGTGGTGCAATATTAATCAATGCCAATTTGAGTACGGCCGAAATGAATCAGGCCAATTTAACCGGAGCCAATTGTAAAAAGGCGAATTTCGATGGCGCAAAATTAGCGGATGCAAAATTTGCCAACGCCATACTGAGCGGGGCTGATTTCACCGAAGCGGACCTTGCCGGGGTTGACCTGTCCAGGCTGAATTTAAGCGGCATTAAATTCAGTCGGGCCAAAATGCATGGCGCGATTTTTTACCGGGCTAATTTGACGACAACCGATTTCAGCAATGCCTTCATGGAACGCGCCAATCTTTCTGGTGCGTTTATTGACCGGACCAACTTTGCCAAAGCAAGGTTGAACCACGCTGTCTTGCGCGGGCTGGATTTAACGGAGGTCGATCTGCAGGACACATTGCTGATCGAAGCAGATCTGAGTTGGACATCGTTGGTGAATAAAAATTTGAAGACGGTCTGTATTGATCGGGCGAACCTGGCACACGCCAATCTGGAAAGAGCCAATCTCAGCGACAAGGACTTGAGAGAAGTGAATTTTGGGTGTTCCCGATTGGTTGGTGTCAATTTCAGCGGGTCCAATCTCAGCGGATTGTGGTTGCAAAGCCTGAATCTGAGCGGTGCGGCAGTAACAGGCGCCAACCTGTCGGGCGTGGATTTGACCGGCGCAACATTAACGAATGTGGACTTCAGCAACGTTGTTTTGGACAGGGCTGAACTGACCAGGACAAATCTAACCGGCTTGAATTTTACCAACGCAAAAATGCGTCAGGCCATTTTGATTGGCGCCTATCTGGAAGATACCAACCTCGACGGAGCTGATCTGACGGGCGCGCGCCTGAATCTGGCAATGCTGGTCAGGACAAGAATGCAGGGGACGAATATCCATAATGTGAAGCTGATGGGCGCAAAAATACACGGCATCGTGCCGTCTGCCATGAAGGCGCTGCTGAAAGCCCAGAAAAACATGCAGTTGAGAGAGCAGTTACAGCCTCGCAGAACGACGGCGGCGACCAGGCTGGACTCGAAACGGTTCGAGCCCAAATCGAAATAAGGTGATCGGGACAGCGATCGTCATCCCTGATGCATCAGTATCAGTACGTACAATTTTTAATTTACTGGCATACAGGCGCGCATTAGTATGCCGACCTGCCTGGATGCAGCAACGAATTCTGCACAGCGTCCAGCCTTGTTAATCCATTGATGAAAAGGTCAATACAATGAATTCATTATTACAAACATTGACGATGCCACGTTTCTACCCCGCACGCACCCCGCTGGCTGAAGAAGATGATATTGAAAGTCAAAGTTCTGGGCTGTCAGAACGGCTGGAATTGATTCATGTCCCGGCGCACGCGCCTGAGGCGGCTCATTCGGTTCCTCAAAGCGGCGAAGGCAGTCAGGTGATTCGCGCTAATCGGGGTGAGCTAACCAGTCAGAGCTTTGAAGGCAGACCCGTGGATCAGCAGCCAGGTCGCACGCTATTACAATGTTGCGCCCGCAGCTCGATTGGAAAAATAATCGGTCACGGGATGAGCAAAGGTGTCGCGGTCTTTATTCCGGTCGCTGCCTATCTGGTCGATTATCAGGATATCGGTGGTCACCATGCCGCCGCCATTGGCATTGGCGTCTCGGCATGGGCATTGAGCACAGTCGTCTCGCTCGGCGGTCGCTCCGCCTGCCGGGGCGTTACCAGCGTGGTTGCGGAGTCAGTTGGTTATGGCATTCTGGGACTGTTGCTGGGCCCGATTGATATTATCGAATACTGCATTGGACGAGGCGTGCATGATGCGCACATGCAGACTTTGCCAGGTGGTTACTCCGTGCTGCGTTAGCCGAGTTAGCGCCAAATCGGAACACATCCATTTTGCCGCACAAAAAAAACCGCCCATGAAGGGCGGTTTGATTTTCAGACCATCAACTGATCAACATCAACCAAAGTTTAAAACTTCAGACGGATGCCGGTAGCGATTTCGGTTTCGTTGGAAATACCTTTGGCTGGATTGCCAGTCAGGTTAGTGCCATTGTTTTGATCGTCTGGCATGGAAATGCCACCATCAACTTTCACATAGTCACCTGCCACGTAGAAGTCAGTCTGTTTATCCCAGTGGTACACCACCGCACCGTAGTACGCCTTTTTGGTACCGGAAGCCAGATTGGTCGGAATCGCATTCAGCATGCTCAGATTCGGTGCCGTTGAAATAAACGGCAGCATGTTGATCCCACCCGTTCCACCGCCGATGAAGCCGGCGTTTTTGATATTGGTCGCGTTATAACCGAGAGAGAAGGACGTCTTACCCAGTTTCATGCTGCCCGAGATCGTGTTGACTTTATCCGTCCTGTCGCCGGCGCTGTTGTTTGGTCCCTGCTGGGCGGTGTAGGTAATGTAACCGGCATTCAGACGGAACATGTCATTGAACACGACGTTACCACCGATCAGATTGGCGGTTTGGGTCAAATCATCAACGTTGACCGTGTTATAGGAATAGTTGACATTCAGTTTTGCGCCGCCGCCAATATGCAATCCGTTGTAAGCCACCGATGCTTCATTGGTGGCGCCATTTTTAGGATCGCCAGGGACCGGGCCACCCAGACCGCCACCGGTATAGCCTGGTGTGATTGAGCCATACAACATGCCAGGTCCGAGACCGCCGCTGCCGCCGGCGCCCTGGAAGCCAAACGAGTGTGCCAGACCGACTACCCAGTTGTCACCAATGCGCTTTTTCCATACGACCGCGCTGTCCATACGCGTCGATGCGCCACTGCCTGAATAATAAATAATCTGTTTAGAGTTATTGACGTTGGAGTAGCCACCCTCACGCAGATTGACTTCAGCCGTTCCAAATGGATCGCCCCAGGTTTGGGTAAAATCGCGCGTCAGCGTATTTTGACGACCGAAAGTCAGCTTACCCAGTTCCGGGCTGTATAAACCCATCCAGGCATCCCGGTTAAACAGGGTGTTGGAGGTATCCAGTGAACCGGAAGGTAATTCGAATTCGTTTTCCAGTTTCGAGATCGCCTTCAGATTAGTCATGCCCCACAGGTTGCCCAGATCGTGTTCGATATCAAAGCCCAGACGGTTGCCGCTGAACCAGGAAGTCTGGAAGCCGTAGGTGGTAGCGTAGGTGCCTGCCGGTGTGCCGCCAGCCGGAATGCTTTGCGGATTTTTTCCTGAACCGTAAGGAATGTTGGCCACGCTTTGACCGGTGATGTGACTGATAGTAGGTTCAACCAGACCATAAATTTTCAGGCGGGTTTTATTGTTATCAAAAATCGTCAGACCTTCGGGATACTGATCAATGATGGCCGTGCCGTCCTGGTCGTAGCGCAGTGATTCCGGTACCGAGACTGTCGGTGCAGCCACCGCGGAAGCCACGCCCGGTGCCGAGGGTGCCGCTGCCGCTGCCGGTGCAGCGACAGCAGGTTTGTTATTGAGCAAAGCTTCCACCACCTTCTGCAGTTCCAGAATCTTTTGATTCTGCTGCTGAATCTGGGTCTTCATGTCCGACATGTCGTCTGCATTCGCATTGGCAAGTGGCGCCATGGCGAACGCAGCTGCGATGGCTGTCGAAAGCAGCAGATGGCTTTTCTTAAATTTTGGTTGTTCCTGTCGTGTGAGTTGCGGCGTCAAATTTTTTCTCCTGATTGTTATAGTAGGCATTCCCTGAAACGGTAAAAATCATCGTGCGGGGAATGTTAGCTTTATATGATTAAAAAACTTTCTGAAAGCTTTCAGTGTTGCAAAACGGTGCAAACTTTTTATTTCAGGTTGTGCCAGGGCGGTGAAATCAAACCGGCTCTGTGCCGGACTGGTGCGAATTGAATACGATCTCGACTTTTAATCCATTGTGGATTTGTGGATGGGACAGGGAGATCGTCGCACCAATAAATTCGCAGATTTCTTTTGCAATGGACAGACCCAGACCCGAGCTGGATGATTTCGAACTGTCCAGCTGGTAAAACCGCTGAAATACATTGCCGAGTTCCACCGCCGGAATGCCATGACCGTTATCGACAATCTGCAGCACGATGCCTGCTTCGGTGCGAATCAGATGCAGGGTAATTTCAGAACCCCGCGGGCAGTGCTGTATGGCATTGTCGATCAGGTTTGAAACCAGTTCTTCGACCAGCACGCTGGTCTCAAGGATTTCCAGCGTCTCATCGAGTTCCCTGATGTGGAACGCAATGTCTTTTTGAAATGCGACCGGTGCGAATTCTTCAAGCAGGCTGATCAGCAGTTGCGATAAATTGATCAGGTCCTTTTTGCCATTGGAAAAAGTGCCGCTGTCATTGGCCTTTTCGACGCTGGCCAGCATTAACAGGTTGTTCACAATTTTCACCCCTGCGGCAACCTGGCGTTTCAGTGTGGCGATGAACTGAGTGTTTTCCGCCTTCAGTTCGGGCATGCGCGAGGCGATTTCAATTTCGGCGCTGATGATGGCATACGAGGTTCTGAGGTGATGCGCCGAATTCTGCAGGAATGCTTCGTAGGCGCCGGTATTTTTTTTCAGCCGCAGCACATAGTCGTTGATCGAATTAATTACCGGCAGCAGTTCTTCAGGAGTATCGCCGATATGGAACGGCCTCAGGTCGCGCGGCGATCTTTTCAGCAGGGCGTCGGCCAGTTGATTGATCGGCATTAAGGTCCATTTCAGGGCCAGGCTCAATGACGTCATCAATATGATCAGCAGAATCAGATGAATCTTTACCGTATTCCAGAACAGGCTGTTGCGCAGTGCCGTATACGAACCCAGTGTTTTGGCGACCGTGGTGACGACGTAATCCTTTTCGGAATTCGGGATCTGATAATAGTAGTCGACCACCCGGATCCGGTCGGCATCGACCTGCGAAAAATAGGCGTCCTCATTTTGCATCGGTCCCACACTGGTTGAACGCTTCAGATCATTGTTTCCCGCGATCAGAAATCCCGATTTATCGCGCACCGAGAAAAACACCTTGTCGCGAAATTCATCGGCCAGCATTTCAAAGGCTGCGGGGGGTGTGATGATTTCGAAATAGTTGTCGTCAAAACTGACCCGCTGCGAAATGACTTTGGCCGACGCCCGCAACAGATTGTCTTCTACCAGGATGGCAGTGTCGCGCGACTGGTTATAAATCAGCAGCGCGTCAGCCAGCATGATCAGCAGCGAGGGAATTAAAATCCAGACTACGAGTCGGGCTTTGAGACTTTTGAACTGGTTCACGCGCGGTCCTTTGGATTAAACGCAGGGTGCTATACCATTGCACCATTGCCGTTATAGCCCGAGCCGGTGCAATGTTATTGCACCCTACCCAAACTTCTTAATTCGATGCACACGGGATGCAATCGCTGATGCCCGATGTGGCGGATTAAACTTCATCCGGCACAAAGGAGAGCATGTACCCCAGGCCCCGCAACGTGATGATCTGCGCGCCGCTGCCGGCGATTTTTTTACGGATTCTCAGCGTGTAAATTTCCAGCGCACTGGGTGAGACAAAATCATTGATGGAATACAGACTGTTGATGAAGTCCTGTTTGGAAATCGTCTTGCCGAGTTTTAAGATCATCATCTCCAGTACCGCATGTTCTTTGGGCGTCAGATCGATCACCTGCTCACGGTTTTTAAAAATTTTGCTGTTGGTGTCGTAAGAGAGTGATCCGCAGGTAATAACCGGACTTTTTTTGCCGTTGACCCTGCGGATCAGCGTGCGCATGCGGGCTTCCAGTTCGTCAATCTTAAAGGGTTTGGTAATGTAGTCGTCAGCGCCGAGGTCCAGGTTTTCGACGATGGTCTTGGAATCATTCTGGGCGCTGATGATCAGCACCGGCAGGTCAATATTTTTGCTGCGGATACGCCTGAGCAGGTTTTGCCCCTTGATTCCCGGAAGATTCAGGTCAAGCAGAATCAGGTCGTAGGTCTGGGTGGTCAGCAGTGAACTGGCTTCCTCGCCGGATTTCGCATGTTCTACGATGTAGGAAGACTGGGATAACAGCTGAACCAGAGATCTTGCCAGTTCCTGATTGTCTTCAACTAAGAGTAGTTTCATTTTTATTTTGATTGGTGTGAATGCCGTTCAGGGTGCCGGTCTTTCTCCAGGATGGCGGTGATCATAGCCAGCTTTGTCGGTTATCACAAATATTAAAAGATTTTTATTTCATTGAAAGTAATTAGAAAGGTATGCTGAGGTATCGTCGCCGCATAACAAACCTATAAAAGAGACCTATGACTAAACTGACTCCCGGACGTATCTCCTTTTTTTCATCCCCCACGCTGCTTCCTGCCTTACT
>Ga0209067_10002675_pt1 | contig 10480 bp, 10 predicted proteins | sample ColStrG_CSR_2013_FD_187199 | JGI IMG/M metagenome (GOLD analysis project Ga0209067, IMG submission 187199) | Freshwater sediment microbial communities in response to fracking from Pennsylvania, USA - Cold Stream Run_MetaG_CSR_2013 (SPAdes)... | ecosystem: Environmental > Aquatic > Freshwater >... | reverse complement strand
CCGAGACGCCAGCCTGGCTCGATCAAGCGCGCCGTCCGAACGCGGTGGCAAAAATCAACGCCGCGTTCGGACGGCGCGCTTGATCGAGCCAGGCTGGCGTCTCGGGCACAAAAAACCAGACCAATGGCACAAAAATCACCGTCATCGTGCCGCCAAACACAAAAATCGGCCGCCAATCATGATAGGATTGAATCAAATGGGCGGCGATCAATCCACCAACAAAAGCCCCCAACGGATAGCCGATCACCATCAACGCGGTGGCCAAGCTCCTGCGCGTTTTGTTCGATAGTTCGTAAACCACCGCATTGGTAGCGGACAACATGCCGCCAATACCCAGTCCGGTGAGCACGCGCCAGAGCGAGAGCCCTTGTGGCGAGGTCGAGCTTGTTGCGCCGAACATGCCAATCGCCATCAGGATGAGGCAGAAGAGGATTGTTGGCCGCCGTCCCCACTTATCCGCAGCACCGCCGAGCAGCAGCGAACCAAAGCCCATGCCAATCAGTTCCATTGACAGCACCGCGCCAAGCCCGTCAGGCTGCAAATGCCACTCCGCCTTGATTCCCGGCCCGGCGAATGCGCTCGAAAGCACGTCAAACCCATCGAGCGCATTGAGCCCGATGGTGATGATGATCGCCGCCCATTGCAGCGGATGCATCCGCCCCTGTTCGATTACTGCGCGCGGATTACCCACTCAACATCCCCTTATTTTTCTGATCACAACTCTTCGCGAAAGCCTAGGTCGCGTTCCGTGCGGCATCACGCGCTGCCTTGTAGCCCGCGCGACGGAAGGCTTCAATCTTGATCCGCTCATCATAGCCGGGATCTTGAGGATAGTCGCGATAATCACCCAGCACTTCCTGAAAAACCTCCGCCAGTTCTTCCTTATGATCGGGCATCGGGAAGATATAGGCCTGGTTTTCGCGCATCCCCTGCAAGATGCGCGCGGCAATGACATCGGGTTCCATCCCCACTTCGTGCATCCCCGCCAGCCGCTTGACGCCTTCGGTGTTGACAGGCTTGGCATCGGCCTTGAGCGCTTCGGGACGGATGTCATCGCTCGCATAGATCATCGATTTGACAAGACCGGGGCAGACGCACGACACACCGATTTTGTGCGGCGCGAGCGAGTAGCGCAACGACTCACTCAGCCCACGCACGGCGAATTTGGTGGTGTTGTAAATGCCGGGCGATCCACTCGCCAGCCATCCCGCCATCGACGCGGTGTTGACGATGAACCCACCCTTGCCATGCGCAATCATGCGCGGGGCGAAAGTCATGCAACCGTTAATCGGGCCGTGGAGGTTCACGCCCATCAGCCAATCCCAATCATCATAGCTGCTCTCTTCAATGGTTTGGAACAGGTTCACGCCAGCATTGTTGAACAGCAGGGTGACTGGGCCGAGCTTCGCCTCCACCTCATCAGCGGCCTTGGCAAGCCCCTCGCGCGATGAGACATCGACTTGGATGCCCATCACCTCATTATTGTCGAGTGTCTTGAGCGCTTTATCGATGCTCTCCTGCCGGATGTCGGCCATCGCGACCTTGCACCCTTCGGCAAGCAGTGCACGCACCAAGCCGATGCCCACGCCATTGGCACCGCCAGTGACGAACGCCGTGCGTCCCGCGAAATTGATCATTTCATTACTCCTCATTCCTCGTCAGCCGAATTGGCCCATCATCTGATCACGCGCACGTCATGCTGAACTTATTTCAGCATCCACCCCTCCACGCCGCAGGTCTTCGATTGCTTCACGGTGGACCCTGAAACAAGTTCAGGGTGACGAGCATTGGTTACCCCTTCAACGCCCTTTGCCGCGCGATCTCATCCGCCCAGACAGGTGAGTTGAACAGCATGGCGAATGTCGCCTTATATTCCTCATTCTGCGGCAGCTTCGCTGGCACCGACGCGATCATCGCGTTCGCGCGATCCGTCACGCCTTCAAGAAATTCTGAATGGGTCAGGATATAAAGTTCATCATCGAGAATGCCTTGGAGCACGCGCTGCCCCACCTGTTCCTTGGTTTGATACAGATGGAAGAAAATTGCCGCCATTCTGCCGCCGTTTGTCCGCTTCGGCATAGCCCGAGTCGGCGAGTGCGGCGGGGCGCGTCTTGCCTGCTTCGGCGATGTTCGATTGCACCGCGCCAGGGCAAAAGGCCGAACAAATCACACCGCGCGGTTCCAATTCGGGCCGCATCGTCTCCATCATCGTGATGACGGCGGCCTTGGCGGTGGAATAAATCGTCGTGCCGCCGACAGGCACAAGGCCAGACATCGACGCGGTGTTGACGATATGCCCGCCCTCCCCATGCTTCAAAATGCGCGGCAACATGATGGTGACACCATTGATCGTGCCGCCCAGCAACACGCCCATGCACCAATCCCAATCACTGAACGTGGCGAGTTCTGTCGGCCCGACGACCGCCACCCCCGCATTGTTGCACAGAATATGAATGTTACCGAAGCGCGCCTCTACGGCATCGGCTGCTGCGGCGTAAGCGGCGCGGTCGGTGACATCGAGCTTCACCCCCATCACGCGATCAGGCGCGCCGAGTTCCGCCTTGGCCGCATCAAGATGGTCATCACGAATATCCGCAATCACCACGTTCATCTCCGCGCCCAGCAGCGCCTTGGCAATGCCCAAGCCAATGCCAGATGCACCCCCCGTAATGAACGCGGTTTTGCCAGCGATGTTTTGCATTTGCGCCGCACCTTTCCTAACTTTAGTTATTATTGATTGACATTCTGACGCGCGCAAGATTGAATGTAAAGCATACAATGTCGGGCCAACCCGAATCTGCACGAGAGGATGTTTATGGCCGATATGGAAGCTGCGCCCGCCGTCGGCCCGATGCCGGACACCGCGCCTTGGCCCTCAAACGCCGCCGCTTGGTATGCGCTGACCGTCATCATTATCGCGACCTTTCTCAACTTCTTCGATGCCGGCGCATTTGGCCTGATGATTGAGCAGATTAAGGGCGAATTTCACCTCACCAATATCCAGATGGGCTGGCTCACCGGCCCCGCCAATATCATTTTCTATCTGGTAGTGATGCTGCCCTTGTCGCGGATGGTCGATATTTACCCACGCAACCTTGTGTTGGCGGCGGGCATGTTCTTTGTCACCATTTTTAACGCGACGAGCGGGCTGGCGTTGGGTTTTGGATCGCTCTTCGCCTTGCGGATGTTTGTCGGCGCGGGCGGATCGGCCCATGCGCCGGGCGCCTATTCGCTGCTGTCGGATTCCTTCCCGCCGGAAAAGCGCGCGCTGCCGTTTTCGGTGCTCCAACTTGGCTTCATTCTGGCGACGAGTCTTGGTTTTCTGATTGCGGGGCATTTATTTGCTTGGGTGCAGACCTTCCCGAATATGCACATTGGCCCGGTCAATGTGCATGGCTGGCGCTGGCTGTTGCTCATTTTGGCCGTGCCAGGATTCCTCTCGGCGCTCGGCCTGCTTTTGATCAAAGAGCCGAAACGCCGGGGGACTATGGGCACGGGTGATCCTTTGCCATTCAAAACGGTGATTGCCGAAGTCTGGCGGCGGCGCGGCGTATATGGCCCGCTGTTCATCTCGCTGGCTTTTGGGGCAGCAATGGCACTCGCAATGCCAGGTTGGTTCACGCCCTTTTTTAAGCGAACGTATGGCTGGCAAGAGGCGCAGATTGGGACGTATCTCTCGCCCATTCTTTTGCTTGGTCAGATTTTAGGGTTGGTTGGCGGGCCTGTCTTCGTCAACTATCTCGCCAAAAAATATAATGACGCAAACATTCGCGCGACGGCGATAGCGCTTAGTATCGCTGTTCCGTTCGGTATATCGGCCCCGCTGATGCCCAACGGCGTTCTCGCGCTTATTTGCTTCTCGGTCGTGGGGGCGATGGGTATTGTCGCGGCCGCCCCGCAAAATCTCGCGATCCAACTTATCACGCCAAACGAGATGCGCGGGCAGGTGACGGGGCTTTATCTGATGATGTTCACCGCCTTCGGCTCGCTCGGCTCGCTATTGGTGGGTGTGTTTATCGACAAGGTGTTCGGACACGATGCCGATGTTTGGAAGGCGCTTTTACTCGCTTATTGTATTTTGCCGCCGATCTCATGCTTCTTCATGTGGCGCGCGGTGAAGCCCTATGGTGCCGAAGTTTCCCGCCTTGATGCCCTCACCCCTTCGCCCACCATTCACTAAACCAAAGGAACCGAAATGTCAGACACCCGTATCGCCGCGCTCGAAGCGCAAGTTGAAGCCCTCACGAAGCGCGTCACCGTGTGTGAGGATGAGCAAGCCATTCGCAAGCTCCAGCATCTCTATGGCTACCTCATCGACAAATGCCTGTATAATGAAGTGGTTGATCTGTTTACACCCGATGGCGAAGTCTGGTTCTTCGGCGGCAAGTGGAAGGGCCAAGCGGGCGTGCGGCGGCTGTATTGTGATCGCTTCCAAGCGCGCTTCACATATAGCAACAATGGCCCGATTGATGGTTTTCTGCTCGATCACCCTCAGTTGCAAGATATTATCGACGTCCAGCCCGATGGCATAACGGCGCTTGGCCGTGCGCGCTCGATGATGCAGGCCGGGCGGCACAAGGATTATGAGGGCGATGCGCCCCACCTGAAGGCGCGCCAATGGTGGGAAGGCGGCATTTATGAGAACACCTATAAGAAGGTTGATGGGAAGTGGCGCATCCACATCCTCAACTATATGCCGCAATGGCATGCCGATTTTGAGACCGGTTGGGCGCACACCAAACACGAATATGTCCCTTTCCCCAGGATGACGATGCCCGAAGACCCGACGGGGCCGGACGAGTTGATCACAGACCATTGGCTGTGGCCCACGCACAAGCTCGTGCCATTCCATATGCCACACCCGATCACCGGGCAGGAGATTGTCGCACAGCGCTGGCAGGGCGATATTGATCGCGAGAATGCAGCCAAAATGTGAGGCTCACGTCGTCCTGAACCTGTCGAAGGACTGTCCTTTTCTTTCGGCTGGGGCTAGAAGGCAGCCCTTCGACAGGCTCAGAGCGAGCGGTTCTTAACGAGGCAATATTCCATGACCAAATATCCCCCCCTCCATATGATGATCGATGGCGAGCAGGTGCCGGTGGGCACGCGGCGGACCCACAAAGTGGTCAATCCCGTCACACAGGCGGTGATTGGCGAGCTTCCGTTGGCGGATGCGGCTGATTTGGATCGTGCGCTCGATGCGGCAGCCCGAGGCTTCAAAATCTGGCGCAATGCGCCGGCGCAAGAGCGTGCAGCGGTGCTGCAAGGTGCGGCGCGACTACTGGTGGAACGGCAGGAAGACCTCGCCCGCATCGCAACGATGGAGCAGGGCAAGCCGCTTGCCGAAACGCGCATCGAAGTGATGATGGTCGTCAACCTGTTCAATTTTTATGCCGGCGAATGCCAGCGCATTTATGGGCGGCAATTGGTGCGTCCGACGGGGCTGCGCTCCACGGTAATGTATCAGCCGGTCGGGCCGGTGGCCGCGTTCGCACCCTGGAACTTCCCGCTTGGCAATCCAGGGCGCAAGCTCGGCGGGCCGATTGCAGCGGGCTGCTCGGTTATCTTGAAGGCCGCAGAAGAAACACCCGCCTCGGCGCTCGGCGTGTTGCAGGCGCTGCATGATGCGGGCCTGCCCAAGGAGGCGGCGCAAGCGGTGTTCGGCGTGCCAGATGAAGTGTCGCGCCATTTGCTTGGCTCGCCCATCATCCGCAAGCTGAGCTTTACCGGATCAACTGTCGTCGGCAAGCATCTCGCCAAGCTCGCGGCGGATGATATGAAGCGCACGACGATGGAGTTGGGCGGCCACGGGCCCGTGCTCATTTTCGACGATGCCGATATGGACGCCGCGCTCAATACCATGACGGCCGGCAAGTTCCGCAATGCCGGGCAAGTCTGCGTCTCGCCGACACGCTTCATTGTGCAGCAGGATGTGTTCGCGAAGTTCCGCGATGGCTTTGCCGAACGCGCCAAGGCGTGGAAGGTCGGCGATGGGCTTTTGGATGGCACGCAGATGGGGCCAATGGCCAATCCACGTCGCCCTGAGGCGATGGAAAGCATGATTGAAGAGGCGAAGGCTAAGGGCGGTAAGCTGAATGCTGGCGGCGCGCGCATCGGTAATCAGGGCTTTTTCTATCAACCCTCTGTGGTGTCGGAAGTGCCGCTCGATACGGTGATGATGAACGAGGAGCCGTTCGGCCCGCTCGCGATTATCAATCCATACAAGGGCGAGGAGGATATGATCGCCGAGGCCAACCGCCTGCCCTATGGTCTAGCCGCTTATTCTTGGACGCAAGACGCGCGGCGGATGCGGCGGCTGGGCGTAGAGCTTGAAGCCGGGATGATCAGCATCAATGGCGGTGCAATTTCATCAGGTGATTCGCCCTTCGGTGGCATGAAATGGTCAGGCCACGGCTCGGAAGATGGACCGGAAGGCGTTTATTCTTGTTTGGTCACAAAGGCGGTGCATGAGGGGTAATACATAATGTCTGATATGAAGAGTTTCATGTCTCGATTTGTCGAATTTATCAACACGGCGAGTCCGATCCTTGCTCAAGAGTTAATTGCGCCTGACGCCCGTTTTCATGTTCCGGGTCAGCCCGAACCACTATCTGGTCCCGATGGCTATCTCGCCATTATCGCCATGATGCGAAGCGGGTTTTCTAGCGTTAAATGGCAGATTGAGGACATGGTTGCCGAGAACGAGACAATCGCAGCGCGTTTCACCATGCGTGGGACGCATGATGGACATTTCATGGGTGTCCCCGCGACCGGCAGACCAATTCAAGTTCAGGCGATCAACTTCTATCGGCTCGCCGCTGGCAAGATTGTTGAAGAATTCGGCCAGCCCGACATGATGGGGCTTATGATGCAGATTGGAGCGCTACCCCGCCCATGACCCATGAACTCAAAACAGGCGGCGAGCGCGGTTACCTCCGCATCGCCACGGAAGAGGCCTTCGCCACCCGCGAGCAGGTGGATTCTTACCTCCGCATGGTGAAGGACGGCACGGCAGACAAGGGCATGGTGTCGCTCTGGGGATTCTATGGCACATCGCCATCGGAGCGGGCGACGCAGATATTGGATCGTTTGCTGAACCTCGGCGCGCAACGCATCCAGCATATGGATGAAACGGGCATTGACGTGGCCATCCTCGCGCAGACATCACCCGGAGTGCAGCCGCTGCACGATGTGGCGGAAGCGAAGGGGATTGCACAGCGTGCCAACGATACGCTGGCAGAGGCCTGCGCGGCACACCCCACACGCTTTGTCGGCATGACGGCGGTGGCCCCACAAGACCCCGAATGGAGCGCCGCCGAGATCAAACGCGGTGCAGCCTTGGGATTCAAGGGCGTGCAGATCAACTCGCACACGCAGGGTCATTATCTTGATGAGCCGCAGTTTGATCCGATTTTCCGAGCACTTTCGGACGTTGGACAGCCGCTCTATATTCACCCGGCGACGCTGCCCGACAGCATGATGGGTGGGATGATCGATGCGGGGCTGGATGGCGCGATTTTCGGCTTTGGCGTAGAAACAGCCTATCACCTGCTCCGGCTCGTCACCTCGGGGCTATTTGATCGCTACCCCGATCTCCAAGTGATGGCCGGGCATGGCTGCGAGGCATTGCCCTATTGGCTCTACCGCACCAATTATATGCACAAAGCGGGGGTAAAATCGAACCGCTATGCCAGCATAAAGCCGCTGAAGCATGACCTGTTCCACTATATGCGCCACAACTTTCTCGGCACGTGCAGCGGCTTGCCTTTTGAACCCGCGGTGAAGCTGATGATCGACGTGATGGGTGAAGATCGCGTGATGTACGCGATGGATTACCCTTACGAATATGTGGCCGATGAAGTGCGCGCGATGGACAATCTGAGCATCTCGCCCGCGCAGAAGCAGAAGTTCTTCCAGACCAACGCTGAGCGGTGGTTTAAGCTTTGAAAGCGCCCGCTCCAGTTGGACGCGCCGCCTATGTCGCGCTGACGCTTGTCGGGCTGGCACAGGCGATGTCGATGGTTGATCGGCAAATTCTTGCTATTCTCCTTCCGCGCATCAAGGCAGATTTGCATGTGGGCGACGCCGAGATGGGGCTGCTTTACGGCTCGGTATTTGCGCTCTTCTATGCGCTGTTTTCGCTACCCTTGGGGCGGCTGGCAGATGGCTGGAAGCGCGGCAAGCTCATCAGCCTGTCGATCCTCGGCTGGTCGGCGATGACGGCGCTTGGCGGCATGGCGACGAGCTTTGCCACGTTAGCAGTGTCGCGACTTGGGGTGGGGATTGGTGAGGCGAGTGTGCAGCCAGCGGGCTTCTCGCTGCTGTCAGATCACTTCCCGAGCAAGCAGCGCGGCACGGTGACAGCCGTGATTTCCGCAGCGATTGCGCTGGGGCTGGGTGGTGCGCTGTGGATTGGCGGAGCGACAGCGGATGCTTGGGATGCGGCGTATAAGGTCACCTCCGCGCCCTTCGCACTCAAAAGCTGGCAGGCCGCATTCATCGTGGCGGCGCTGCCTGGCCTTCTCCTTTCAGCGCTCATTTGGCGCCTGCCCGAGCCCGCGCGCGGCGCGGCGGATGGCATTCCACAAACGCCCGACCCTGCTCCCATCTGGGCCAGTTGGCAGACTTTGGCAAGTATCCTCCCCGGCCTCAATTGGCTGACGCTCGCGCGATTAAAGGCGAGCGCAACGGGCTGGCTCATCAATCTCTCTGGTCTCGCACTCATCATCGCTTCGATGCACGCGCTCACCCTCTGGACAAACGCCTTACGAAAGCACGCGCCGCCGCCGCTGCATTTGGGCGGCATCACGCTCTCTGGTAATGCGCTGCAATGGATCGTGACGGGCTTCGGCCTATATGTCATCCTCAACTGGTTGCAGGTGCTGCGGCTTCGGGATCGGCCTGCTTTCGCCATCATCGCGCAAACGCCCTCACTGCTGCTGCTCTTCACCATTGCCGCGCTGCAATCGGTGGTGAATTACGCGGTGATGGGCTGGTCGCCCGCATTCCTTATCAAGACCTATCATTTGAGCGCGGGACAGGTGGGTGCGGTGTTCGGGCCGCTCGCGGCGGGACTTGGCATCGTCGGGCCGATGATTGCTGGGCCATTGTCTGACTGGCTACACACGCGACTAAAGGGCGGGCGGATTTATGTGACGCTGGTTGCGCTGAGCATTTCGCCCTTCATTGGCTGGTTCACCTATCACGCAGCAAACCCTGCGCAATTCTACCTGCTGTTCACCTTCTACAGTCTTGCGCTGACGATGTGGTTGCCGCCGATTTATGCGGGCTTCATGGATTTGGCGCTGCCCCGGATGCGTGGCAGTGTGATGAGTTTTTATATCCTCACCATGACGATTTTCGGCCTTGGCCTTGGCCCCTACACAGTGGGGCTGGTGAGCGACGTCAATGGCGGGAATCTGGGCAATGCCATCCTCTCCGTCTATTGGATTGGGCCGCTGCTGGTGGCGCTGATCGCGGCACTCATCTGGCGGTTGCCAAAGGATGAGGCGAATGTGCGGTCCCGTGCGCATGCAGCGGGCGAGCCGTTCTAGGCTCCTTGATGTCCGCGATTTCCGAGTCGCTCTGTCGGGCTATCTCCTCCGAAATCACTCTAAACCACGCGCCACACCCACAGCTTGATGCTGCTCGCATACCGCGCGCCGGAGCACACAAATACGCTGCGATTGAGCCAGTCATAGCGCCCGATCGGGGCGATGAATTCTGGAACGGTGCGGAAATAATAGGATGCCGGATCAACATCATCCCCCGCCGCGAGCCGCGCCATCACATCAGGCGGGCCATGCCGCAACCCCTTGTTGCGAATTTGAATGATGACATCATCATCGGTGCGCAGCGCGTAAATCGCTTCCACCACGGTCACATCATCGGGGCGGGTGAGTTGCCAATCGGCCGCATGACCCATCATCGTGCCCTTGAGGCGCGGCCCGGCAACCCGCCCACCTTCAAAGATAGGGATGATGCGGCGTGTGCCATCCGGCGTTTCCCCAATCGGGATGCGTCCCCCTAGATTGGCCTCGGCCTCATAGACGAATTCAAGGCCGGGCTTGATGGCTCCAGCGGGAATCATGCGGCGAGCCCAATCGCTTCGGCATTCGCCCAGTTGCCATGCAGGCCAAAACGCATCCGAATGGGAATGTTGATCGTCGCCACCGGGCCTTTAGCAATATCAAGCGCATCGAACAGCAACAAATCGCTGCGGTGTTCTTCCAGCCGGTTGCAAATTTGCACAATCCAGCCATCGCCCTCCGCAGCATCCGCCGCACGCGCGATAAAGCACGGCTCTTGCAATGAGGAGACCGGCCCGCACCACCAATGCTGCTCGGCACCTGTCTGATGATCTTTGAGGAAGAGGCAGTTCATCAACAAACCGCCTGCGCTGCCGCCTTTCAATTCCACAGGCCGCTTGTAATCCATCTCCAGCATCCAGCCGTAGCGGTAGGGTAAGCCCATCCGACGC
>Ga0209067_10002673_pt1 | contig 10482 bp, 6 predicted proteins | sample ColStrG_CSR_2013_FD_187199 | JGI IMG/M metagenome (GOLD analysis project Ga0209067, IMG submission 187199) | Freshwater sediment microbial communities in response to fracking from Pennsylvania, USA - Cold Stream Run_MetaG_CSR_2013 (SPAdes)... | ecosystem: Environmental > Aquatic > Freshwater >... | reverse complement strand
GATTGGGATACACCACAAAGTCATGGTCGGAATCGGTGGTGGCCACAAACTTCCTCCTCCGCACCGCCAGCAGATTGTCTTCCTTCATCAGCCGGCGCACTTTCTTGGCGCCCACTTCGTAGCCCTCCCGTTGCACCAGGATCGCGATGCGGCGGTATCCATAGAAGCGATGGCCGACGGCCAGCCGCTGGATGGCATCCCGCAAAGCCATCTCCGCTTCTGTGGGAGCCTTCTCTTCCCAGTGCCGGTAGAAGCTGGCTCGACTCACCGTCGCCATTTCACACATCCGCTGGATGCTCAGTCCGCCTTGCGATTGCATCCACCCGCGGATTTCGCTGTAGATGCCGTCGCGCCAGCCTTGCCTTTCTTCTGGCGTGACTCCTCGACCCTTCGCAAGGCACCGGCGAAAAAATCTAGCTCCAACGTCTTCCGACCGATGACCCCTTCCAACTCGCCAACCTTCTTCTCCAACTGCCGTATCTGCTGGTCGCGCGGATCCTCGCTCCCGCCAGGTTCACTCGCCTTCTTTCGCCCCTCCGCCTGTTGCTTCCACAGGTACAACAGTTGCCGCGCCACCCCGAGTTCTTTCGCCAGAGCCTTCACGCTCTTGCACGTTTTCATTCGTTCTAAGGCCCGTTCCCGGAACTCCGCCGGCCAACGGTCCCACTTTTGTCTCGCCTCTTCGGACATCTCCTGCTCCCTTCGCTGAAGAGTGTCCAAATTCCGATTGTCTCAATTTAGGGGCGCAGTCCAATTCATGTCAAACGGATACCCACCTCGTGGCAAATCCTAGTGGGCGGGCATCAGACGCTTCGGCGAGGCTGCTCTTTGGACTCAGGACCTCCGCCCAATCCGGCGCATTAACAGCCAGTCCTGGACTGGTTTCGGCGCAACTGGATGCTTCAATTCCGCCAGAACGGCAGGTGGAACCAGAATCCGCGCGTACAGCAGCCTGAGGAGGTCGATCTGGGTGATCAGCGCGAGATAGATGAGCGGCGAATCCAGTTCTATCCTGCAGACGGCGCCGTTTTCGGTTCCCACATTTTCAGATGATGAGGTACTACCGGTCTTTGAGGCGAATCTTGACCTGCCAACGGCGCCGGCCCAATTGCGCGAACGCGTGGAGACGTGCAATCGATGACGCAATCGGCAGATCGCTGCGAGCGGATATTGGTCAAATATCCGCTCTTCAAAAAACCGCGATCCCTTGATCGTGCACTTTGGAATTCCAGACTAGATTCCTGTTCGCTCATCCGCCGGGTGGCGCAGTTCCCCGCTCCAAGGCGCTTGCCCGGCCGGCGTCCGGTGTAGCGTAAGCAAGCGGCCCGGGAATGTTCAGTTGCAACTTAGTGCCGCCGCCCGGTTCACTCCGCAAACCCAACTCACCGCCGATGAGTTTGGCCCGCTCGCGTATTCCAGACAACCCGTAGTGCCCTTCGCGGCCACCCTGCGCAAGAATCTTCGGGTCGATGCCCTTACCGTCATCCGTTACAACCAGCCGAAATGTATCAGTGTCGAACGAGATTTCTAACTGGATGCGATCGGCACAGGCGTGGCGGAAAGCGTTGCGCAAAGCCTCGCGACCAATCTTGAAAGCTTCGTCGCGAACGCCTCGGCTAAGACCGAGCGGTGTGCCCCTTACCTTCACTTGGAACACGGTGGAGCTGGGATGTTCGGCAGCGAATCCCTCGGCAACATCTCTCAAAGCCGCCACAATGTCGTCCTCGGCCCTCGAAGATCGCAATGCATGAATCGATTCTCGCGCCTCCGTGAGCGCTTGCTCGGCCAGTCCGAGCGCCCTGCCGAGCTTCTGTTTCGTCTCGCCCGGTTCGAGCCGCTTGAACGCTACTCCAACATGGATGAGTGTCGCCTGGAAGGTCTGGAGTAACGTATCGTGCAATTCGCGCGCGATCCGTGTGCGTTCCCGAATACGTTCTTCCAGGACCGCCTCTTCCGCGCGCTTGCGTTCGGTAATGTCCTGGACTGTGCCGATTCCGCTGGTCGCGTGGCCCTCTCGGTCGAACTCTACCTCCGCCTGCTCTCGAACCCATTTCAGGTGTAAACCCACAACGATGCGGTGTTCAATGTCGTAAGGGGCGCCCTGCAGCGCGGCAGACCACGCCTTATGGACAGATTCCCGGTCCTCGGGGTGAACCATATCGAGGAAAGCGTCGTAGGTAAGTGCTGTCCCCAAGGGCACCCCAAAGATGCGAAACACCTCGTCCGACCAGGTGAGCCGATTGCGGACGACGTCCAGATGCCAGCTTCCGATATGCGCGATCTCCTGCGCCCGGTTCAAGTTGGTCTCGCTCTCCCGCAGAGCTTGTTCGGCTTGTTTGCGCTCGGTGATGTCCCGCACGAGAGCTAAGTTGTATGCCAGCCCCCCATATTCGAAATAATTCGCACTGATCTCCACTGAGAAGAGGCGGCCATCCCGGGTTCGATGGCGGCTTTCGAAACTCAGGGACTTCTTCGCTTGAAGCTCACGCCAGTGGTCGTGCCAGCGCTCCGCCGGGAATTCAGGGTCAATATCCGGTATGCCCATGCGGAGCAATTCCGCACGGGGATAACCCAGAACGCGGCAGGCATGCTCGTTTACGTAACGAAGAAGCCCCTGTTCGTCGCTGAGCAAGGCGGCTTCGCGTACATTGTCCAAAGCGAAGCCGAGGAGCGCCAGTTCCTGCTCCGCGCGTTGGCGTGCAGCCCGGGAGCGCAGGGTGACGATGCCGAACGCCAGGTCGCCGGCTAGTTCCTCGAGCATATGAATCTCCTCCGGCGTGAAAGCGTTGCGCCGCTCGGAATGAATGGTTAGGGTGCCGAACACCCCTCCGTGTTCGTCCTTCAGCGGCAGGGCGACGGCGGAACGAAGACCGCGCTGCAAAAGGAGGTCCCGCCAGGGCGCGACTCGGGCATCCGTTGCGAAATCCTGATTGCAGCAGGTTTTCCCGCTCCGGATGGCTGTCCCGGTCGGCCCCCGCCCACGTTCCGTGTCTTCCGACCAACTGATTCCGGCGGCGGTCAGGTACGCCTCGTCGGTGCCGGCCCAGGCAACCGGGCGCACGCTTCTGGCCTCGTCGTGTTCGGCATAGGCCACCCAGGCCATGCCGTAGCCGGCCTCCTCGCAGAGGCGGCAGATTTTCTCAAGCAAGCTCTGCTCATCGGTGCAGCGCAGCAAAACCTGGTTGCAGTCGCTGATGGCTCGCAGTTCGCGATTCAAACGAGACAGCGCATGAACTAATCGCCTTGTGGTGAAGTAAAGCAGCCAGGCGGTCACGAAGACAAAGACACCCCCTTTGATCGTCATCACGAACGGATTCAGCTTGAGATTAGTTACGATCGCGTCACTGAACGCGATCCACAGAATCGCGATGACAGCATAGCCAAGTGCAATCCGGCCTGGACTCAGGGTTGAAACTCGAGAATGGGGAATTGTTCGGCTTTTCATAGCCACCTCTTTCGTCCACGTGAACTGATCTCGGTCCGCTCCAATGAATCACACTGCATGTCGGACCCGAAATCCTGCGCTAAAACAGAGGATGCACGAAGCGCAACCTTCATACATCCGGTCCAGGATCCTGCGCCATGTTTCCGCCTTGCAGGCCTCCTCTCGCCCTCCTGATGCCGGGCGGCGGGTAATGATAAGCGCTACGGTTACGAACGTCGTCAAAGCAACCGCGAAAGCATCGGCAATGCGCCAAGTGAGAACGGGAGCAATGAAGAAATGGCCCAATATGCCCGCGGCGAGAAAGCGAGAGCTGCATGGATGACGCAACTCCTCCGCCCATGGCCTGGATCACTGCCACGAGCAGCAACAGCAAGCTGGTGGTTGCTAAATTCAGCTGGGAGGTGTAGCAGAGCGCCGTGAGCACGCCCATCGCGACACTTGCCAGCACGGCTCGGGCTGCAAACCGAGAGAAGTTAGCCCTTGTCGAGAAACGAAACGTCGGCATTCCTGGACTCTTACCAACTTCAAGAAGTATGACAGGCCAACCCATGTCCGTTCTTTCAGATCTCAGTATCCATTGTACGGAGAATTCCAAGCGAACTCGACCTCACCTCCGTGGCGACGCAGACGTGGAAAACCCCAGCTTTATGCCTTTTCACGCTATGGGCCTAATGTAGAGCCGTAGACTTGAGGAATCGCTGTCCCGCAGACGCGCATGGGGATCACGCATTCAGCACGAAAGCGATGGCATAGCACAACGGCGCCCGGGATGTGCAGCGGCTGTTCTCCACGTTCGCGGACGGTCCGCCGGGCGCCGGGCTTCTGGTTCAGCGATTGCCGGTCGGCACTGCTGTACTGGGTAGCCGCGCTCACGATAGTTCATGATGCGGTACTCGAATTCGAGCGCCTCCTCGACCGGCATATCGCCATACATCGTGTCGTGATTGCTGGTGATGGGTGTTCTTGTAGAACTGCGGATGCGGCTGGGCGTAATTGCCGCCGTGAAAATTCTCGTCGTACGCCTGCACGCCGTGATCGGGCAGCGGATGTCCCTTGAGCTGGCGGCTCGCGATCCCGTTGCCGTACGTAAACGTGGCCACGAAGAGCGTGTTCACGCAGGCTTTCTCCTCCAGGATATCGAGCACCCGCTCGACGCCTTCATCCCAGAAAAGAGATCGACCCGATCTGAACGCCAATGCGCTGCTTCTCTTGCGTCGGCAACTGGGCTGCCGCGGCCGATGGCAGGGCCGCGGCGCCGGAACTGGTGGCGGCGAGAAATGTCCGCCGGGTGATGTGGTTCGACATAGCTTAAAAATATAGCTTGAGCGCCAGTTGCATGACACGGCCGGCATTCAGCGTGCTCGTGATGATGCCCGCCGACGACGAACCGATGGTCGAGCCAGGCGCCGCGAAGGTCGGGGTGTTGCTGATGTTGAAAGCCTCCGCCCGGAATTCCAGGCGCTTCGACTCCGTGATCGCGAAGTACTTCTTCAGGGTGATATCCAGCTCGATCAGGCCGTCAGCACGCAGGATATTACGGCCGCCGTTGCCGTAGGTATATCTGGCTGGGATGGCGAAGGCCGCCGGGTTGAACCACAGCGTCGGATTGGGATTCGCCACAGAGGCATTACCCAGCACATTGGGACGCTGGCCGCCGATGCCGGTGTTGGCGTTGTCCGAGGAGATGGTCGGGGTGAAGGGCAGCCCGGTGCGCCCCATAAGGATCCCCGCAACCTCCCAGCCCCCCAGCACGCCGTTGACCCAGCGATTGGCGCCGGACACGAACCGTCGCCCTGCGCCGAAAGGAAGCTCGTACACCGAGCTGATGGTGAGGTCGTTGGGCAGATCGTAATCGCATGGAGCGTGATTGAGTTTCAGCAGATAGACGGTCAGCGGCGCGGTCTGGTTGGTGCCCTCGTCCAGGCACTTGGAATGGGTGAAAGAAAGCAGCATCTGGTAGCCGCCGGAGAAACGCTTTTCCAGTTTCACCTGCAGCGCGTGGTACGTGGCGTTGCCATTGGAGAGCCCCAGGTAGAACTGGCCCCACTGCGGGTACGGGCGCCGCCCCTGAATCGTGCCGGGGCCGGGAGCAGGCACATTGTCGGGAACTGAGATCAGTTGCTCGTGCGTGGTTTTGTTCCCCACGTAGGCCACATCCAGAGAGAGATTCGTCGCAATCTCGGTCTGCAATGCCAGGTTCCATTGCTGCATGTAAGTCTGCAGCATCTGCGGCAGGCCCGCGTAGACGTTGGGCTGGGAGCAGGAATTCAGAACCAGCCCGAAGGAGCAAGGCTTGCCGGGATTCGGATTGGCCGCCACCAGCGGCTGTCCCTGGAACGGATCGGCCCAGTTGAAAGTGGGCGCGGGCGTGGTATTGTTGATCGTCTGGGTGGTTTCGAAGGGCGGCACCTTGGCCCACTGCAGCGTGATGTACGTATCCAGATACACGTCGAAGATACCGTAGGCGGCCCGCACCACCATGCGGTTATTTGGATGCCATGCGAACCCCACCCGCGGCAGCCACTGTCCCGGACCCGTCTTGCGAATCGACTGCGGCAGGCCGAGTGTGTCGGTCCCGATCAGACGGTCGCTGAACAGGGGCAGCAGCAGCGGAACCTCCGGCTGAACCACCGGGTCGATCAGTTTGCCGTTGACCATGGGCACGATGATCTTGCCGGAGGCGTAATCGATGGCGGAGGTCTGCCCCTGCGTACCGTTGAAAAATGGGTTGCGCGCCCATCGGATTCCCAGGTTCAGGGCCAGGTTGTGGCTTAGATGATAAGTGTCCTGCGCGAACAGCGCCCACTCATTGCCGTTATTGCCGTAAAGCGACAACGGATAGGCGCGAAAAACGCTGGCCGGATACCCCAGCAGGTAATCGCCAAACCCATTGCCGGTGTACTGTGTAGTGAAACTGAAAGAGCCTTCCTGCGTCTGCCCGTTGAAGAACGTGTGCGTCTGGTGAAAGAGCTGGGCGCCGAACTTCAGCTCGTGCCTGCCGGTGCTGTAACTCACCGCGTCGGCGTACTGGAAGGTCCGGATGCGGTTCGATTTCGGCAGGTTGTTGCTGCCGGAGCCGCTGAATCCCGTGTAACCGGTGATGTTGATCAGCGGAAAGCTGGGGCTGAGCTGCGTCTGCTCGTAACCCGTGATGCCCGCCTGCTGATCGAAGTTGGTGCCCGGCAGGACCGCGCCGAACAGGAAATAGTCGCGATAGTACCCGAAGCGCAGTTCGTTCAGCCACCTGGCAGTCGACACGCGCATCCAGGTGAGCGCCGCACTCTGCGCCCGGCTGTGCAGGTCCTGGATGCCCAGGGCCGGATACTGGTTTGGGTCGCCCTCCTGGTTATCCTGGATGGAGTACCGCGCCATCAGGCTGTCTTTTTCAGTCATTTTGACATCGCCCTTGATATCGCCCTTGTTCACGTCCAGACTTTGCGGCGCGTTAAAGACGCCGGCGCTCTGGCCGGGCATGTACTTGAGGAAATACACGGCCTGGGGCGCAATCCTGCTGGCGGGAATGATATTGCCCGGGAAAGCCACGCCCGTCAGTGGGTCGGTGATTGCCTTCTGGCCCGTAAAATTGCCGGCGCGCATAGCGGCGGCGGGGAGAATGTCGTTAAATACCTGCGCCTGCCGCTGGTTGCTACGTTCCAGATCCGCGAAGAAGAAGATTCGGTTCTTCCGGATGGGACCGCCCGCAGTTCCTCCGTATTGATTGCGCCGCAGCGCATTCTTGGTGGCGGCGAAAAAGTTGCGAGCGTCCATCTTGTCGTTGCGAAAGAATTCGAACAGTGTCCCGTGCAACTGGTTGGTGCCGCTCTTCATGATGGCGCTGACAAAGTTCGGCGTGTGTCCGTACTCGGCCGGCATGTTCGCAGACATGACCTTGAACTCCTGGAGTGCATCCACGTTCGGCTGGACGTTGGTTCCACCCTGTTCGTACTCGGTGATGTCCGTGCCATCCAGCAGCCAGCCGTTGTAAATGAAGCCGGTGCCGTTGATCTGCACGTTCACCGCCGAGGAGCGGATCGAACCCTCGCCGGTGCGGGTGCGGTCATTGCCGGGGGTGTAGCTGGCTCCGGGCGTGAGGGCCACCAGTTGCCAGAACTGGCGCCCGTTCAGCGCCAGGCTCTCCACCGACCGGTTCTCCACCACCTGCCCCACCGACGTGTTCTCCGTCGCCAGCAGCGGCGCGCTGGCCGAAACCGTGACTTCCTCGGAAAGCGTCCCCACCTCCAGCGTCACATCCACTTGCGCCGCCTGGTTCACCTGCAAGGTGATGGATGCGATAATAGTCTTCTTGAAGCCCTGCGCGGAGGCCGTGATCCGGTAATTGCCGATCGGAAGATTAAGAATCGTGTAATCTCCCGAAGCCCCGCTGACACTCTGGCGTGTCTGCCCTGTATCGGTCTCCACGACCAAGATCGTGGCTCCCGGAATGACACCGCCCCGCTGATCGCGCACCACGCCCGACAGCGTGGCGCTGGTGGTCTGCGCGGGCGCGAACTGCGCCAGGTACCCGATCAAAAGCCCGCAGGTTGCGACGAAGCCGAGCTTGGGATGCATGTTTGCTCCCTTGATGAAGATTGCTGTTTTGTCAACTCCGGCTCGGTTCGATTATAGCTGGCTTCACCCCTCGAGATCGGGGGATCAACCTGATCACCGAGCCGCTGGCGACTCCTTGCTCAGATCGAGCGGATTCTCGAAATCAACACCCGAAAAGAGCGGATCAAAGCCATTGTCGAAGCCGCCCGTGAGAGCCTCGTCATCGGGCAAGCTTAAATGCACATACGGTTGCACGGTGGCATACTGTCTATGAAACCGAATGGAATGTGGCACACACGGTGGGACGATGAAGGTGCCTGACGCGAAAAGTGGCAGAAGGAAACAGACAACCTGAGGGAGATTGTACTCGACTGCGACCTGGCCGAGGAGCGGCGCTGCTCGGGCTGAAGCGTACGACGCTACAATCCCGCATGCAGAAAATACAACATCGCACGGCAGTTCTGCTGAGTAGAGGAGTTGCCGCGCCGGCCGTCATTCTGATTGTCGGGTCAACCGGTGACGAAGGATCGGTTCTCCACGTTCGTGGGCGGTCCGCCGGGCGCCGGTTTGTTGCTTCAGCGATTGCTGGTCGGCGGTGCTCCGGTATACAGCGGGATCGCGACACCGATTGGTACGTTTGCCGCGCCCGCAAGTGATCGGCGCGCTCTCCGGCCTGCTGCTCATTGCCGGTTTGTGGATGCTGTTCGCCGGAGTTGTGGCCGGGTGCGCCGAAGCGTGGGCCGCCGTCTCGTCGACGGCTGATCCCGGTACGCCCGCGGTATTGGCGGTGCTTGGCGTGACGCTGGCGCTGATCGGGCACGGCGGGCGGTCCATCCGATGCCGGCTTTACGGCAGGAAGCATTACGTCCCTCTTCCGCTATGGGGCGCGTGCTGCTGCCCGGTTCGCGCCAATAGCAGCAGTTCCTCCCACGCTAAAGATGGCAACACCATGGCGAACCGTACAACGAATCCCACCACCCTGCGGCTGAGGTCGGCCGTGGGTTGAATGTAGGTTTATGCCATGAATTGTGACACGAACATAAGATTGTGCCAGCAATCATGGCACAAATTGTCAGGAATTTTGGCAGACGCGCATCCATAGCCGTTTAGAATCATCGGGGCGGTTTCCAGCTATTCTGACATCCTACAAGAATCAAGAGCTAAAGCGTTGGCATTGTATACTGTCACGGTCATACCATTGGAGAAGGTTGATCTAGCGGGAGGGAAACCTCCAACGTAGGCGTTTCCGGAACCGTCCACAGCAATTCCGCTCGGTGACGAGCTGGAAGGAATAGTTCCCAACGTAGTGATAATCCCGCTGGTATCTACTTTGCGTACTACGAATCCACCTTGACATACGTGAGTATGTACAGCACATCGGCATGATCCACAGCAATTCCACCGGGAAGAGAGTATTCGCTGGCACCGCTGAGAATAAACCCAGCGAAGCCCAATCCAGCACTCGTGGCAGGGCCGTTGTCCCCAGAATCGCCGAAATTGCCATTCCCGGCTACCGTCGTAATCGTGCCGGTCGTGTCAACCTTACGGACACGGGCATTTCCTGAATCTAGGATAAATACATTGCCTTGTACGTCAACAGCCAGCTTAGATGGCGCGGCTAATGTTGCGCTCGCCGCTGGGCCGCCGTCACCGGAAAAGCCGCTAGTGCCCGTTCCCGCCAAAACCGAAATTACGCCATTTGACACTTTGCGGACGCGGTTACCTAGGGGTTCGGCAATGTAGATGTTCCCATTAAGATCAACTGCAATATCCGTCGGAAGGTTGAGAGGATTGCCGAGCGCCTGGCCCGCGGGGTTCCCGGCTCCCACTATGGTGGTGATTACTCCATTTGAGACCTTGCGAATCCGGTTATCAACGACAGAAGCAATATATAGACCGCCACCTGGGCCTGTGGCGACGAACGCAGGGCCAGCCAGTGCTGCGTTGGACGCTAAGCCACCATCACCGGTATTGCCAAATACGCCGTTCCCGGCGACCGTGGTGATGATCCCATTGCTGTCAACCTTGCGGATGCTATTTAAACCCGAATCGGCGATGTAGAGATTGCCGACCGAGTCCGCGGCCAGACCATTCACGAAAACCAGTCGGGCGCTCGTAGCGGGCCCGCCATCGCCGGGCATTGCCGAACCCTGGCCGGCTACCGTCGTGATGACTCCGTTTGAAATCTTACGGACGACCCCTTCGGGCGAACGGCCCCCCCGCTGAGGTAGATACTGCCAGCGGTATCCACGGCGATTACGCCGGCCGAGACTTGTGCGTTAACGGCTGGGCCACCATCTCCAGTGTCGCCCAACGTGCCGTTCCCCGCAATCGTGGTGATGATGCCGCTCATGTCCACCCTGCGGATACGGCCAAGCTCGGCAATGTACAAGTTACCAGCAGTGTCAACGGCCACCGCGAATGGGCTAATCTGGGCATTTGTCGCCTGCCCTCCGTCGCCAACACCTGTGCCAAGCAGGCCATTGGTG
>Ga0209067_10002672_pt1 | contig 10483 bp, 6 predicted proteins | sample ColStrG_CSR_2013_FD_187199 | JGI IMG/M metagenome (GOLD analysis project Ga0209067, IMG submission 187199) | Freshwater sediment microbial communities in response to fracking from Pennsylvania, USA - Cold Stream Run_MetaG_CSR_2013 (SPAdes)... | ecosystem: Environmental > Aquatic > Freshwater >... | reverse complement strand
TTTCCGACGTTTCGCCGGTGTTGGTCAACTGGGCATGGTTTTGGCCGACGATTTTCTCCGCCTTGCCGTCGTCGTCAAAGTCAACGTAGAGCTCGTCGGCGGCATACCGTAGCTTGCGGTTGGGATAATCGTCGGTTCCGTGGGCGTGGGTGGCCTCAACCCGCCGAATCTTGCGATTGTCCAGGTGCAAGACGGCGTCGTTACCCTCGACTATGGTGTTTTCCCGCGTCATGCGGCCCCAGGGCTTGAGCCAGATTTCGGAAGTGGCCTCGTGGTAGGAGAGCGTCGCCGTTTCGATTTTCATCGGCTTGGCATTGGGGCCGACCGGCTGCCAATCCACCTCCGCATCGCGCTTCAGGAGCAGTTCGTGGGTCGCCGGGTCGTAGAAAGCGCCGCTGGATTTGCCGGTGCCGTTCTGGAAAGTGAAGCTGGAGGGGCGTTCCGTATCGGCCTGGTTCGACACGGTGTCGAAGGTGACAGCCGAGGACTTGATGCTCACCAGTTGGCGTGTGGGCTGGCGTTCGACCGGGACTCCGATGATGATTTCCACCTCCCCTTCCGAGTAGAGATGATGGTCGCCGGCGGTGAAGGAAGCAGCGGCGCTCTTCACCAGGTCGTACTTCTCGCTGTCCTTGTTGTAGAGCTTCATGGTGACGTTTTTGAGATCGACGCGCGACGAATCCTTGACCTGCTGCATCGATTCGGCGTCGATATCGGCCATGATGCGGCCGGTCTTCTGGTCTTTCTCCCGGTAATGCCAGTGCATCGCCGAGGAATTCAGGTCGACTGAGAGGGCCTCGGGTTTCGGAATCGCCTGCTCCTGCTGAGTCTTTTTGGAAGCTCGATATTTGAGGGCGACACCGCCGAGGATCGCGGCAATAGCCACCAGCAAGAGCCAGCGCGTGCCTCGCATGGGGATATTACCAATATAGCCTGCCTGAACTCCCACTAGCTTTGCGACGCGGTGGGGCAGACTTGGGTTGCGCGGGCGCGAGGGCGCCGCTTAAGGTACCCTGGTTCTCAGCGGCGATGAACTCCGAACGCATCCAGATCTTTGTTACCGGCGGCACCTTCGACAAAGAGTACAACGAACTGACCGGAGAGCTGTTTTTCCAGAACACTCACACCGTCACCATGCTCAAGCTCGGCCGCTGCCGCCTGGACGTGGATGTGGAAACCCTGATGATGATCGACAGCTTGCAAATGACCGATGCCGACCGGGAGATGGTGGTGGAGCGCTGCGAAGGGGCCGCCGCCAACCGGATCGTCATCACCCACGGTACGGACACGATGGAACTGACCGCAGCCGCCCTGGGAAGGACGATCACGTCAAAGACCATCGTGCTGACCGGCGCCATGGTGCCCTATACTTTCGGCAGTTCGGACGGCTTGTTCAATCTGGGTACGGCGCTGGCCTTTGTGCAGACGCTGGCACCGGGGGTGTACGTGGCCATGAACGGGCGGTGCTTTCCCTGGCACTCGGTGCGCAAGAACCGGGAGTTGGGGGTATTCGAGGCGGTGTAAGCCGATATCGCCAAGAAAAGTCCCTCGTCTTTTTCCTTGCCTTGGCGTTCTTTGCGGCCTTTGCGAGAGAACTGTTTTCATTTCCGCCTGGCTGGTGAAGACGCGTGCCGCCGAGCGCTAAACAAAATCTTAGCGGATTGTTGTCAAGTATTATAAGTAGTTTTTATAACAGTAGCTTACACAAAAATCTTGTCACTCTACCCAGGAGTGTGCTAATAATAATCACTGGAACCCGGCAAGGCCCAGTGTGGGTTTGACCGCGTTCCAATACTCAATATTCCATAGATGGAGGTTTGCATTTCCATGAAAATTCGTCCGCTCTATGACCGGATCGTGGTCAAACGAATCGAGACGCAGGAGCAGATGCAGGGCGGTCTGTACATTCCCGACACGGCAAAGGAAAAGCCCCAGGAGGGCGAAGTGGTAGCCGTAGGGAAAGGCAAGCGCCTCGAGGACGGCAAGGTAGTCGCCCTGGATGTTCAGGTGGGCGATAAGATTCTGTTTGGCAAGTACTCCGGCAGCGACATCAAACTGGATGGCGACGAGTACTTGATCATGCGTGAGGACGAAGTCCTCGGGATTTTGGATGCAGCGCCGAAAGCGGCGAAGAAAGCTAGCTAGGAGTCGATAACGAAATGGCGAAACAGATTGTATATTCCGAAGCTTCCCGTCAGGCGATTCTGCGCGGTGTAAACCAGCTCGCCGATGCCGTGAAAGTTACCCTGGGCCCCAAGGGCCGCAACGTGGTTCTCGAGAAGAAGTTCGGCGGCCCGAACATCACCAAAGACGGTGTCACGGTTGCCAAGGAAATCGAGCTCAAGGACCCGCTCGAAAACATGGGCGCGCAGATGGTGCGCGAAGTGGCGTCCAAGACCAGCGATGTGGCCGGCGACGGCACCACCACCGCGACCATACTGGCGCAGTGCATCTATCGGGAAGGCGTGAAGGCCGTTGCCGCCGGCGCCAACCCGATGGCCCTGAAACGCGGTATCGAAAAGGCCGTGGATGTGGCCATCGAAGAAGTGAAGAAGCTCTCCAAGCCGGTTTCTGGTGAGATGATTGCCCAGGTCGGCACGATTTCGGCCAACAGCGACACCACCATCGGCAACATCATTGCCGAAGCCATGAAGAAGGTCGGCAAGGATGGCGTGATCACGGTCGAAGAGTCGAAGACCATGGTTACTGAGTTGGACACCGTGGAAGGCATGCAGTTCGACCGCGGCTACCTCTCGCCCTACTTCGTGACGGACGCGGAGCGCATGGAAGCGGTTTTGGAAGATCCCTACATCCTGATCCATGAGAAGAAGATCAGCAACATGAAGGACCTGCTGCCGCTGCTCGAGCAGATCGCGCGCGCCGGCAAGCCGCTGCTGATCATCGCCGAGGAAGTGGAAGGCGAAGCGCTGGCCACCCTGGTGGTCAACAAGCTGCGCGGAACCCTGAACGCCTGCGCCGTGAAGGCCCCGGGCTTCGGCGACCGCCGCAAGGCCATGCTGGAAGACATCGGCATCCTGACCGGCGGCAAGGCCATCATGGAAGACATCGGCGTGAAGCTGGAAGGCGTGCGGCTGGAAGACCTGGGCAAAGCGAAGCGCGTGACCGTGGACAAGGACAATACCACGATCGTGGACGGCAACGGTTCCCAGAAGGCTATCGAGGGCCGCATCAAGCAACTCCGCAGCCAGATCGACGAGACTACTTCAGACTACGACCGCGAGAAGCTCCAGGAGCGGCTGGCGAAACTGGCCGGCGGCGTGGCGGTGATCAAGGTCGGCGCGGCCACCGAGACCGAAATGAAGGAAAAGAAGGCTCGCGTGGAAGACGCTCTGCACGCCACGCGCGCGGCGGTTGAGGAAGGCATCGTTCCGGGCGGCGGCGTGGCCCTGCTGCGTGCGTCCAAGGCGCTGGCTACTTTCAAGCTGGATGGCGACGAGCAGATCGGTGTGACCATCGTGAAGCGGGCCTGTGAAGAGCCGCTGCGCCAGATCGTGTCGAACTCGGGAACCGAGGGCGCCATCGTGGTGGACAAGGTTCGCGAGAACGCCAACCCCAACTACGGCTACAACGCCCAGACCGACGCCTACGAAGACCTGGTGGCGGCGGGCGTCATCGACCCGACCAAAGTGACCCGCTCGGCGCTGCAGAACGCGTCGTCGATCGCGTCGCTGATGCTGACCACCGAAGCCATGATCGCCGAGATCCCGGAGAAGAAACAGGCACCGATGGGCGGCCCCGGCGGCCACGGGCCGGAGATGGATTACTAGGAACTCGCTCGAACAGACCGAAACGTACGCCGCGCTTTCCGGGCAACCGGGGAGCGCGGCTTTTTTTTTGGGCCTTGGATTGAGCCTGCAGGAGTACTTAAGCGAGACGTTGGCGCGGCATCATCCGGGTGTGTGTCCGAGCCAGCGGAGAAGGCCAGTTCGATCTACGTCTCCGTAGGCCACGCTCACCACCAAAGCTGGGCGGACCTTCTCAGCCATTCCGCGATCGAACAACCAAACCTCACCGCGGACTGCCGCGCTTCTCTGGGAGAAGCCGTGGGCCAGGCCGACGGCTGACAGCTGAAAGCTTACTTCAAGATGCTGAACATATTCGAGAACTCGTCCGTCCAGATGCGGAAGGGGCGCTCCTGGCGCAGCACCTTGGCGTCCTTCAGCAGTTCCGGATGAGCGTCGGCGGTGGCGCGGTCCATGATCAGGGTCCACGAACAGCCGAAACAAATCGTGTCGTCGTCGGCCGGCGTGAAGTGATAAGCCAGCGCGACTTTGCCGTAAGCATTGGCGGCCCGCTCCATCACAGGTTCCAGATCGAGGTAGGTGTTCGAGATGTTGACGGCCAGAATGCCGGTCGGCTTCAGGTGCCGGAAATAGACGCCGAATGCCTCGCGCGTGATCAGGTGAACCGGCACGGAGTCGCCCGAAAACGCGTCCATCACCAGCATGTCGAACTGTTGGCTTGGCGGTTCGGACTCCAGCAATAAACGGCCATCCCCCAGCGCGATTTCCACTTTGGCGGGCGTGTCTTTCAGGTAGGTGAATTCGCTCTGCGCGATATCGAGCACCAACGGGTTGATTTCGTAGATCCGCAGGGTATCGCCCGCGCGGCCATAGGCGGCGAGCGTTCCGCAGCCAAGTCCCAGGATTCCGATGCGCCGCGGTTGGCCCTCCTGCGCATGCATGCCGCGCCCGATGCCGGACTGCGGGCAGAAATAGGTCACTGGCAGGCGCCGGTACTTCTCGCGCTTCATCTGCTCGCCGTGGTTGATCACGCCGTGGATCAGCTTGCGGCAGGCGTCATCGTCAACCTTTGGGTCGCCTTCATCCTCGGTGCGAAGCTGGCCGTAAAAGTTGCGCGCCACCACACGGTAATTCGCCACCATCTGGTGCATGATGCCACGGAGAAAGTAGAGATAGCCGCCCAGCAGAAGCACCAGCACCCCGATCCCGGCGGCTCTCAACGCCGCGGGGCGCCGCCAGAGTTCGTGAGAGAAGACTAGAAACGCCACCAGCGCGCACAAAGCCAGCCCGATGGGAAACTCGTAGTAAGCGTGAAACAGGTTGGGCGCCACCAGGCCGACGAACAGGCCTCCCACGGCGCCGCCCAGCGAGACCGTTACGTAGAATCCAGTGAGATGGCGCGGATGCGGCTTGAGGCGCGCCAGTTCCCCATGGCACACCATGCAGCAAATAAAAAGCGAGAAGGCGAGCAAGCCGATCACCAGGCGCAGTTCCATACGTGCGTGGTCCGGCCACAGACGGTACGCCATGAAGGCGAGGGCTGCGATCAGCAGGGGAACGAAGACGGCCCGTCGATACAGGCGGGGCGATTCGAAACAAATGATGAAACTCATCAGGTACACGCTGAGCGGGACAATCCAGAGGAAAGGGATGGCGGCCACGTCTTGCGTCAGGTGCGTGGTCACCGCCAGCAGGAGCACCGAGGCGCTGGCGGCCAGGCCGAGCCACAAAAGCCGCAATGGGAACCGTGGAGGCGGGCCGTCGCTTTCCGCGGTGGCCGCGCTCGCGTCGGGCAGTGCCGCCAGCGCCGAGGTTCGCCACGCGGTGATTCCGCACAGCACGGCGAAGCAGACGAAGGCGCCCGACCAGATGGTCCCCTGCATGTGTGAGGGCAGGTTCGGCTCCACCAGGAACGGGTAGCTGACGAGCGCCGTCATGGAGGCCAGGTTGGATAGCGCGAACAGCCGGTAGGGCAATCCACCCTTGTGGCTGCGGGCATACCACGCCTGCAAGAGCGGACTGGTGGAGGAGAGCAGGAAATAGGGTAAGCCGACCGTCACCGCGAGCAACGCCAGGATGGTGAGCGAAGGCTGCCCTACGCTGGCCGATCTCCATCGCTCGCTGGGAATAATGGGCAACGTGGCCAGGCTCGCCGCCAGCACCGCGATATGCACCATCGCCTGTTTTCGCGCCGCGAACCTGGAGTGCAGCCAATGGGCGTAACCATATCCCAGCAAGAGAACTACCTGGAAGAACAGCATGCAGGTGCTCCACACAGCCGAGGAGCCGCCAAACCAGGGCAAAATCATCTTGGCGATGATGGGCTGCACCTCAAACAGCAGGAACGCCGACAGAGATATGGTGAGCGCGTAAAGTAACATCGGTTTCGGTCAATCCTCTACGCTAACCGATTTAAGGCCAGGATGTTTGGGCACACCGTTGTGGGGTCGCCAACCTGCGGCGGATTGGCAATCAGATTGGCAATCCGCCTGCCGGCTGCGCTCGCGCGGCTTTTGCCGGCTACCAGGCCCCCAGTCGGGCTTGCCGTGCGAAGCGATTTGGGTTAGTGATGAAGCATGGTCTTCGGCGTTCTGCGTTACGCGTTGCGCTGCATGCGTTTGAACCCGGGCTTCACGGCCATCGCGGTTGCTTCCCTGGCCCTCGGCATCGGCGTGAACACCGCTATCTTTAGCCTTGTCGATCAGCTTCTGTTGTGGTCCGTGCCGGCTCGCGACCCCGGCCGGCTGGTCTCCGTCAAAGGCGGTTACAGCAACGCTTATCCCTTCTACCGGGAGTATCGCGACCGCAACCAGGTATTCTCCGCCCTTTTCGCGAGCAGCTACAATCTGGTGGTTGGGATGCGCCCCGAAGGCGCGCCAGTCGTGGAGGTGGGGCATGTCCAGTACGTCAGCGGCAACTATTTTGAGGGGCTCGGCATTGGCGCCGCGGCCGGCCGTGTCATTGCTCCATCCGATGATATGGCCCCCGGAGGCGCACCCATCGCTGTGCTCTCGTACCACTACTGGCAGCGCCGATTTGCCGGTGACGCGAACGTAATCGGCCGCAAACTGGCCATCAACAGCTACCCGCTACAGATTGCCGGTGTAGCGCCGAAGGGCTTCGGCGGCATCTTCAACGGTCAGGAAGCGGACGCCTTCATTCCGCTGACGATGTTTCCCGTCACCACGCCATCCGCCGCCCGCGCCTGGAACACGCCCAACATGTTTTGGCTCACCACCATGGCGCGGCTGAAACCGGGCATCTCCACGGCGCAGGCGCAGGCGGCGATGCAGGTGCTGTGGCCGCAAGCCGCGGAAGGCGTGAACAGGGCCATCGTCGGGGCGGGAGGCAAGGCGCGAAAGTACCGCGAAGAGCAGATCACTCTGGCCGCTGGCGCGCGCGCTACCTCCTTCAGACGCGATTACATGCTCGATCCGCTGAAGACGCTCACCCTCGCCACGGGCCTGGTCCTGCTGATCGCCTGTGCCAATGTCGCCAACCTGCTGCTCTCGCGCTCCACGGCCCGCCGCAAGGAGATCGCCGTCCGCCTGGCCTTGGGCGCCACGCGCGCACGCCTGGTCGGCCAACTCCTCGCCGAGAGTCTCGTGCTCGCGCTGGCGGGAGGCGCCATCGGCCTCGTGTTGGCCTGGTGGGGCGTGGCCGCTCTCGCCAGGGCCGAACTCCTGAATCCCGATTTCCACTTCCGTCCGAGCCCCCTCGTGCTGGCTTTCTCCGCTGCGATCACCCTGCTCACCGGCATTCTGTTCGGCCTCGCGCCGGCGTTCCGCGCCACGGGGCTGTCCCTCGCTGAGACCATCAAAGACGGCGGCGCGGCCGGCCAGAGCAGCTCGCGATTGCGCGCCGGCAAGGCGCTCGTCGCCGTCCAGGTGGCCCTCTCGCTCGCGCTCCTCGCCGGCGCCAGCCTCTTCATTCGCACGTTGCGCAACCTTCGCAACGTGGATCTCGGCTTCCGGCCCGAGAGCGTCATCGTCGCCGATATCGACCCCACCAACTTTGGCTACCGTGGCCACCGGCTGCGCACATTTTACGACCAGGTGCTGGAAGGGACGCGCCGCACGCCAGGCGTCCGCGCCGCGGCCTTATCGGGCATGACGCCCCTGGGCAACTACATGCGCTCGTACAGCTTCTCGGTCGAGGGATACCAGCCCAAGGCGGGAGAGCGGATGGTTGCCCTTCAAAACTCGGTCACTGCGGGCTACTTCGCCACCCTCGGCGTGCCGATCCTTTTGGGCCGTGATTTCCGGCCCGAGGACGAACCCGTGGTAACGCCGGGCGAGAGCCTCATCGCCGCCATCGGACGCAACTCGGGCGGCAGTTCTGGCGAGTCTCCCGCCAATGCTTCACGCCGCTGCATCGTGGATGAAACCATGGCGCGCCGGTTCTTCGGCGGCACGAACCCGGTGGGACGGCACCTCAGCTTCGAGGACCGCTACAACGCCGAGACGGCCATGGAAATCGTCGGCGTGGTGAAGGCGATGCACTACGGCAGCGTGAAGACGGACGATGGCTCCGGCGCATTCTACGTGCCGAGTTGGAGCAACGGCGCCGAAGTGCGCTCGCTCGAAGTGCGCGTGGCAGGCGACCCGGCTCCGGCGATAGTCGCGATTCGGCGAGTGGTCCGCGAACTCGACCCGAATGTGCCCATCCTCCGCACGCGCATGCTCGAAGAGTATGTTGACGAGACCTTGCAGCGCGAGCGCATGGTGGCGCTCCTCTCCGGTTTTTTTGGAGCGCTCGCGCTCAGCCTGGCCTCAGTCGGCCTCTATGGTGTGATGGCCTATGCCGTAACGCAACGCACCCGCGAACTCGGCATCCGCATGGCGCTCGGGGCCAGTGGCGGCGATGTCGTCCGTATGGTGCTGCGCGAGGGCATGGCGCCCGTGATGGTTGGAATCGCGCTGGGCATTGGCGGCGCGCTCGCCCTCGGCCGCCTCGCCGCCAGCTTGCTCTACGGAGTCGATGGTACCGGCGCCGTCTCCATCGGGCTAGCCGCGGCATTCCTGCTCGTTGTTGCGTTGGCCGCCGCCGCTGTCCCCGCGCGCCGGGCCGCTCGCGTAGAGCCCGTGACGGCGCTTCGCCACGAATAAGACGGCAGATTTTGTGGGGCAGGTTGGCAACCGTTGGCAACCTGCCCGACAAAGCGCCTCTTGACATTTGTTCCCCTAGACATCTACCCTAGATGAAAAGGTGAAGGCCATGGGACGCAGCGAACATCTCCTGGGCACACTCGAACTACTCATTCTGAAAACACTGGAACGAGGGCCCAATCACGGGTTCGGCATTACTCTACACGTGGAGACCGTCTCCGACGGTTTGCTGCGCATGGAGGAAGGCTCGCTCTATCCCGCGCTCCATCGCTTGGAGAAGGACAAGTTGATCCGGGGCGCGTGGCGCCAAACGGAGAATGGCCGCAAGGCACGCTTCTACACGTTGACCGCTGCCGGCGAACGTCGGCTCGCCGAGGCGGAAACCAACTGGGCTGCCGTTTCGAAAGGCGTCCAGAGAGTGCTGAGGTTCGCATGAGACACTGGGCGGCCCGCCTGTTCCGCCGGCGCGAGCGGGAAACCGAATGGCGGGAGGAGCTCGATAGCCACCAGACATTCCGCGAAGAGTGGAACCGGGATCGGGGGATGGCTCTGGACGCCGCGCGCGGCCTGGCCCGGAAGCAGTTCGGCGGATCGCTGCGCGCCCTGGAAGCCGTGCGCGCCGTCCACGTGGCCGCGTGGCGGGATAGCCTGCTGCAGGATTGCCGGTATGCGTTCCGCGGATTTCGGAAATCGCCGGCGTTTTCGGCGATCGCCATAGCGACCATCGCACTCGGCATCGGCGCTTCCATCGCCGTGTTCAGCGTCGTCGATCCGCTGCTGTTCCGCAGCCTGCCCTATCCCAAGGACGACCGGCTGGTCTCCGTAGGTTTTCTGGGACCGGTCGACGACAACGAATTCAATGTGGTCAGCAGCTACCTGGACTGGCGCCGGCTGCAAGCGCCGTTCCAGTCCCTCACCTCGATGCGGCCTGGGGCGCAGTGCGATTTCGAGACCCCCGCAGCTCCACGTCACGTTACCTGCTATTCCGTCGAGGCCAATTTCCTGCGGACTCTCGGCGTGGCGCCGGCCCTCGGCCGTGACTTCAATGCGGAGGACGACCGGCCTGCCGCGCCTACAGTCGTCCTGTTGTCGCACGAACTGTGGTCGACGGTCTTCGGCGGCGATGCCGCGGTGCTCGGCCGTACCGTCACGCTGGACGAGGAGCAGGTGCGGATCGTCGGAGTCCTCCCCAAGGGCTTCGAAATGCCGCAGGGCGGCGACATCGACGTCATGTTGCCGGAGCGTTTGGACGCCAGCCGGCCGCGCTCGGCCAACTCAAGTTCCTTCCTCCGCACATTCGCCCGGCTGCGCGACGGCGTCTCCATCGGCCAGGCACAGGACGCCATGCGGCCGCTCTTCGAGCAAAGTGTGCGGGCGGACGTTCCCGCCGAGTTGCGTTCGGAAGTGCGCCTGGTGGTTCGTTCGCTGCGCGACCGGCAGATCCACGATGTGAAGTCCGCTTCCTGGATGTTGTTCGGCGCAGTGCTCGCGCTGCTGTTGCTGGCGTGCGCCAATGTCGCCAACCTGCTGCTGGCCCGTGCGGCGGCCCGGCGCCGGGAACTGGCCATGCGGGCCGCCATTGGCGCAGGCCGCGGCCGCCTGGTTCGCCAG
>Ga0209067_10002671_pt1 | contig 10483 bp, 9 predicted proteins | sample ColStrG_CSR_2013_FD_187199 | JGI IMG/M metagenome (GOLD analysis project Ga0209067, IMG submission 187199) | Freshwater sediment microbial communities in response to fracking from Pennsylvania, USA - Cold Stream Run_MetaG_CSR_2013 (SPAdes)... | ecosystem: Environmental > Aquatic > Freshwater >... | reverse complement strand
GTTTTTCATTTATGGCACTTGGTTTCTGCGGCGCAATCCGGTGAATGGCGATCACCCGATGGACGGCAAAACTTCCTTGGCTTTCGCTTTGGTGGGAATTTATGGGGGTTATTGGGGCGGCGGAATCGGGATTATGTTTGTATCCGTTCTGTCAGTCGCGGGGTGGGCCAGCTTGCAAGAGATGAATGCCCTGAAGGTTTTGCTGTTGGCAGCTGTCAACATCTTGGGAGCGTTGATCTTCATTCAAGCCGGTCGGGTGTCGTGGCCTCATGCTGGCATTGTCATTGTCAAATCGGGGAAAAAATGAGTTTGGTACACCCTTTGGCATGAAGCAAACGGCAGATGATTTCAGCTGCATTTTGCCGATGGCCAGGCTGTTGGTGTCATTGTCGACAGGAGGATCGTCTTCAACTCCAACAAACTGCACTTTCGTTTTTGCCGGTTCAAGGGAAAAGTAGGTGTCCAAACCAAAGTTTTCGGCGCAAGCCAGGTTGGCAATATAGGTCTGACAGTAGCCGGCACGACCATGACTTCGAGTAGTCAAACAACTTTCACCACAAGGCACTGTTTGACCAAAACCGACTGGTAAGAATCGTTCAAAGAGCATCAAGACATTTTGCAGGAAGGTTCCTCGAGCGTGCAGCCAGGGCGCGATAAATAAAGCTCTGTCGTCGGGGGTGGTTGCTGTATTCATCGCCGCAGTGGCAATCGCACCACCACCAGAAAGCCCGCCGATCATCCGCAGGCCACTTGAAGCCTCTGCCAATTGATTGAACATTTTGACAAAATTGTGGTAACGGTAGGTCTCGTAGAGATTTGGCATTCCGTCCAAGATTTCGTTGTCGTTCGCATCCAGCTCGAAAAACTGCTGGGGACAGCCTGTGTATCCTCCTGCTGGGGACTCGTGCAGGCGCTGGTCACAAAGCCAAGAGCCAGTAGTAAGATAAGAATTTTTGGACATTGAAGATCCTGCATACGCGTTCCGATTGGCTCGAATCATGCCGAGATTTGGCTGGCTCAAATGAGAATCAATAGGAGCAGGCCACCACGCACGGTTGATCTTTTCGACACGGAACGCTCGAAGGCGGCTGCCTGAACCCTCACTTGGGTGTCTCTTTACCGTGATTCAATACGGTCCAAAAAGCCAATTTGGTCCTGCGAATGCCACGACTGTGAGTTCGAGCCCCTAGTTTATTGCCTTCGGCCCGTAGGCCTGCCGGAGCAGAGTCAGCTCCTGGAAAATCTCCTCACTCAATTTGATGTCAGTGCAATATTCATCGAAATCAGAAGTGGGCGCAAAAATCAGCCAAAGCTCATGGAGCTTCTCTTTTGCAAGACTTGCGTTTTGCAATGGTAAGATTTGGTCCTGAATGAATTTGGCCAAGTCCCCTGCGGAATTGTATCTCGACATCACGGCCCGACTTTTCCCGCTTTGGTTCAACGCCAGAACCGCTTTTTTTAAATTTTCAATTGTTTTCGAACCCATAGCACCTCCGCTCGCATTCGAGCACTGTTAGGAAGACCCGGCCGACCAAGTGCCGAGTCTTTTGGAAGATTCAATCATTCGTAATGGGATTTTGAACAGGTCCGAGCTCCACGGCAAGATCGATAGTCGATTTGATACTTGTCTCTTCCAAACCCGTTTGAGCAATTCGCTAGACTTGTTGGGAACAAGTCACTCATGTGGTCCTCGAAAAAAACATCCTGCGGCGGATTTAAGGGACAAAAAATCGGATGATTTTTCACTGTTGCACAGGAGGCTCCAGGCCTGGTTCCTTCCTGGTCACCTCCTGGAGCAAACAACACAGATTTGGAATTGTCCCAGGTGTAAGAATACTCATCACAAACGAAGCGGGGTTTTTGTGCAGGCAAAACCGGCGGTCGAACGCCATCCAAGATTTGAGAATCATAATTGCAATTGCCGTTAATCCAATCAGTGACACAAATATTATAGCTTTTCATCACACTGGCATCGTAAGCCTTGTATTGCTCCAAAAGCTTCATCAAATCGGACGAATCCCGATTGGTCACCCACAGTTCCGAGAAGTCCGGCTGATGGAGATTGACTGGCAGAGGCGGAAAAAATAAGTTAGGGTTTTCAAGCACATACTGGATGTCATTGACGTACTGCCGAAACCGAATATGCAGGGCCTGCAGATCTTTCATGCTCTGATGAATGACTCCAGCAGAATCTGGGTTTGGCGGAGCTTTTCTCACCCTTTGATCCAAAGCCGCCATGCTCTCATAAGGCATAACACCCAATGAATAAAACCATGCTTTGCCGCTGGATGCACTCACTGTTTGGTTGAAATTCAAAACCTCCTCAACCAGTTGATCGACTGTCATTTTCACCGGCTGAACATCACCCTGCCTGAGGAAAGTCAGCTTGTATTTGATATTTTGTTTGTTCACAGCATTCTGGAAATTGGAATTCAAGCTGGCGCTCCAAGTCAGTCCACCAGCCTCCAAAGACGCCTTTAAACTTTCTTTTTCCGATGAGCTGTTCGTCATAAACTCAAACACAACATCAAGCTCTCCTCCCGAGGACCTGCTATAGATAAAACTGTCTCCACAAGTCTGGTGAAACAGCCGCGGGTTTTTATTGAGTAGCCGCACACCCTCATCCGTCAATCTCAGTTGCGGCAGGGTTTCTGCAAAATTGGTAACCGTCACCTTGCCGGTCAAATATAGATGGTAGGAATTCAGACTCGTGCTGTTCAAGTAAGAAACTCCGGCGTCACCTCCGAAGGTCCCCATGCCCATGGAGGCCTTCGCATCAATTTCCAATTGAGCCGCTAACTGTTCGCTGGTTTCGGCAAAATCAAGCTCAAGCTTAAGACTCTGTCCACCCTGTGCCTGATTCCCGTAAATGGTGACCGGAGGCGGCGTCTGTACACACGTATTTTTAAATTCGCCCGTCAATGAGTCATACCCCATTCCAACCAGAACACCTTGATCTTGGCGAAAGGGAATCGAACCCGCTAAAGCCCGCTTTTGATTCACCAGGACCGAAACGGCCGTGAGGCGAAATACAATCGTTAACCAATATTTCATAAAGTTCTCCGTTTTTTGAGCTCTCTAAAAGATCTTTCAACTTCTGGTAGCCTTTTTACATCGGGCAAGACAGGGACGCGACATACATGCTGTTAACCGCGGCCACAATCGGTTTACAAACTGTAAACCTCCGCTGATGGCTCGGGCTTTGCAATTCCGAGTCGAGAGCTCAAAGCCAGTTCTGCGCTGCCACAGAACCGAACTGGCCTGAGTTCGAAAGAATATCTCTGTCAAAACTTTTGACACCTGAGGAGCGCCGTGGACATTTTTCAGTTTGAAGACTACCGAGCTTGTCTCAGTGCTTTGATCGACGGTGACAATATCTTAGAGCCTGGAGCCCGTAAACGCTTGTTGCACTCTTTGCGAATCAGCAGCTCGTTGCTCACGCAAATTTTAGCGAAAAAAAGGCAGTTATCGATGGCGCAAGCCTTTGCAGCGGCAGAGCACTTTTCACTTACCGAGGCCGAAATTGACTATTTTTTGCTCTTAATCGAAATCGAGAAATCGGGCAGTGCCCGCCTTGAAGCTCGCTTAAAAAAGAAATTGCGCCAGCTCAAGCTCAATTCACAAAAACTCGCAACCAAAGTCGCTCCCAATGTGTCGCTTACCGAGGAACAGAAAATTGTTTATTATTCCAACTGGTTGTACACGGCAATTCGCAACCTGGTTTCCACCCGCCATGTTAAAAGCTCAAAGGAAATCGCTGCAAAATTGCAAATACCAGTCAGACAAATCGAAACTCCCCTCCAGTTTTTGATCGAACACGGACTCATCAATAAAAGTGGGCCAGAGCTGAGTTATTTGCCAGGCTCCACGCACTTGGAGTCGAACCATCCGATGATCTTTCGGCACCATCAAAATTGGCGCCAAAGAGCGGTGGAGCGTATGGATCACTATACGGAAGATCATCTTCATTACTCTTGTCCGATGGGTATTTCCAAAGAAGCGGCTCAAATTATCCGCGCAAGACTGGTCTCAGAAATTAAGAATTTGCATATCCTGTTGAGACAGGAGCCTGAAGTTGCGTTTTGTTTGAATATCGATTTTTTTGAATATTAACTGAAAGGAATTGTCCTCCAGATGCGAAAACTCACAAAGTTGACAGTCACAAGCCTTGTTCTCTCGCTGTTGATGGCCTGTGGTCGCACCGGCACTGATCCAAATGTGAACTCGGCAACTGGAGCAACGAACTCGATCTCCAATACGAATCAGAATCATGCGGGCGGAGGAGGAACGTCCGATGGCGGCGGTGGACAGGGGGTTTCCTGCACTGGCTCGGCTGCGAAGCTCTCTCCGAGACTGATGCTCAGAGACCTTTACGAACGTCGCAATCTGCTCAACAAAAATCTCATTGATTTTCCCGGAGCGAATGACATTGATCCTGCCTCCGGCACGGAGCCCAAACTTTTCGCCAACGAGGAATTGATTCGCTTGCTTGGAAAGCACTTTGGCCCCGCCATCGAGAATCTGCCCTTCGGGAAAGCGACAGATTGGAACGTCACCTCCAACCCTCTGTCAATTTTGAAGGTCAAATTTATTGACGAAAAAAGCTTTCTCTTAGCTGTCAGTCAAGACGCTTTTTCGCCTGTTAATTTTCCGGCCGAATGTCAAATTGTGCAGCTGGCCTATTGGACCGACGACTCCGGCGTGAACGGCGACGGGACACTCTATGTCGACCTTGAAAAATGGGACCAGCTGGATCAATTGAATAAAATTGCTCTGCTCGCTCATGAGTACTTTTACAAACAAGCCCGAGTTGGTGGAATACAAAACTCAGATCGAATCCGCAGCGAAATCGGAGATCTGTTTTCCGTCGAAGGCCCCAAGACCCTCTTTCCAAATTGGGTTCCATCCCGAGACCCACGAGTTTCTGGAAGTTTGCCAGATTCGATGAACGGCTTTAAATATTGCATCGGAAGGTCTTCTGCGGATTCTGCGGCCTCTCTCCAGTTGTATGAATATGAAGGCGACGACAAACTTCAGCATCTCACCATCCCGAATCTCACTTCAAGCAATCTCAATCTCGATGGCCTCGGAGATCGAAGTCTCAAATTTGACCCGAATGATAGCAATATGGCTATGACAAGTGATCTATTTTTGCTTCGGGATCAAATAACATATCCTCACCAAGAGACCTCTCTTGATACGCTGCCCTTCCCTGCCTTTGATTTGAGCGACGATCAATTGGAATTTGACATTGCCAGTCTGGGATTGATTCGCACACCGATGCGGGGGTGGTCAGCTGGCAATGAAAATTTGATGCAGCGATTTTTAGATATCGGACTTGCTGGCCCGGTCGTTTGGACTGGTTCGTTTATGAATCAGGATTCACCCGTGACGGTGCAGGTCTTAAATCCGATCAGCGATCAGGACCCCAGAGAAATGTTACTCAAGGACCAAACAACGTTGATCCGACTGATTCAATCCGAAATCGAATCAAGCCTTAACAAGGCCCGGATTGACAATTCAACAGTTCGAACGAACCAGTATTCTCTCTTGAGCGTTCTGATCCACGAAATTGAAAGTGCCATTGCGTGCCACGCGACTCTCAGCGAATTTCCGAAATGGAAAGCAGCACTGTCACAATATTCAGCCGACACCAAAATAAGCCCAGTGCTCATCGATAACGGCCGATTGAACGCGGTTTTGCCAACTCTTCTTTTCCGCGTAAAAACGCTGGATTACACCTTTGATGATGTTTTTCGAGTTTTAGGCTTTTCTGCTGTCGTGGGCAATAATGATAAAGCTGGCTCCAAAATTTTGCCAAAAAATGGTCGGATCAGAATACAGAAACGGAATCGAGAAATCACGTTTGATCTGAGTTGTGAACCTTATTCCGAGATCCTGAGTCGCAAAACGAAAATTTCGCCAGAACCTCAAAATATTGCGCGCCCACACATAAAGTCTGAATCTCCTTACACTTTTGCAGAATGTCAGTTTGCTGAAAGTGCTGCCGGGATTCGGCTTCGTTCGATTCTAGAGGTTGTGACGGGGCGGACGAACGGAGTCTTCAGCCCTTTGGACTCGCACGAAATGGATGACCTACCATCGATCGGGTTCCCAAATTTCAATTTGATCAAATTCAAATTTCTGCTCTCACGGAGTGAGGAGTTTGCAGTCAAATCCTGTGCTGACGTTGATGAACAATTGATTCGGCAGAACACTCAAGACGCCTGTGCGGTTCTGGTTTTCAAGCACTCTCAGGACGTTTTTTTAGTGCAATTCAGTGAAAACTTAGACCCCCAAACAAAGCAACGAGTCTCGATTGACTTGCACACGATCGTGCAACTTCCAGAGTCAGCGACTTTAAAAGGTGATCGCATCGTTTTCGATTGACAAATTTCGACCCCAAAAAAAGACGTCATTTTCACAGCCTCGCTGTCCGATGACACCTCAAATAAAAATCAGAACTGAGATTTTGTTGATTTGGCTTGTGCCCTTCTATTTTCAACAATTTTTGCAATCTGAGGCACCGAGTCGAGTCAAGAAGTGTCTCTGAATGTGGAAGATATGTCCATTGTGCGAGAGAAAGATTCTCGCTGCAGATGCTCAAAAAAGAAAAGGCGAATCTCTTCTGCCTCCAACGCTCTGATTTTCTGGCATTTCTTGAAAAACAAGCACTGGCAGGATCGTTGCTTACAAAGAAGAACAGAAGCGACACAACGAACCGAACGAACCAAAGGAGAATCGCAATGATTATCGATGCAACGAAACCAGTCAAAAAAGACGAAGGCAAGCACCTTGGCAATGCGGATGATGAGAGCCGCTCACACGGCGACCCCAAATCCGACCCTAAAATGGATAAAGGCGACAAGTACTCACAAGACGCCTCAAAAAACAAAGGCAACAAACCTGAATGGGATCGCAAATCCCAATCAGCTCCATCTCAAAACAAAAAAATTGAGTCCCCGTCCCCAGGCATGAAAATGCTCTGGGGATCGACTGAAGGAGTTCTATGAATTCGCCATACAGTCTTTTTGGAATCCTCGTTTTAATTCTGGATATCGTAGCCATCATCAGCGTCCTCGGTGGACGATCTTCAATTGAGCGCAAGGCTTTGTGGACGGTTCTGATCTTGATCTTGCCAGTTGTGGGCATGATTTTGTATTATCTTGTTGGAAAAACCGGCCAGGATAAAATGACGATCTCGTGGGTTTTTCGTGAGCGGCGCGGTCCTCTTGCTTCCAGGTCCAATCGGCATTCAGTTTTACCTCTTGCAGTGAAATATGAACAAAATATATCTGCTGAAAGCATTTCTGGTCCTCGTGGTTCTTTTTGCTCTGGGGTGGTTTTCGCCTTTGGCACCGATCGATCCCTGGAAACTCTTCAGCCCGAAAACTCTCTTGAACTTAATTTTTGCAATAACATTTGTGCAGACTTTAGCTGTCATCTTGATTTCGTTCCTGGGCGCAAGGTTGGGAGCCACTTTCACAGGGTTCTTAGGTGGCTTGGTTTCAAGTACAGCGACAACGGCTTCTTTGGCTCGCCAGAGCGTCGGGTCTCAAGGAATCGAACTCTCGACGGAATTTCTGACATTCTTGAGCGCCACGCTTGCCATGCTCGTCGAGGCCCTGTCGATCGCGCTCTTTGGGGCGACCGACCACCATTTCAAAATTCTCATGCTTTTCATGGGCCCGATTGGGATGACGGGCATATTAATTTTCCGCCAGGCCCGTCAGGTGCCTCCAGTTCAAATCAAAACTCAAAACGCAGAATTGAAAATCATGCCGATTCTGAAACTTACGCTGTTCATTGTTGTCGTCTTGACCAGTGCAAAGATTTTTCAAAAGAATTTTGGCAATGCTGGCCTCTTGGTCCTCACCTTTGTGGCTTCACTTTTTGAAATCCATGGATCCGTCATCGCAAATCTTCAGTTGTACGACTTTGGCTCAATTGACCTCCAGTTTCTGGGCGGTTTGCTGGCAGTCTCGATGGTGGCGGCAGGTCTGTCCAAATTCTTCATTGTTGCGACGATCGGAAGTCGGTCCTTAACCAAAGCTGTCGCTCGAGCAACGGCCTTCCTGCTCCTGTCTCTCGTGACCAGTGGCCTTGTCTTTTCGCTTATTTGAGATCGTCGGATGCACCGACAAAGACTTGCCAAAGAAATGACACGGGCCTTCTTGATTGCTTGAATCACTGGACTTTTTTCGCAAGTCCACGCTAGTCTTTTCGGCATATGGGAAGAGGCTGGATTCAAGGCATTAAGACAGAGAACTCGGCGAAAAAAGGTGCTCTCATGAGCAAGCTTGCACGCGAGATCCAAGTTGCCGCAAAAATGGGTGGTCCCGATGTCAATTTCAATGCCCGCCTCCGAATGGCTGTTGATGCCGCCAAAAAAGCATCTTGTTCAGCCGAATTGATCGACCGTGCCATCAAAAAAGGCTCAGGTCAGCTCGAAGGCCAAGCGATTGAAGAGATTCAATATGAAGGCTATGGCCCGCACGGAGTTGGGGTTATCGTTGAAGCTCAATCTGACAATAAAAATCGAACAGCGTCAGAAATGCGCCTGATTTTCAAATCCCATGGTGGCGCACTTGGCGAACAAGGCAGTGTGACTTGGATGTTTGAACGAGTGTCTGCTTTGGAGGCCCTCAAGGCTGGTACTTTCGACCCCGAAGAAGAAGCTATTGAAGCAGGCGCGAACGAAGTTGAAAAAAATGGCGACGGATTTGTATTTTATGGTGCTCCCGAAGAATTGGATCACGTCCGAAAGGGTCTTGAGTCACGAGGCTGGAAGATCGCCAAGGCTGAGCTCTCATTCAATGCTAAAAATACCACGACCCTCACCAACGAGCAGAAAAATGAAGTCATGGAGTTTCTCAACGAACTCAATGACCATGACGACACTCATCGGTTGCATGTGACCCTCGCAGACTAAATAAGCTCGTGAGGAAGGGACAGGACACCCCTGCAAAACTCCATCACGTCAGCATCGCGTCTCAATCTCGGCACCCGTAAAACCAAGATTCAAAACTGCCTCCGCTTTGAAAAAACCCTGCAGCGGCGTCCTGTCCCTTCCTTGACCTGCCTCCGTTTATGGATTGGCAGCTTCTTTTGTCCCAACATCTAACAGTTCAAGATCTCCCTCTGAATTCAAATTGAAATTCATCCCCAGGTCAGCCCGCTGAATTTGCAGCTGCCCCGCACTGAGGCAGGAAAATCGAACCCAAGCCGTGAATCGATAGCCCGACTGACCGGCGCTTTCCCAATGACCATTCCAAACTTCAAAACCGGCTATCCTCGCATCGGGCGAACTGCAATTCAGCGCCCCACCAATCCTATGCCCCAGTGAAACTTTCGCTTTGGAAGTTGTTAAGAAAGCTTGCGACCGAATCGTCAAGCTTCCGTAATTGAAAATTTGAATAGAGTTTCGATCGGAATCGACACTCAAATTGTAGGTCACCTGCTTGCTGGTCAGAGCATAGCGAATTTTGGCTCCGATTCCGTCCAGGAAAGCATGGTCTGGATTTCCGGCCTGGTGCCCGACTTCATGAATGAGAATTGCTGTTGCGAGTGGAAAATCAATCTCTGCAACCCCATCCGATAAATACAGAACGTCTGAGTTGAAATAAATGGGGGAATCGGAGGTCAATCCAGTCTTCGCAATCCGATGTTGCTCGATGACAGAGAGTTCAAAAAATTCGGGACTTTGAGATTCTGAAACAAATTGAATCACGTTGGATCGAGAAGCATTCGCCAAACGAACCGCACGTATTTTTTGCAACTGAGTCAGTTCCAGATCCGTCAGACCGCAATTGGGTCCCGAGATGCATTGATCGATCGAATCAATTAAAGCACTGTAGGCAAATATTATGTTCTGCTCTGAGACTCCCGATCCATTTCCGACAAGTGAACCTCCAGCCAGGACAAAAATTGAAAAAAGCAAATTGAACAGGATGATCGCTAATTTCATTGGCCACTTCCTTCTTTGGTGTGCTTGAAAAGTTGCAGGTTCAATTGATAAACTTGGTTGGAATCGGACGTTTCAAATTCGTTGTTCAGCTCTCGAACAAAGTTCAAAATACGTTCCTTTATCAATGGCAGTTTTTCAGGATCCATTTTAAAGGTCAGCGAATTGAATTGACGCTCACTGACTGACTGCTCCTCAAGAGCCTCGGAGGCTCGTTCCAACATCCCTCGATGATGAAGCCGAATCGCTTCAGAAGGAATTTCATGCGAAGACTCCGTGTAGCCAACTGCGGGGACCAGCCTCTTCGTCAAGGGGTCTCGCTGGATCAATTTCAATTCCTGAAGAACTTCAAGCGCCTTTAGCGCCTGAGCAGGGGTGACTTTCTTTCGCAACCGATTGCTGATCCATTTGGAATCTTCAATGAAGCCGGGGCTCCCGACCAACTGCTTGATCGTTAAAAAGTACCAGTCCTTGATGACCATAAACTGGTGGAGTGAGATCGAAAAAGTCTTCGCTTTT
>Ga0209067_10002670_pt1 | contig 10492 bp, 7 predicted proteins | sample ColStrG_CSR_2013_FD_187199 | JGI IMG/M metagenome (GOLD analysis project Ga0209067, IMG submission 187199) | Freshwater sediment microbial communities in response to fracking from Pennsylvania, USA - Cold Stream Run_MetaG_CSR_2013 (SPAdes)... | ecosystem: Environmental > Aquatic > Freshwater >... | reverse complement strand
CGTATGCACCGCACTGAGCGCAGCAGAGATCGTCAAGCGTTCACTCGAAATTGCCGGCGAGCTGTGCATTTACACCAACATGCAGCACACCATCGAAACGCTGGAATAAACCGTCGCACGCGGCTACCGCGTCGCAATGAAGGCCATTCATGACCCCTCAGGAAATCGTTGCCGAGCTGGACAAACACATTGTCGGCCAGATGCAGGCCAAGCGCGCTGTTGCCATTGCGCTGCGTAACCGTTGGCGCCGCCAGCAGGTTGAACCCGGATTGCGGGCAGAAATCACGCCGAAAAATATTCTGATGATTGGCCCCACAGGGGTTGGCAAAACGGAAATTGCGCGCCGGCTGGCCCGCCTCGCGGACGCACCCTTTATCAAGGTAGAGGCGACCAAATTCACCGAGGTTGGCTACGTGGGTAAAGACGTTGACTCCATCATTCGCGACCTTGCGGAAATCGCCGTCAAACAGACCCGCGAAAGTGCCAAGGCCAAGGTCCGCGCCAGCGCACAGGACGCCGCCGAAGAGCGCATTCTGGAAGTCCTCATACCCATGCCACGCAATGACTTTAGCGCCCCGGGCGCTGCGCCTGCCGAGGAAAGCACGGCACGTCAGGTTTTTCGCAAGAAGCTGCGCGAAGGCCAGCTGGCAGATCGTGAAATTGAAATTGACATAGCCCTCGCGCCACCGCAACTCGAAGTCATGGGTCCGGCGGGCATGGAGGAAATGACCGAGCAATTGCGCGGCCTGTTCGGCCAGCTCGGGCACCACAAGCGCCAGACCCGCAAACTTAAAATCAGCGAGGCTCAGAAGATTCTGGTCGATGAGGAGGCCGCCAAGCTCGTCAATGAAGACGACATCCGGGCGCAGGCGCTGGGCATGCTGGAGCAAAACGGCATCGTATTCATTGATGAAATTGACAAGGTCACCTCACGCAGCGAAGGCAGCGGCGCCGAAGTGTCGCGCCAGGGTGTACAGCGCGATTTGTTACCACTGGTCGAGGGCACCACCGTTTCCACCAAATACGGCATGGTGAGAACGGATCACATTCTCTTTATCGCATCGGGCGCCTTCCACCTGAGCAAGCCCAGTGACCTGATCCCCGAACTGCAGGGCAGGTTTCCGATCCGGGTGGAATTGCAATCGCTTTCGGTGGCAGACTTCGAAGCCATACTGACCCAGACCCATGCCTCCCTGACCCGCCAATACCAAGCGCTCTTGTCGACGGAGAACGTCACGCTGGAATTCACCCCGGACGGCGTCAACCGTTTGGCCCGGATTGCTTTCGAAGTCAATGAGCGCACTGAAAACATCGGAGCGCGTCGCTTGGCCACGGTCATGGAGCGTCTGCTTGATGAAGTCAGTTTCGATGCTGCTGCCCTGGCTTACCAGACCGTGTGCATTGATGGGCCCTACGTCGATGCCCGATTGGCAGAATTGAGCCACAACGAAGACTTATCGCGTTACATCCTTTAAATAGCCTACTGTGCGCGCATACAGCATGCGTATGATCTGAAGATTGAAGCATCACTTTCAGACCATGCGCTAAGTGCTTAATTTAGAACGATTTTTGTCCTTTCATAAGCTTCAAATTCGCTTCTAAGTCCTTGATTTCATTGGAATTTTTTTGTTGTGGACGTATTGCATTGGCGTGGTTTGCTGATACAGTGCAAAAAAGTGCAATTTAGTGGTAAATCGTGCCATTGAAATGCTATTTTTCTGCCAGTACGCAAAAAAGGGTGCTTTACCGTGTTTCAAGGGGCTTCGTCTCTCAGTCTGGATGCAAAAGGTCGGCTCTCAGTGCCGACCCGGCATCGTGACGTCTTGAGCGCCACTGCGGCCGGCCAGCTCACGATCACGAAACACCCGCACGGCTGCCTCATGGTGTTTCCCCGTCCGGAGTGGGAAAAGTTCCGTGAGCGCATTGCAGCCTTGCCCATGTCTGCCCAGTGGTGGAAGCGGATTTTTTTGGGCAACGCCATGGATGTGGAAATGGATTCCACCGGGCGCGTACTGATCTCTCCGGAATTGCGTGAGGCAGCGGGCATCAGCCGCGACACGATGCTGCTTGGCATGGGTAACCATTTCGAGTTGTGGGACAAGGCCACCTACGATGCACAAGAGGCCAAGGCGATGCAGGGCGACATGCCCGATGTCTTCAAGGACTTTTCCTTTTAGGCGGACCCGGTGGACACAACATGGAACCATGCCACCGTTTTGTTGAACGAAGCGGTCAGTGCATTGTTCAGCGATGGCAAACGCGAATCTCCGTCGGCCCGAGACGGCACCTACGTCGATGCCACTTTCGGGCGTGGCGGGCATTCGCGGCTGATTCTCTCAAAGCTCTCTGCCGCTGGTCGTCTGATCGCCTTCGACCGGGACCCGCAGGCGGTGGCAGAGGCGGCGCAGATCGTCGATCCGCGTTTTTCCATCCATCACGATGCTTTCTCCCGGCTGGCGCAACTGCCGCCACAAAGTGTTTCAGGGTTGCTGATGGATTTGGGCGTGAGTTCGCCGCAGATCGACAACCCGCTGCGCGGTTTCAGTTTTCGTTTCGAAGGGCCGCTCGATATGCGGATGGACACCACGCGCGGCGAGAGCGTGGCGCAGTGGCTGGAAACAGCAGAGATCAATCAGATCACGGAGGTGATACGTGAATATGGTGAAGAACGGTTTGCTGGGCCAATTGCAAAGGCGATTGTTGCTCGCCGACAGGAACGGGGGGCAATTTCAACCACCACCGAGCTGGCCCAACTCGTGGCTGACACGGTCAAAACCCGCGAGCAGGGCCAGAACCCTGCAACGCGCACATTTCAGGCTTTTCGGATTTTCATCAACGCCGAGCTTGAAGAGTTGCAACAGGCGTTAGAGGCGAGTCTGAATGTGTTGCAACCCGGAGGTCGTCTTGCCGTGATCAGCTTTCACTCGCTGGAAGACCGCATCGTCAAGCAATTCATTGCCGCGCATTCACGCGACGAGTACGACCGTCGCAAGCCGTTTGCTGAACCCAAAGTGATGAAGCTTGAAGCGCTTGGACGCGTCAAACCGGGTGCAGAAGAGGTGCGCAGCAATCCGCGTTCGCGCAGCGCCATCATGCGGGTAGCAGCGAGGACTGCGGCATGACGCGGATTAATCTGGTGTTGTTGCTGGCGGTGATCGCCAGCGCCATGTACCTGGTGAACGTGCAGTATGACTCGCGCCGCCTGTTTACCGAGCTCGATCGCGTTACGGCCGAGTCCCACAAGCTGGAGACCGAATTCGAGCGGCTCCAGGTCGAAAAGCGGGCCCAGGCCACGCCAGCCCGGGTAGAAAAAATTGCCCGCGAAAAATTGCAGATGCGCCAGGCGACGCCAGCGATCACCACCTATGTGAACTACAGCGCGCCGGTCAGTTTGGCCAATGTGCAGGGTGCCTCTTCAGGCCCGCTCGCACCTTCGGCGGGTGGCGCCAGTGCCGTGGGCAAGCCGCTGACCGGAGGTAATCCGTGAGCCGCAGTGTGCAATACACCTCCAGCCCCTTGCTGGCCAGCCGCACGCCGGTGTGGCGCAGCAAACTGGTGGTGGGTGCTATTGCGCTGGGGTTTTGTGGACTTGCAGCGCGTGCCGCCTACATCCAGGTGATCGCCAACGAGTTTTACCAGCGCCAGGGCGAAGTGCGATTTGCCCGGACCCTGGAGTTGCCGGCCAACCGGGGACGAATTTTGGACCGCAACGGGATGATTCTTGCGTCCAGCGTGCCGGCGCCCAGCATCTGGGCAATTCCTGAAGATGTGGACCTGAGCAAAGAGCAGTTGCAGCAGCTCGCTGGTTTGCTCGACATGCCAGCCGCGGAACTGTCCAAAAAGCTTGACCAGGATGACAAGACCTTTGTCTGGATCAAGCGCCAGGTGGACGCCGATACGGCCAAAAAGATTGCCGACCTCAACCTCAAGGGGATCTACCAGCGCAAGGAATACAAGCGCCAGTACCCCGAGGGTGAGGCTGCCGCGCACGTTGTTGGTTTCACCAACGTGGAAGACAACGGCCAGGAAGGCGTTGAACTGCTCTACAACAAGGAACTGCTGGGCAAGCCTGGCGTACGCCGCGTCATCAAGAACCGGCTGGGGCAGGCGGTTGAGGATGTGGGCGAAGTCGTGCAGCCCGAGGATGGGCGCGACCTGCAGCTCAGCATTGACAGCAAGATCCAGTTTTTTGCCTACCAGAAGCTGCGCGATGCCGTGCTGCTCAACAAGGCACAGGCTGGCAGCGTGGTGGTGCTCGATGCGATCACCGGTGAAGTGCTGGCGCTGGCCAACTACCCAAGCTACACGCCCGACAAGCGCCAGAACCTCACGGGGTCCCAGCTGCGCAACCGCGCGCTGACTGACACTTTTGAGCCGGGGTCTGTGATGAAGCCGTTCACGATCGGGCTGGCGCTGGAAAAAGGGCGCGTCAAACCGAGCACTGTGATTGATACTTCGCCCGGCTCCTGGACCATCGCTGGTGCCACGATTCACGACGCCCATCCCCATGGTGCGCTCACGGTGGAGCAGGTAATTCAGGTGTCGAGCAATGTAGGCACTGCAAAAATTGCCATGCAAATGCCCGCGAGTGACATGTGGGAGACGTTCTCACAGGCCGGCTTCGGACAAAAGCCGCAGGTTGAATTTCCGGGTGTGGTCTCGGGCCGCCTGCGACCGTACAAAAAATGGCGACCCATTGAGCAGGCCACCATTTCCTATGGCTACGGCCTGTCTGCGTCGCTGTTCCAGATGGCGCACTCCTACACCGTTTTTTCCCACGACGGGCAGATCATTCCAGTGACATTGCTGAAGAACCCGGAGCCGGCGGTCGGAGTGACCGTTTTTTCACCCGGGACCGCGGCCGAGATTCGCAAGATGCTGCAAATGGCTGCGGGCCCCGGCGGTACCGGCCCCAAGGCCCAGACCGTCGGCTATTCGGTGGGTGGCAAATCCGGCACCGCCTATAAGCAGGTGGGCAAGGGATATGGTTCGGACGGCAACCGCAAATACCGCAGCTGGTTCGTTGGTATGGCGCCGATTGACTCGCCGCGCGTGATTGTTGCGGTGATGGTCGATGAGCCCAGTGCGGGCAAGTATTTTGGCGGCGACGTGGCAGCACCTGTGTTTAGCGACACCGTGCAGCAGACGCTGCGCATGTTGAATGTGCAGCCCGATATGGCGGTGCGCCCGAGCATCGTGGCCAATGCCGAGCCGGAGAGCTTCTGATGGAACCGCTGCACAGCGTTGTCCAGGCCGCACAATGGTTGCGCGAGCGCGTGGCAAGCACGGGAACGCTGGTCACGGACAGCCGCGTCGTGCAGCCGGGTGACGTGTTCATTGCCTGGCCGGGCGCTGCGGCGGACCCCAGAGCTTTTGTGAAGCCTGCGCTGGACGCGGGCGCAAGCGCTTGTCTGGTCGAATACGAAGGCGCGGACAGTTTCGATTTCAGCGACGCACGCATCGCCAGTTTCGCGGGTTTGAAAATGGCAACCGGTCCGATTGCCGCCGAGTTTTTTGGAAATCCATCACGCGCTGTGAAAGTGCTGGCAGTGACCGGCACTAACGGTAAGACCTCAACCAGCTGGTGGCTGGCACAGGCCCTGTCAGCATTGCCGAGCCATTCCGATACATCCGTTGCCAGACCTACCGGATTGATCGGCACGCTGGGTGCCGGCCGTCCGCCGGCAGACTTGACGGTGACCGGCTTTACAACACCGGACCCGGTCTTGTTGCAAAAAACTTTGCGCAATTTTGCGAATGATGGGCTGGTCGCCTGTGCGATTGAGGCGTCGTCCATTGGCATTGAAGAAGGCCGCCTCAACGGCACGGAGATTGCGGTAGCGGTCTTTACCAATTTCACGCAAGACCATCTCGATTACCACGGCAGCATGGAGGCTTACTGGCAGGCCAAGCGGCGGCTATTTGCGTGGGCGGGCATGCGCAGTGCGGTGATCAATATTGACGATCTGCGCGGCATGGCTTTAGCCGACGAAATCGCACAAGGCGCAGCCGATGGCATGGACACGCGGGTTCTGGACGTATGGACGGTGTCCACACAGCGTCCGGCTCGCCTGAGCGCCCGCAAGCTGGTGTATGGCCGTGCAGGTGTTGCTTTTGAGGTGGTGGAGGGCCAATCCAGCTATCACGTGCAGACCCGTTTGATCGGCGACTTCAACGTCTCCAACCTGCTTGGCGTATTGGCTGCCATGCGCTGCCTGGGTGTGGCGCTTCCCGATGCAGTGGCTGCTTGCAAAGACCTCACCGCCGTGCCGGGCCGCATGGAGTGCGTGGGCGGTACCGACACGCCGCTAGTCGCCGTGGACTACGCCCATACGCCCGACGCATTGGACCAGGCCTTGCGGGCGCTGCGACCGATGGTGCAGTCCCGGGGCGGAAAATTGTGGTGCGTGTTTGGCTGCGGTGGCGACCGGGATACGTCCAAGCGTCCCGTGATGGGGGCAATCGCCGCCAAGCTAGCGGACCAGGTGGTCGTCACCAGCGACAACCCGCGCAGTGAAAGGCCGGAGGCCATCATTGCCCAGATCCTGCTGGGCCTGCAATCCTGCAGCGCGGTGGAAGTTCAGGTTGATCGTGCTTTGGCGATCGCCCAAACCGTAGCGCAAGCGCAGCCACAGGATGTGGTTCTGCTTGCGGGCAAAGGGCATGAATCGACACAGGAACTCGCCGGTGTCAAAGTGCCATTTTCTGACCTGGCGCACGCACAACTCGCTTTGCGCAACCGGGCTTTGCCCAATGCCCAAGCCACTGCGAACGTCAGCATGATGTCGCTGGCAACGGCCTTGCAATGGATCAGTGGCGCAATACTGGTTGGCGATGGAGCAGTCATGGTGCAGCGTGTGCACACCGATACCCGCACGATTGAACCCGGTGACCTGTTTATTGCACTCAAGGGCGAGCGCTATGACGCCAATGCATTTTTGGCGGAGGCAAGCGCGCGTGGGGCAGCAGCGGTGATCTGCCACGCAGGCTTGCCCGACAGCGCGTATCCGCCCTCACTACCGCGCATCGAAGTGCCGGACACCCGCATTGCTCTGGGCGAACTCGCGACCGGCTGGCGTGCCCAATTTGATCTGCCATTGATCGCAGTAACCGGCAGCAATGGCAAAACGACGGTGACCCAAATGATCGCGGGAATCTTGCAGGCCCATGTTGCTGCATTGGGTTGGGACGGTGCCTCGTTGGCCACACGTGGCAATCTGAACAACGACATTGGCGTGCCTCTGACGCTGTTGCGTTTGCGCTCTGCACACCGGGTTGCGGTGGTGGAGCTGGGCATGAACCATCCTGGCGAAATTGCGGCCTTGTCGGCGATGGCGCAGCCCACCGTGGCATTGGTGAATAACGCCCAGCGCGAGCATCTGGAGTTCATGCAAACGGTAGAGGCGGTGGCGCTGGAGAACGGGCGCGTCATCAGCGCATTGCCAGCCACCGGAACGGCAGTGTTTCCGCTGGATGACCTCTATGCGCCGGTCTGGGCATCAGTGGCCGGCGATCGCAAGACCATGCGATTTGCCGTCAGCGCCGCCGGCGCAGAAATTACACAGACGCAGGCTGTTGATGAGCCCTTTTTCAAGGTCGAATGCATCAGCGCCGATTGGCGTGCCGGTGCCTGGCAAGTCTTTGCCCGCGCCGGCGGGGAAGCGTTCACTTTTGCGCTGCACATTGCCGGACGTCACAACGTCAAGAACGCCATGGCTGCGGCCGCGTGCGCGATCGCCGCGGGCGTTTCGCTTGAAGCAGTGGCACAAGGCCTGGCGCAATTCACGCCCGTCAAAGGCCGCTCCCGCGCGCTAACACTGTCGGTCCAGGGACAACCGCGCACTCTGGTGGATGACACCTACAACGCCAACCCTGACTCGGTGCGCGCCGCCATCGACGTGCTGGCGGAACTACCAGGCCCTCGCCTGTTGGTCTTGGGCGACATGGGAGAAGTCGGCGAGCAAGGTCCGCAATTCCATGCCGAGGCGGGACGCTACGCGCAGGCGTGTGGCATCGAGCGCATGGCGGCAATGGGTGAGCTGGCACGGCATGCGGTAGCAGCCTTCGGTGAAGCCAGCCATTTCGATTCAATCGACGCGCTCAATGTGGCCGTGGCAGATGCCTTGCCGTACGTGCAGAGCGTGCTCGTCAAAGGTTCGCGTTTTATGCGCATGGAGCGTGTCATTGAGGCGCTATTAGCCCGGGAGCAGGTTCATGGTGCTTAAGCGATTTTGGGAAGGTGTTTTATGCTTTTGAGTTTGGCCCAATGGCTGCAGTCCCTTTCGCCGGACTACGGCTTTTTCCGGGTGTTTCAATACCTGACGTTTCGGGCCGTGATGGCCGCGATGACGGCGCTGCTGATTGGTCTGGCCGCGGGTCCAGCGGTGATCCGTCGTTTGCGCGAACTGAAAATCGGACAGCCGATCCGCGGCTACGGCATGGAGTCGCATCTGAGTAAAAGTGGCACACCCACCATGGGTGGCGTCCTGATTTTGCTGTCCATTACCGTATCGACTTTGCTCTGGTTCGACTGGAGCAACCGCTTTGTCTGGATCGTGTTGATCGTCACGCTGGGATTTGGTGCCATTGGCTGGGCAGACGACTGGCGCAAGGTGGTCCATAAAGACCCGGAAGGCATGCGCTCGCGGGAAAAATATTTCTGGCAATCCGTGATCGGCCTGATTGCAGCGCTCTACCTGATGTTCAGCATTTCCGAGAGCTCCAACCTTCGGGTACTGGAGTTGTTTTTTGACTGGGTGGGTTCCGGCTTTGACGTCAACCTGCCACCGACAGCGGGATTGATGTTGCCCTTCTTCAAAGAAGTCAGCTACCCGCTGGGCGTCCTGGGCTTTGTGCTGTTGACGTACCTGGTGATTGTCGGCTCGAGCAATGCCGTCAATCTGACCGACGGGCTCGATGGGCTGGCGATCATGCCGGTTGTGATGGTGGGCTCCGCGCTTGGGGTATTTGCCTATGTGACCGGTAGCGCGGTGTATTCGAGATACCTCTTTTTCCCGCACATTCCGGGCTCCGGCGAGTTGCTGATTTTTTGCTCGGCGATGGCCGGTGCCGGGCTGGCGTTTCTGTGGTTCAACACCCATCCGGCGCAGGTCTTTATGGGCGACGTAGGCGCCCTGGCGCTGGGCGCTGCACTGGGCACGATTGCGGTCATCGTGCGCCAGGAAATTGTGCTGTCCATCATGGGTGGCATCTTCGTGGTGGAGGCCCTGTCGGTGATGTTGCAGGTCGGTTATTTCAAGTACACAAAGCGCAAGTTCGGTGAAGGTCGCCGCCTCTTGAAGATGGCCCCGCTGCACCACCATTTTGAAAAGCAGGGATGGAAAGAAACCCAGGTTGTGGTGCGTTTCTGGATCATCACCATGCTTCTGTGTCTGGTCGGCTTGTCGACGCTGAAACTGCGCTGACCGAACACGATGACCAACCTTCTGCAAAACCAAGCCGTGCTGATTCTGGGGCTGGGCGCCTCCGGATTGGCCATGGCGCGCTGGTGCGCCCGGCTGGGGTCGCAAGTGACTGTGGTTGACAACCGGGCGCAGCCGCCACAACTGGAAAAACTGCACCAACTGGTGCCGGATGCGGTGTTTGTGCATGCCGAATTTGACGCAGCGCTGATCGAAGGCACCACGGTGCGCGCACTGTTCAAAAGCCCGGGCTTAAGCCCCACGCAAACCCAGGGGGTCACGCAAGCTGCGCGCGCCGCAGGCTTGTGGGTTGGGAGTGAACTCAGCCTGTTTGCCGGGGCATTGGCGGCGCTGCGGGAGCAGCAACAGTACGCCCCCAAAGTGCTGGCGGTGACCGGCACCAACGGCAAGACCACGGTGACATCCCTGACGGGCCATTTGGTGCGCCGGGCCGGCAAAACCGTGGCCGTTGCAGGCAACATCGGCCCGACTTTGCTGGACACGCTGATGCAGGCGCAAGACGACGACGCTTTGCCCGAAGTCTGGGTGCTGGAGTTGTCAAGTTTTCAATTGGACATACCGGCGCATTTCGAGCCCACCGCCGCCGTGGTGTTGAACGTGACGCAGGACCACCTCGACTGGCATGGCAATTTGCAGGCGTACACGCAGGCCAAAGCCAATATCTTCGGTGGAGGTTTGATGGTTTTGAACCGTGACGATGCCGCAGTCATGGCCATGCTGCCCAAACAACGCGCCTACCTCTCCTTTGGCGCAGACATGCCAAAACGCCCCGGTGACTTTGGACTTGAAGACATGAATGGCATGCTCTGGCTGGTGCGTGCGCTGGAAGCTGACGAGACCCGCAAACGCCGCAACGCCGAGGCCGAAGAGATTTACTTCCAGCGCCTGATGCCGGCGGACGCGTTGCGCATTCGTGGCCGCCACAACGCGACCAACGCGCTGGCGCTGCAAAAAGCGACGCGCACCGCGGCGGACGTCACGGCGTCGTCGGTGATCGAGGCCGAGGCGGACTCGGCTGCAGCAGCGGCTCCTGGCGAGCCGGACGCGGA
>Ga0209067_10002669_pt1 | contig 10501 bp, 12 predicted proteins | sample ColStrG_CSR_2013_FD_187199 | JGI IMG/M metagenome (GOLD analysis project Ga0209067, IMG submission 187199) | Freshwater sediment microbial communities in response to fracking from Pennsylvania, USA - Cold Stream Run_MetaG_CSR_2013 (SPAdes)... | ecosystem: Environmental > Aquatic > Freshwater >... | reverse complement strand
TCGGTATGGGGCCGGGCAATGGCTGGATGCACGCCAAACTCACGCTGGTTTTGCTGGTCATCGGCTACCACCATGCGTGTGCCGTGCTGCTGCGCAAATGGGACGCCGGAACAGCGCGGCGCAGCCACGTGTGGTATCGCTGGTTCAACGAAGTCCCGGTGCTGCTGCTGCTGGCCATCGTGCTGCTGGTAGTGCTCAAGCCCTTCTGACAGCTTCGCCATCTAGAATCGCGGCATGTCTGTCGCCAAAACCTCGCCTGAGTCCCTGCCGCCCTCGTATTTCGAGCGGCATATTTTTTTCTGCCTGAACGAACGCAAGAACGGTGAAGCCTGCTGCGCGCAGTTCCAGGCGCAGGCTGCGTTTGACCACTGCAAGGCGCTGGTGCGCGCGGCGGGGCTGGCAGGTCCCGGACAGGTTCGCGTCAACAAGTCGGGTTGCCTGGACCGGTGCTCTGCCGGCCCGGTGGCAGTGGTCTACCCCGAAGCCGTCTGGTACAGCTATGTGGATTTGCAGGACGTCGAGGAAATCGTGAATTCGCACTTGCGCGCCGGCGTCGTCGTGCAGCGTTTGCTTACACCGCCAGAACTGGGGCGCTGAGTCGCTGCGATGAACGCCCAAACGCAGCGCGTGCTTGCGCAGGGACTGGCGGGCGCCATGGAAGTGCTGGTCGATACGCCGGCAGACGCTGCGCCCCGCGGGACCGCCGTGATTGCGCACCCGCACCCCCTGTTTGGCGGCAGCATGGACAACAAGGTGGTGCAGACGCTGGCGCGCGCCTTTGTACTGTGCGGCTGGCGTACGCTGCGTTTTAACTTTCGCGGTGTGGGCGCAAGTGCCGGGGTACACGACAATGGCCAGGGCGAATTGCACGACCTGCTGGCGCTGGTGCAACAGCAGGCTCCGCAGGGTGCATTGGCGTTGGCCGGATTTTCCTTTGGTGCCTTCGTCGCTAGCCACGCGGTGGCAGAACTTGCGGCCACCCGGACCTTGGAGCAGATTGTTTTCGTGGGCACTGCGGCTTCCCGCTTCGGCGTGGCGCCCGTGCCGCCCGCCTTGCACGCGCGTACGCTCGTGGTGCACGGTGAAGCCGACGACACCGTGCCGCTGGCCGATGTCATGCACTGGGCACGGCCGCAATGGCTTCCGGTCACCGTGATTCCAGCGGTAGGGCACTTCTTTCATGGACAATTGCCCCTGCTGCGCGGCCTGGTCGTGCGGCATTTGTCCAGCCGACCCCTCGAATAGACCGCGGTTCCTGCCGCTGCGATTGTCTTAGGTTTTAACTTCCCGGCACCTAGAGCGTGCCCCTTTTCCCGCCATGAAATTCTGTCTTGCCTTCGTCCTTGCCTTCTTTTGTCTGGGTGCGCACGCCCAAATGCCGCAGCCCCCGGAAGTTGCCGCGCGCGCCTACATGCTGCTGGACGTGACCGCAGGCCAGGTGCTTGCGGCCAAGGACATAGACGCTCCCATGGAGCCGGCGTCCCTGACCAAGCTGATGTCGGCCTACGTGGTGTTTGACGCCCTGCGGTCGCGCAAAATCGACCTGAAGCAGACCTTCCCGGTAAGTGAGCGTGCCTGGAAAATGCCGGGCTCGCGCATGTTCATAGACCCCACCATGCAGGTACCGGTCGAAGATCTGATCAAGGGCATGATTGTGCAAAGCGGCAACGACGCCACCACCGCGCTGGCCGAGGGTGTGGGCGGATCGGTGGACAACTTTGTCCAGATGATGAACGCGCAGGCAAAGCTGCTTGGCATGAAGTCCACCAGTTACAAAAACCCGGAGGGCCTGACCGTTGCCGGCCACAGCACCACGGTGCGTGATCTGGGTGTGCTGGCGACGCGTCTGATGGCCGACTTTCCCGACTACGTCGGCTACTACGCCATCAAGAAATACCGCTACCCCGGAACGCCGACCGCCAACGACGGCAACCGCAATCTGCTGCTGTTCCGCGATCCGACGGTCGACGGGCTGAAAACCGGGCATACCGATGCAGCCGGCTATTGCATGGTCGCTACCGCCAGGCGCGACGTCCCCGGACTGGGTGCGCCCGGTCAGAGCGGTGCTACGGGTAGTCGCAGGTTGCTGTCCATCGTGATGGGCGCCGACAGCGAGAACGCGCGCGCCAACGAGTCGCAGAAGCTGCTGAACTGGGGCTACACCGCGTTTGAAGCGGTCAAGCTATTTGACGCAGGCCAGGCGGTGTCCACTCCAGCGGTCTGGAAAGGCGCAGCGCCCAGCGTGCGTCTGGGTCGCCCCCAGGCCGTCGTCGTTGCCGTGCCCGCGGGCAGCGCCAGCAAGCTGCGAACCCAGGTTTTGCGTAACGACCCCCTGCTGGCCCCCATAGGAAAAGGCCAGATGTTGGCGACACTGCGTGTCAGCCTGGGTGAGCAGTCCGTGGCGGACATTCCGCTACTCGCTTTGGACGCCGTCGAGCCAGCCGGCGTGTTGTCGCGTGCCTGGGACGCCCTGCGCCTGTGGATTCGCTGATCTCCATGCTTTAAATCCGTCAGCGAGTCTTGCTGGCGCCTTAGCAATCTGATACATTAGAAGGCTTTTCGGAAATTCCGAAGGGATTTGCGTTTTCGGGATATTACTTTTCAGCGGGACTTTATTTTTCAGGAGGCTTAAGTGCCAACCATCAACCAGTTAGTGCGTCAAGGCCGCGAGGTCGAGACCATCAAGTCGAAGAGTCCTGCCATGCAGAACTCTCCGCAGCGCCGCGGCGTGTGCACCCGTGTGTACACCACGACGCCCAAGAAGCCGAATTCGGCCTTGCGTAAGGTCGCCAAAGTGCGCCTGACCAACGGCTTTGAAGTCATTTCCTACATCGGCGGCGAAGGCCACAACCTGCAAGAGCACAGCGTGGTGCTGGTGCGCGGTGGTCGTGTCAAGGACTTGCCGGGTGTGCGTTACCACATCGTGCGCGGTTCGCTGGACTTGCAAGGCGTGAAAGACCGCAAGCAGTCGCGTTCCAAGTACGGTGCCAAGAAGCCCAAGGCTAAATAAGTCCCGGCTGAACAAACCAAGGCAAGCAGGCCTGGTATTGCGTCATGGCGCTGCCATATGGTGGTGCTCCAATAGGTGTTGTGTTCCGCGTGGCGCGGTAATGCAGCGTAGTGACCCGAAGCACAAAATAGTTTGTGTGGGTCGAGTAAGTGAAAGTCTGAATGGCTTTCGCGGCATCTTTCCAGATGTCAACTGAAGCAAAGAGGTGAAAAAATGCCACGTCGTCGCGAAGTCCCCAAACGTGAAATCCTGCCGGACCCGAAATTCGGCAATGTGGAGCTGTCCAAGTTCATGAACGTCATCATGGAAGGCGGCAAAAAAGCAGTAGCCGAGCGCATCATTTACGGCGCGCTGGAGCTGATCGCCAAGAAGCACCCTGATCGGGACCCGGTGGAAGCCTTCACCGTGGCCATCAACAACGTCAAGCCCATGGTCGAAGTCAAGTCCCGCCGTGTGGGCGGCGCCAATTACCAGGTTCCCGTTGAAGTGCGTCCGGTGCGCCGTCTGGCGCTGTCGATGCGCTGGATCAAGGAAGCAGCGCGCAAGCGCGGCGAAAAATCCATGGCGCAGCGCCTGGCCAACGAAATGCTGGAGGCGACGGAAGGTCGCGGTGGCGCCATGAAGCGGCGCGATGAAGTGCACCGCATGGCCGAAGCCAACAAGGCGTTCTCGCACTTCCGTTTCTAGTCCCGGAAGCGGCGCAGCCTGCGTGGCTTGCGCCAGCCTTGCGCGCCCGGTCGTCACGACCGGAGGCGCGGGGCGAATCGATCAAACAGAATATCTAAGGATCCATCATGGCCCGCACCACTCCCATCGAGCGCTATCGCAACATTGGAATTTCCGCGCACATCGACGCCGGCAAGACCACGACGACCGAGCGCATTCTTTTCTACACCGGTGTGAACCACAAGATCGGTGAAGTGCACGACGGCGCGGCCACCATGGACTGGATGGAGCAAGAGCAGGAGCGCGGCATCACGATCACCTCGGCCGCCACAACCTGCTTCTGGCGCGGCATGGACACCTCGTTTGCCGAGCACCGCATCAACATCATCGACACCCCCGGACACGTGGACTTCACGATTGAAGTCGAGCGTTCCATGCGCGTGCTCGACGGCGCGTGCATGGTCTACTGCGCCGTCGGCGGCGTGCAGCCGCAGTCGGAAACCGTGTGGCGTCAGGCCAATAAGTACCGCGTTCCGCGCCTGGCATTCGTCAACAAGATGGACCGCACCGGCGCCAATTTCTTCAAGGTCGTCGACCAGATGAAGCTGCGCCTGAAGGCCAATCCGGTTCCCATCGTGATCCCGATCGGCGCCGAAGAGAATTTCACCGGCGTGGTCGACCTGCGCAAGATGAAAGCCATCATTTGGGACGAGGCCAGCCAGGGCATGAAGTTCGAATACCGCGAGATTCCGGCCGAGCTGGTGGCGCAGGCCAAGGAATGGCGCGAGAAGATGGTCGAGGCTGCGGCCGAGGCGTCCGAAGAGCTGATGAACAAGTACCTCGAAGGCGGCGACCTGACCGAAGAGGAAATCACCAGCGGCCTGCGCACGCGCACCATCGCCGGTGAAATTCAGCCGATGCTGTGTGGCACGGCCTTCAAGAACAAGGGCGTCCAGCGCATGCTCGACGCCGTGATCGAACTCATGCCTTCGCCGCTGGACATTCCGCCGGTTGCAGGCACCGACGAGGACGAGCACGAGTCGCACCGCAAGGCCGACGACGGCGAGAAGTTCTCGGCCCTGGCGTTCAAGCTGATGACCGACCCCTTTGTCGGCCAGCTGACCTTTGTGCGCGTCTACTCGGGCGTGCTCAAGAAGGGCGACAGCGTTTTCAACCCGGTGCGCGGCAAGAAAGAGCGTATCGGCCGTATCGTGCAAATGCACGCCAACAACCGCGAAGAAGTCGACGAAATCCGCGCCGGCGACATTGCCGCCTGCGTCGGTCTGAAAGACGTGACCACGGGTGAAACGCTGTGCGACCCCTCGTCCATCATCACCCTGGAGCGCATGGTGTTCCCGGAGCCCGTGATTGCACAGGCCGTGGAACCCAAGACCAAGGCCGACCAGGAAAAAATGGGCATTGCGCTGTCGCGCCTGGCGCAGGAAGACCCGTCGTTCCGCGTCAAGACCGACGAAGAATCCGGCCAGACCATCATCGCCGGCATGGGCGAGTTGCACCTGGAAATTATTGTCGACCGCATGAAGCGCGAATTCGGCGTCGAAGCCAACGTCGGCAAGCCGCAGGTGGCGTACCGCGAAACGATTCGCAAGACCGTGGAAGACTCGGAAGGCAAGTTTGTGCGCCAGTCCGGCGGCAAGGGCCAGTACGGTCACGTGGTGCTCAAGATCGAGCCGAACGAAGCCGGCAAGGGCTTTGAATTTGTCGACGCAATCAAGGGTGGCGTGGTTCCGCGCGAGTACATCCCGGCGGTGGAAAAGGGCGTGATCGAAGCGCTGAACCAGGGCGTTCTGGCCGGTTATCCGGTGGTCGACGTCAAGGTCACGCTGCACTTCGGTTCCTACCACGACGTGGACTCGAACGAAAACGCGTTCAAGATGGCTGCCATTTTTGGCTTCAAGGAAGGCTGCCGCAAGGCCGGCCCGGTCATTCTGGAGCCCATGATGGCGGTGGAAGTGGAAACGCCGGAAGACTACGCAGGCAGCGTGATGGGCGACCTGTCCTCACGCCGCGGCATGGTGCAGGGCATGGACGACATGGTCGGTGGCGGCAAGGCGATCAAGGCCGAAGTTCCGCTGTCGGAAATGTTTGGTTACTCGACCACGCTGCGCTCCATGTCGCAGGGCCGTGCAACCTACACGATGGAATTCAAGCACTACTCGGAAGCTCCGCGTAACGTGTCGGAAGCCATCATGGCAGCGCGCGCCAAGTAAAAATTACCTGTCTGCGATCGTGTGCCGCCTTGTTCCCGTGCGAGGCGAAGCAGCAACACGATGCAGACGTTAAACCGTACACGGGAACTGCTCTTTGGAGAATTGAGAAATGGGAAAAGAAAAATTCACGCGTACCAAGCCCCACGTGAACGTTGGCACCATCGGCCACGTTGACCACGGCAAGACGACGCTGACGGCGGCCATCACGACGGTGCTGGCTTCCAAGTTTGGCGGTCAGGCCAAGGCCTACGACCAGATCGACGCAGCGCCCGAAGAGAAGGCGCGCGGCATCACGATCAACACCGCGCACGTCGAGTACGAAACGGCCAACCGCCACTACGCACACGTTGACTGCCCCGGACACGCCGACTACGTGAAGAACATGATCACGGGTGCGGCGCAGATGGACGGCGCCATTTTGGTGTGCTCGGCCGCTGACGGCCCGATGCCGCAAACGCGCGAGCACATTTTGCTGGCGCGCCAGGTGGGCGTTCCCTACATCATCGTGTTCCTGAACAAGTGCGACATGGTCGACGACGCCGAGCTGCTCGAGCTGGTGGAGATGGAAGTGCGGGAGCTGCTCGACAAGTACGAGTTTCCTGGCGACAAGACGCCCATCATCCATGGCTCGGCCAAGCTGGCGATGGAAGGCGACAAGGGCGATCTGGGCGAAGGCGCGATCATGAAGCTGGCCGACGCGCTGGACACCTACATTCCGCTGCCCGAGCGTGCCGTGGACGGCGCGTTCCTGATGCCGGTGGAAGACGTGTTCTCGATCTCGGGACGCGGCACGGTGGTGACCGGACGCGTGGAGCGCGGGATCATCAAGGTTGGCGAGGAAATCGAGATTGTGGGTATCAAGGCCACGGCCAAGACGACGTGCACGGGCGTGGAGATGTTCCGCAAGCTGCTCGACCAGGGACAGGCTGGCGACAACGTGGGTATTTTGCTGCGCGGCACCAAGCGCGAAGAAGTCGAGCGCGGCCAGGTGCTGTGCAAGCCCGGATCGATCAAGCCGCACACGCACTTCACGGGCGAGATCTACGTGCTGTCCAAGGACGAGGGTGGACGCCACACGCCGTTCTTCAACAACTACCGCCCGCAGTTTTACTTCCGCACGACGGACGTGACGGGTGCGATCGAGTTGCCCGAAGGCAAGGAAATGGTGATGCCGGGCGACAACGTGTCGATCACGGTCAAGCTGATCAACCCGATCGCCATGGAAGAAGGCCTGCGCTTCGCGATCCGCGAAGGCGGTCGTACCGTGGGCGCCGGTGTGGTTGCCAAGATCATTGCGTAAGGAATGATTGAAGGGGTATAGCTCAATTGGCAGAGCGTCGGTCTCCAAAACCGAAGGTTGTAGGTTCGATTCCTACTGCCCCTGCCACCCGGGTCCCAGTGGCAAAAAAGCCCGCTACGCCGTAGCGGGCTTCCGCGTCTTTAGGGTGCTGGGTTGGGAACGCGTTAATACTGCGCAGATGTAGGAACTTATGGCCACGACACAGATTCAAACCGTGCACACCGGTGCAGACAAAGCCAAGCTGGGCTTGGCTGTTGCGCTGGTGCTTGCGGCTTTGTCCGGATTTTATTTGCTGGGCCAACAGGGTCAGTGGCTGCAGTGGGGCGTGCTGCTGGCGTGTCTGGCAGGTGCAGTAGTGGTGTTTTTCTTGTCGGAAAGCGGGCGCCAGCTGGCTGGCTTTGGCCGCGAGGCCTGGCGTGAGGTGCGCAAGGTGGTGTGGCCGGCGCGCAAAGAGGCGATGCAGATTACGGCGTATGTGTTTGGTTTTGTGCTGATCATGGCGCTGTTCCTCTGGCTGTCGGACAAGACGCTGGAATGGCTTTTTTACGATTTGATTCTGGGATGGAAAAAATAATGACCGACGCAGTGGCAAGCCCTTCTGCGGTGTCGCCAATGGCGGCATCGGCCAACCCGGATCTGCGCTGGTACGTGGTGCACGCGTATTCCGGCATGGAAAAGGCTGTGGAGCGCAATATTCTTGAGCGCATTGCGCGTTCGGGCATGCAGCACAAATTTGGCCGCATCCTGGTTCCCATGGAAGAGGTGGTCGAGGTCAAGAATGGCCAGAAGCGCACCACCGAGCGCAAGTTTTTCCCGGGCTACGTGCTGGTCGAAATGATCATGGACGATGAAAGCTGGCACCTGGTGAAGCACACCAACAAGGTCACCGGCTTTGTCGGTGGCGCCAAGAACCGTCCGGCGCCGATCTCGGAAGCCGAGGTCATGAAGATCGTCAACCAGATGCAGGAAGGCACGGAGAAGCCGCGCCACAAGGTTGAATTTGTGGTGGGCGAGTATGTGCGCGTGAAGGACGGCCCGTTCACCGATTTCAACGGCTCGGTGGAAGACGTGAATTACGAGAAGAGCAAGGTGCGCGTGTCGGTCACCATTTTTGGTCGCTCCACGCCGGTCGAGCTGGAGTTCTCCCAGATCGAAAAAACCTGAGCCTGACGCGTACGAATAGGGGTCTGCGTTTTTCCGACTCGGCGCAGACCGTAGCAAAAGAGTCTTAACCCCGGGGAGCTGCGGCTGCATTCAGCCAAGGCGTTATTACCCGTAAGGAGCAATCATGGCGAAGAAAATCGTTGGCTTCATCAAGCTGCAAGTGCCAGCTGGTAAAGCCAATCCCTCCCCCCCCATTGGCCCGGCGCTGGGTCAGCGTGGCCTCAACATCATGGAGTTCTGCAAGGCGTTCAACGCGCAGACCCAAGGTGTGGAGCCCGGCCTGCCGCTGCCCGTGGTCATTACCGCGTTTGCCGACAAGAGTTTTACTTTTGTCATCAAGACGCCGCCGGCTACGGTGCTGATCAAGAAGGCCATCAAGCTGGACAAGGGCTCGGCCCGTCCGCACGTGGACAAGGTTGGCAAGATCACGCGCGCGCAATTGGAAGAAATTGCCAAGACCAAAATGAAGGACATGACAGCCGCCGATCTGAACGCTGCAGTCCGCACCATCGCTGGCTCTGCCCGTTCCATGGGCGTGAATGTGGAGGGCGTGTAAATGTCCAAGCTCACCAAGAAACAAAAATTGCAAGTCGGCAAAGTCGACAGCAACAAGCTCTACCCGCTGTCGGACGCGCTGGGCATGGTCAAGGAATTTGCCACGGCCAAGTTTGACGAGTCCATCGACGTCGCGGTCCAGCTGGGCATCGACGCCAAGAAGTCGGACCAGGTTGTGCGCGGCGCCGTGGTGCTGCCCAACGGTACCGGCAAGACCAAGCGCGTTGCCGTGTTTGCGCAGGGCGCCAAGGCCGAGGAAGCGCGTGCCGCAGGTGCTGACGTCGTCGGCATGGACGACCTGGCCGCCCGTGTCAAAGCCGGCGACATGCCTTTTGACGTGGTTATCGCTGCTCCCGACGCCATGCGCGTCGTCGGTACGCTGGGCCAGATCCTGGGTCCGCGCGGCCTGATGCCCAACCCCAAGGTGGGAACCGTGACCCCCGACGTTGCCACTGCCGTGCGCAACGCCAAGGCTGGTCAGGTGCAGTTCCGCGTTGACAAGGCCGGCATTGTTCACTCTACTATTGGCCGCCGTTCTTTCGGCAGCGAACAGTTGCAGGGCAATTTGGCCGCTTTGGTCGAGGCCCTGAACAAGGCCAAACCGGCGTCGAGCAAAGGTGTTTACCTGCGCAAGGTGGCGGTGTCGTCGACCATGGGCGTGGGGGTCCGTGTGGACCTTCAAACCATAGCCGGCTGATAGCAAGACAGTAATTTGGGCCCTCGCAAGGGGCCCGAAGTGGTGGGCTGAGGTGCGGCGCAAGCTGCGCCTCAGGCCATCCAAGACCGCTGGCGTGCCCCTAGGGTACTTAAATCGAAGCAGGTGCCTGCACCCGCTTCTGGCCAGCGCAGATGGCGATCCCGCTGCTTGGAATGCGAATTCCGTAACAGTTGGTCGCTGCAACGTGGCGCGCGAACCGGGCTATGCCCCTCGCGCTTTAAAAGGAGTAGACCTTGAGTCTGAATCGCAGTGAGAAAGAAGCGGTCATCAGTGATGTGACCGGCCTCGCCGCTAAAGCTCAAACGCTGGTGATCGCGGAATACCGCGGCATCTCGGTCGCTGACATGACCAAACTGCGCAATACCGCGCGCAGCCAGGGCGTAACGCTGAGCGTGTTGAAAAACACGCTGGCGCGCCGGGCTGTTGCCGGCAGTGCGTTCGAAGTCATGTCCGCCCAGATGACCGGTCCGCTGATCTATGGTTTTTCTGTCGACGCAGTCGCAGCCGCCAAGGTGGTTGCCGATTTCGCGAAGACCAACGACAAGTTGGTCATTCGCGGTGGTGCGAACGGCGGCAAGGCCCTGGACGTCAACGGTGTGAAGCAGCTCGCCAACATTCCTCCCAAGGAAGTGTTGCTGGCGCAGTTGCTGGGCTTGATGCAATCCCCCATTTCGCGTACGGCACGTGTGCTGTCCGCACTGGCGGAGAAAAAAGGCGCTGGCGCCGAAGCGGCACCTGCCGCAGCGGCCCCCGTAGAAGCAGCGGCGGCCTAAGCCCCCTGCTTGAATCAACCAACTTGTTAGGAAATTAGAAATGGCATTCGATAAAGACGCATTTTTGACCGCGCTGGACAGCAT
>Ga0209067_10002668_pt1 | contig 10502 bp, 9 predicted proteins | sample ColStrG_CSR_2013_FD_187199 | JGI IMG/M metagenome (GOLD analysis project Ga0209067, IMG submission 187199) | Freshwater sediment microbial communities in response to fracking from Pennsylvania, USA - Cold Stream Run_MetaG_CSR_2013 (SPAdes)... | ecosystem: Environmental > Aquatic > Freshwater >... | reverse complement strand
CGGGCTGATCAGCATTCCGAACACTCCCAGGAACAGGAGAAGCTCTCGCCGGAAAAACATTTAGGGGACCACGATCGTGTCACCCGGTTGCAGCAAAATATTTTGCTCCGGGTTCTTTCCGCGGAAAATACGGCTGTAATTTACTGGCAGCTTCTCTTTCTTCCCGTTCACTTCCCGCATTACGAACATCGACTTGCGGTGAGCGAACGGCGTTACGCCCCCGGCCTTCGCGATAATCTGCAGAATATCGATGGGGCCAATCAGCGGATACGCTCCAGGATGCTGCACCTCTCCGGTGATATAGACCGCCTTGCTTCCAACTTCCGTTACTGTCACCGTGACCCTGGGTTCGTTCACAAACCGCTTGAGCTCGGATACGAGAACATCCTCGATCTGTACCGGAGTCATTCCGCTGACTCGGAGCTCACCGACCAAGGGCACGGAAACGATTCCGTCTGGCCGGACCACTACGTTCTGCGAGAGCTCCGGCTGCTTCCAGACATTAATGCGCAACACATCGGCCTCACCGACGATGTAGCTGCTCGGGACCGGGGATGGAGCTCTGCTGGTCGGAACGTTGTTGGGTGTATTCGTGCTGCCGGCGCTGGAAGAGGCGCCACTGATTGCAGCCACTGGTCCCGCCACATCCTGCGCGGCGGCTGGCATTATCAGCAGACCGAAAAGGCACAACGGAATTCCGTGCCCGCGTTTGAAAGATGATAACGAGAAGGATTTCATTTCTAACCTCGCGCCAGAAAATTTAGGAACGAAAGAAGCGCGATGCTGTTCCTACGGCGAATCTCCGCTACCAGCGGAGGTTCTCCCCCCGCTAGAAATTGCTGCCGTTCCAGACCACTCCAATTAACTTGCTCGCATCCAGTTGGTCAATCGCAGTCTTAAGTGCTTCGCGATTTGTGCTCCGGGCGCGAACCACTACGAGGATGCCATCGCACTCCGGCGCCATGAGTTCGAAGTCAGCGAAGTCCCCCATCGAGAGCGCATCGATAAGCACGATCTTGAAGTGACTCCGGGCCCAGCGGATGACTTGCCCCCACTTCTCGGTCATAAAAAGTTCACTCTGAGGAATGTCGCTGGCACCAGCTCCCATTACGAACAAGTTTGGAATGTCTGTCTTGACGATCGCCTCATCGCATGCAGCCGCGCCGCTCATCACGTCTCCCAAACCAATCGAAGGCAGGCGGCCAATGAGCTTGGTGAGGCTTCGTCCGCTGAGGTCGGCATCGATCAAAAGGACACTGCAGTCCTCCACTTGCGCGCAACAGCAGGCGAGGTTGAACGAGGTGAGGGTCTTTCCATCAGACTTGCCCACGCTCGTAATCGCTACCGAGCTGAATCCCTGGCTAAGCTGCGACCTCAGCAATCGGGTTCGCAGGCTCTTGTAGGATTCCAGCGCTTCTTTGGCATAGCGTTCTTTTGCGGTGACCAGCGGCTTGTTGTTGTCTCGCGGCATAGGAACCATCGCCAGGTCGACGATCCGCAGGGGCCTGAACTCCCGCTCGACTACTGAATGGCCGTTGAGTGGCGGAACGTCATCAAACGATTCTGTGGCGTGTAGCGGCGACTTTTTCCTTGCAAACTCGACTACTGGTTCTGAGCGGACCGTACTGGTGTCCACCACGTTGCGAACGGCGACACTCGCCGGATTATCAAGAGGTTTTCCCATCGCTACCCCCAAATTTCAGGCACTGAATAAGGCTTGCTGGATGTTGCTCGAGGCTAGGCAGGGCTTCGCCCTCGTGGGTTAGCAACCGCACTTTCCACAGGCCTGATTCTCAAGACACAACACACATACGCCCCCAAAGCAAGAGGAGGGTGAGGCAGCAAAAGTACCACCCGATCTGCGACAGGACTGTTAATGATTTGTGAATGGTTGATGAATTTTGCCTCGAAACGAGGCTCGCAGAGCGGCTCTCCGAGTGAGCCGTATTTTGCAGATAAATCAGGCGTTAGCTGATAGTGAGAAGCTCGTTCTTCGGCTGGAAAATTTACTATGGTCTCGCGAGCGCCCATTCTTCCACAAACTGTGGAACAAACTTGGTACTTCGACACTCTGCACTCGAAATGCAGCAGTCCTTGCCGTCGGGAGTCGCCCGCCGCGGTTGATCGTCAAGACGGAGGCCAGCGCTAGGATCGCGAGAACTTTGGGCCTCCAGGTCTCAAGACGCTTCTGCACTACGGCAAGCGCAAGCCCCGGCAAATTCAGAACGACGTCGCACCGCGGATATCAGCCAGGTCCGCCGCAACGACCGCCTAAAGAAGATCGCGCAATAGCCGATAAATCACACGGGTGCCGAGTGCTGTGTGCACTCCGCGCATAACGCCAACATCGTCCTGACTGCCAGTCAGAGCGTCGGGAGAACGAGGCCCGCGTGAGTGTGTTCCTGAGTAATCCCCGTATCGCCAGCGACAACAGTCCAATCTCAAACGCGTGTTCCTTTACGAGAGTTGCCCTTCTCCTACTTGCTGCAACCTTCTCGGTCCCGGCTTTCGCGCAGCATCCGTACCTCTGGCTGGACTCCAATGAACTTGTGCTGATTCAGAACAAGGTCGCTTCGAATTCGCCCGATTGGATTGCGCTTCAGGCCAAATGCGACGCTCTGGCCGGGGTGGGGAGTGTGCCCTACGCGGTCCTCCGCCCGCACGCGACCAACGCCGGGAACAGCTTGACACGAGGATATGTAATCAATCCTCCGCATTCGCCCGGAATAATCAGCACGGGTTTCACGGGCGCACTGTGGGACACGACGATCAATTTACTCGGGGCTTGCTATCAGGCAGTGCGGACCACCGATTCTGTTCGCGCAGCAGCCTACCTGCTGGAAGCGCATTACATGATTCAGGCATTCGCGCAGCCATGGCTCAAGGTGGTTCGGCAGTCCGATGGGCTGATTCGTTATGCGATTTCGACCGACAACGCAGGCAACGACCTGCTGGCCGGGGCGCAGCCGAAGATTCTGATGATGACGAATGTGACGCCGACCAGCGTGAAGCCCGCAGTCGGCGATGTCTGGACCGTCTCCGGCGCCACTGGATGCACCAGCCTGAATGCCACATGGAAGGTTTCCGCGGTCATCGGATGGCAAATTTATTTCGAGAATCCAGATGGCAGCCCGGCAGCCGGTCTGAACGCCAACTGCACGCTCTATTCCGTATTTCAGAACAATACCGGCGACGATCGCTTCTACATGCCCGCCATGGCCAAAGCGTACGACTGGCTTTATGGAGACTCGATTTACGGCGGCTTAAGTATTTCTTATCCGGACGATGTGACTCTGTTGCAGAAGACGATGTGGTGCTGGATGGTGGAACTCAGCTACAACCAGTATCACGGCGTGAGTCCGGGGGCTGTCCCCGAAGAGAATTTCTTTTATGGCTCGATCTGGGCTATCGCTGCCGCTTATGTCGCGTTCAACAATGACTGCAGCGCGGACAACGCCAATTGTCCAAACCTCGGTCCGCTCGCGCTCGGAACCAGCGCCACAGTGGGAAACATCGGAAACACGCTCAACGCCCGCATGACTGAGATGGTGGCCAACTACAAGTTGTGGATGTACGGAGGCGGCAACGGCGAAGGCTTGCAGGCCTACGGATATGACTCGATCCTGCGCATGATCCAAGCCGAGTACGCCATGTACACGTACCAGGAGACGAGTGCGGGCGTTTATGGGGCGGACTGGCGTTCCTCCACCTCCTTCAACTTCAGTTATCTCGATGACCAACTCCAGTACTACATGCACTTCGCGAATCCCGCGCTGCTGGCTGAGGACGAGAACGAGTATGTTTATCCCATTGGGACAAGCTATTTCACGAACTACAAAGGCCAGTGGTTTCCCACCGAACCGGCTTACATTCCGCTCAGCCAGATGGTCTTCATCTCGCATGCCGCAAGGGGAATGGGCAGCAGCTACGCGGCTCAGTTTCTAGATTGGTATAACGCCGTTTATGCTGCGGAATTCGCCGCCGCCGGGGTATCCGTTCCCCAGTGGAGCACTGGAGTCTACACGGCCCAGCCCTCGCTTGATGGCCAATTTCTTTGGTTCGATCCTGAAGCTACCATCGCGGACTGGACGACTCTGCCGTTGTTCTACCGGGCGTGGGGTGGAAACTACGCTGTGACCCGGTCCTCATGGGGCGATGCGAATTCCACAGTGGTTACCATGCTCGGCGGGCCCACGGTCGGATGCGCCGGCAACGGCAAAACTCAGTTTGATTCCGGAGCGATCACCATTCAAACGGGGAGCAATCGCCTTCTGGTGTACGGCCTCGGCGAAGCGTCCAGATCGGCCGATCTGCTCTCCGCTTCTCAGTGGCAGGCGATGGACGCCGAACGTGGCACTTACGGCAACAAGAAAAATTCCATCTTCTGGGCGGGCCCAAATCCTTCCGAGATTCAGAATCAGGGTCTGGGCTCCCGTCTGAGTCCTCCGGGACAAGGGTTCAGAACAAGTTGGCCGGGCTCGATGGATCGCGCTGAAGACAGAGCTGGCTATACCTATTTGCGCGCGATTCACCTCGAGGCCAGCAACACCAAGAGCAGCATCGATCACCTGTGGCATCAGGCGCTTTGGACGCGGGAAATGTTATTCCTGCGCCCCAAGTTGGTCGTTGTGCACGACCGAACGGCGACCCTCTACCCCACCGACGACCGGGCCATGTTCTGGACATTTGGACGGAACATCGACCAGGTTTCCGCAGGGGCGCCTTCCGGCATGACCCGCTATGACGCTAGTTTCAACGGCATCTACCGCGGAGCTTTCTGGTCTGTGCTGCCCGCCTCAGCCGATGTAACCGTGGTGGATCACGACAATTTGCATTTTCTTTACCGGGCCGAGGTTCGTCCATCCGCAATCGACCACACGGCCGACAACTGGCTGGCCGTTTTCGACGCCGCCACCAGCCCCGAACAAGTGAACACAGTAAGCAACATCGCAGCCACCAACGCCGACGCTGTGCAGTTCAATGACCCCAACAACAGCATCGTCGCTTTTGCCAACGTTGATCCGTATGCAACGACGGGCGCGACCGTATCCTGGCCTGTCAATGGAGCATCGGTGCACTACATCGCCGGCCTCACTCCCGGGGCATCGTATGGCATCTCGGTGATCGGCGGAACTCTTACCTTGTCCGGGAGCGGCTCGTATCCAGCCAGCGCCGCCGGAGTTCTGGTATATACAAACGCATGCCAGGGACTATCGGTACTTCAGGGCTTACCCACACCGTGGCTGAGGCGCGCCATTGCGTGTGGTTGTGGCGCAGGGTGCCGCAAGAACATCCAGTAGGCCGTAATTCCGCGGACTCATTCTGGACTCGTTGCCTTTCTTTTGCAGCCTGTTAACATTCCGGCCGTATACTTGCCCCTCGGTTTTTGTGTCTGCGACCCAGGATTCTGCCCTAATGCCCACTGCACTGCTTTCCGAGCCAAAGGCCGGTACGAAATTCGAGAACCGGCTTTGCCTTCTGCTTCTGGGCGCTCTTCTCGCCGTGGGTATCGGCTCGTTTGCTGCTTCGTTTCTGCCATTCAGTTTGCTCGAAGCGAAAGCCCGCGCCATGTCAGCTCGCGGGGAAGTACCTTTTTTCGATCAGGGCTTCTACCATGACATGCAGATTCGCCTTCGGATTTTCGGAGTCGCTAATATCGTGCTGGCGGCGATCGGATTCACAGTTCGGAAGCGAATTTACCCTGTGGCCGAGCAAGCTTCGCGCGATCTGGCGCAATTGCTCGAAGACTCTAAGGCAAGTTGGAAGTCAGTTCCGCTGGCAGACAGGCTTACCGTACTCGCGCTGACCGCTGCTGCTGCGGTCTTGCGCTTTCCACTCCTGTTCCAGCCGATGCGCGGGGATGAGGCCTACTCATTCCTGACGTATGCGTCGCATCCGTTTTACGTTGGGCTGTCGTTTTACAACGACACTAACAACCATCTCTTCAACACACTTCTGATGAGGCTTTCGTTCCTGGCATTCGGAAATCAGCCGTGGGCCTTGCGCCTACCGGTGTTCTTCGCCGGGATATGTCTGGTTCCTGCAACGTACTTCGCGAGCCGCAGTTTGTATCAAAAGACTTCAGCTCTGCTTGCTCCGGCCCTGGTCGCGGCGGCGTCGCCGCTCATTGAGTACTCCACAAATGCCCGGGGCTACGTTTTGCTCTGCTTTGAATGCCTGCTGCTGATTTCAATCGGCGCCTACGCGGTTCGTCAGTGCAACTTCGCAGCTTGGGGATTGTTTGCCACAGTTTCCGCGATCGGCTTCTACACCATGCCGATCATGCTCTACCCTTTCGGCGGAATCGTCGCGTGGTTAGTGCTCTCGATTCTTTTCGACCAAGACAAAGCCAGGTCACGCGCGATCGTCCCACTAGCCGTCGCGGTAGTGCTGGCGGGGATTGCTTCGTTGGAACTCTACGCTCCTGTGTTCGCCATCTCGGGCCCGCACGCCGTCTTCGGTAAAAAGCTGGCAGCTCCGAAACCGCTGCAGGAATTTATTTACGAAATGCCAGGCGCGTTAGCGTCCACTTGGGAAGCCTGGAATCGAGACCTACCCGTGTGGCTGACTGCGATCCTGCTATGCGGATTTGCGGGCGCAGTCATGTTGCACCGTAGAGTCAGCAGCGAACGCGTCCCATTCCCTGTGGCGATGCTGCTCTGGCTTGTGCCACTGCTAGTGGCGCATCGGGTCGTTCCTTTTGCGAGAGTGTGGCTGTTCGCGCTTCCGTTCTACCTGATTGTGGCGAGTGCAGGTCTTAGCGCAGCCTTGACGCCGATCTTCGAGAAGCTGCGCTTTCGGCACGGCATCGTGGCCGTCGCGATCCTCGCTTGCCTGTTCTTGGGGCTGGAGGAGAAACGTACTGGCTCCGTCTATCTAGCCAATGAGGGACGGGGCATGGAAGACATCGCGCTCAATCTTAAGGGACAGCTCAAGCCGGGAGATTCCGTCGTGGCGGTCGTTCCCTCCGATACGCTCCTGCTCTACCAGTTCAAGCGACAGGGAATTCCATCTTCCTACTTAAACGGAGCCGTTGGTGGTCGAGCACTCGTGGTCGTGAATGAGCACGAGGGAGACACTGTTGGATCGGTACTGAAGACGGCTGGCCGCACATCTCTGCAAGGAGAGCCGTACAAGCTTCTGGCTCAGTATGAGACCGCATCCCTCTACGAAGTAAGTCTTCCACACCAATGAATCGTCGCTTGCCAGAACTCGACGGCTTGATCAGTAGGCGCTTCCATGAGTCATGGGGATCGTGCACCGGTCCGCAAGGTCTGTTTTCGAGGAGAGCGCGCCTGCACCAGAGTGCATGCTAGAAAACAGACTGAAACTCGCGGCCGAGTCGAAGCCACAAACCGGTTCAGCCATCGTCGTCATCGCGGCCGATTGAGCTTGCTCTCCATCAGGTCAACCAGTTCGCCTACATTGGTTAGTTGGTCGAGTTCCCCCAGCCCAAAGCGGATGTTGAATTCTCGCTCGATGGCCATGATGAGATTGATGTGTGCGTAGGAGTCCCACCCCGCCACGGTGTCGGCGCTGCTTGATCTCTCGATTTCGAGGTTCGGGGTGTCAAAAACTTCCCGGAAGATCGGCTGTAACTTGTCTAGTATGATCTGTTGCATAAGAAGTGATCTGGATGAATCTGTTTCGATTTTCATAGCCGCGGCTGAGGTCAAGGCGCCAGGTCGACTCCTGCTCAGATTGCGACACGCACTCGAATCCCATCTCCTCGTAGTGTTTTGCCACCATTCCGTTCTTCGCGGTTCTTAAATATCTGCCGTAAATCCCAGTGATGCCCTTGTTCTGACATTGCGCGACGAGAGCGTCCAGCATGGCATGTTCCATGCCCCGTTTCAGCACTCGGCAGCTCATGAGCCACAGAAGAACGTGCAGTTCGCGTTCCTTCACTTCTCCCAGTACGACTGAGATCAGCCCGTGGTCGCTGAACTTGTCCTTAAGCCGCCCATACAGACTGACGTATCCGGCGGCGGCGGCTATGTGCCGGAGGTTGGCGGCAGTATAGCGTGTCGTAGTCAGGTTGAACTGGTTGGTCTTATTGGTCAGCTGCGCAATCCGGTCGAGATAGTAGTCGTTAAAAACATCGATCTCCGCCTCCATCTCGAGCGACAGGAGATACTCGTCATAGCTCCGGAACTTGCCCAGCGATACTTCGCGCTTGGCATTGGCCTGGTAGAGGCCGGCCCGGGCGATGTCTTCGGCGGAAATATGCACGGCCTCGAAATAACCTTCGCCATCGATAATTTCAGCGAAACGGGAAATGTCGCTGCCGACATCCGGTACCGCTACGGCCTCCAGTTGGGCGGAGACGATTTCCCGTTCCGCGGGATTGTCGTCAACAAACACCAGGCTCTCCAGACCCAGATTCAAGGAGTCTGCAATCCTGACGAGATTTTCGTGCTTGGGTTCCCAATTGGCTTGAAAGGCCGCAAAATCATCCAGCTTCAGCAACGAATCGGGATGCGTGAAGCCCTCCTGGGCCGTCACCAAGTCATTCTTAGAACACACCGCAAGTAGAACACCTTGTGATTTCAGTTCGAGACAATACCGCTGGAAAGCAACAAACGCTTCTCCCTCCGGGGCCTCATTTCCCAGTCGAAGATTCTGCAAACCGTCGTCGCCGATAACGCCGCCCCACAAGGTGTTATCCAGATCGAGCACCAGAACTTTTCTGCTCTTGCCGAAGGCCGCACGCAGAATTTTCGTCAAGTTGTGGGCTAAAGCGACGTTCGCCGTAGGACTCAGGGCCAGCTTGTAGCTGTACCAGTAGCGCTCCTCGCACCATTCTCCAAGGCCGACTTGGGCTGCCAGATAATTGATGTCATTGATGAGCAGCCAGGAGCTCATCTTCCGCGCATGCTCAGCGAGGCGAAGGTTCAGGCGGCAGATAAAGTTGTTCTTTCCGAAGGCCGCAACCGAGTCCAGATTACCCAAAGGGCGTTGCGGGAAGGGTTCGAAATTGTTTTGAATGACAAGACAGCCGATTTCCTTTTGCAAGCAGGTCCAAATGCTATGAAACCGTTCGAACTCGAGGTCAAGTTTGTGCTCAACGCTTTCACCCGACTCTCCCGCTTCTGGAATGTGCTGGAGATTGCGGGCCGTTGTGTGAACCAGCACGACCTCGGGCTTAAACTTGCGCAACGCCGCGTTGTCCACCACGGCATCTTCGTAAAAGCGGCCGAACTCGGACTGATAAAAGACGGGCTGGATGCCTTCCTTCAGCAGAAACAGCTCCAGGATGTCGACGAGTTCCGAAGTGGTTGAGCCACCTAAGATCGCGAGACGGACTTCAGTGTGCTTTCCTGCATTTTGCAGCACATGCCGAATTTGCCTCCGTTTGGAAAGAATTTTCGATACGTCAAAGGGACGGGTTAGCAAGCGAGCGATATCCGTTTGCATAGACGCACCGACGGCATTCGAATTGCGGTAGCAGTCAGGAACACAATGCGCGATTATATCTCATGGAACGATTCCCGAAGTTTTGACTCGGAGTGCGGTTCGCGCAAAACCATTATCCTTTTTTCGAAGGTCTCATTGCGTTTTCTAGAAAACAGGCACGGACAGATTCGCAGCGAGGATCCGCAACCGCATGCCTCGTCACAAATCCGGCATGCGAGTTGACATCCGGGTAGCGTCTTGGTTCATATTGCCCGATGGGAGAACAACCGTTGCCAATGGATAGATTCTCTTTTCATCACGTTGGCATAGCTGTGCGAGATTTATCCAAAGCGATTCAGAGTTACAAGACTCTCTTGGACTACGAATTGATATCGGGCCCGTTTGACGATCCTATGCAGAGGGTATCGGTCTGCTTCCTGAGTCGCGGGCAAGGAGACGCGGTCATTGAACTGGTCGCCCCTTTGGGGGAAAATTCTCCCATTGATGGCACCCTCAAAAAAGGCGGGGGGCCCTATCACATCTGCTACCAGGTGCCGGATCTCGCCGCCGCCATCCGCCATCTTACCGGCTTGGGATCTTTCGTGATTAGCGGTCCAGTCGCGGCTGTGGCCTTTGAGATGAGAGAGATTGCCTGGCTGATGACCGACGCGAATTTACTGGTGGAACTCCTGCAGGCCTAATCGGAGATTCGCGCTCTAACTTCCAAAACACCGAAAGAAGTCATCATTCATTAGAAGTGGTGGGGAACACCGGAATGGCCGTTGGAGGCGGCATTCGAAGGCATATCGACGGCCTTCGCCGCCGCCAACTCACGCTCAATTTGCCTGGCTTTTGTCTTTTCGTCGTTATTTCCCTTGCGGATAAAAATCAGGTTGTGCAAGAAAGCAATCTCGACGATGTTTCGGTCGTAGTAGTCCGGCTCGTACCCTTCGATGGGATATTCCACGTGATTCAGACCGTCCACCAACTTCTTGAAAAACGACATCGAGTTGCTCGGACTTCCCACCCCACCGCCGCAAGTCGGCCAATATGCCGTCTGCGTGTCCTCCACCACATAGATCCCATTCTGCCGCAAAACTGGAAAA
>Ga0209067_10002664_pt1 | contig 10514 bp, 7 predicted proteins | sample ColStrG_CSR_2013_FD_187199 | JGI IMG/M metagenome (GOLD analysis project Ga0209067, IMG submission 187199) | Freshwater sediment microbial communities in response to fracking from Pennsylvania, USA - Cold Stream Run_MetaG_CSR_2013 (SPAdes)... | ecosystem: Environmental > Aquatic > Freshwater >... | reverse complement strand
GGTTTCTGGAAATGATGTTTACATCACCGGATATATTTCCAACGGCATTAATCCGGTGGCTACTTATTGGAAAAATGGGAAAGCCATTTTTTTAACCGATGGGAATAATGATGCAGCCGGTTTATCGATTGCTATCTCGGGTAATGATATTTATATAGCTGGATATGAATTTAATCCCAATACCCAGAATTACGAGGCTAAATATTGGAAAAATGGGGTTCCTACCGTATTGACTAATGGAATAAATCTTTCTGCGGCCACAGCGGTGCTCGTGAACGGTAAGGATGTTTACGTTGCAGGTTATGATGGCTACCAGGCAAAATATTGGAAAAACAATATAGGATTTAATTTAACCGATGGTACCCATACCGCGATTGCCACCGGAATTGCCCTTCAGGATAGTATAGTCTATATTTCCGGGAACGAGGTTTCATCCGTTAACAATTTGCATACGGTGGCAAAATATTGGAAAAATGGAATAGCGGTAGATTTAACCGATGGAAACCATAATGCCATGGCTACCTCCATTCTAGTCCTGGGAAACGATGTTTATTTATCAGGGTTTGAGATCGGTACAACGGTTGGAGCATCGAACTATATTGCCAAGTACTGGAAAAATAAAACGCCTTATATCCTAAGTGATGGCACCCAATTTGGCTACGGTTCCTTTATGGTTGTGCCAAATTGATTTGAAAGCCTGATAGTTTTTTCTCATTTTTGGTCTTAATCGATTAAAACCTTTTGGGAATTTGAAACTGACTACATTAGAGATAAAAGGGTTTAAAAGTTTTGCTGAAAAAACCAATATTGACTTTCAGGATGGGGTTACGGCCATTGTAGGGCCTAACGGCTGTGGAAAATCAAATATAGTAGATGCCATTCGATGGGTATTGGGAGAACAGAGTACCCGATCCTTACGATCTGAAAAAATGGAGAATGTTATTTTTAATGGCACCTCCAAAAGGAAACCCAGCAATTTAGCTGAGGTATCCTTAAGTTTCGATAATTCCGCCAAGGTTTTAGCCTCCGATTATTCTCATATTACTTTAACTCGAAAATTATTCCGCTCAGGCGATAGTGAATATCGATTAAATGACGTTCCCTGTCGGTTGAAGGATATTACTGACTTATTCCTGGATACCGGAATAGGATCCGACTCCTATTCGATTATTGAGCTTAGGATGGTGGAGGAATTGATTTCCAATAAGGAAGGATCCCGCCGAACTCTTTTCGAAGAGGCCGCTGGTATAGCCAAATACAGAGTTCGAAAAAAGCAAACCCATTCAAAATTAAGAGATACCCAGGATGATTTGGAAAGAGTGGAGGATGTATTGTTTGAAATCAGTAAGAATTTAAAGAGTCTGGAACAACAGGCAAAAAGAACCGAGAAATATTACCGGCTAAAAGATCAATTTAAGGATATCAGTATTCTTATTTCCATTCAAAAAATTCGCAAGAAAAAGGAGGATTGGTCGGAATCCGAAAAAACCGAAAATAAATTAACCGACGAAATCCTTTCCCAAAAGGCTATAACCGAAACCCTCGAATCAGAAATGGAGAAGAAAAAACTCGATATTCTGAACTCCGAAAAACAGCTATCGGTTCAACAAAAGGCGGTTAACCAATTCAGATCCGAAATTCAACGCATCGAAAACGAACAGAGATTTAAGAATGAAAAAATAAAAACCCTATCCGAAAGAAAGGAGAAACTAGAATCTGAAATTTTAGCGGATCAGAATCTTATTCTTTCTCTTGAAAAAAATATTGAAATATCGGAGGGGCTTTTGATTCCTGAATCAGAGAAGCTCAAAATTCTGGAACGAAATCTTCCTGAATTAAAACTCAAATTGGACGAATTACAGGATCAACAGAAAGCCAAAAAAACAGAATTGGATCAGATCCAATTAGAAATTAGAAAGCATAAGGAATCGGCCTATCAATTCGAAAAGGAATTGGATCGAATAGCTGTTCAAGTGGATTCCTTTAGGGGAGAACAGGAAAGAAATTTAAAGGAAAATGAAGCCGGAAATAAGGAATTAGTACGTCTTGATTCCATTCTGGAAAACATTCATAATACCTTTTCATTTAATCAGGAAAATCTTGAAATAAAGCGTAAAAGGGAATTGGATTTAACCGAAGCCCTGCGATCCGGCGAAACCCAAATGGAAAAAATCAGGGATGAAATAGCCTCGCAATCCAGAAGTCTTGATTCCTTCCAAAACGAATATAATTTAACAAAGAGTTTAGTGGATAGCTTGGAAGGCTTTCCTGAATCCATCATCTTTTTAAAGAAAAAAGCAGATTGGCTGAAAAGTATTCCCCTTTTATCCGATATAATTTTCTGTCCAGAAGAATATCGAATAGCGATCGAGAATTATCTTGAACCCTATATGAATTTCTTTGTGGTTCAGAATCGGGATGAAGCTGAAAAAGCTATAGAACTATTAAGTAGTTCATCCAAGGGCAGAGCCAATTTTTTTATTTTAGAGGATATCCAAAAAGAATCCGAAAAAACGAATTATCCTAAGCCTATACTCGAAAAAGGCGATTGGGTTCCGGTAATGGATATTGTTGAAGTAGATATTAAATACCGAAAATTGGTAGAGGCCCTATTAGGCCAGGTGGTATTGGGTTCAAGTATTAAGGATTTCCTGATATTAAATGGATCCAAGGATTTTGTATTCCTTGAAAAAAGAGGTATTTTCTTCTCATCCGGGCATCGTTTATCTGGAGGTTCTATTGGATTATTTGAAGGGAAAAGAATTGGCCGTTCAAAAAACCTCGAAATTCTTCAAAAAAATATTAATCAGATAAAGGACCAGGTAAACCGTTTAAATTCAGAAAAAGATACCCTTCAAAACGAAATCCTGGCCCAGAAAAAGGAAATGGAAAGTTTGAAGGTTCGGGAAGCCATGACCGAACTTAGTCGAACCGAATCTGAGCGAAACAATCTGGTAAACCAAAAAGAAAATATTCTCAAGAAAAATAAATTGCTGGATATTCGAAATAATGAATTGATAGAGCAAATTCAAACCTTAAAAGAAAAAGAAGAATCCATTATTCCTCAATTAAATACCCTTAAAGACCAGATTATTTTTTCGGAATCGGGTTTAGGTGACCAAAACAAAGCTTTGGAGGAATTTCAGGAATTAGGAAGGCAATCCTCCCAGGAATACAATAGTTTAAACCTGGAATTTCATCAGGTTCGAAACCGAATTGCCAGCATAGAGAAAGACTTATCCTTCCATAAAAATCAAAAAGAGAATCTTCTAATCCGAAAGCTAAAACTGGAGGAAGAGCTTCATTCCATAAGTTTAGAGCTTGCCGAGCATTTAAAAAAAGAAAGCCAGGAAGATCCCGATTTCCTAAGTCTGTATGAGGAAATGGAAAAAATGGAACTGGGTTTAACCGAAATGGAATCCGAATACAATGATCTTCGGAACTCCACTTTAGACCATGAAAAGAAAATTTCAGAAATCCGTCGAAAAAGGGAGGCTCTTGAATCCGAATTAACCCTTTTAAAAGAAAAAAGAAGGGATCTTGGATTTGAGTTAAAATTTATCGGAGATCGTATGGGACTTGAATTTTCGATAAGCCCCGAAACCTGGGAAGAAATTTTGGAGGAAGGTTTAAAAGAGCCGGCTATGGATCCGGAATTTTTGAAAGAAAAAGAGGATCAGGCCGGAAAAATTAAAAATCAATTAGACAATTATGGGGCCATAAACCCCTTGGCCATGGAAGCCTTTGGAGAAATTCAAACCCGTTATCAATTTATCCAAAGTCAAAAAGAAGATTTATTGCAGGCCAAGGCTTCGCTTATGGAAACCATGGCAGAAATTGATCTGACGGCCAGGGAAAAATTTATGGAAGCCTTTACTTCGGTTCGGGAAAACTTTATTAAGGTATTTCGAACCCTGTTTAATGAGGAGGATTCCTGTGATTTGGTTCTACTTAATCCATCGGAGCCCTTGGATTCTGAAATTGAAATCATAGCTAGGCCCAAAGGAAAAAGACCTTTAACCATTAATCAGCTTTCAGGGGGAGAAAAAACCTTAACGGCAACAGCGATCTTATTTTCCTTGTATTTATTAAAGCCAGCCCCTTTTTGTATTTTCGATGAGGTAGACGCCCCACTAGACGATACCAATATTGATAAATTTAATTCCATCATTCGGGAATTTTCGGCCAATTCTCAATTTATCGTGGTAAGCCATAATAAAAAAACGATCTCCTCTACCGATATTATTTACGGGGTTACCATGGCTGAAGCAGGAATTTCAAAAGTTGTAGCCGTCGATTTACGAAAAGCCGAAACCGCCGCCTAAAACCGACTAATTTAAAATTCTTCCATCCTTCATTTCAAGAATTCGATCCGATAATTCGGCCATTTGTCGGTTATGGGTAACAATTACAAAGGTTTGATCCAGGTTTTTTCGCAGGCTTAAAAATAATTGATGCAAGGCATCAGAATTAACAGAATCCAAATTCCCCGAAGGCTCATCAGCCAGGATAATATCGGGTTTATTCACCAATGCCCTGGCAATGGCCACTCTTTGCTGCTCACCGCCCGATAATTCCTGCGGCTTATGATCTCTTCGGGCCGAAATATCCAATAGTTCTAATAATTCATCCGCCCTTTTTTCGGCATTTTTCTTTGACATTCCGGAAATAAAGGCTGGGATACAAATATTTTCAAGGGCTGTAAACTCCGGAAGCAAATGATGGAATTGGAAAACGAAACCAATTTTTTGATTTCTAAACTGGCTCAATCCCCGGGAATTAAGGAGGGTAACATTTTTTCCACCAATTATAACCTTTCCCGAATCGGCCCTATCCAGGGTACCCATGATATGCAATAAGGTACTCTTACCCGCCCCGGATGCCCCAATTATAGAAACGATCTCTCCTTTTTGAACCTCTAAATCAACCCCTTTCAATACGGATAAATTGGAATAGGATTTTATAACATTTTGAATTTGAATCATGCACGAAAATGTGAAAATTTCTTCTTATCAAACTTAACGGTTTCTGTACAAACCATTCAATCCTTTTATTACTTTAGAGGCATTAATCCATTAACATGAATATCCACGAATATCAGGGAAAATCCATATTAAAATCCTTCGGGGTTAGAATTCAGGAGGGGCATGTTGCTAATACCCCAGAAGAAGCTGTTGAGGCAGCCAAAAAACTTCAAGAAGAAACCGGTACCGGATGGTGGGTGATCAAAGCCCAGGTTCATGCAGGTGGAAGAGGTAAGGGTGGAGGTGTTAAACTCGCTAAAAGCCTGGATGAAGTCAAAGAAAAAGCATCTCAAATTCTGGGCATGCAATTAGTTACTCCCCAAACTGGACCTCAGGGAAAAAAGGTACATAAGGTTTTGGTAGCTCAGGACGTTTACTATCCGGGTGAGAATAAAACACAGGAATTTTATATGAGTGTTTTATTAAATCGTGCAGCCGGAAAAAATGTGATCATTTATTCTACTGAAGGAGGAATGGAAATCGAAGAGGTTGCTGCACATACTCCACACCTAATCCATAGAGAGGAAGTGGATCCCACCTCCGGATTAATGCCCTACCAAGCAAGAAAAATCGCCTTCAATTTAGGATTGAGCGGTGAGGCCTTAAAGGAAATGACCAAATTCGTTACTTCCTTGTATAAAGCCTACGATACCATTGATTCAGCTTTATTTGAGATTAACCCGGTTTTAAAAACGTCTGATAACAAAATTTTAGCCGTTGATGCAAAGGTTAATTTGGATGATAATGCTTTGTATCGCCATCCGGATTATGCTGCTATGCGGGATGAACTGGAGGAGGATCCTACCGAAGTGGAAGCCGGAAAATCCAATTTGAATTATGTAAAACTGGATGGAAATGTAGGCTGTATGGTGAATGGTGCCGGACTCGCTATGGCTACTATGGATATTATTAAATTATCCGGAGGTGAACCCGCGAATTTTCTAGATGTAGGTGGAACCGCGAATGCTACTACGGTAGAAGCGGCCTTTCATATTATCTTAAAGGACCCACATGTAAAGGCTATTTTGATTAATATTTTCGGAGGTATTGTACGATGCGATCGGGTTGCCCAAGGGGTTATTGATGCCTATCATAATATTGGCTCGATCAATATTCCCATCATTGTTCGTTTACAAGGAACCAATGCTGATGAGGCTAAAAAATTAATCGATAATTCCGGTTTAAAGGTTTTATCAGCCATTTTATTACAGGAAGCAGCCGATAAAATAAAGGAAGTATTAAGTAAATAATGCATTTTAAATAGCCTGAAATTTCGTTTCAGGCTATTTTTAGTTTAAATCCATTCTTTCCCCTGGGGGATTTTATGGATTCTTCTCAAAAAATAAAAAGTATTCGAGATATTCTTGAATCAGGAAATTGTATACCTTTTCAAGATTTCCATGCTTATTCAAATAAATCCTCAAAACCCTCAGGAAAATAGAATTCATGAAGTGGTTTCCATCCTGCAAAAGGGAGGTATTATTATTTATCCAACAGAGACAATTTATGGTTTAGGTTGTGATATTACTCAGCCAAAAGCCATTGAGTTAATTTGCCGGATAAAAGGTATAAAACCCGAAAAAGCCCAATTCTCCTTTATTTGTTCGGATCTGAGTCATTTATCGGATTATGTCAAACCGATTGATACTGCCACCTACCGAATCTTAAAAAAAACCCTTCCGGGTCCTTTTACCTATATTTTTAATGCGAGTAATAAGGTTCCAAAAATGGTGAATAGTCCCAAAAAAACCATCGGTATCCGGATTCCAGAAAATCAAATTGCCTTAGCCCTGGTAAAAGCATTAGGCAACCCTCTATTATCCACCTCCCTTCCCGAAGATCTTAACCAAATCGAAAATAATACCGATCCGGAACTCATGGAAGAGATCTATGGAAAAAGGGTCAATTTGGTGATTGACGGAGGATACGGAGAATTTATCCCTTCCACGATCGTCGACTTTACCGGTGAAAATCCCCAAATTATCCGTCAGGGAAAAGGGAATTTCGAAGAATTTATCTAGTTAGCTTCGAATACCCTTTACAAATTCAGGCACTGAAACCCCTTCGTTTTGGGCTCTAATAAAAGCTGTACCGACTATAGCACCCGAGGTAAATTCACAAACCAATTCAAATGCTTTTGAATTCGAAATACCAAAACCTACCATAAGAGGATTTCTTAAGCCCATATCCTGAATCCGTTTTAAATAATCGGAAGTAGAGTTTTTAAGATCGCTGGTCTGCCCGGTTGTGGAGGACGAGGAAAGTAAATAAATAAAGCCTTCGGTTAATTCATCAATTTTGCGAATCCTTTCCTCAGAACTTTGAGGGGTTACCAAAAAAATATTACTCAGATTATATTTCTCAAAATGAGTTTTATATAATCCTTCATATTCATTCATTGGAAGATCGGGTAGAATTAAACCATCAATACCGGATTCTGAAGCCGATTGAATGAATCTCTCCATTCCATATTGTAAAACAGGATTGATATATCCCATTAATAAAAGGGGAATATGCACCGTTTTCCGGATGTCCTGGATTTGGTTGAATAATACCTCCAAATTCATTCCATTTTTAATGGCTTGCTGCCCACTTTTCTGAATAACAGGCCCATCAGCCAAAGGATCTGAATAGGGAAAACCAATCTCCAAAAAATCTACCCCGGAATCCTGTAATTCTTCTGCCGTTTCTACGACAGAATTTAAGGTAGGATAACCGGCTGTGAAATAAACCGAAAGTAGCTTTTTGGGATGGTGTTGAAAAACTTGGGTTAATCGATTTTGAACAGGCATTTAGGAATTGGGGTTTAATTGAAAATAGTCCATATAGGTTTGCAAATCTTTATCACCCCGGCCTGACAAGCAGATGACAATATTTTTAAGATCTCTAAAAGGAGAATCTTTTAGTTTATCCAAACAGGATAAGGCATGGGCCGTTTCAATGGCTGGAATGATTCCTTCCGTACGGGATAAATTTAAACCGGATTGCATGGCCTCATCGTCGGTTATACTCCAATAATGCACTCTTTTGGTTTGAAACAAATGGGCATGTTGAGGGCCAATACCCGGATAATCCAAACCGGCTGATATAGAATAAGGCTCTTCAACCTGACCATCGGCGGTTTGCATAAACAAGGTTCGGCTGCCATGCAAAACCCCTTCCCTGCCCAAAACTGAGGTGGCAGCAGAGTGTCCGGAATGGATCCCTTTTCCGGCCGCTTCAGCCGCCAATAAAACCACGGCTTCATTGTCCAAAAAATGATAGAAAGCCCCCATGGCATTACTTCCTCCACCGACACAGGCAATCACTAAATCCGGATTTTCCGATCCAATCCTAGAAATCAACTGTTCCTTAATTTCCAAACTGATAATGGATTGAAACCTCGATACCATATCGGGGAAAGGATGAGGACCCACCACAGAACCAATAATATAATGAGTAGAGTCAGGATTATTAATCCAGTCACGCATGGCTTCATTGGTGGCATCCTTTAAGGTTCGACTCCCCGAAGTAGCCGGTATGACTTTTGCACCTAGCATCTTCATACGAGCCACATTGGGGGCCTGTCGTACAATATCCACTTCACCCATATATACCACACATTCCATTCCCATCAAAGCACAAACCGTTGCGGTAGCTACTCCATGCTGGCCTGCTCCGGTTTCTGCAATAATCCTAGGCTTACCTAATCGTTTCGCTAAAAGGATTTGACCGATGGTATTGTTAATTTTATGAGCTCCCGTATGGCATAGATCCTCTCTTTTTAGAAAAATTCGTTTCCCATAAGTTTCACTCATCCTTTTGGCCTCATATAAAGGAGTGGGACGACCTACATAATTTTGAAGCAAATCGCCCATTTCTTCCTGAAAAGAAGGATCTGCCAGAATTTCAAGGTATTTATTTCTCAGTTCTTCTATATTGGGGTATAGCATTTCCGGTACAAATGCCCCTCCAAAATCACCAAAATACCCATTTTCATCCACTGAATATTGCATAGCCATAGTTTTAGTTCAATTTTTTAATCCGTTCAATTGCATCCTTTACCTTCAAAATATTTTTTTTGGCAGGGCTATCCTCCAGTTGGCTGTTCATATCCAAGCCCACTAAATTTTTAAAATAAGGTTTGATTCCCAAATCCGATTGTAAATTCGGTATATCCTCTATTCCAATTCCACCACTTAGAAAATAGGGTAATGAACCCGTATATTTTTCTAAAATATCCCATTCAAATTTTTTACCACTACCCCCATGAACCTCGGTTTTAGTATCGAAAAGTAAATACTGTACCAAAGGATAATAGCTCTCCAGGATTTGAAAATCAAATCCAGAATGAATCCCAAAGGCTTTCATTATTAAAAAATCGGCCCCTAAATCCTTTCTTAAGTTCAGAATAAATTCTGCACTCTCGTTCCCATGTAATTGAACCCCGCGAAGGCCAAATCGTTTAATGATCGATAAAATATTTTTTTCTGATTCGTTCACAAATACACCTACCGGAACGATTTCGGAAGGAAGTGCACGAATTTGTTTTTCCGACAAAATGCCAATGGAATATCGAGGGGATTTCTCATAAAAAATAAAACCTAAAAAATCGGGCTTTAATTGAGAAATCATTTCAATATTGGAAGCCTCACGAAGCCCACAAATTTTTATATACATAGGGTTTAATTCTGGTTTTTATTAATCTCCAATAATTTTCGAAAACTATTCAAGGCTTTTTTTCCATGTAGAGAATTTCGGGCTTCTTCCAGAGCCGTTCCTAAAGGCTTTTCAGGATAATAACAAGAAATAGCCATGGCCGTATTGGCTAAAACCACCTGTGTTTGAGCCTCTGTTCCATTTCCTTCTAAAATCTTAAGAAAAATATCAGCCGATTCCTCCATAGTATTTCCCCCTTTCACCTTTGCAGACTCCAGGGCTTTGGAAGTAAAAAGGGTATGATCGAGTATATATTCACCTTGGTTACTAAAAATTTTAATGTCATCGGTTAGGGAAATTTCATCATAACCATCCAGGGAATGCAAAATGATATAACGGCTATCCGATTCCTGAAAAAGATGATGATAAATATGAGCTAATTCCAGATTGAACACCCCTACCATTTGAACCTTGGGCTTCGCCGGATTTACCAGGGGCCCCAACATATTAAAGAAAGTTTTAACCCCTAGTTCCCTTCGAATAGGTGCAATCGATTTCATAGCTGGATGGAAAAGCGGTGCATGTAAAAAGCAAATTCCCGTTTTATCCAGAGTTTCTTTTAAATGATCTTCATGATTGGTAAACCGAAACCCGAAATATTCCATAATATTGGAAGAACCACTAATAGAGGATATACCGTAATTTCCATGTTTTGCCACTTTATAACCAGCACCCGATAAAACAAAGGAGCTTAGAGTGGAAATATTGAAGGTGTTTTTGCCGTCACCACCGGTACCACAAACATCGATGGGGTCAAATTCTTCCAGGCTTACCGGTATACATAAATTAAGC
>Ga0209067_10002663_pt1 | contig 10514 bp, 11 predicted proteins | sample ColStrG_CSR_2013_FD_187199 | JGI IMG/M metagenome (GOLD analysis project Ga0209067, IMG submission 187199) | Freshwater sediment microbial communities in response to fracking from Pennsylvania, USA - Cold Stream Run_MetaG_CSR_2013 (SPAdes)... | ecosystem: Environmental > Aquatic > Freshwater >... | reverse complement strand
CTGATGGGCAATCGGTGATCTCCACTCGTTCTGGTACAGTTTATTACTTCGAGGGAGCGGTTTACTTGGGAGACCAGCCGCTGGAACCCCATTTTGGCAGATTTACCAGCATGGCGGAAGGCTCCGAACTGCGTACGGCTCAAGGCCGCGCGGAGGTCCTGCTTACGCCAGGGGTCTTCCTACGCCTGGGCGAGAGCACTGCGATCCGGCTGGTTGTGAGCGATCTCTCGGACACCCGTGTCGAGTTGCTGGCAGGGAAGGCCGTGGTTGATTCGGCGGAACCAAGCCCTGGTACATCAGTCACGTTGGTTTACAAGGATTGGAAGGTGCTGTTTCTCCAAAGGGGCCTCTACCGAATCGATTCCGAGCCGCCGCGATTGCGGGTTCACCAGGGTGAGGCGGAGGTGTCCGCCGCCGCTGCCGGGGCGCCAGTATCCGTTACACAAGGGATGGATCTGCCTTTCGCAGCCGTGCTCGTGCCCGAGCGGTCGATCGATGTGCCCGGAGACGCACTTGCTGATTGGGCCAAAGGCCGGAGCGAATCGATTTCCGCGGACAACGCCATTACGGCCCAGATTGACGAAGACCCTGCCTCAAGGACCTCCGGCGCAGGGGCGGACAGTTTTGCCTATTTTCCGTTCCTCGGCGTCACTCCTCTAGGTTCGGGTTTATACAGCGGTTATGGCTCCTACAACTCGTATCAGCCGGGGTTCAGCTCGATCTATCTGCCCGGCTATACGTACAGGCCTCTCCTCTTGGGATTAGGGCCGAGCGGTCTGCGCGGTTACGTTTATTCGTCCCCGCGTCGCGTCGGAAGTTATCCAATCGTTCCCGCCCCGCATGTTCCGCTTCCGGCGCCTGGGCACTCTATGCCGCACGGAGCAGTGCATGGCGGTGCTCACCGTTAGTCATTAGTCATTGCGTGGGCGCGTAGTACCCGAGCCTCCAGTGCGCCTTAAGCGGTGAAATACCATGCGGCTGCGATAGTTTCACATCCACGTGCCGGTACTTTCCGTCTCTGTCCTGATTCTTCGGGTAGTAGGCGAGGACGTACTGATTGCGCAGTTCGACCGCAATCCTGGCTGCAACGCTCGGCAGATCGCTGGTTAGCGCCGCTGAGAAGGCGCGCCCACCGGTCTGCGTAGCAATTTCGGACAGCAAGCGCGGTCCTGAAATCTCCTCGGGGGTGAGCCCCAACGGCAAGATCGGCTCAAAAACACCCATGGCGTAGACTTGTACATCCGCTTCGCGGACGAGCGACTCGATCTCAGCCGCGGTGTAGTGGCTGTGGTTATCCCCGCCATCGGAAACGATGACAATCGCCTTCCGCGGATTCTTCGCCTTTTTCATCTCGTGCAGGCCGGTGCTGATGGCGTCAATCATGGCAGTCAGGCCTCCTGGTTGAGCGTTTTTCAGCGCACTTTGTATCTCTTCGGTGTGGGCTGTAAATCCGACCGAAAGTCTGGCAGTGTCGCCGAACTCCACTAGAAACGCTTCATCCTCTCTGTTCAGGGTCTTCAGGAACTGTGCGGCTGCATCGCGGGAATTCCGGAGCTTGTAGTCCATGCTGCCGCTTTCATCGAATACCAAGCCAACCGAAAGGGGCGCATCCTCGCCGGAGAAATGTGCGACACTCTGTTCCACGCCATCTTCGAATAAATGGAAGTCCGCTTTCTGAAGCCCGAGAACGAACCGGTTTAGCGTGTCCGTCACCGCCACCGGGATAACCACCAGGTTCGTGTCCGCTCGAAATGTGGGTTTTGGAGTCTGCTGCGAGCCCCCAGCAGGAATCGTCTGGGCGGGTGCCAGCCCCGAAATCAAAGCCAATGCGGTAGTGACGCACATCGCCAAAAATATGTAGGCCCAGGCTCTCCGCTTCACGATCCCGCTCCCAACTATCGAGGAGTGTATCACGGGCTCACGATCCTGAAAGCGAAGGATACCGTAGCCAGGAGGCCCGTGCTACTGCCCGCTTGCCGGTAAACCGGGGGCGTTCGCCGATTCGCGCGGGATTCCCGCGGCCTCCGGTTCTACGCTGAGGGCATGGAACCAAAAGACAACCAAGATCCGCAGAGTTGGAAAATCAACCACGGACTCATTCCCGGCGCGATTATCATCGGGATCGGCGTTCTTTTCTTGCTTGACAACTTTCACGTCGTGTACGTTCGCGACTGGTGGAGATACTGGCCGGTGGCGCTGATCGCCGTCGGCCTGGTGAAACTGGTCGACTCCGCCTATGGCAGCGGACGGGTCGTGGGGGGGATCCTGCTCGGTGCGGGTGCCATTCTTCTTGGCGACAACCTCGGTTTGATCGACGTCACCATCGGCCAGCTTTGGCCTCTCATCCTGATCGGAATCGGCATCGTGATGCTGGGGCAGCGGATCTGGGGCCCGCAGTGGTCCGGGCCGGGCCATCGCCGGTGGGAAAAGCGCCGCTGGGCAAAGCGTGGATGGGACGCAGAATCGTTCAGGCAGTCGATCGAAGACCGGGCTAAACATGGATGGAAGGCAAGCTGGTACCACGACGACCCGGAGACCGGCGAGCCTACTCATAACACCCTCAACGAGGTCGCCATCTTCGGCGGCGGCAAGCGTAAGGTGACGACACAGGACTTCAAGGGAGGCGAACTCACGGCGATTTTCGGCGGCTTCGAGGTGGACCTCCGCCTGGCCGGCATGACTGCGGATTCGGCAATTCTCGAGGTGAATACCGTCTTCGGCGGCGCCGAGATCCGGGTGCCGTACTCGTGGACCGCGGTGGTGCAAGGCGTGGGGATCTTTGGCGGATATGGCGACGAGACTACTCCACCCGAGCCCGCGACGAACCCGCAAAGTAAGAAGCTCTTTATCCGGGGCGCCGCCGTGTTCGGCGGTGTTTCGGTGAAAAACTGAGCCTCCGATGCACCCGATTCTGGCATCGCGCCGCCGGCTGCTGCTGTACCTGGTCTCCTGGACCCCCATCCTGGCTCTGTTGGTATACGTCACCTGGATGGCCGGTGGGGCCACCTGGTGGGCCGCCGCTGAAATACTTACGCCGGCATGCCTGATCTTTGCGTTTGCCTGTCTTTCGCCGTGGTACATCGGCCGCGCCCGGCCGCTGCGCTGGTCGAACCTCACCGATCTCGTGTTCACTTGGGGTGCGGCTTCCACCGCGGGGAGTCTGTTGCTGGTAGGCGGCGTGTGGTTGGCAGCCTGGGTGCTGGGGCAAGCCAGGCCGCAACTGGGTCCTCTGTTCGGGATGGGGGTCGTCTTGTACTTGCTGTCGGGCGGCGTTCATTACGCGGCGCTGGCGGCTGAGGCGACGCAGGAGGCTGCCCGGCGCGCCGCCGAAGCGCACAGCCTGGCGCGCGATGCCGAACTGCAGGCGCTGCGCATGCAGATCAACCCGCACTTTCTGTTCAACAGCCTGCATTCGATTGCCGCGCTGACTACGGTGGATGGCGCGCGCGCCCGGGAAATGTGTGTGCGGCTCTCGGACTTTCTGCGAAGCAGCCTCGGGCTGGGCGGCCGCGAGAGCGTTCCGCTGGGCGAGGAACTGGCGCTTGCGCGCGGTTACCTGGAAGTGGAGCAGGTGCGCTTCGGCGACCGCCTGCAAGTGGACGAAGACATTGAGCCGGCATGTACGGACTGCGCCATTCCGGTGCTGCTGCTGCAACCGCTGGTAGAGAACGCCGTCAAGCACGGAATCGCCGGGATGGTGGAGGGCGGGGCCATCCGGCTGGTGGTGCGCCGCCTGGGTGCCGACGTTTCGGTAACGGTGGAGAACGGCTTTGATCCCGACATGCCGCCGCCGCGCAACCTCGGCTTGGGACTGGCCCACGTGCGCCGCCGCCTGCAACTTCGCTATGGGGATGGCGCCGCGTTTGATGCCGGCGCCACCGATGGCGTCTACCGCGTGGTGCTTCGTTTCCCCTGCGAATCCCCCATGGCCTCCAGCAAGCGCGCATAGCCGGCGCGGCTCACTGGGAGGCGCGCACCGCCGGTGAGGATAGCAATGCGGCTGTCCTTGCCGTAAGGTTCGATGCGCTCGACGCGTTCCAGATTGACAATGGCGGAACGGTGGATGCGCACGAAGCGCGCCGGGTCGAGCAGGGCTTCGACGCTGGCGATGGGTTGCTGTTTCAGATAGCTCTTTCCGCCGCTGTGGAGCGCCACGTAGTCGTCTTGGGCCTGCACAAAATCCAGCTTGCCGACCGGAATAACGTGGACGCGCGTGCCATCCTTAACCACGAATCGCTCGGGCCGCTCCCCGGGGCTGCGAGCTTCCGCCGCGGCTTCTACGGGGAGACGGCGTTCACCCAGACGGGAACGGGCGCGTTCCAGAGCGCGCTCAAAGCGCTCGGCACTGAACGGCTTCAAAAGGTAATCCACGGCGTGCGCGTCGAAGGCGCGCGTCGCGTACTGGTCGTAGGCGGTTACGAAGATCACCACCGGACCGGGATCAATGAGTTCCAGGACTTCGAAACCGTCGAGCTTGGGCATTTGAACGTCGAGGAACAGCAGATCCGGGGAGGTTTCGGCAACGGCTTTCACCGCCTCGAAGCCGTTGGCGCATTCCGCCGCGATCTCGATGTCGGGATGTGCCTGAAGCATTTCGCGCAGGAAGCCGCGGGCTAGTTGCTCGTCGTCTACGATCACAGCCCGTAATGTGCGAGATTTCACATTTTCGGCCACTTAGGCTAGTCCACCTCCTCGCGGAGTTTCAGAACTAATCTTTAGAATACCTGTTTCCGCGGTTTCAATTGTGCGACAATTGATCAATTAAATCATGAGTAGGCCACCCGCATAGGGGCAGGCGGTCAGAAAGGCGATTTGTGAGTCACATTGCCGAAACGCCATTTGACAATATCGAAGGGTCCCACGAGTATGTCGCGATGCTGGCCGAGGCTTTGGATGAGGCCCGCCGAGACGTAGAAGCGGAGATTGCGGCTGCCGAGCAAGATGGCGCTGACCGGCGTAAGGAAGCTCTCTTGCTGGTTTCCTTCAATCTCGCCAAACTGAATCTGCATATTACTTCCAGCCGCCGCATCCTGAACGATCTGCGTACTTTAAGACGCTTACTATTGGGAGAGCGCGGCTTGCCGCTGGAAGAAGAACGGGGGATCGCCGCCGGCCAGGGTTCCTGACAACGGCGGGGATTTCGGCAGGAAAAGAACGGCCAGCATACACTCATAACTGGTGTAAGAAGCCCCCTCTGTTCCCCAAAGATATCCCCGTGCGGTGCTAACCTGGACTCCGGATTCCACTTCAAACGTGGCGAAAACCCCGAACAGATGGTGATTTTCGCATCATTCCCTCTTGACAGAACCGGTTCATAAGCGTAGTATTCATGATTGTTCCAACAATTTTAGCGGCAACACTTGACATCGGTGGTTTGTGGGGGACCCCGTATGACCTTTCAGATCGGTGACAAGGTGGTATATCCCAACCAAGGTGTTGGGACCATCGAGAATATCAGCACGCGATCCTTCGGTTCCGCTTTCGAAAAGTTCTATCTTCTGCGGCTCGGATGTAACAGCATGACTGTGTTGGTGCCGTTTTCCAACGCGGCCAATATCGGGCTGCGGAGGGTGACAAAGGACCGCGAGATTTCTCGCATTCTTTCTTTCCTTTCCAATGGTATCTGTCTGATCAACTCGGACTGGAAGGTGCGTTTCAAGGAAAACGCGGAGAAGATGCAAAGCGGCGATTTACTCAAAGCCGCGGAGGTCTTCAAAGCGCTTCTGACTTTGCACGTGGACAAACCACTCTCCTTCCGGGAGAAAAAGATGCTGGACCGTGCGCGCCACATGCTGGTGTCCGAAATCTCGATTGCGCGAAGCGTGCCCGAGATTCACGCGGCCGCCATCATGCAGCGGGCGCTGGGAAAAGCGGGGCTGGCGTTTCCGGCCGTGCTCTAAGTCTTGCGGAAAGCCGCAGGCCGGCAACCCATCGGTTCTTGTGGACGGTTGCGCCGCTCGCAACCGCCTCCGTGCCGCGGACGGTTTCCGGAACAAATCCACGCGCGCAACGTACCCATTCTCGAAGAGAGATGGCAGACCCTGTATTGCGGAAGCGCGGGGTGCTATGATGCCTTCTCAATACAACGTAGCGGAGCGTGTATGTTTTGCCATAGTTGCGGTACACAAGTCGCCAACGACGTCCAATTCTGCCCGACCTGCGGGCAACCCCTTTCCGGCGCTGCCAGTATACCCGCGCCCCCGGTCGCCTGGGTGGCGCCGGTAGGCATCAAGGCGTCGCCCGGTCGCTGGATCGGCCGGGGGTGGGAACTGGTGAAGGCCGACATCGGAAATTACCTTCTCGTCGCCATCGTCTTCAGCTTGCTGAGCGGGGTGCCGCTGATCCAGGGCGCGTTGATCGCCGGCTTTCACATCTTCACCATCAAGAGGCTAACAGGCAGGCAGGCCGAGTTTGCCGATCTCTTCAAGGGCTTCAATTATTTCGTGCCCACACTGGTGGCATCCCTGCTGATCGGAGTTTTCGTTTTCGCCGGCACGCTGCTCTGCATCATCCCGGGTCTGGTGGTCGCGGCGATGTACAAGTTCACGTACCTGTTCATCGTGGACAAGCGCATGGATTTTTGGCCGGCCATGCAGGCCAGCCACGCCGTGGTGAAGAACGACTATTTCGGTTTCACCATGTTCCTGGTGCTGATGGCGCTGGTGGACATACTCGGCGTGCTTTGCTGCGTGGTAGGCATTTTTATCGCGATGCCGGTGACGTTCGCGGCGATTACGGTGGCTTACCAGGAATTGGTGGGCTTCGATTCGCGAACCGTGGAAACTCTGTAAAGTGCGGTCGGCCGTGCGCCGGGAGACGCTGCTGAAGATCGTGGCGAGCGCATCGTTGCTGGCCGCGATGGCCTGGGTCACGATCCCGGCGAATCCCCCGTTCCAACTTTGCGGCTTCCACTGGCTCACTGGCCGCCCCTGCCCGCTGTGCGGCCTAACGCGCGCCCTGTTTGCCTTGGCGAAAGGCCAATGGGCCGCGGCGCTGCATTTCAATACGCTCAGTCCGCTGGCGTTTGCGATGCTCTTCAGCCTCTTTTGGGAAGGGCCCGTTCGCAGCCGGCTGTGGACCGCGGGAACGGCGGCATTCGCGGTTTACGGGGTGGTGCGGGTGATTTTGGGTGGGGGTTAGTACGTCGCGTCGCAAATACGGTAACGTATGCCATGACGTCCGTTCCCTCACGCGCAAGCGGCCTTACCGATGCGTGAGTGGACTTCCGAAGCGGTGTACTTAAGTAGCTCGAATGGGCTGAGTGCTGGTTCGTGCCGTTAGAATGGGCTGCTTTGGCTATACTTGGCTGTTTTTCTGACTGTTAGGTATAGGAGGTATAGGGTATACTGTGGGCCGATGGCGAAACTGATCGATCCGGCGGTGATCGGGAACAAGCGCGGTAGGGCTCGCGCCACCGAACTCACTGCCGAGGAACTCAGTGAGCAGGGTCGCAACGCTGTCAACGAGCGAAAGTACCTGGAGAAACAGACGGATACTCCGAACGTCAAGAAGAAGGCGCCGAAGCCATGACCGCGACAGAGCACCTGGCAGTTCACGACAAGCAGATCAAAGCCATCCGCGAACTACTACACGAAGGCATGCGACTGATGGTCGAAACCCGCCGGGATCTGCGAACCCTGAACGCCGGAGTCAAGCGGATCGAGGCCGCCTTGGAATTGCATATCGCCGGCAAGAGGACGAACCACAAGCACTGAAGGCAAATCGCCGTCAGGCTCCAAGGTCGTGGCAATCGCCAACGCAGGGCGCGGGCATCGTCGTGGGCTTTCTCGGCTGCGCGTTCTTCCATCAATGCCTTGGTCAAGCTTCCGCCAGCTCCGGCCGCCTGGAATCGACAATTCCGAACCACGATTTCGAACCAGAGTTGCGCCTCCCGGATGTACTGTGATAACGTTTTCTGCACATTCGGAAAACAAAGAGGGTACTGAACCTCATAGAGGAGTGCCGGGATGTTATTAGCCCCAGTCGTCTGGGTACTGACGGTCGTTATCTGTTATTTTTTCGTGGCCAAGACGTGGTGGTTTCCGCCGCCGATCAATCAGCACGGCATCGCCTACGATGAGCAGTTCTTCCGGACGCTGGTGATCACCGGAATCATCTTCTTTCTGGCCCAATTCGCTCTGGGCTACGTCATCATGAGGTTCCGCGATGACGGCCGCCGCGCCGGATACTCGCACGGCAACAACAAACTGGAGACCCTGTGGACTAGCGCCACAGCCCTGCTGTTCCTGGGTCTGGTGCTTATGGGAACCAAAATCTGGGCCGGCGTCCACTTCGACGAAGCGCCGCCGGATGCCATCCCAATTGAGGTGCTCGGCAAGCAGTTCGCCTGGAGTTTCCGGTACCCCGGGGCCGATGGCAAATTCGGCCACACCGACCTGAAGTTCGTCAACGATTCGGCGGGGAACCCCTTCGGACTCGACGATAAAGACCCCGCGTCGAAGGACGATATCGTCAGCGCGTCGCTCAAGATTCCGGTCGGTAAACCGATCAAGCTGATCATGCACTCCCGCGACGTCATTCACAACTTCTTCGTGCGCGAGCTTCGCGTGAAGCAGGATATCGTGCCCGGAATGGAGATCCCCTTGCATTTTCAGGCCGACAAGATTGGAGTTTATGAAGTGCCCTGCTCGGAGCTATGCGGGCTGGGACATTTCCAAATGCGCACCACTATGACGGTGCTGAGCGAGGCCGATTTCGAGCAGTGGAAGCAGCAGCAACTGGCCCAGAAATGATTTCTGCCACGACTCCCATGGGCCGCAGCCGGCAGGCCTACTCTCCCGAGGTGACTTTATGTCCGCTCCCGTAGCCCACGCGCACCACGCGCCGGAGGGCTTCATCCGAAAGTACGTCTTCAGCGTCGACCACAAGGTGATCGGAATCCAGTACTACTTCCTGGGTCTGTTCTCGGTCTTCATCGGCATGTTCCTTTCGCTGCTGATGCGGTACCACATGGTCAACCCGGAGGCCAAGGTGGCCTGGTTCGCCAAGCTGTGGCACACGGGCGCGGCCGGCGGCATCATGACGCCTGAACTCTACCTCTCGCTGATGACCATGCATGGCACCATCATGGTGTTCTTCGTGCTAACCACGGTGCCGCAAAGCGGCTTCGGAAACTACTTTCTGCCGATTCAAATCGGCGCCGAGGATATGGCGTTTCCGGTCCTGAACATGATGTCTTTCTGGACCACCTTCCTGGCCCTGGTGGTGATGATCGCGGCCTTCTTCGTGCAAGGCGGCGCCCCGCTTTCGGGGTGGACGGCATATCCGCCGCTGAGCGGGGCGGGAAGCGTAACCGGTCCCGGAGAGGGACTGGGGCAGACGCTTTGGATCTTAAGCATCGCGATTTTCTGCGGCGCCTCGCTGATGGGCGCCATCAATTTCATCGCCACCACTGTGGACCTGCGCTGCAAGGGCATGAAGCTGATGCGTATGCCGCTGACCTGCTGGACTTGGCTGGTCACCGCCATTCTCGGGCTGTTGGGTTTCGCGGTGCTGCTTGCCGCGGGGGTGCTGCTCATCCTGGACCGCGAAGTCGGCACCAGCTTCTTCCTGCCTGCGGGAATGATGATCAGCGACCACATCCTGACCAACCATAAGGGCGGCTCCCCGCTGCTATGGCAGCACCTGTTCTGGTTCTTCGGCCATCCCGAGGTTTACATTGCGATCCTGCCCGGAATGGGCGTGACGTCGCACTTGCTTTCGACCTTCTCGCGGAAGCCGATTTTCGGTTACAAAGCGATGGTATACGCCATCCTCAGCATCGGTTTTCTGGGCTTCCTGGTCTGGGGACACCACATGTTCATGAGCGGCATGAACCCGTACTCGGCCATGGCGTTTTCGGTGATGACCATGTGTATCGGGGTGCCGTCGGCCATCAAGACGTTCAACTGGATCGGCACGCTCTGGGGCGGCAAGATTCACTTCGATACGGCCATGATGTTCGCGCTGGGCTTCGTTTCGCTGTTCGTGACCGGCGGCATCAGCGGCATCTTCCTGGGCCAGCCGGCGCTCGATCTGTACTTCCACGACACCTACTTCGTGGTGGGCCACTTCCACATGATCATGGGGGTGGCAGCCATCTTCGGCATGTTCGCCGGAACCTTTTACTGGTTCCCTAAGATGTTCGGCAGGATGATGAACGAGACGCTGGGCAAGATCCACTTCTACACCACGTTCATCGGCGTGTACGCCATCTTCACGCCCATGCATTACCTGGGAATTGTCGGCAACCCGCGCCGCTATTCAGACTTCAGCAACGTGGAATATCTGGGCCCGATGATCCCTATGCACCAGTTCATGACCTACGCTGCATACTTCACCGCGGCCGTGCAACTCATCTTCCTGTTCAACCTGGTGTGGAGCCTGACCAAGGGCCCCAAGGCGCCCATGAATCCGTGGAATTCGACCTCGCTTGAGTGGGGCATCCCTTCGCCGCCGCCGTTCGACAATTTCGCCGGAGTCCACCCAGTGGTCAACCACGGCCCGTATGAATT
>Ga0209067_10002661_pt1 | contig 10518 bp, 15 predicted proteins | sample ColStrG_CSR_2013_FD_187199 | JGI IMG/M metagenome (GOLD analysis project Ga0209067, IMG submission 187199) | Freshwater sediment microbial communities in response to fracking from Pennsylvania, USA - Cold Stream Run_MetaG_CSR_2013 (SPAdes)... | ecosystem: Environmental > Aquatic > Freshwater >... | reverse complement strand
GAATATTGGTGGCCCCCACCGAGAGCGTGGTGCGGTCGATGTAATTGATCAGAGCCGAAATGAAGAGCAGCGCCAGAATCCGCCATTCTCTGCCGGACAAAGCCGTCCGCGCCGCAACTGTCGAGGTAGCCACCGGCCCATTCTATCAGTCAAGGTGGCTGTGACCCTTTGGGTCGCGGCTAACTCGCAGGCGAGCCTCGCGCTTTGGCGAGCCTTGGTTCTTGGCTGGGAGGAGCTGGCCGATGGCGGAGACCACGGCGTCGATCCGGGCTTCCAGACGGGCGTCGGCCTCGCGCGACTCTTTCGCGAGGCGTGCGATGGCGTCGTTGGTGTCGGCCACCTTGAGAGTGAGGTTGTACAGGTTGTCGGCGATCTCGTGGATTTGGCGCTGGGTGTCTCGCCAGAGTTGGCGGGATTCCTCCCGGTCTTTGCGGCGCTCTTCGGCGATGCCAGCGGTTACGTGCTCAATGCGTTCGAGGAATTGTTCGGAGGTCATCCAGGTTGGCGCCAGGGTGGCTCTTCAGTTTAGCTCATTAGCCTACGAGGTCGCGGCAAGTTAAAATCCTCTTGTGGCTTCGCTCGCCAGCCTGATCGCGTTCTTTCTGGCCGCCCCGTCCACCTACGAAGTCGCCGGCCACTTTCTTCCCGAAACTCGCGCGGCGGTCGCGCTGCACGGCGCCACCACTCCCTTCACCACCTCCACCGAAGCCGACGACACCGGCCACTTTACCTTCAAGAAGCTCGACCCCGGCACTTACACGCTCTCTATCTTCGTGGCCTCACGCGGCGAAGCCCGCCAGACCATCGAGGTTGGCCCAGCTTCCGCCGACTCCCGCGGCCGCGTCATCCTCACCATTCACCTCAAGGATTCCGACTTCGTCACCGACCCGTTGCGCCGACGTCACGCCGTCTCCACCAGCCAGCTCACCATCCCCGACAAAGCCCTGCGCGCCTACCAGGATGCGCAGAAGGATCTGGAACGTCGCGACACCGCTGCCGCCGTCAAGCGCCTGGAGCAGGCCATCGACCTGGCGCCGCAATTTTCCGCGGCCTGGAACAACCTGGGCACCATCGCCTATCAGACGCGCCAGTTCCAGCGCGCGGAGGAGTGCTTCCGCCAATCGTTGAAACAGGACCCGACGGCATTTGAACCGCTCGTAAATCTCGGCGGCGTTCTGGTGACCGTGTACAAGCTCGACGAAGCGCTGGACTACAACGTCCGTGCCGTCCTCACCCGTCCCAACGACGCGCTGGCTAACTCCCAGCTCGGCATGGTCTACTTTGACCTCGGCCAATTCGACCAGGCCTTGAAGTACCTGGAGCGCGCCCGCCGGATCGACCCGGCCCACTTCTCGCACCCGCAACTCTTCCTGGCAGAAATCCACCTGCGCCGCGGAGAAAAGCGCGAAGCCGCCGATGTGATGGAGGATTTTCTGAGCCATCACCCCGACTACCCACAAGCCGCCAAGGTGCGGCAGAAGATTGAGGATTGGCGGAAATAGTCGTTCAACCAGCTCGCTGTGGTCCCAAAGGAACAAATCCTGGGAGTCCTCCGTTAGGTCAATTATGTATAAGTTGCTTTTGTTCCTCACCGTGGCTGCGGGCGCTCTCGCGCAGCAGAACTCCGGCGTTCTCATCCATCACACGTTCGACTCCGATACCGCCGGCTGGATGTTCATGGGGCAAGCCGGCACCGTCGGCCTGGCCGGCGGCGCTCTGTCGTTCACCTACGAGTTGAAGCCCAAGACGTTCGGGCTGGCGGTGCTGCCGGCCCCGCCCGGGATCGCGGCGATGCGTCGGATGCGCTTCCGGATCCGCAGCGATCGCGACACCGTGCTGGCCGTCCTGTTGAGCGAGAAGAAACCTGGCGGCGGCGACTACTCGGCCTGGTTCTGGTCTCCCGCCAACGTCTGGCAGCCGATTGAGTTGACGCCGGCCGATTTCACGGCCAACGATGGCGCGAATGACCCGGTGGATGCCGATGGCAAGCTCGATCTGGACGCGCTCGAAGGCATTGGCATCATCGATCTGGCGCAGTTCTTCTTGTCGCTGCCCGACAATTCCGATTTCCCAATGGCGATTGACCGGCCGTCGGGAACTCATACTGTGCTGCTGGCCGACTTCCAGATACTCTCGAGCGGCGGCCCAGTCCTGCGGGCGGGCGAGATCGACAGCTTCCACCGCGGCTTTCTGGAATGGGTGACCCTCGGCGGCATGAAGCTCAACCTGAGCGCCGCGGACAACCCGCTGGGCATGCCGGCCCTCCAGGCGTCTTACGAACAGGCTGAGGGTCGGTACGCCGTGTTGATCCGGCGCCTGGCGCCGTTCGATCTGTCCAAGGCAAAGCGGCTGGCCTTCGATGTGGCCTCGGTGCACGATGCCACCCTGGTGGTTTCGCTCGAGATGAAGGGAGCGGCCGGCAAACCGGGGCCGCGCTACAACACGACGATCTACCCTCCGGCCTCCAAGGAAGTCTTCCACGTCAACTTGAGCCTGGCCGATTTCGAGGGTCCGGGCAAGCTGGACCCGGCCCAGTTGAAGACGCTGTCGATCACCGACGTCACGGCTGCGCAGGGCGGCGCCACCCAGGCCAACACGATTTGGATCGGGAAGATGGAGGCGCTACCAGCCCAGTAGCGCCGGCTTGATGGCCACGGCCAGTGCGGCCGCCCCCAGAAATGAGCCGAACGGCAGTTCGTAGGTGTTGGCATCCTTGCCAGTCAATTTGATGTAGCTGTAGCCGATCAACGAGCCGCTGACGGAACCGAGAACCAAAGTCAGCAGTGCCGACTGCAAACCGAGAAAGCTGCCCACCATCGCCACCAGTTTCACGTCGCCGAAACCGAGACCTTCACGATGACGGATCTTGCCATACAGCCAGCCGGCAAACCAGAGAAAAAACGCCGGCCAGAATGCCCCGAAAGCGCTTCCGGCCAGGGACAATAGCCGGACGGACGGTTCCAGGCCGAGTAGGGAAAACACGACCTGAGTGGGAAGGTCCGGAACCGGAGCGATGATGGCAAAGGCGAAACCGATGAGGATACCGCCTTGGTCAACTCGTCCGGAAGCAGCCGCTTCTCCAGGTCGGAAAAGATCAGCGCCACCAGTATGGCCGAAAAGACGCAGGACTTCAGGGCCGCCGCTGTGGGTCCCATTTGTTGAACGATCGCGAAAAACAGCGCGCCTGTGAGCAACTCCACCAGCGGATAGCGCCAGGAAATCCGCTTGCCGCAGTGGCGGCAGCGGCCGCGCAGAATCGCGTAACTGACCAGGGGAATGTTGTCGTACCAGGCGATTGGTTTCCGGCAGCGGACGCAGTGCGAGCGCGGCTTGATTACGGAGCGGTTCCGCGGCCAACGATGGATGCAGACATTCAGAAAGCTGCCGATAACCAGTCCAAACACGAACGCTACGATTGCTGCCATCAAGAGAGCACCTGCTGGTAGACTTCCATGGTACGGCGAACCATCTGCCCTACGGTAAAACGGTCCATAACGGTCTGACGCGCCGCCGCACCCATTCGCCGGCGAAGATCGGGGTCGCCTAGCACCTTCTCCATCGCGGAAGCGATGGCGGCAGGTTCATTCGGCACCAGCAGGCCGGTCTCACCGTCGCGGATCACTTCCAGCAGGCCGCCCACCCTGCTGGCGATTACGGGCACACCTGCCGACATGGCCAGCAGCGCCCCCGAGCCTAGCCCTTCGCAGTCCGAGAGATAGAGCAGGACAGACGCGTCGCGCAGGTCTTGTTCGAGGTTGACCGTCGACTGTTCCGGAACCAGCCCGGCAACCTTGGTCAGAACGGTGGCACGGGCGCTTTCGCCGGTGCTGACCTGGAGCAGCGGAACACCGTCATGAACAACGCTGATCTTTTCCGCCGCCACGCCGCCCCGGACCAGCACCGATTTGACGTACTCCGAAACCGCGATGAACCGAGTGGGGCGGTGGTATTTCCAGCGGGAGCGGATCTCGAACGCAACACGGCGGGACACCACTAAAGGTACGCCAAAGATCAACGCCCCGATGGTGTGGCCGTGGGCATCGTGCGCGTGCACTAGATCGTGTCCACGGGCGGCGCGCAGGGCGCGAATCGGCCGCAAAGGCTCCACGCGCCACCCGCGTTGGCGCGCGGCATCGAACAAGGGCGCACCCTCCACGGCCAGCAGCGTGGATTCCACGCCTGCCGCGGTCAGTCCCTCGATCAGACGGAGCACCTGCCACTGGCCTCCGCGCATCCCTGGAAAAGCGTCGACGTGCAGTATGCGCATCAGCTCATGTTTCTCGCTTTGGCGTACTTCAGAAACGTGTAGAACGCCGCCATGTAGCAGATGATCAACCCTTCGACCCCGTCCAAAAAACCGCGCTGTAAGAAATAGGCCTTCGCGAAGGTCCATGGCGGGTCGAAGATCATCTTCCAGATCGGCACCTTCACCTTGCGCGACACCAGTTCTTCGGCGGCCAGCGTGGTGTAACGGTCCAGCGTGCGCAGGTGCTCGGAAAGGGAGTCGCAGGTGAAGTGCAGGATGTTGCTCTGCAAGTGGCCCACGCGGCCTTTGGCCTGCACGCTTTCGTGCACGAAATCGCCCACCCATCTGGCTCTGCGGCGGTCGTAAAGCCGCACCTTGCGGTCGGGGTACCAGCCCGAATGCAGAATCCAGCGGCCCAGGTATTGGGCCAGGCGAGGCATGGTATAGGCATCGCATTGCGGGCCCGTCTTCTTGAGGTTCCAGATTTCGGCTTCCAGCGCTTCGCTCAAAACTTCGTCGGCATCGAGCGATAGAATCCAGTCATGCGTGGCCTGGTCGGCGGCCCAGTTTTTCTGGCCTGCGTATCCGCGCCATCCGGCCTCGATCACGCGCGCCCCCAGATTGGTGGCCAGTTCCACGGTACGGTCGGTGGAGCCGCTGTCGAGAATCAGGATTTCATCGCAGCAGCGCAGGCTCTCGATCGCGCGCACAATCTGGCGCTCCTCATTCAGAGTAATGATGGTGGCGGTAACCTTCATGGCGGATTACAGGCCGCCGGTGCTGATGGGCGCCCACGAAAAACAGAGGGCGAAAATAGCCAGCGCGATCCAGCCGAGCCTGATACGGTCGCCGTCGAGCACCGTGGGATCGTAGACCACCGGATGGTTTCTGCCCAGCCACAGCAGGATCAGCGCCCAGAAGAACCAGGGCCACCACAGCAGTCCTAACGGCAGAAGCATGATGCACAACAGGACGGAGGCCATTCTGTGTCGCCGCGGAAAAAACGAATAGAAAATGTGGCCGCCATCCAGTTGACCGATGGGCAGCAGATTGAGGGCAGTAACGGACATTCCCACCCAGGCCGCGCGCGCTACGGGGTGCAGGTAGATATCGTCGACCGAAGCCGCCGAGGGGAAAATGGCGCGTTCCAGCATCCACTCCAGCCCAGGCACGCTGAAATACATGCTGCCCTGGCGCGCGATCCCGGGGATGATTTTCGAAAACGCCAGCCCCACCGCCAGCGCCGGCATCAGGAACACAAATCCGGCGATGGGCCCGGCCACGCCGATATCGAAAAGCGCCTTCTTGGTAAAAATGGGCGACCGCACGCGAATAAACGCGCCGAAAGTCCCCATTAGCGGCGACGGCAGGAAATACGGCAAACTGGCATCCACGCGATGGAACAGCGCCGCCAGATAGTGGCCGAATTCGTGAGCCAGCAGAATGGAGAGCAGCGTCAGGGAAAACGGCAACCCGCGGAGCAGCACGGAGGGGTGACGCCAGAAAATGTTGTAGAGGGCAAAGCTATGCTCCATGTCGAAGGGTACGCCGCGGTTGAAGTCCGTCTGCATGGCCGCGCCCACCAGCGTGGTGGTGAGAAGCGTGGCTGCGAATAACAAGCCGTGGAGCCAATAGCGCTCGTGCGGGCGGATGGCTGGGACTGGATAAGATTCTCCCGTCCCGCTTTCGGCGTAGAGAGGGTAAGGCGCAGGAGAGAAGTCCTGGGATGACACGATAGACTGCAGCGTGCAGCGGCCGATCCTACTGCAGCGTCTGTAACTCCTTGCCCGGCTTAAAGCGGACGGCTTTTCCGGGCGGAATGGAAACTTCCGCGCCGGTACGCGGGTTGCGGCCGATCCCCGTCTTCCGAGGCTTTACGTTGAAGACGCCGAAACCGCGCAGTTCGATCCGGTCCCCCTGCTCCAGCGCTTTCTTCATGGATTCAAAGACCGTCTCCACCGCCATTTCGGCCTTTGTCTTCGTGATGCCGGTCCTGTTTACGACCTCGTTGATGATGTCCAGCTTGATCAAAACAGCCTCCTCGTCCGCGCGCGGGCGTTTCTGGCTCCCGCATCAGTCAACCACATGATAGGATTGAATTTATACTCATGTCAAGCGAGGGGGCCTGGGGGCGCATGGCGGCGGTCACCAGCGAGGAATTCCGGCGCGCCTGCGGGCGCTTCGCCACCGGGGTTGCGATCGCCAGCGTTCTTGACGCCCTAGGCACGCCACACGGCCTGACCGTGAATTCGTTCACGGCCGTCTCCCTCGAGCCGCCGCTGGTGCTGATTTGCTTGGGCCACGAGGTCTCGGTAATCGGGCATTTCCGCGCAGCTAAGTACTTCGGAATCAATGTGCTGGCAGAGGGCCAACGGGACCTTTCCCACCGTTTCGCGACCAAGGGCCAAGACCGTTTCGACGGTCTGAAATGGACCCCCGGCGAAACCGGTGTGCCGCTCCTCGCGGGCGTTTTGGCCGCCATCGAATGCGCCACCCAACAGCGCTTTCCCTCCGGTGACCACGATATTCTCGTCGGGGAGATGGTCAGCGCGCGGGTTGGTGAGGGTGAACCGCTGATTTATTTTGCCAGCCGATATCGGGAATTGAAATAAAGCTCGAACCCCCCGGGTCGCCAACGGCCGGCGTCAGCCGGGCGAAATTCCTGATTGTGCGCAGCGCGCGTGGGTGCTATCCGGGCGGACCGCTGAACTAGAAGACCTCCAATATTACTTAAGTACCTACTTGACAATTGACCACGAAGTGAGGAATACTAAAGCTGATACTTAACCAATTTCCTGAAGGAGGGAACCATGCAACAGCAATCCGTAATCCACAGCACGTTCGTCATCGAACGCAGTTATCCCGCCGCCCCTGAGCGCGTATTCACCGCTTTCGCGGACCCAACCAGGAAACGCCGCTGGTTTGTCGAAGGCGACCACCACGAAGTCGAGCAGTACGAGATGGACTTTCGCGTTGGCGGCAAAGAGCGCGCCCGTTTTCGCTTCAAGGACGGTACCCCGCTGCAGGGAATCGCCTGTATCAACAACACCAGTTACCTGGACATTGTGCCCAACCGCCGCGTGGTATTTGCCTCTACTATGTCCCTGGGTGAGAAGTGTATCTCGGCGTCTCTGGGCACCGTTGAGCTCTTGCCGTCGAAAACGGGGACCGACCTCATCTTCACGCATCAGGGAGCATTCTTCGAGGGCGCCGATGGTCCTGAAATGCGTGAAGAGGGATGGCGCAAGCTACTCGAAAAATTGACAGAGGAGTTCCCGCGCTAGTGCTCGTCGGAGTGCGACGCTGCTAGGCGCGGACCAATGCGTAGGAAGAAACCTAATATCGACCTTGTCTTCCACGCCCTCGGCGATCCCACGCGCCGGGCCATTGTGGAGAAACTCAGCGCGGGACCCTTATCGGTCTCGCGGTTGGCCGAGCCACTCGACATCACTCTGGCCGCAGTCGTTCAACACTTGCAGGTGTTGGAGGAAAGCGGGCTGGTACGAACCGAAAAGGTCGGGAGGGTACGCACGTGCCGCATCGAACCCGCCGGACTTTCCGTAGCGGAGCAATGGATCGGCGATCGCCGGTCGATGTGGGAACGCCGGCTTGACCGGCTGGGCGATTTGCTGGCTGAACCGGATGAAAGTCGCTAGTACCGGCCGCGCGAAGCTAGGCCTCCAGCCGTAATCCCCGAAGCTCGTCGATCAACTCGAAGGGCGTGGCGACGGACTCAATGCTTTCGCCAATCTGCTCGATGTTACTCTCAGCAATGGAGCCTTCCGGTTCCCCCGACGCAAGGCCCATGTATCGAATCTTGCCGGGATCGATCTTCATGATGCGGCAACAGGTTGCGTCCACCGCCACCGGGTCGCGGCCCGCTACCAGCACACCAGCATGTTTGGGCACTCCCTGGATGGGGCCGTTGCCTTCCATCCCCACGATGCCGTCCACAATCGCAAATTGGTGGGGGAAGGCGGCGTGCAAATCGGCAATACATTCGTCGATGCCTGCCCAGTGCAGCACGTTCTTCGGCCAGCCGTATATGCCGCTGGGCACCACACCGAACAGGTTCTTCATGGAGAGGGTGGCGCCTACCCAATGGTGGGTTTTCATCTTCGCCATGGACACCAGCAGGTCCGCGCCCAACGCTCGGTTCGGCAGGTAAATCTTCTCCATACGTGAGAATTGGCGTCGCGGACGGACTCGGGTTACCTCGTCAAGATTCAAGTCCACAAAGTCGTCTTCGAAGTTGGGGACGGTGGCGAAATACCCGGCCGCTTCGGCCAAGTCCAGGGTGTTGCGCCGATGGCCAGGTCCTTCGGCGATCCGCACTTTCGCGGCCCCCATCTCGCGGAAAGCCTCATATGCCGCATGAACCAGAATGGGATGAGTATTGATGGCGCTCTCCACCTCGAACTCCACCAGGTTGGGCTTGAGCAGGATGGTGCGTCCTTTCACCTCGCCCACTTGTTCCCGCAACAGCCGGCGCATAGTGTCGTAAATGCTCTGGTTATAGGCAGGCGCGCGCACAATAGCGACGCGGCCCCCCACGGGCGGCCGCTGGTCTCGCTTTCCACAACCCGCGAGCACCGCCGCACCCGCGGCAGTGGCCATGGCTTCACGACGGGTGAGCAAATTGTCCCATCCTTCAACTCCAGAAAACCTCGCGACCCTTTTGCGCCTCAGCCACCAATAAATCGAGCGAGGTCTCGGGCAGCGTTCGGTACGCGATTGACACTAGGGGGCGAAAGCCGGGATCGAGTTGCCCGTGCGCCATCAGGCCGAGCCGCAGCCAGTTCATGGCGTCAGCGGAACGGCAGGCGGCCAGGAACTGGCGGGCCAGAGGAATCGCGCGGCTCAGCTCGGACGCCTGAACGCCGCGCAGGGCAGCCAGCGCCATGCCAGTGGTTTCCGGATACGGGTTCGATTCGTATCCCAGTGCCCGCACCGATCCGTGATTCCACCCTCCTCCGCGGCACATGCGCTTCAACAGGAATCGCCGGCCTTCTTCGATACGGGTGCCAATTGTCGCCGACGGCCTGCGGCGTTGCTGCTTGTCCAGCGCCAGAATGGCCAGGGACGTGGGAGCCACCCACGCGGCAGTTCCGGGTACCCACGGCCAGCCGGGAAACTCCTGTTCGGGTGAGCGCGGGTTACCTAATAGCCATTCGCGGAAACGATATATCGGGCGGGACTCCTCTCCTTTGCACGACGTAAGCCAAGCGATCGCCCGGCTATGCACGGCAGGCCCGAGGTGTTCCTCGGGAATGAGCGCCACCAGCGAAGTCACCCATGTACTTTCATCCACGCTGGACTGGGGCGGCCAGCCTCCATCGGCCAGTTGTCTCTCACGCAGCCAGGCAAGGCCGCGCCTGGACGGCTCCATTTCACCTGCCGCCATCAAGGCCAGCACGCCGTAGACGGTAGGCTCGGTCCAGGAAACTCCCTGGACGTACGGCCAGCCGCCATCGGGATTCTGTTTGCGGAGGACGATGTCGACGGACATACCATCCAAAGGCTGGCGAGGCGCCGCGGCGGCTACTTCCGCACCAGCCACTCTTTTGTGATTCATTATCTGGCGGCCCGACGCTTACGGCGGCGCGACAACAGCATGACGAGCATTATGCCCGCTCCCAGCCACATCGCTCCCTGAATCGCGAGGTCCATTGTATTTCTCCTTTCTTGAAGATTCTTCCTGCAAAACGTGTTGAGCCCGCGGCGGCTAGCGATTATCCCTGCGCCTGGCCCGCCGCCGTTTCAGAAACAGGATCATAACGGCGCCCGCGGCCAACCAAATTCCAGCCTGAATCAGTGTGTCGTTCACAGTCGTCTCCTCTTCGTGCCTAGCCAACTTGTTTCATCATCGGGAACAGATACTTGAAAATCTGCAAAAGACCGGGGCCCGCAGCGACCACCAGCATCGACGGCAAGATGAAGAAGAAGATCGGGAAGACCAACTTCACGCCTACCTTGCCCGCGCGCTCCTCAGCCTCCTGGCGGCGGCGGGTTCGGAGAGCGTCCGAGTGCGTTCGCAGCGATTCGCCCATGCTGGTGCCAAAGCGGTCGTTCTGAATGAGAATGGCCACTAGTTTTCGAAACTCGGCCTCTCCGGTGCGCTCGGCAAAATTTTTGAGGGCTTCGGAGCGGCGCTTGCCGGCGCGCATTTCCAACGTCACCAAAGACATTTCTTCGCTCAACTGAGGGTGGCTGGAGTGCAGTTCCCGGGCTACGTGCTGGATTGCCTGGTCCAACCCCAGCCCGGCTTCCAC